>Ga0315268_10000323_pt1 | contig 55648 bp, 53 predicted proteins | sample C1_top_MG_FD_204535 | JGI IMG/M metagenome (GOLD analysis project Ga0315268, IMG submission 204535) | Sediment microbial communities from Yellowstone Lake, YNP, Wyoming, USA - C1_top | ecosystem: Environmental > Aquatic > Freshwater > Lake > Sediment | place: USA: Wyoming | collected 2017-08-01 | reverse complement strand
GGTGCTCGGCGGTTTGGTCTTCCAGCCGGCGCTGCCTATGTTTAATCGTGCTTGCCCAGAGGGGCAAAGTGTCTTTTTCTCGCCCGGCTGAGCGATTCGGCCATTGGTTGCACAAAAGTTAGGTTAGAGGGTGTCTGAAAATTCAAGGAAAATATAGCTCAACGACTCAAGCAGGCTTTGGGGCAAGCGGTGGCAACGGATAAACACGGATAAACGAATGAAGGCTGGAGGCTGATTCGTTTATCCGTGGTCTTATTCGTTGACGCCGGAGCCTGGTTCAGAATCTCCAGCCTGCGACCATTTTTCAGACACGCTCTTAGAGCAGCTTCTTCACAGGCCCATCTTCTCGGAGGTGTAGGGAATAATCCAGCGGTGCGGTGGCCGGAAGACGCCGGCATCCTTCACACGCGAGCGCACGGCGAAGGTGCAGTAGTTCCGGTGATAATCGTAAGGGTATCCATCCCGAGCGTGCACGGCCACGTCCAAGGTGTAACTGCCCTCCAAGAGGGGCAGGCTGGGAAAGAGAATCCGCACCACCCCCTGGTCACTCAGACCAGAAGTGGGAATACCATCTATGTCTGTATTTGTGCCATAGCACCATACACCGTCGTTGCGGTAGATGCCGATGCCGAAGACGGGCTCCTCGACTGGACGGTGCACCCGATAAGCGATCTCTATCGCCACCGCTTCACCACTCTCAAAGAGATAGGCCTCTTCACCGGCGGCATTGCGGATACACGCTGCTGGAATTTCCACATCCCGGCTGCCCCAGCGCCGGCTAGTGCGATCGTTGGACGACGGCTCCGGTGTGGCAGGCGGCCCGCTGTCGGAGGTAGCAACCTGGGCGTGGTGGGCGGCCAGGGCGACCTTGCCTTCCTTCTCGTGGACGCTGAGGAGGTAGCGACTGGTCATCTCTCGAGCAGGCCCTAATCCCCGCACAGCCCCTGCCTCCAGCCAGAGAACCCGATGGCAGAACTCTTCCACCGTGCCCAGGTTGTGGGAGACATAAATGATAGTGCGACCTAGCCGGCGAAGCTCGTTAATGCGCTCCAGGCACTTCTTCTGGAAGGCCTCGTCGCCGACGGCCAGCACTTCGTCAATGAGCAGCACATCCGGGTGCACGTGGATGGCCACGGCAAAGCCCAGCCGGGCATACATCCCGGACGAGTAGTGCTTCACCGGCGTGTCTATGAAACGCTCCATCTCGGCGAAGTCCACGATGGCGGCGAACTGCCGGTCCATCTCCCGCTTGCTCAGACCCAGAATAGAGCCGTTGAGGTAGATGTTCTCCCGGCCAGTAAGGTCGGGGTGGAAGCCGGCACCCAACTCAATGAGGGCCGACACCCGCCCCTGCACCGATACGCGTCCACTGGTGGGCTCCAGGATACGACTAATGAGCTTGAGCACGGTGCTCTTGCCCGCCCCGTTCTCGCCAATGATGCCCAGCATCTCCCCCTGCTCGACGCTGAAGCTCACGTCCCGCAGGGCCCAGAAGGGCTCGCGCATGTTGGCTCGGCGCTGAATCGTCTGGATAGCCCACTCCTGGAAGGAACGAGGACGCTCGTGGTGCAGGATGAAACGCTTGGAGACGTTATCAAAGCAAACAGCCGTGGCCATCACATCGCCTCCTGGAAGAGCCGGCTGGTGCGGATGAAGAACAGGTAGCCCAGAGCCAGCACGGCAAAGGCGGTGACGGCGGTGCGGGCGAAGAAGTCCAGCCCCGGTAGGACGCCGGAATACAGGACGTCGCGATAGGAGGCGGCCAGGGAGGCCATGGGGTTGACGATGTACATCAGCCGGCGCACGTCCAGATCCAGGCCCAGCAAGGAGTAGTGCTGTGGCAGCACCTCGATGGGATAGAAGACGGGTGTGAGGAAGAACCAGGCCAGGAGCACCGTCTCCATGATGATGGCCGTATCGCGAAAGAAGACGTTGACGCTGGCCAGGAAGAACCCCACACCCAGAGTAAAGGCCACCTGCACGATGATCACCAGTGGCAGGAAGAGCAACGCCGGGGTGAGCGGCGTGCGAAAGACCAGCAGCATGCCCAACAGGACGAGGGAGGCCAGGAGGAAGTTCACCAGGTTGGAAAGCACCACAGCGATGGGCAGAATTTCGCGTGGGAAATAGACCTTGTTGATCAACGCCTCGTTGCCTACCACGCTGTTGATGGCCCCCACGACCGCCGTGGAGAAGAAGTTCCAGGGCAGCAGGGCACAGAGCAAGAACACCGGGAATTTGGGGATATTGCTGCGTAGCAGCACGGTGAAGACCACGGTGAACACCAGGGTCATCAGCAGGGGGTTGCCCAGGCACCACAGGAAGCCCAGGACGGAGTGGCGATAGCGCACCTTGAGGTCCCGGGCCACCAGGTTCTTGATCAATTCTCGATATTGAAATAGCTCCGCCAGACGGGAAAGCAAGGGTTCCTCCTTGGATCGGGGAATCGGGGAATCAGGGAATCGGTGATCAGGGAATCAGGAGGCCCTGATTGCCTGATTTCCTGATTACTGATTTCCTGCCCCTACTAGGTCGTAGATGTGTTGGATTTGGACGCCGGCCTGCTCCCAGGTGTACTTCGCCAGGGCCCGCGCCCGCAGGCGCGCCCCGCGCTCGGCGGCGGTGTGGCCGTCGGTCAGAAGCTGGCGCAGGGCAGCAGCCAGGGCGGCGGTGTCGCCCACGGGGGCGTAGATGCCATCCTCGCCCAGGTACTCGCGGTGCACCGGCGTATCAAAAGCGGCGGTGGGCAGGGCCATGGCCATGTAGTTCAGCAGCTTGCCACTGCCCTCAGTGGCCGAGATTTTGGGCGAGACGGCCACATCGCCCAGGGCCAGGTAGCGCGGCGCTTCCTCGTAAGGGACTTTGCCGGTGAAGGTCACGTGGTCGGCAATACCCAGTTGCACCGCCTGCTGGCGATAGAGCGCCTCCCCCGGGTAACCCATGATCAGGAAGTGCACGTCCGGCATTTCCTTTAGCAGGTGGGCCGCAGCCTGGAGCAGCAGGCCCGTGCCCTGATACTCGGCCAGGAGGCCCAGGTAGGCCACTACCGGGCGATCAGGCGGGATACCCAGGCTGGCCTTGAGCGCCGCCACGTCGCCGGCATCCTCCGAGCGGCGAGGGCGAAAGAAGTCGGCGTTGACGCAGTCGGGCACGGTGAAGATGCGGCCATCGCCGCAGCCGAAGTCGCCAGCCAGCACGTCCACAGCGTGGCGGGAGCTGGTGATGATGGCCTGTGGCAGGCGATCAATCGCCCATTCCAGGCGGCGCAAGGGATGATAAAGAACACCGTTCGGGTTCAAAAAGTGGTGGTCTACCATCTCGCCGGTCATGCTGCCCTGGAAGTCAAAAACCAGGGGCACACCGCGCAACCGCCCCAGCACCCCGCCGATGAGCGCGCCCTCGTGCAGGTGGGCGTGAATCACGTCCGGCCGACGGCGCAGGAGCACGCCCAGGGTAGTGAGCCCCAGGAAGGCGTCGAAGGCCACCTTGTGGTGGGAGGCGCCGACCTCGTAGTGGGTATGCCAGGGGAGCGGCAGGGTGCGCCGGATAGTGAGCCCGGCGACATCTCGCCCCTTGTAGTAGGTGACGATGACCACCTCATGGCCCATTTGTTGCAGTACTCGGGCCTCCTCCCGGATACGCACACAGCAGCCGTAGTCGGAGAAGAAGGAGGTAGGGGCGATCATGAGGACGCGATAGCGGCGCTGTGCGGGCATCGCCTGTCTACTCATCTCCGTCTCTCGCTGGCCAGCTCGGCACTCAGACGCCGCCGGAAGGCAAAGAGCTCGCGGAAGGAGGTGATAATCACATCCAGGTGGGCGCCGGTGGGCTGACCACCCAGACGAGGCAGGTGGGTCACCGGCAGCTCGGCGATGCGGTAGCCGCGCGCCCTGGCACTGGCCAGCAGTTCGGTATCAATCATGGCCCCACGGGTGGCAGTAAGGTGCACGTGCTCCAGAATCTCGCGCCGGAAGAGCTTGAAGCCGCAATCAATGTCCCGCGCCAGATAGCCGAAGAGCAGGCGCACGACCATATTCCAGCCCAGGGCGTTGACCTTGCGTATGAAGGGATCGGCGCGCTGCGCACGATAGCCACAGACAATGTCGGCCTGGGCCAGGAGCGGGAGGAAGCGCTTGATCTCCGCGAGGTCAAATTGGCTATCGGCGTGGTGGATGAGCACCAGGTCTTTTTGGGCCGCAGCGTAGCCAGAACGGAGCGCCTGGCCGTAGCCGCGATTGACCTCGTGGCGCACCAGGCGCACCTGCGGCTGGCTGGCCTGCAGCTCGCCGACGACGCGGGCGGTGCCGTCGCGGCTGCCGTCGTCTACAACGATGATCTCGTAGTCGGCGCCAATGCCTTCCATAGCCGTAACGGCTTGCTGAATGGCCGTGGCGATGTTGTGCTCCTCGTTCCAGGCCGGCAGCACCACGGAAATGCTGGGCACGTTCCCTCCTCGGGGATAGTCCGTCGTCCGTCGTCCTTGGTCTTTGGTCTTTGGTCTTTAGTCCTTGGTCTTTGGTCCTTCGGACTACGGATTACGGACTACGGACTACGGACCACGGACTACTCCCAGTTGATGATCCAGACGCACAGGCCGGCAAGGCCAACGGTGGCCAGGGCCAGGAAGGCGCGCTGCGTGGGCAGCAGGGGCTCGTCCTTGGCGGCGTAGAGCAGCATAGCCACCATGCCAATGGACAGGGCCAGCCAGGCGATCAGGTTAGGATGCCGGCGGATAAACTGCCAGAGCGAGGACATGGTTCCCCCTCAAATGGCCGAGATCAACCACCAAGACACCAAGGACACAAAGATTTTATAATTATCTCCGTGTTCTCTGTGCCTCTGTGGTGAGAAAAATCGGCTTGCACTTGCTCTGTTCCATTTTACGACATTTTTGAGGGCTTGACAAGAGGGCCGATAGGCTTTATAATAATAAGCGTGCGGAAGTGGCGGAATTGGTATACGCGCACGTTTGAGGGGCGTGTCCGCAAGGGTGGGGGTTCGAGTCCCCCCTTCCGCACCATTTTTGTGGGCGAATAGCTCAGTTGGTCACGAGCGCCTCGCTTACACCGAGGAGGTCACAGGTTCGAGTCCTGTTTCGCCCACCAGACAATTATGCCAGAGATAAGCAGATTCTTCGGAATCATCATTGCGATGTACTACAAGGAACACCAGCCACCACACTTCCATGCCAAGTACGGTGGCCAGACTGGGGTTTTCTCTGTCACGGACTTGAATCTCATTGAGGGGGAGCTGCCGAAGCGGGTTATCGCCCTCATCCTGGAGTGGGCCTTTGAGCACCGTGACGAGTTGATGGAAAACTGGAAGCTGGCCATGGCGAAGAAGCCATTGCGGAGCATACCACCCCTGGAGTAGGAGAGACAGATGCATTTCGTGACAGATGTGAGCTACGTATCCGAATACAAACTGTTGCTGTCTTTTGAAGACGGCAGCATGAGGCTTGTTGACCTGGAGCAGGAGCTGGATGGAGAGATATTTGAGCCGCTGAAAGACATCACCTACTTCCAGACGGTTCGTGTGAACCCAGACTTAGACACGATTGTCTGGGAGAACGGCGCGGACATGTCCCCAGACTTTTTGTATGAAGTGGGGATACCGGTAGCTGAACCAGCAGCAGTACCAATAGCCAAACCCGCATTGGCAGCGTAAGTGAGACATCCATAAAGCAGGGGCTAGCATGAGAATCTTCACTGCAGTTGTAGAAAAGTGCCCTGATACGGGCTTATACGTTGGCTACGTGCCAGGTTTCCCCGGCGCGCACACGCAGGCCGAGACGCTTGATGAGTTGCAGGGCAATCTGCATGAGGTTATTGAGATGCTGCTGGAAGAAGAGCAAGTAGCCTGGTCGCACCTGACAACAAAGCAATTCTTCGCTGGCTACGGTGAGATAGAAACCACCTACGACAAGATTTGAACGATAAGTAACCTATAGGAGGTAATAAGCGAAATGGAAAAGGTGACTACCCTTAAGGGCGTGCAATATCTTGTGGATAGCTTAGGCAAACGCACCGCCGTGGTCATCAGCCTGGAGGAGTGGGGCGAGATATGGGAAGACTTACACGACGTGCGAGTGTCCGAATCGCGGAAAAATGAACCAACCATTGCCTGGGAAACACTAAAAACTGGAGTGCAAACATGAAGAAGCTCTACCGTTCCCGCACGAACTTCATGATCGCCGGCATCTGCGGCGGGCTGGGCGAGATGTTCTCCGTTGACCCGACACTGCTCAGGCTGGCCCTCGTCCTCCTCTGCGTCTTCACCGGCATAGTACCTTTCGTTTTGATTTACCTAGCCGCTTGGATCATCATACCGCCAGCCCCAGCCCAACAATAAAGTGCATCGCACATAGCATGGCCGCCCATCGGGAGTCACTTGTGTATCGTATCCTGGTCATCAATCCCGGCTCCACCTCCACCAAGGTGGCCGTCTATGAGGACGAGACCGTCCTCGTCAGCGAGACTCTGCGGCACTCCGCCGCAGAGTTGGCTTCTTTCCCCCACATCGCCGATCAATACGCCTTCCGCCGGGACGCCGTCCTGGACTTCCTGCACCGCCAGCAGATTGACCCCCGCTCCCTGTCCGCCGTGGTGGGCCGCGGGGGTCTGATGAAGCCTGTGCCGAGTGGCACTTATCATGTCAGCGCGGCCATGCTGAATGACCTGCGCCACCCCCAGGAGCGCGAGCACGCCAGCAACCTGGGCTGCCTCATCGCCCAGGAAATCGCCGCTCCCCTGGGCATCCCTGCCTTCACCGTAGACCCCGTCGTCGTGGACGAGTTCGAGCCCCTCGCCCGCATCTCCGGTCTGCCGGAGATCGAGCGCCGTAGCCTGTCCCATGCCTTGAACATCAAGGCTGTGGCCCGCCGCGCCGCCGCCGACCTGGGCAAGCCCTACGAGCAGCTCAACCTGATCATCGTGCACCTCGGTGGGGGCATCTCCGTAACGGCGCACCGGCGGGGGCGCATGGTGGACGTGAACCAGGCCCTGGACGGCACCGGGCCCTTCGCCCCGGAGCGCGCCGGTGGCCTGCCGGTGGGTGACGTGCTGCGCCTGGCTTACTCCGGCCGTTACGCCTACGACCAGCTTTTCAAGAAGATCGCCGGGCAGGGCGGCCTGGTGGCCCACCTGGGCACCAACGACGCCACAGAGGTGGAGCGGCGCATCGCCGCCGGCGACGAGCACGCCCGGCTGATCTACCAGGCCATGGCCTACCAGATTGCCAAAGAGATCGGCGGCATGGCGACGGTGCTCATGGGCGATGTAGACGCCATCGTGCTCACCGGTGGTCTGGCCAACTCGCAAATGCTGGTGGATTGGATTACCCAGCGAGTGTGGTTTATCGCCCCCATCCGCCTCTACCCTGGGGAGGACGAGATGCTGGCCCTGGCGCAGGGGGCACTGCGCGTGCTGCGTGGCGAGGAGCAGGCTAAGGAGTACTGAGAGGATTGGCGATTGCCAATTGACGATTGCCGATTGAGCCGCGTAGGGCGGCTTTCCATAGCCGCCGAACTATGGCTGAGGCAGGTAGGGAAACCTGCCCTACGAGCCTTTCTATCCAACCGAGGAGGAGAAATGCCAGAAGATGTCAAGGTCGCCCTGCAGGTCTTGCAGCAGGCGATGAAAATTGAACAGGATGGTCGCCAGTTCTACCTAGCGGCAGCAGAACGCACTCAAAGCCCCGCTGGCCAGACGCTGTTCCGCCAGTTGGCTAAGGACGAGGAAGAGCACTATCGCCTGCTCAAGGGCCAGTTCGACGTCCTGAGTGCAGGCCGGCCCTGGGTGGATTACCCCCAGGCCGCTAAGCGCGTGGCCACCCTGCAGCCTATCTTCCCCAGCAGCCCGGAGGCCTTCCAGAAGGCCGTGGGCCCCCGCGCCAGCGACCTGGAGGCCCTGTGGACAGCCCTGGGCACCGAGAGCAACAGCTACGACCTTTACCGTCGCGCCGCCGAGCAGGTGAAGTCCCCAGCGGCCAAAGGCATGTACCGCTACCTGGCCAACGTGGAGCGCAAGCACTATAACCTGCTGCTGGCCAACTACCAGACCCTGATGAACACGGGACTATGGCCCGTGTAGGGCATAGTAGGGGCGAGGCATTCGACAAGAGCTGTCTCCAGTACGCCGTATTCCTGTATGGGCAGACACTTGGAGCTAATGCAGGATATCCTGGCGAATGCCTCGCCCCTACCTTGAACCCACAATAAGGAGTCGAAGTAATGCTGAGTCAAGATTTGACCTCCCTGGAGGCGCTGGGCGTCGCCATCCGGGCGGAGATGGACGCCAACGAGCTCTACACCAGCCTGGCGAACAAGGTACGCAACCAGACGGTGAAGAACAAGCTCCTCTTCCTGGCTAACGAGGAAGCCAAGCATCGCGAGCTGCTCACCGCGCGCTACCAGGAGATGTTCCCCGGTGTAGAAATGGCCCTGCCGGCCAAAATCTTCTCGGAAGGTAGCAAGGGGGCAGTGATTGACAAGATGAGCCCCCTGGAAGTGGTGAACATGGCCATCGAAGCGGAGAAGAAGGCGCGCGCCTTCTATCTAGACGCCGCCAAAAATACCACTGATCCCAAGGGCAAGATGATGTTTGAATACCTGGCCCAGACTGAGCTAAGCCATCAGCACATCCTGACCTCAGAGCTGCGCCTGCTCAAGCGCAATCCAGAGTACTTCATGCAGCCCGGCGTGGACATGATGTTCTTCGGGCCGTAAAGACGAAATACCAGAGACGAAGGACGAAAACAGTTTTTGGTCTTTCGTCCTTCGTCCTTCGTCCTCAAGCAAATCAAGGAGGCACTATGAGCGTGTTACTATGCGCCAATTGCGGTGAGGAGATTGAAGGCGAGCCCGTGAAGCGCGGGACGCGCCTGTTCTGCTCGGAGGCGTGTGCCTTTGAGGCCGCCCGCAGCGTGGATTGCAGCGGCCGCACCGACGTCAGCCAAACGACCACCCCCGCCGAGGAGATCAGCCGGCCCAATATCCCCGGTGTGGGCCGACGCCAGCCACCCGCGCCCCGCAAGCCGCTGGATCTCCTCAAAAAGAAGGAGAAAAAGGAATAACTTAAACTCAGACCCGTCAGGCTGAACAGAACCCCGGCTTCTTGGAAGAAGCCGGGGTTCTTTAGGCGTTCGTGTAGGGGCGAGGCATTCCGTGAGGGCTGATTTAACGCCGCATATCTTGAAGAATGCCTCGCCCATACGTTAATGCCTTTTGCAGCGCCGCCAGCAAGCCTGCTTCTTCCTCTGGCAGCACGGTGCGCGGATCAAGGAGCAGCAGCCCCCGTTCAATGCGCCCCACCACCGGCGGTTCGCCCATGCGCAGGCGCCGCGCTACCTCCTCTACCCCCCCTTTACCCCTTATACCCTTTTTACCCCCGTCAAAGGCTATGGCTACCAACCTCGTTGGCAGGGTCTCTCCGGGCAGCGACCCGCCGCCCACCGTGGACTGGCCGTCCACCACCGTCGTCGGTACGCCCCATTCATCCAGGCGCGCTGCCCAGGCGCGGGCGCGGGCGTCAATCTCGGCCAGCGGCATGGCGATCATCCGCCAGACGGGCACCTGCGCCGTGGCTTCGCCGCGCAGGTAGTGTCGCAGCGTGGCCTGCAGGCCGGCCAGCGTCGCCTTGTCCACGCGCACCGCCCGCGCCAGGGGGTGACGTCGCAGCTTCTCCACCAGCGCCTTCTGCCCCACGATGATGCCCGCCTGTGGGCCACCCAGTAGCTTATCGCCAGAGAAGCAAACCAGGCTGGCGCCAGCGGCGATGCTCTCCTGCACCATCGGCTCGTGCGCCAGGCCGAAGGCGGCGGTGTCCAGCAAAGCGCCGCTGCCCAAATCGTCCAGGACGGGCAGTTGGTGACGCTGCCCCAGGGCCACCAGGTCGCTCAGAGGCACGCTCTCCGTGAAGCCGATGATGCGGAAATTGGAGGTGTGCACGCGCAGCAGCGCCGCCGTCCGGGGGCCGATAGCCGCCTCGTAGTCGGCCAGGCGGGTGCGGTTGGTAGTGCCCACCTCCACCAGCCGGGCGCCGCTCTGCCGCATGACGTCCGGGACGCGGAACCCCCCGCCGATCTCCACGGCCTGCCCCCGGGAGACGATGACCTCCTTGCCTTTGGCCAGCGCCGACAGGGCCAAAAGCATCGCCGCGGCGTTGTTGTTCACCACCAGGGCGCTCTCTGCACCTACCAGGCGCGCCAGCAGCCCCACCACGTGGCTGTAGCGAGAGCCGCGCTCGCCAGAGGGCAGATCAAACTCTAGGTTGGAGTAGCCACCGCCGACGGCCTGTATCGCCGCCAGGGCCTCGTGGCTCAAGGGGGCGCGGCCCAGATTGGTGTGGATGATGACGCCGGTGGCATTGATCACCGGGCGCAGGGTGGGTCGCCAGAGGGCCTCAGCCTGGCCGATCACGGCCTGGAGCAGCGCCGCCTGGCCCGGCGGCGGTGCACCGGCCTGGATGGCCTGGCGAGCCTCGTCCAGAGCGGCGCGGATGGCCTCCACGATGGCGGCGTGGCCGTATTCCGCCACCAGGGCCTGCATCGCCTCCTCTTGCAGCAGGCGATCCACACTAGGCAGGCGGCGAAGGGCATCAGTGGACATCGGACATCTCCAGTAGGGACCATCTCAGAACCTCTCCCCCACCCCCTCCCCTACGAGGGGAGGGGAGACTCCCCTTCCCTGGTAGGGAAGGGGTTGGGGGTTAGGTCAGCCGCTACAGCTTGCGATAACCGCGAAAGTACCACACAAACAGCATCGTGGACAGGGCGTAGGCTACAGCGGCGAGGAGGAAGATCGGCGGGTAGCCGGCGCGGATGATCAACGCCCCGCCGATAGCTGCCGAGGCGGCCCAGGCCACGCTCCAGGTGGTGTTCGTGAAGCTGGCAGCAGTGGCCCGCAGTTGCGGTGGGATGACCTCCATGCTGAAGGCCGATTGGACTGGCTGGATCATGTTCATCAGCACGGTGCGGCTCCAGTAGGCGGCCACGGCCACCCCCAGGTTGGGCACGAAGGCCAGCATAACGAGGAAGAGCACGCTACCGGCCTGCCCCAGGGCCACGGCGTAGACCTTGCCCAGGCGCCGGGCGAGCAGCGGGGCGGCCAGGGTGGCCAGCCCGGTGAGCACCTGGCTCACGGAGAAGATGAAACCCACCTGGGCGGTGGTGGCACCCTGCACCTTGACGAAGTACACGTTAAAGAACGGGATGAACAGCCCCGCCCCCAGGCCGATGAGCCCGGAAGCAAGGGCAAAGACGGCGATTTTGTGGCCTGCTCGCGCCTGCGGTAGGTCGGCTGGGGCTACAGCGGTGCTCTCGCCTCCATCGCCCGGCCGACTGGCGCGCAGGGCGAGCAACGGCGCAACCGAGAGAACAAACAGGGCCAGGGCCACCAGCAACGAGTAGCGATAGGCGAGGACGCTGGTCGCCTCACCGCCCCGCCAAGCCCCCCAAAAGCCAGGCAGCAACCCACCCAGCAGGTTGCCGCCCATCATGGCAAAGTACATCAGGGCCGCGTTGGCCGAGAAGAGGTGGGTGCGTTCGTCAGCGGTGCTGTTCTCCATCAGGAAGGGTGACATGGAGACGAAAAGCAGGGCGATGGTCGCGCCGTTAAGGAAGCTGAAAGCCATGATGGCCAGGGGATTGGTGAACAGGAGCATGCCGGCTATGGCCAGGCTGTTGGTGGCGATGGACCACACCAGACTGCGCTTGCGGCCAATACGATCGGCCAGGAGGCCGGCGGGAATGGCTAACAGCCCGGTGGCCAGGGTGCCCAGGGAGGCCACCTGGCCGATGAAGTCCTCCAGGTAGCCCAGGCGCAGCAGGTACAGGTTGAAGATAACGCTGAAAATACCGCTACCCAGACCGGCAAACAGGTCGCTGACCAGGAACAGCCGGGCGTTGAGGCTGAAGCGCAGAAACTGGCGGCCATAGTCAATCATGCACAGTCACTTTAGAGCATAGAGCACAGAGAATAGAGAATAGAGCATAGAGCATAGAGTGGTGGCGCTAGCCCTTCAACGATCCCGCCATCAAGCCGCGCATAAAGTAGCGCCCCAGGAAGATGTAGACCAGCAGGGTGGGTAGAGCAGCCAGCAGCGCCCCGGCAATCTGCACGTTCCACTCCACGATGTAACTGCCAGCCAGGTTGTTCAGGACCATAGTGACCGGCTGGACGCTGGGGCTGCTGGTCACGGTCACGGCATAAGGATAACCTCCCCTCCTGAGGCATTCTCCCGTGTAGGGGGCGCTCTCTAGCGCTCCAGCTCAGGCGTGCAACCGCATGAACTCGCCGAAGCGTTCCAGCACCTGCATCCGGGATGCGGTGCCGGTCGTGCCGATCTGCTGGATCGTGATCGAGGCGACCAGGTTGCCCACAAGCGCCGCCTCGTGCGCCTCCGCGCCCGCGCACAGCGCCGAGACGACCCCGGCCATCACGCTGTCGCCGGCGCCCACGGTGTCTATCTCGCCGCTCACCGGCACGGCTGGAACGTGCTCGTAGCCTTCCTCCGTGAACAAGAGGATGCCGTGAGGCCCGGCGGTGAGGAAGACCGGTTTCTGGTTGCGGCGGAAGAGCTCCGCGCCACATTCCCTGGCTACCTCCAGAGGGAACTCGCCTGACCAATCCGGCCACACGGCCAGGGTCGCCTCCCGTCGGTTGGGCTTGATAATCACGTGGCGGAAGAGCCCGATGCGCTCGCGGGAGTCGGCCGCAAACACCTTGTCGGGGTAGATCAAGGCGAGGGCCGCGATCTCGTCACGCACGCGATCCGTGATTATGCCGCAGTTGCGCTCCTGCACCTGGTCGGCGACGACCACCGCCTCCACTTTCGGTACCAGCGCCCGTAGGCGGGCGATGACCTCCTCCTCCACTTCGGCCGGCAGCGGGGAACGGTTCTTGATGTCCAGCCGCTGAATCTCGTGCTCCTGGCCATCGGGTTCCCGCATCATGGGTTTAATATAGGTGGGCGTGAAACGGTTGACCCGCACGAGTAAGGGCTCGATGTCCACCCCCCTTTCCACCAGGCCCCACTTCAACTCGTAGCCCTCGCCATCGTCGCCGATGACGCCCAGGGCGACGACATTCACGTCCAGCGCCCGCAGGTTCGATGTGACCGTGCCGGCCGCGCCAGGACTGGACCGCACCTCCACGACCTGATAAGTTTCCAACCCGGTCTCCAGCGAAACTTCGCTCAGCCGCCGGTCGATGACGAGATACTTATCCAAGAAGAAATCACCCACCACCAGGACAGTGATAGACGGGAAGCGGGCGAGGATGGCTTGGAGTCTTGGTTTGTCCATTGGTGTGTCGGCGCTCAATGTCCCCTTTTCTCCTTTTGTACCCGCTCGCTACTTGCCCCCAACAGCGCAATCACCTGGCGATATAAATTCGGAAACGTGGCCCGGTGGTCGCCCCGGATGTAGAAGCTCTCGCCGCCATCCTGGATGGTGCGCACCAGGATGGTCTTGTAGGGCCGGAAGTAGTAGAGCGGGTCTGATTTGGGCACCTCGTGGTGGTAATCTGGACCCAGGTCTATCAGGTCGAACACAGCAGTGGTGAATTGGTTGACCCGTCGTCCCTCTTGATAGGCGACGTTGCGGGCCATGGCCAGGGCCTTGAGGTACACCTCTGGGCCCATGACCGCGGTGCCCACGTTCAGCAATACCCCGCCCTGTAGCTTGCTGACTGTCTCGGCCAGGATGAGGAAGTCACGGTACGAGGTAATGCCCAGCGCTGCGCCGTCACAGTTGGGGTGCTCGTGGATAATGTCGTAGCCGATGCCCACGTGGACAGTGACCGGCACCCGCAGCCGGTAGCCGGCCGCTAGGATACTCACCTCTCGGTGCGGGAATTGCTTTTCCTCGATCATGCGGCCGACCGCCTCGCCCAGCCCCAGGCCATCGCGTGCGCCGGCGACGATAGCGTCGTTAATGCGGCCGGTCTCGCGCCATAGCCCGAACTGGCCCTCGGTGATGTAGCGGGCCACGCTCTCGGTGGTAGCGCCGACGAGGGCCAGCTCGAAGTCGTGGATTGGCCCGGCACCGTTCATGGCCACGTGTGTAATGATGCCCCGCTCCATCAGGTCAATCACGAAGCACGAGAGGCCGCATTTGATGACGTGGGCACCCATCATCAGGATCACCTGAGCCTCGGCCCGATGGGCCTGCGCCACGCGCTCCGCTACCTGGGCCAGGTTAGGGTCATCAAAGGGTGGCACGAGCGCATCCAGAGGCAGTGCATCAGCCAGGGTCATATCATGCACCCGCTCTGTCAGCGGCTTAAGTTTCAGGCGTCCACGATCAAAGGTGGGATAGGACATAGGTCATTCCTCGGCGAACAGATACGCCACCAAGCGTTCATGTTTCCGAAAATCCGGCACGATGACATCGGCGCCAGCGGCGATTAGGCGCTGGCGTTTCCACTCGTTGATCCCACAACGGGTGGCCTCATTGGATGCTACTCCCACAGCGATCCCTCCCCCGGCTTTGGCGTCCTCAATCTCCACGAACCCATCGCCGAAGGCCACGAACTCGCTACCCCCCAAATGGTGCTTAGTGATTATCCGCTCAATGACCATACGCTTGGAATACCGCTTGTAGTCGTCCAGTGCTCCGTAGATGCCTGCAAAGTAGGGCGTGAGGCCCAGGGCTGCGGCCTCGTCGAGCACGTAGGGCTCGTCGGTGCCTGAGGCCAGATAGCAAGTCACGCCTCGGGCCCGCAGGGCTTTCACCATCGCCAGCGCGCCGGGCACCATCATCTCGTCCGGTGACACTTGTCCTGACTTGAGCGCAGCAACGCGACCTTTGATCCGCTCCCACAACCGGTCGTGATACATGCGCTTGTAGATCAGCGGATCAGCCGGCTGTCCGCCGCGCCTGGCAACTTCCTCGCCCAACCGGATCATTTGATAGATAGTTTGCTCGCCGGTCAACCGCGCAACGAATTCGGTGACGACAGCGCACAGTTCGTCCTCGCTTTCATGTTGGGGCGTCTGCAGCAGGATTTCGACCATCATAGGGATCATTACTTGCTGCCAGCCTTCGCGGATGAGCGATACAGTGCCGTCAAAATCAAACAGCGCATGCCGGATATGGCCGCGCTCAATGCGGGGGTTGATGATCTCGATGTCAGTTCCGGGCAAAAAGGGGGTCATTTGAACGGAGCTACGGGACGGTTATCAGCTCGCCGGCCAGGGCTATGGCCCCCCACAGCGGGGCGTCGTCGCCCAGCGCGGCGGAGACAATGTCCACCCTCATTCCCGGCAAGGTGTTGGCTCGCGCCGCCCCTCGCACCACCTCCAAGTAGCGCTCCCCAGCCTTGGCTACGCCACCCCCCACCACAACTCGCTGTGGATTCATCAAGGTGATGGCCCCACTAATGCCAAAGCCCAGAGCCCGTGCCGCCTCGTCCAACACCTGTTGTGCCAGCTCGTCGCCAGCCTCAGCGGCCCGGCTGACGTGTTCCGCCGTGACTCTTTCCACGTCGCCGTCGACTAACTGGCGCAGTGGCTTACCCGCCTCAGGCTCTGCCCTAAGGCGCTCCCGTGCCCGCCGGGCAATGGCTGGGCCGCAGGCTATCGCCTCCAGACAGCCGCGCCGCCCGCACACGCACAGCGGCCCTTCGGGTTGGATGACCATATGGCCGATCTCGCCAGCCATGCCATCCGCGCCGCGATAGAGCCGCCCATCCACGATCCATCCCCCGCCGATGCCTGTGCTGACGGTGACGTACAGCAGACTATCGTAACCCTGCCCGGCTCCAAAACACCACTCTCCCAGCGCCGCCGCGTTGGCATCGTTATCCACGCTGACCGGCACTCCCAGGGCCGACTGCAACCAGTCGCGGAGCGGAACGTTCTCCCAACCGGGTATATGGTGGGACAGGAGCACTACTCCCTCGGCTGCGTTCACCGGCCCGCCAAAGCTCACGCCGGCGGCGGCCAGTCTGCCTTCCTGATCACTCAGCAAGGCACGGGCCAGCGACATCATCGTCTCGAAATCGTAGCGGGCATCCACACCGGGCGGGGACAAGACCTGCCGGCGAGCCCACCAGTGACACTCACCGGCCACGGCCACGGCGGCGGAGAGCTTCGTGCCGCCGAAATCCAGGGCCAGAACAAGTTGCCTTTTGGACAATCGCCTTTGCTCACTTACCCGTCGCGCAGAGCTACAAAGACGGCATGCAGAACTGCCCACTGACCGTCCTCCACGTGCTGCATGTTGTTAGCAGGCACGATCACGCACACGTCTACTCTGTCCCTGAGTCCGCCGCCCTCAAAGCCAGTGATCCCGATGGTCACGAGGCCGCGTTCGCGGGCCACGTCCACCGCTCGCAGCACGTTGGGCGAGTTGCCACTGGAGCTGATGGCGATGGCCACATCGCCCGGCTCGGCCAGTGAAGCCAGCGGCTCGGCGAAGACTGTGTCGTAGCCGAAGTCGTTGGCATAGGCGGTTAATAGCGGTATGTTGTCGTTCAGGGCCATCACCTTGAAGCGCGGCCGGCCTTCCTGCACCGTCCCCTTGCCCAAGTCAGTGGCAAAGTGTGAGGCCATGGCTGCACTGCCGCCGTTGCCAAAGACAAAGATTCGCCGTCCTTCGGCCCGTGCTTGCTCCAAGACGGCGATCACCTCGGTGATGCGGTCATGAGGCAATTGTAGCAGTACCTCGGAGGCATTACGAAGGTACGCCCGTACCTTCTCCATAGGACGTCCTCTCCTATCCTTTCAGTGCCCCAGCCAGCAGACCGCGCATGAAGAAGCGCCCCAGAAAGATGTACACTAGCAGCGTTGGCAGGGCCGCGATGAGCGCCCCGGCCATTTGGACGTTCCACTGGACGATGTAGCTGCCGGCCAGGTTGTTCAACCCCACGGTGATGGGCTGGATGGCGGGGTTCTGGGCGATGGTCACCGCGAACAGGAAGTCGTTCCAGATGGAGGTGAATTGCCAGATGAGCACCACCACGAAGCCAGGCATGGAGAGGGGGAACATCACCCAACGATAGATGCTGAAGATGTTCGCACCGTCAATCTTGGCGGCTTCTACTAGCTCGGTGGGCACGGTAGCGTAGTAGTTGCGGAAGATCAGCGTGGTGATAGGGATGCCATAGACGATGTGGACGAAGATGAGGCCCGGAATGGTGCCATACAACCCAATCTTGCTGAGGGACTGCACTAGCGGGATGAGGATGCTCTGGTAGGGGATGAACATCCCGAAGAGGAGCGCCGGGAAGAGCATGTCTGAGCCACGGAACCGCCACTTGGAGAGCACGTAGCCGTTCATCGAGCCCAGTATGGCGGAAATGATCGTGGCCGGAATGGTGATGTACACGCTGTTCATGAAGTTGAGAGATAGGCCACGGAACCCCTCTTCCACGCTCCCGAACCAGGCCTTGGTGAAGCTGTCGAAGTGCACGCCGGATGGCAGGCTCCACATGCGGTACAGGCTGACCTCGGCGAAGCTCTTCATCCCGGTGATGAGCAGGATGTATACCGGCATCAGGTAAAAGGCGGCGAAGGCGATCAGGATGGCGTAGATCAGCACGCGTGACCAGCGCACCCTGGCGACCCGGGGCAGAGCGCGTTCTGCGGTTGTCATGCTTCGACCTCCCTGCGGGTGCTGTAAACCAGATACGGAATGATGAGGATGGCCACCATGATCAGCATAATGGTGGCGATGGAAGCGCCCTGGGCAAAGCGATTGCTGTGGAAGGTCGTTTCCCACATGAAGTAGGCCGGCACATCAGTGGAGAACCCGATGCCGGGGCCGGTCATGGCTACCACCAGATCGTAGATCTTGAGGGAGATGTGCCCCAGGATGATGACGGCTCCGAGGGTGATAGGGCGCAAGAGGGGCCAGAGGACGTGCCAGAGGATCTGCCACTCCGAGGCGCCGTCCACTCGTGCCGCCTCCCGCAATTCCTCGGGGATGCCATGTAGGCCGGCCAGGTACATCGCCATGACGTACCCGGACATCTGCCAGGTGGCGGCGATGACCAGAGAGATGATGGCGACGGGAATCCCAAACTTATCCGTCGTCAGGGCTCCCAGGCCGATGCCTTGTAGAAAGATGCCCAGGCCGTTGTCCGGGCGGATATGCAGCACCGTCGGGTCAGTGAACCAGCCCCATTTGAGGAAACCCAATCCCACGCGATCGAACAGCAGGTTGACCCCGGTGCTGCCCATCTCCAGGCTGCCGGGGTTAAGTAACCAGCGCCACACCACCCCGGTGACGATGAAGGAGATGGCCATTGGGAAAAGGTAGATGCTACGGAAGATGTTCTCGCCTTTAACGCGCTGATCCAGAAGCACAGCCAGCAGGAACCCGATGCCCACGCACCCGGTGAGGAACAGCGCCGTGAAGACGACGCTATTGCGCACGTCTATCTGGAAGCGGGGGTGGGCGAAAAGGACCAGGTAGTTGCTGAGGCCGACCAGGGTGAAATCAGGAAGCAGTTTGTTCCATCTGGTCAGCGACGCGAAGCCAGTGAAACCGATGAAACCGTACACGAAGATGGCGATGGCGATGGCCGAAGGGAGGACCAGTAAGACCGGAGCCATCCGCTCCCAAGTCAATCGCCGCGCCCAAGTGCTCCGAACCTTTCTCTCTTCACTGATCAATTCTCTGTGAGCCGCTATCTTTTTGGCCATAAACCCTCCATTACAAGAAACGAGGCAGCCCGCCTTGGGCTGCCTCGCTCGCGGGATGATGAACCTACTTGCAGGCCCCGGCTGCCACGCACGCGGCCTGCAGAGCCTTCTGCGTGCCAGCCACGTCGCCGCTGGTGAGGAAGAGGGTGATGGCGTCCTTGAAGTCGGTGACCCAGGACTCAATGGCCGCGGCGCCGTGAATCACGCTGGGCACAATGGCGTCCTTGCTCCAGTCCACCATAGCCGACTGCAGGTACGCGTTGAACAGCTTCGGATCGCAGTCGGTGCGGGCGCAGATGGAGCCCTTCTTGGGATTGAAGGCCTCCTGACCGGCCTTGGAACCGCAGACCTGGACCCAGGCGATGGCGTTGTCACGGTTGGGGGCCTTCTTCGGCAGGGAGAAGCTGTCGGACAGGGCAACGAAGATGCCCTTGGTGCCCGGCGGCGGTGCCCAGCCGTAGTCGGTGTAGTTCATGGACTGGAACCAGCCGTTGGTCCAGTCACCCATGATTATCATGGCGCCCTTGTTGTTAATCAGGTATTGCCCGGCGCCGTCCCAACTAAGGGCCGGGTGGTCAGTGTTGACGTAGGTGAGCATGCGCTTGTAGTTCTGCAGCGCCTGGGTAACACAGCCATCGGTCCACGGAACCGCCCCGGTCCACAGACCCTTGTACTTCTCGGCTCCACAGGTGCCCGCCAGGACGCTCTCAAAGACGTGCCCGGCCTCCCAGCCACCGGAGGTGCCCATGACCAGGGGCACGATGCCCTTAGCCTTCAGAGCATCGGCCACGGCGAAGAACTCGTCAAAGGTGGTCGGTGGGTTCAGCTTGGCGTCGGCGAAGATGGACTTGTCGTACCACAGTACGTTGGAGCGGTGGATGTTGACCGGCACGCCCCAGTAGTGCCCCTTGTACTTGAGAAGGGTGAGGAGGTCTTTCGGGAAGACCTTCTCCAGCCCTTCGGAGGCGAAGATGTTATCCAGGGGCTCCAAATACTGCTCCGGGCTGTAGCCCTCTACCTCGAGGCCGGCGTGGAGCTGGAAGGTGTCGGGCGGGTCACTGGCGATCAGGCGAGGCTTCACCACGGCGCGGAAGACGAAGCCGGCGCCACCGGCCACGGTGGCGTTGACAATCTCCACATCCGGGTACTTCGCCTTGTAGATGTCGAAGAGCCCTTTCAGGCCCTCGGCCTCACCGCCGGCTGTCCACCAGCTCGCCACCACGACCTGGCCCTTGGCCCGCTTGCCGAACAGCATCTCAGGCTTTGATGGGGTGTATGTCGCCAGGAACGTCTTGGCCTCATCGGCGCTGGGGATCCAGAGCTTCCAACCCGGGTAAATGAGGTCAGCGTTCTCGATGCGCGCGAAGGTCGTGTCGGCAACGTTCTTCTGGTTGGTGAGGGCCATGATGGCTGGCCAGGCGGTGCCGGCACCCAGGTACTTCTCCGCCAACATCCACAGGGTGTCGCCCAGCTTGATGGTGTAGGCCGCCCCCGGCTGAGCCGCCGGAGCAGCGCTGGCCCCGCTCATCCCTACGGGCAGCAGCAGGGTGAGCACCAGAACTAAGGTAACCAACGTCTTCCTAGACATTTTAAACCTCCTCCTTGTGGTTTAAAACTGAGGTGAGAACCAAGTCCACATTTTTAGGCGATAAACATCCCCCCTTTCCAGCGAACCGCCTTCCCCAAGTGCATTCCCGCCGCTTCGTTTACCGGGCGCAGCGGAAGCCGACGTCGTCGTTGGCCAGGTCAACGGAGCTACAGCTCCGGGTGGTGGTGCGCACCATCTCCTTATCGCTAAACCACCCGCCCCCGCGGATCACCCGATATTTCTGGCCAAAGAATTGCGCTGCCGAGTCGCCGCCCGGATAGCCCGGATACGGTTGGAACCAGTCGCTCGTCCACTCGGCGACATTGCCGGCCATGTCCATGACCCCGTAGGGGCTGGCCCCGCCGGGGAAACTGCCCGTGATGGTAGTGCCGCGGTAGCCTGCCTCCTTGGTGTTCGCTTTACCCGAGGCCCACTCGTTGCCCCAGGGGTAGAGGCGTCCATCCGTCCCCCGCGCGGCCTTCTCCCATTCGGCCTCCGTAGGCAGCCGCTTGCCCATCCACTGGCAATAAGCCACGGCGTCGTCCCAGCTCACTTTCACCACGGGATTATTGGGCTTGCCCGCAGCGTAGGCGCTCCAGGACATGCTGTCGCCCGCCTTCTCGGCTGTGGTCTTGTAGCCTGTCTCCTTCACAAATCGGGCGAACTGTTCGTTGGTCACCTCAAACTGGTCAATCTCGAAGGCCGGCAGGGAGACCGTGTGCGACGGCCGCTCGACCTCACGATCGCTGCCCATGATAAACTCGCCAGCAGGGATGGCGATCATCGGCACTTGCAGCTTTGCGGGCGCGGCTGGTGTGGGCGCGGCTGGTGTGGGCGTGGCTCCTACGGGCGTGGCCTTCTCAGCGGGGGTCGGTGCAGGGGTGAAAGTCGGCGTGGGAGGCGGTGGCACGGGCGTGGAGGTGGGCAGCACCTCAATTGGCGCGTGGGTAGGTGAGGGTGGGGCTATGGGCGTTGCCGGCGAGGGTGCACAACCTACGGCCAAAGCCAGGAGCACGAAAAGCGAGACCAATGGCAGCCGTTTCATATCCTCGTTTCTCCTTTTATACTGGTTTGCAGGGTCATGCCCGGCCTGCGGAGTTAGTTGGTCATCCTAACGAACTAAGCAGATTATACTACAGAGGGTGACGGCTGTCAATACGATGGCTGAATGCAAGGCCTGTCAACCATGCTCAAGTGCAGACCTACCACGTTTGCGAGTGCTGCGCTAGAACTCTAGCGACGGCGCTTGGTAACCAGGTCGAGCCAGACGGCCAGGATGAACACCAAGCCCTTAATAACCTGCTGGTAGTACGAGGGGACTTCGAGTAGATTGAGGCCATTGCCGAGGGTGCCCATGATCAGTGCGCCGATCAGCGTGCCAACCACGCTGCCGACGCCGCCAAACAGACTGGTCCCGCCCAGTACCGGCGCAGCGATGGCATCCAGCTCGAAGCCAATCTGCGCATTCGGTTGGGCCGACCACAGTCGGGCGGTCAGCAGCACCCCGCCCAGTGCCGCTAGGAAACCGCTGATTACGTAGACCGACACCTTGACTTTGTCAGTCGAGACACCGGCCAACCGGGCAGTCTCCTCACCGCCGCCAACGGCGTACACGTGCAGCCCGAAGCGGGTGTAACGTAGGATAAAATGGGCCGCCAAGAACAAGACCAGCATGACGATCACCGGCACCGGGATCGGTCCCAGCCTGGCCGTGCCCCAGTTGGTGAAGTCGGCCTTGAGCCCGGCGATAGGGTAGCCCTGAGTGTAGACCAGAGTCAGCCCGCGGGCCACAGCCAACATGGCCAGGGTGGCGACGAAGGGCGGGACGTTGCCACGGACGATGAGAAGCCCGCTGATGCCACCTAACCCCGCACCCAGGGCCAGGGCAGCCGCCATTGCTGGCAGCACCGGCAAGCCGTGGCGGACCGCCAACCCAGCGGCGACGGCACCGGCCAAGGCTCCCATCGAGCCGACCGATAGGTCAATGCCGGCGGTCAGAATGGCGAAGGTCTGGCCGATAGCGACTATGGCCAGGATGGAGATTTGCAGGGCCACAGTCAGCAGGTTGGTCGGAGTCAGGAAGCGCGGCGACAGGATCGCTAGGCCGACGCACAGTGCCAGCAGGATCGCCAGCCCGCTCGCCTGGCGCAGCAGATTCGCTAAGCTAGGCAGTCGCCTGGTGAACATCAGCGCCTCCCGTTGCGTAGAACATGATCTGGTCCTGGCTGGCCTCGGCCCGGCTGAACTCGCCCACCACCCGACCCTCGCGCATGACCACGATCCGGTCGCTGACCGCCAGTATCTCCGGCAACTCGGACGAAATCATCAGGATCGCCACGCCGTCTCGGGCCAGCGCCCGCATCAACTCGTGGATTTCGGCCTTGGCACCAACGTCAATGCCGTGCGTTGCTTCGTCGAGGATTAGCACCTTCGGGTGAAGCGTCAACCACTTGGCAATGACGATTTTCTGCTGGTTGCCACCGGATAGGTTGCGCACCTGCTGGCCAAGTCCCGGGGTGCGGATGTCTAGTCGCTCGACGTACGACTGGGCAAGCTGGCGCATTCGCCCGAAGTCAATAAAGCCCAGCCGCTCCAACCCGCCTAACGCCGTGATGGTCACATTTTGGTCAACGGCCATGTTCAGGAACAATCCCTGCGTCTTGCGATCCTCTGGCACAAACCCCAGCCCGAAGGCGATGGCGCGCTGTGGCGAATCAATAGCCACCTTGCGCCCCTCGATCCAGACCTCGCCCTGGTCAATGGGATCTACGCCGAACAGGGCACGTGCCAGGTCGGTCCGCCCTGAACCCACCAGCCCGAACATGCCCAGGATCTCGCCTTGATGCAGCTTCAGGACCACATCGCGCAGGACCCGGCCGCGTGACAGCCCCCGCACCTCCAGCACGACCCGGCCGTCGGTCGGGGGTGCCCCGGCAGACACCTCGCCCAACTCGCGCCCGACCATCATCCGCACTACCGCCGGCACATTGAGCTGACCGATCGGTGCAGTGCCGATGTGCCGGCCGTCGCGCAGCACGGTCACCCGGTCGGCTACCTGGAACACTTCCTCCAGCCGGTGCGAGATAAAGACTATAGAAACGCCCTGGGCCTTCAGGCTGCGGCTCAGGGCGAACAGAGTCTCCACCTCGCGCTCAGTCAGGGACGAGGTCGGCTCGTCCATGACGATCAGCCGCGACTCGAACGACAACGCCTTGGCAATCTCCACCATCTGGCGCTGAGCAAGGGATAGCTCGGCAACTCGCTTGCGCGCATCAATCGCCAGTCCAACGCGCGCCAGTTGCGCTCCGGCGGCGCGGTACAGCGCATCCCAGGCGATGACGCCCAGCCCGCCACGGGTCGGTTCACGGCCCAGGAAAATGTTTTGGCCCACGTCCAGGGACGGGATGAGTGCCAACTCCTGGTGAATCATACTTATGCCCAGAGCCAGGGCCTGCCCTGGGCTATTGATCTCGGCCAGCGCACCAAGCCAGCGCACGGTGCCGCTGTCCTTGGCCAATGCACCGGTCAGGATCTTCATCAAGGTTGATTTGCCGGCGCCGTTCTCGCCAACCAGAGCGTGCACCTCGCCCGGCGCGACTTCGAATGTCACGTCGTCCAGGGCCTGGACGCCGGGAAAGCGCTTAGAAATGTGCTCCATACTGAGGAGCGTCGTGTCTGTAGCCATTGAGACGATTAGCCTTCAGTTGTCCATCATGACAAGGTGACAAGGTGACAGAATTGGCGTCACCCTGTCACCTTGTCGCCTTATCACCTTGTCACTTGGTTACTTGGTTACCAGCGACAGGGCGACCGGGATGTACTTATCAACGGATTGACCCTTGAGGGACTTGACCGCTGTCTCGACGGACAGGCGGCCCATCTCGGCTGGCTGCTGGGCAACAGTCGCCGCCAGCTTGCCATCCTTCACTGCCTTGACCGCATCGTCAATGGCGTCAAAGCCCACAAAGATGATGCCCGTCCGCTTGGCTGCATCCGCCGCCTGGATCGCCCCCAGCACCATCTCGTCGTTGTGGGCAAAGACACCGTTGATCTCCGGCTGGGCCTGCAGGATGTTCTCAAACACGCTCAGACCCTTGGCCCGGTTGAAGTCAGCCGTCTGCCGAGCCACGATCTGCACCCCGCTGCAGCTCGCACTCATGTAGGCGTTGAAGCCCTGGCCACGGTCGCGGGCGGCTGAGGTGCCAGCAATGCCCTGCAACTCCACCACCTTGCCCTTGCTACCCAGCGCCTTGCACAGGAACTCGGCCGCCATCTTCCCACCAGCCACGTTGTCCGAAGCGATGTGGGAAACGACGTTACCGCCAGAGCTGGCCCGGTCCACGGTGAAGACGGGTATCTTGGCGGCGTTGGCCTTCTGGATGCTGGGCACAATGGCATCAGCATCAGTCGGGTTGATGAGCAGCGCCGAGACCTTCTTATTGATGAGATCCTCGATGCTGGCCGCCTGCTTGGCCGGGTCGTCCTGGGCGTCCACGACGATCAACTTGACGCCGGCCGCGTCGGCCGCCTTCTGGGCGCCATCACGCAGGGTGACGAAGAACGGGTTGTTCAGGGTAGACAACGCCAGGCCGAGAGTGACCTCGGCTGGCTTAGCCGTCGCCGTTGGCGCGGGCGGCGGCGTAGGCGCTGGCGGTTGAGTGGGCGCCACCGGCTTGGGTGGCTGCGTAGGCGTCGCCGTTGGCGCGGGGGTTGGGCCACAGGCGACAGCGACCAGGCTGATGATCGCCAGCACGGTCACAAAAAGCATTGCGCGTTTCATTGTCTTATCCTCCTCCAACTGAAGTTTCGCCCGGCGTAGAGCCAGGCATGGAAAGGAAACTGCGTCATAGCTCGTTACCTCGCCGTTATCCCTCCTTTTCTCCTCACGCCGCCGGCGCGGTAGAGTAACAGCGCCAGGGCGATAACTATACCCTTAACGACCTGCTCGTAGAGCGCGGAGATGTTGAGCAGGTTCAGACCGTTGTTTAGCACGCTGATGATCAGGACGCCGAGCAGCGTCCCACCCAGGCCGCCCTCGCCGCCGGCAAAGCTCGTCCCGCCGACCACGACGGCAGCAATGGCGTCGAACTCGTAGCCTATCCCGGCTATCGGTTGGGCTGAATCGAGCCGGGCAATCAGGATCACTCCCGCCAGCGCGGCCAAGACGCCGGTGATGGTGTAGACCAGGGTGGTGTACAGGCCAACCCGGATGCCCGACAGCCGGGCAGCAACCGGGTTGTTGCCCAGGGCGTAGATTCGTTCACCGGTCGCCGTCCGGGTCAGCAAGATGTAACCTAAGAGGAACACCAGCCCGGCGATGAGAATCGGCATGGGGATGGGACCAACGACCCCAGCGCCAATGGTCAGGAAGGCCTCGGGGAAGCCGGTGATCGGCCGGCCCTCGGTATAGGTCAACGCCAGCCCGCGGGCTATGGTCATCATCCCCAGCGTGGCGATGAACGGCGGGATGTTCAGGCGGGTGATTATCAGCCCACTAACCGTGCCCAGCACGCCGCCCAACGCCAGGCTGGCCAGCACCGCTACCACCGGCGGCACGCCCTTGAGCAGCAAGTCAGCCGTTACCACGCCAGTCAGCGCCAGCACTGCCCCGACCGACAGGTCAATCCCGCTGGTCAGGATCACCATGGTCATCCCGACCGAGATCACGCCGTTGATTGATGCCTGGCGCAGCACGTTCAGGATATTGGAGACAGTCAGGAAGCGGTCCGAGAGCACCGTCAGGGCCAGGCATAGCAACCCAAAAGAGAGCACCAGCCCGAAGCGCTGCAGATAAGTCCCCTGTCGAAAGTCCCCGTACCGGCGAAGGACGGAGGACCAGGGACGAAGGACCCGTGCTTCGTCATCCGTCCTCTGTCGTTCGGCTGACGACTTCATCGCTGCTCCTCTAGAAAGTCACACCCGCTACCAGGATGATATTAGCGTAGGGCGTACACTCACCAGTGCGGATAGCAACCCTGGCTTCGGCGCTGAGCACCTTGAAGGTCTCGTGGCTCATCGTGCGCACCGGCAGGCCGCCCAGCAAGGCCAGAATCGCCTGATGGAGCTGCAGGCTGCGCTGGGCCGTCTCCTCAGCCAGGATCACGCTCTCGACCTGCATCTCGTCGAGGACGGCCGACAGAGTCTGGATGAACGACGGCACACCCGGCAGCAGCGAGACGTCAATGACCGCGACGTCCTCCGGCATGGGCAGCCCAGCATCGGCGATGACTAGCTTGTCACCGTGGCCCAGACTGGCAATGGCTTCGAGGATGAAGGGGTTGAGCAATTTGCCGGTCTTACGCATAGGATTACCTCAGGGCGTGATACGTTGTGCGTGTTGCGTCCAGGAATGCCTCTAGCTCGGCCCGGGTCGGCATGGACGGCTGGGCGCCCAACTTGGTCACCGCCAGGGCGCCGGCAGCGTTGGCCCAGCGGACGGCCTCGATCACCGGCCGCCCCTCGGCCAGGGCGACGGCGAAGGCACCGACGAAGGCATCGCCGGCCGCGGTCGTGTCTACTACCGGCACCTGGTAAGCGGGCAGGTGTAGCGTCTCGTCGCCGACGAGCAGGGCGCCGTTGCTGCCCATGGTCAGGATGACCGTCCCCGCACCCATCGTCCGCAGCCGGCCAGCGGCGCTGCTGGCTGCAACCAGCGCTTGCCCTGCGCGGAGCGAAGGGTCGTCTACCGGGGTGCTGGTCAGCAGTGCCGTCTCCGTCTCGTTCGGGATGAGGAAATCCACCAGCTTAAGCAGCCGATCGGACAGCGGCTGGGCCGGCGCCGGGTTGAGAATAGTGGCCACCCGATGCTGGCGCGCCAGCACCAACGCCCGCTCGACTGCTGCCAGCGGACTCTCCAGTTGTAGGACAACCGCCGAGGCGCTGGCGATGACGGTTTCCGCGGCGCTCACATCGTCAGGTGTCAGGCGCATGTTGGCACCGGAGGCCACGATGATGCTGTTCTGGCCGCTCGCGTCGAGGATGATGAGGGCGATGCCAGTCGCCGCGCCAGTATCGCGCTGCACGAAGCGGGTCTCCACGCCAGCCTGGGCCAGGCCGCGGATCAGGGTCGGGCCGAAGGCGTCATCGCCCACCCGGCCGACCATCGTTACCTGGCCATCCAGCCGGGCAGCGGCGACGGCCTGGTTGGCCCCTTTGCCGCCGGGGATGGTGTGAAAGTCGCTGCCGAACAGGGTCTCGCCCGGTGCCGGCATCCGCGGCGCCCTGACCACCAGGTCCATGTTCAGACTGCCCACGACGACAATGCTAGCCGGCATGGGAGACACCCTCCGTGGTTGACGAGCGCCGCACCACCAGCCGGGTCGGCAGGAGACGGCGTTGGGGCGGCGCAGCGCGGTCGGCAGCGCGGGCCAGTAGCAGGTCAATCGCCAGTTCGCCCATCTCCTGCTTGGGCTGAGCGATAGTCGTCAGCGGTGGGTTGCTGAACGACGCCAGGGCCACATCGTCAAAGCCGACAATGGCCAGGTCATCGGGCACCCGGCGCCCGAGCTCGGTGGCGGCACTGATGGCGCCGATAGCCATCAGGTCGTTGCAGGCGAACACGGCGGTCGGCGGCTCCGGCAGGGATAGGAAGTAGTGCATCGCCGTCGCGCCGCTGGCGAACTGGAAATCGCCGCGCTGGATCATGGTCTCGTCAACCGGCTGGCCTTGCTCAGCCAGCGCCCGGCGGTAGCCCATCACCCGTTCGGCGCTAGGGGTCACATCGGACGGGCCAGTGATGCAGCCGATACGCCGATGGCCGAGCTGGATCAGGTGCTGCGTGGCTGCATAGCCGCCGCCCAGGTTATCGCACAACACGGCGTCCACCTCGATGCCTGGCAGATCACGGTCCACGACCACCAGTGGCACCTCGCGGGCCAGGATGGCCTGGATGTGCTCAGTGCTCAGGCCGGCCGCGACGAAGATGATGCCGTCAACCTGCTTTTCCATGAGGACGTTGGCGTAGACCAGCTCCTTGTCCAGGTCGCCACCGGAGTTGCACAGGATGGCGTTGTAGCCACGGGCGAAGCTGGCGCGCTCGATGCTGTGAGCGACCTCGGCGAAGAAGGGGTTGGCACTGTCAGGGAGGATCATGCCCAGGGTGTGGGTTTGCTTGCGGCGCAAGCTGCGCGCCAGGGCATTGGGCTGGTAGTCCAGGTCGGCCATCGCCGCCAGGACCCGCTGGCGTAGCTCGTCGCTGACGAAGCGTGTCTCGTTAATGACATGGGAGACGGTGGTCACCGACACGCCGGCCTGGTGTGCTACATCGCGGATGGTCGTCACGGGGGATCACCTCGCACAAACGTTTGCGCAAACGATTGTGAAGATTAGTATACCATGAAGCGGGCGATTTGTCAAGGTGGAAATGGCTCAGAATGGGGGCAAATAATGCCGCCAGAGGCAGAAGACGGACGAAGGACGAACGACGAAGGACCGCTACATGCCTACGTCATGCGTCCTGCGTCATGCGTCCTTCGTCAATCGTCATTGGTCTTTCATCCTGCACTGAAGACACGAGGTCCACCCCTAAGACGCGAAGAACGCCAGGTTTTTCTTCTCCGCGGTCCTGGCGTCTTCGTGGTTCACGACCTTGTTCCCTGCTCTACTAACTTGATCTCCTCCTCCGTCAGCCCGTACAACTCATACACCAGCCGGTCAATGGCGGCGTCCACTTCCGCAATGCGCCGCTTGAGGGTGTGCCGCTTGTCTTCCTTCTCCCGCTCCGCCTGGGCGTAGTCTTGCTGCAGTTGCAGCATCTCCGTGACCAGGGCGACGATGGCATCATGCCGCTGCCTATCCGCCGGGTCGTCAAAGTTGATGCGGCGGATGGGGAGATTGCGGACAAGCTCAGGATAGACATGCAAGCCTCCACCCAAAGAGATCCAGAAATAGCGATTAGCCAACTTGGAGTTTATAATCCCCAAGAGGTAACGGGGATCATACCTGTTTGCATAAGGGGGAGCTGCAGGCCGTTTCACGTTAAGATTTGCCTTGACACCGTCAAGTAGCTCCCATTTTACGCACAGACTGACGGTGTCGTTCGCGTAGAACCCTTCTTGGTCGTAGGTTGCAAGCAATCCTTCAGCGCCAGAAATGTTGCGCACGATAAGCTTTGGGCTCTCAAAGAGCTCAGGGAATTTGGGGCGATGCATTTCTTTAGGCTCGTAAGCAAGATAGCGACCCTGCCATTCCAGCAGATAGCGAGTAAGCTCCTTACCCTCTATGTATGGTCTGCAAGTCTTCCGCCTCGGACTGTCGAATATCAGAGCGTCTTTTGACCTTCCCGTTTCACTTTCATGTGGCACTGCTCCGATAACACAGTAACAAAGCTCGCCTAGCTTTAGACTGGATGAGTCAATCTTCTTCGCTAAAGAGAGCGCCTCTCCACGAAGCTCAAGCCGAAACATCTTGTTGGGTGTTGTTTGGAATGCAGATTGGGGGATAAACGATGGCTCTGCGTTGATCCCGTCACGGTAGTCAGACTGCATTATTACCTGGATTGTGTTTTCCTGTCTAGCACCAGCGTCGGCCTCCCTACGGAGAATCAGGATGCAAGTATCAACTGTGGCTTCTTGGAAGACTTGGTACTTGGAGAAATCTACGATTGACTCAATGATGCAGTTATCGAGGATAAACTGCCTCAACTTCTCCCCGTAATTCTGATAAAGAACAGAATACGGCACAATGAAGCCGAGTCGCCCACCAGCTTTCAGGAGTTTCAAAGCGCGTTCCACAAAGAGGATATGAATGTCAAATCGCCCACAGGCAACTTCAAAGCGTCCGCCGTCCATATAGTAGTCACGTTCGTCGCGTGGCATTTTCTCTGCACGAATATACGGCGGATTGCCCACAATCACGTCAAAACCGCCACCCTCTCCCTGCCCTCCCCCTGCCAGGGGGAGGGTTGGGGTGGGGGTAAACACCTCTGGAAATTCCTCCTCCCAGTTGAACGGCTTCTTCTCCTTCCAGTCCGGGCCAAAGGCCGCCTGCAACTCCTCCGGCGTGCCGGAGATCAGGCTATCGCCGCAGCGGATGTTCTCCAGCATGGGCAGCTTATCGCGGGTGTGCAGGGCCTTGAGCAGCAGGTTCAGCCGCGCCACGGCTACGGCCTGCTCGTCCTTGTCCACGCCGTAGATGTTCTGGGCAAGAATCTCCATGCGGCGGGCGTAGTCGTGGATGTCCTCGTAAGCCATCCGAGGGATGCTCCCCTCGCCTTTGAGGAGAGGGGCTGGGGGTGAGGTCTGTCCGCGCTGGCGCGCCAGGTAGCGATCCAGCACATCAAAGGCTTCGATGAGTAAGGAGCCACTGCCGCAGGCCATGTCCAGCACGCGCACTGGACGGCTGGGCTGGTAGCCCTGTTCTTCCAGATAGCGTCCCAGCGTCTGCTGCACAATGTACTTGACCACGAAGGTCGGCGTGTAGTAGATGCCCTGGGCCTTGCGCTTGGCCCGCTTCTCCACTACCTCAGGGCGAGCACCAGGCTCAGGGCGAGCACCAGGCTCAGGGCGAGCACCAGGCTCAGGGCGAGCACCAGGCTCAGGGCGAGCACCAGGCTCAGGGCGAGCACCAGGCTCGCCCCTACCGGGTTCGGCGATGACGTAGCCCAGGTATTGCTCGTAGACTGTGCCCAGCACGTCGGCGTCAATGGCGTTGAAGTTGTAGCGCACGTAGCCCTTCTCGTGCAGCCCGTTGATGAGAACGCGGAAAGGCTCTGGCTCACAGTCCAGCCCCTCCGAAAAGTGCTCGGCAAAGAGATCGGAGTCATAGGTAGCGTCGAACTCACGGAACAGCTTGGCCAGTTCACCCGGCAATTGCCCGATCCGGCCGCGATTCTCCAGATCGTGCAGCAGCGGCAGCAGGCGTGGTTCTTCCACCAGGCGATCCTCGGCGGTGCGGATGAAGATCAGCCGGTTGAGGATGCGCAGCACGGCCTCGTCAATCTGCGCTGGCGAGTAGCGCGGGTTGTAGGCGCGCAGTACCTTGAAAAGATCATGCCGCCAGTTCTTCAGATCGTCGAAGAGGTGCTGGCTCACCGGCTCCTTGTGCACCTTCTTGCCGACCTTCTCGGCCTCTCGATCCAGCGTGCCGGCGGCGGTCTCTGGACGGGAGAGCCACCACAGGCGCGAGAAGTCCGTGAGGTAGGTGTCCACGCTGAACTCGATGAACTGGGCGCGCAGGGGATTGTCTTCCTTCCACTCAGCGTTGAAGACGCGCAGCCCCTCAAAGTCCGAGAGCAGTGCCCAGGTGACGCTCTTGGTCCAGGCGTAGTCTATGACCTGTTTCACCCAGCGCGGGTCGGTCAGGTCGGCGGCGATCTTCTTGGTTTCCAGGAAAAAGCGGGGAATGCCGGACAGGCGGAAGGAGAAGTCCACCCAGCCTCTAGAGGTCTTCTCTTCGGGGCTGACTTCGGCTGTGTCGGTGATGTTCCAGCCGAGGGCAGCAAAGAGGGGCAGGATGAAGGCTTGCCGCGTGGCCGCCTCGTTGTAGTCGCGGCGTTTGGCAGCGGGCAGGGCCTTGAACTTCTGGACAAGCTGCTCCACTTTGGTGTAGGCAGCCTCGGGGGTGACGGGCACAAGTTCAGGCTTCATCTCGCTTACCCCGCGGCGAATAGCACGCTCTCGTCCCCGGGGAGCATGCCGCCGGAGAAGGTGGAATGCACATGCCGGTTGGCGATGGGCGCAAAGGGGGATGGGGCGTCTCCCCAGCGATGAAGCGCCATCACGCCTTACTTCCCGAAACGGCGGGCATGATGGCGCTTCAGAGAATAACTACTGGGAAGACGCCCCACACTGCTCAGAGAACCAGACTCCGTGCAGCACAAATCTGGCTGGTAGGAAGTAGGGCGAGGCATTCTCACGAATATCCGGCATTGGTCCCCTAATGCTGGCGCAACGCGGATGTAGGGGAGTGGAAACAGCCACCAGGAATGTCTCGCCCCTACGGAATACGGACTACGGACTACTACAGGGCGTTGGTCTCCAGTTCGTGGGCGAAGGCCTGCGGATCAGGCGGGATGTTGTAGACGGCCAAAGCGGTCAGCGACTTGAGGCCCAGGGAGCCCTGGACCGTGCTCAGGCTGCTGCCCCGGCGCAGGTGGTTCACGGCGAAGGTGTGGCGCAGGGTATGCACAGAGGCATTGCCGATGCCGGCCAGCCGCAGGTAGCGATCTACCAATGCCTGGAAGCCACGCGCCCCCAGCGGCGTGCCGCGGCGCGTGACGAAGAGGCCACGCTCCGTGGTCGGCGGCCGGATGGCCAGGAAGGCCCGCAGGGCCTCGCTGGCCTTGCTGTTCAAGGGCACTGTGCGCTCAATAGCGCCCGCCTCGGCGGCGATGTGCACCGAGCCCATCTCGCCTTTGGCCGTGGGCAGGTGCACGTCGTCTACGGTGATGCCTACCAGCTCGGAAAGGCGGATGCCCGTTTGCAGCAGCAGCTCGATGATCGCCGAGTCACGCACATCGCCAGCACAGGCGGCACGCAGGCGCTTGATTTCGTCGGCGTCCAGCACGCGCGGTGTCTCGAGCTGGATGGGGGGTGAGACCAGGCTGAAGGCCGGATCGTGCGGCAGGCTGGTGTATTCCCGCATGAAGCCGAAGAAGGCTTTGACGGAGAGCACCTTGCGCCGTCGCGTGGGCACGGCATAACCGCGTTGCTCCAGGCTGGCCAGGTAATCATGCAGATGACTGGTGGTCACCTGGCCAATTTTGGTTATGCCCTTGTTGTGGAGGAAGGCGATCAAGTCGTTGATGTCATTGCGGTACTCTACCCGGCTGCGCTCGGCCAGGCGCCGTGGGCCCAGGTAGGACTGCTCGTAGACCTTCATCGCCTCGCTCAGGGTGATTTCACCCGATCTGGGTATTTGGCTGCTCATCTCCTTACTCCTAAAAAGCAGATTAGGTAATTGAATAATACCACAAATCGCCACGCAGGTCAAGAGGGGTAGGCGGCTTTTTGCCAGGGCTCAGCAAAAACGACCATGAGGGGCTTCCCTCATGGTCGCTCGCTGCTGACAGGTTCGGCTGCGTCCCGCCGGGCCCCCTTCAGGAACCGCTCCTCCAGCACATCGGCCAGGCCGGCAGCATCATCCAGGGCGAACTGGGGAACGGGCAAGGGAAAACGCTGATCGCTGGCGATGGCCACCAGTTCGTTGGCGGTGCACAGCAGTTCTGTGCTGATGGCCCGGCGAGAGACCTCGATCTTGGGGGCGGGGCCACGCTTGTAACCCTCCGTGAGGACGATGTCCGCCTCGCCCACCAGGGCGGCGATCTCCTCCAGGCTCTGCTCCCGCAGCACGCGCTTAATGAGCGCCAGCTTGTCCCGGGAGGAGATGACCACGGCATCGGCACCGGCCTGGGCCAATCGCCAGGTGTCCTTGCCCGGCCGATCAACCTCAAAGCCGTGCGTGTCATGCTTCACTGTAGCCACGCGGTAGCCGCGGCGCTTGAGCTCTGGGATGAGCTTCTCCAGAAGCGTGGTCTTGCCGCTGTTGGACTTGCCAACGATGGAAATGACAGGGATCACCGGCTAGCTCTTGCTCTCTTCTGACTTCTTTTCCGCCTTCTTGGATTCTTCATCCTCGCCCTGGACGGCCTCCCGGAAGCCGCGGAATGCTTTCCCGATAGCGCTTCCTACCTCTGGCAGCCGCCCCACGCCAAAGATGATGATCACGATCAGCAGGATCAGAATCAGCTCCATGGGCCCAAGGTTTGGCATCATATCCTCCTTGCCGTTAAGTTTGGCGAGGCAAGCGCTGTGCGCCCCTGCCCGCCAGCCTAATTATAGCATGATTGCCCTGTCAAAGCAAGCGGGGGATGAGGCTTGCGGTTACCCACTTTGTTGCAAGAGCATGCCACAACACAATGCGCTCGAATAAATTCGGCTTCTGATCCACCAAAGATGTTTTACGCAATTAGAAGCGGAATTCATTCCCGCGCTGGTATTTCCCCACAGATCGATCGTTGCCCACACAAAAGTGGGTAGCGGCAAGGGGGTACGAGGGTCGGGATTGACCTCCGCTGATCAGCGGTGTATAATTGCTGGCAAGAGGAGAACATAGCAGCCGTAGGGCGGGCCGACCTGTCGGCCCGCCGCCCCATTCGCCAGAGGAGAACATGCCCATCACACAGATTTCTATAGCCACAAAGACGCGCGCCAGCCTGGAGGACATCACACCCCATGTGGCCCAGGCCATACGGGAGAGGTAGTGATCGCGACCAATGACGAAGGACGAAAGACGAACATCTCTGGTCTTTAGACGGAAGCCGATATTCACGGCTAGGCGCCTGATTCATGCACCTTGCCTGGCTCGAGCGTAAAGGCCGTCTCCGTGCCGTCCGGCGCACGGTAGGTGACGGCGAGCGGCCCAGGCCCGCTGAGGTGACACACAGCGATGCCGCCAGGTGTAGCCCGGATGCTGATTGCATGCTCGCCAAAGCGCAGGTGCTCCAGCTCAGCGCAGTCCCAGGCTGCCGGCAGCTTTGGGGCGATGGTCACGGCGTGCCGGTCGGCGCGCACGTGCACGCCCATCAGGTCCTCAACCACACCCCGCACGAAGGTGGCGCCCGACCAGAGCTGCAGGAAGCACAGGCCGTCGGGGATCAGCTCGTGGAACAGGCCGATGCTGCCGTGATCCAGCGTCTGAGCGATGTGCTGCAACATCTGGAAGCCGAGCTCCGGTTCGCCGTAGCGATAGGCCGCCCGGCTGAGGGTGGCCGTGGACAGCGCCCAGACGCGCTCGTCGGTGCCAGCGGTGTGCTTGAGTCCCCACTGGTTGAGGTAGCGAGCGCGCAAAGTGGCGAAGGTCACCGCCGCGTGCTCCGGGGTCGCCAGCCCCACCTCCAGCGGTACGACTACAGCCCAGTAGGGAACAGAACGCTGCGCGTTGTCGGCTGCTTCCAGCGACATGGCGTAAGTGCCACCGGCGGCGTCCCACCAGTCAGCGTCGAAGCGCGTGGCGATGCAGTCTGCCGCGGCGTGGGCATGGGCAGCAGTAGCCGGGTCGTTCAGCACGTCGGCCATCTGCGCCAGGGCATGCAGCGCCGCCCACAGGTAGGTAGCACTGTCCAGCTTTTCGGCGCCCATATCCCGGCTCTCGATTATGCCTGGCCCAGCCGGGTAGCCGTCGCCGTCTGGGTCAAGCGCCCCCAGGGTATAATCGAACAGTCCCTCCTGGGCAGCATGGTAGGTCTCGGCCAGAAAATCCCGGTCGCCCGTCCAGCGATAGACGTCCCAGAGCGCCAGCACCCACTGGGGCGTCTCTTGGGCATTGCCCTTGGCGACAACCTTGCCCGCGGGAGAAACCTGATGCGGCACGCGGCCCTGGGAGGCCAGGCGCTGGCCGATGAGCAGGTGATTTTGTGTGGAAGCGATCAAGTTGCTGGCCAGCAGCCCGGGGACGCTGTAAGCGCCGTCGTTGCTAAACCAGAAGGGGAAATTCTCCAGCCCGGCGTAGAAGTAGCGGCCCAGGGCGGGTGATTCCGCTTCCAGCATCTGCAGGTTGGCCCGGGCCAGGTCGAAGGCGGCACTAAAGCGGACATCGGGGCTGTGGAAGCGAGGGCCGGCGGCCAAAAGACTGTCGTAGAGAGCCTGCTTCTCAACCAGCAACGCTTCACGCTGGGGCAGCCACTCGTCCAGGTGCTGCAAAGCCACCTGTGGACCGGATTTGCTCTCCACGACGACGCCAAAAGCCCACGCTTGCTCAGCGCCTGCTTCCAGACGGGCCGTATACGCCAGTTGGCCGATGTGCTGGCCATCCGGCCCGCTGGTCACCCGCGTCTGGGATGGTGGCATAGCACCGCCTATGGCCACCGCCCAGGCTTCCGGCGCACTGGTGGCGCGGGCGATCAACCGGCCGTCTTTCACGGTGACAGTCTCGCCAAAGTTGCGCTGCTCGGCCAGCGAGGTGAACCAGGCGTCTTCCAGGTCAAAGTAAACAAAAAAGACCAGGCGCACGTCCACTGGTCTGTTGCCGGTGTTGCGGAGAGCCAGCGTCGTGAAGAGCGCTGGCCGGTCTGGGGGGACAAAATCCTGGCGGGTGGCGATTAGCGCGCCGCGGCGGTAAGCGAACTGCACGTCGGCGAACGTTTGGGTGAAGCGCACGGCGTCGAGCAACGGCCAGGCTTCCCCCCCGGCCTCAACCACGAAGCCGTAGCCGTTTAACGCCTTCACCGGCTGGGCCCAAACGCCCTGTAGCTTGTTCGCCAGCGGGTCGTTCGGCAACGGCTGGCCGAAGTTGTAGAGGTCGTAGGGGTTGCTGCGGGGGCGGAAGCCGCCGTCAATGTCGCCGATGACGTAGAGTTGGCGGCCGGTAGTGGCGAACATGGTGCTGGCCGGTGACAACCGGCTTTGGCGAATGTCACCCCAGGCCAACACCTGGAGGACATCCTGAGCCTTATCGTGGTAAAGCGGTGGCACGGTGAGCTTGCCGACCGTGTCCAATAGCACATCACGCATCGCGTCTTATCTCTACGCTCTGCAATCGGCCCCGGTAATAAAACTTGAACGCCAGCCGAGTCCAGCCGTCCGGCAGCCTGGGGTGAGTTTCCCAACCTTTGTCGTGAACTTGCAGCCCTCCGAAGCCAAAGACGGCCGCCTGCCACAGCCCCCCGGCACTGGCCCCGTGGACGCCGTCACCAGTGTTGCCGCGCACGTCCAGCAGGTCGGCGCGGGCAGCGCGCAGGAAATGCTGGTATCCAGCGCTGCAGTCCCCCACGCGGCAGGCCATGATGGCGCTGATGCTCGGCCCCAGGCTAGAGCCGAACTCGTGGTCGGTGCGCGGGCTGTAGTAGTTGTAGTTGACACGCACTTGCTCCGGGCTGAACTGCTCGGCCAGCAGATACTGGAGCATCAGCACGTCGGGCTGCTTGAGGGTCTGCGTCTGAGCGCAGCCTTCAATGCCCAGCAGCACCTGCATGGATTTGGCGCGGTTGGGATCGCGCAAGACGGACAGGTTGGCGTCCGGCAGGCCAAAGAAGCCAGCAAACTGCTCGATCAGGCCGGTCTCTGGATCGTCCGGCAGGTACAGGCAGCCGATGACATCCGCCCAGTGGGCCAGGCGGGCCGGGTTCAGGTCCAGTGCGGCCACCAGCTCGGCCCGTTTGGCCGGATATTCCCTCCCCAGCCAGGCCAGCACCTCCAGCGCCGTCTCCAGGTGCCACCTGGCCAGGTAGTTGGTGTAGGCGTTGTCGTCAATGCGATCGTGGTACTCGTCCGGGCCGATGACGTGGCGATAGTGGTACTTGCCGTCCTTCTCCAGGCGAGCGGCGCTGGCCCAGAACTTCGCCCCGTCCAGGACGATCTCCGCGCCGTAGTCGCGCAGGAAGGCATCATCGCCAGTCACTCGCCAGTAGTGCATCACGCCGTAAGCCACGTCGGCGGTGATGTGAATCTCGATGTCGCCAGTCCAGATGCGCACGAGCTGCTTGGGGTTGGCAAAGTGCGGCAGCCAGGTGGGCGTGACCTCGGAGCCGTCCCCAGCGCTTTCCCAGGGGAACTGGGCGCCCTCGTAGCCGTTGGCTGCGGCTTTGATCCGCGCTTCCGGCAGGTTGTGCCAGCGGTACATGAGCATGTGGCGGGCCAGCGCCGGCTGGGTGTAGATGAGGAGGGGCAGCATGAAGATCTCGGTGTCCCAGAAGGTGTGATGCCGGTAGCCGAAGCCACTGAGCGTCTTGGCGCCGATGCTGGCCCGGTCGGTGTAGCGTGGGGCGGCGATGAGCAGTTGGAAGATATTGAAGCGCAGCGCCAATTGAGCCTCGTGGTCTCCTTCCACAATCACGTCCGAGGTCGCCCAAGTTTGGGTCCAGGCAGCAGCGTTGGCGGCCTGCAACACGGCGTAGCCTTGCGCCTGGGCGGCCTGGGCAGTCGCCGTAGCCGTGGCTAAAGGATCGGTCGCATCCAGGCTGCTGGCCAGCCCGACGAATTTCTCCAGAGTAAGGCTGTCGCCCGCCCGCAGCGTCGCCCGTCGCTCCATCGACGGCTGGCCGTCGGCGTCGCCGGTGGATGAAACCTCTCTCATCCCTTCGGCTGTGCTCAGGGCAAGCCCCCCATCCCCCTTCTCTCCCCCACGAGGGGAGAGAAGGGGGAGAGCCTCCTTCTTTCCTTCAGAGGCCAGGGGGGCCGGGGTAGTTATGGGGATAGTCTCCCCCATTCCCTCGGAGGGAAGGGGGGCCGGGGGGGTTAGGTCGCTGACCAGGTTCACCGCCGCTGCCAGGGCTAAGTCAAGGCCGGTGGCGCGGGTGCGCACTTGCAGCGTCGCCAAATCAGGCTGCACACTCTGACCGATCAGGTCCCAGTGTCGCAGCCCCGTGTTCTCCACGTGGGCGTCCAGGCCGGTGCGCAGTCGCAGTTCTGCCTTCCCCTCCACAACTGTGACCTGCACTTGCACAGCCGCCAGCTTCGGCTCAGCCAGGCTGGTGAAACGCGCAAAACGCAGGTCTACCACTGGCCCACCTTCCACTGGCTGCCAGCGCACCGTGCGGGAGAGAACACCAGTGCGCAGGTCAAGCTGCCGCCGGTAGCCCAGCACCTTACCACGATCCAGCCGGAAGCGCACGCCGTTCACCCAGAGGTCCACGCCCCACCAGCGTGGGATGTTGGCCAGCTCGGTGTAATTGATAGGCATGTCATCCCAGAGGCGGTGGACGAAGCTGGCCGGCATATCGCCAGGGTAGCCTTCCTCCAAAGCACCACGCATGCACAGGTAGCCGTTGCCGATGGTGAAGATTGTTTCCTTGTGGTGCTGGTGAACGGGGTCGAAAGCTGTCTCGGCCACGGTCCAAGAGGCGGCCTCCAATGCGGCACGAATGTCGGCCAGGGTGACGCCGGCCAGGCTATCGAAGCGAGCGTGGGCGTGGCCCACCCGTTCGGCCGGCCCCAGGCCGATCGCCCACATGCCGCCGGCGAGCGCGGCGTCAACCCCAACCGCCGCGTCTTCCACCACGGCACAGGCCGCCGGTGGCACGCCCAGCAGTGCGGCGGCCTTCAGGAAGAGGTCGGGGGCGGGTTTGCTGCGGTCGGTTGTATAGCCGTCAGCCACGGCGTCCAGCAGGTCGGCGATGCTCAGGCGGTTGATGACGGTTTGAGCATTCTTGCTCACCGAGCCGATGGCGATTTTGATGCCCGCAGCGCGCAGTTCCTGGAGCAGCGGCAGGGCACCAGGCAGCAGATCGGCTGGCGTGATCTGCTGGAGCATGGACACGTAGTAGCTGTTCTTGCGTTCCATCAGCGCGGCGACCTGCTCTTCGGTCGCCGGACGTCCGGCCAGGATGATCTGCAACGACTCGCGCCGGCCTACACCGCGCAACTGCTCGTTCATCTGGCGGTTGAAGGGCAGGCCCTCCTCATCGGCCAGCCGCTGCCAGGCCCGATAGTGGTATTCAGCGGTGTCGGTGATGACCCCGTCCAGGTCGAAGATGATGGCTTGCAGTTCCCCAGAGGGACTGCTCGCGGCTACTCTTTGCCTATCCATCCGCACCATCGTCAAAACAAATTTTCCAGGTAGTGCCTAGATGCCATATGCGCCTCGTGTCCCTGGAACTCCAGCTCCATAAAGCCCTGGTAGCCAATCTGTATCAACGCTCGCATGAGGTCCGGCCAATCCACAGTGCCCTGACCAACGGGTAGGTGCAGGTCACCTGATCGGTCATTGTCATGGACGTGAATGTGGCAGAGACGATGGCCCAGCCGGTGCACGATGCCTGGCAGGGATACCTGTGCCAGGTGAGCATGACCAACATCCAGGGTAATTCCCAAAGGAACGACTTCCAGCAGCAGAGCCAGCAGGCCGCTGAAATCGCTATAGCGCTGGGCGAAGATACTCCCCGGCGGCATATTCTCCAAGGCGATGATCACGCCGTAACGCGCCGCCGCGGCACATATTTCCGCGAGAGCCTCCTGCTCCAGCCGTTCCACTGTTTGGTCAGAGACCTGCGCGCAGCCACTGGCTGGTGTGGGATGAACCGTGATCAGGGCTGCGCCAACCTGGGCCGCAAGGCCAATGGCCCGCTTCACCTCCTGAAGCGAAAGCTGACGGACAACAGGGTCAAGGCTACCCAGGCTCAGTTTTCCCACTGGGGTGTGGATAAAGTAGGTGACGCCGCGCTCCTCTCGCCAGGCGCGCAGGGCTCGCACCGTAGCGGCGGGGATGTCTGGCAGGGGATACGGACAATCCAGGCTATAACCGGTGAAACCTGGCGGTATTTGCTGAAGTCCCTGCAACCACTGGTCAGGATCAGTCCCTGGCGACCGCACCGCAAACTGCATCTCCAAGCTGCTACCCCTTGACCGCGCCGATGACCAGACCGCGCATGAAGTAGCGTTGCAAAAGCAGGAACATCACTACCAGGGGCAAGGTGACCACCAGGCTGCCGGCCATGAGAATGCCCCAGGGTGAGGCTTCTGAGGCAATGTACTCGCTCTGCAGCAGCCCTAAGGCCACGTTCAGCGTCCACATCTCCTTATTTTTAAGCACGATGAGTGGCCATAGGAAGCCATCCCAGGCGCCTACAAAGCTGAAAATGGCCACCGTCGCCGCCGCGGGGACGCTTAGCGGTACGATGATGCGCCACCAGATGGTCAACTCGCCTGCTCCATCAATGCGCGCCGCCTCCTCGAGCTCCGAGGGTATCGTGCTGATGTACTGGCGCATGAGGAAGATGTTGCTCACACCCACGCAAAAGGGGATGATGATACCGAGGAATTTGTTCAGCATCCCCAACTTGAGAATAATGATGAAGAGCGGCGTCATGAGGACAGCCCCGGGAATGGTTATGGTGGCCAGGAGCAGGTTGAAGATCAATTCTCGACCCCAGAAGCGTTTCTTAGCGAAGGCGTATCCGGCCAGAGAGCAGAACACCACGCTAAGGACAGTCACGGAGACGGAGATGATCATGGTGTTGGTGAAGTAGCGGGCAAAGTTGAAGCGCGCCCACACCGACTGGTAGTTCTCCCAGGTAAGAGGATTGGGGATCCAGCGGATGGGCAGGCTCAGGGCCTGGGCTGGGGTCTTAAAGGAGGTCGAAACCATCCAGGCAAAGGGGAAGAAGGATACCAGACCGCCGAGGATGAGAAATGAATAGATCAACAAGCGCCCGCTTAGTTTGCTCAGCCGGTAGCTGCGGAGTAGCCTTTTCATGGCGACCTCTCAATATGTTACCTCTTGCCCCAGTATCCGCCGCTGGATGACCGTGATGGCCAGAATAGCGGCGAACAGGACGTAGCTGACCGCCGAGGCCAGGCCATACCTTCCCTGGCTGAAGGCCAGGTTGTAGATGTAGAAGGCAATCGTGATCGTGCTATTGGCCGGGCCACCGCCAGTCATCACAAAAATCGGTGTAAACACCTGGAGAGAGCTGATGGTCAGCAGCAGGACCACCAGCAGGGTGATGGGACGCAGCAAAGGCAGGGTCAAGTGGCGGAAGGTAGCCCAGGCCCCCGCGCCATCTATGCGGCCCGCCTCGTACAAGTCGGGCGGGATGGATTGCAGCCCGGCCAGGAAGATGATGACGTACGTGCCCATCCCCTTCCAGATGGAGAGAAAAACGACGGCAGGCATGGCCAACTGGGGATTGCCCAGCCAGTCCTGCGGTGGCAAGCCCACGGTCTTCAGCAGGTTGTTGAGGATGCCGATCTCCCCGGCCCAGTACAGCCATTTCCAGAGAAGAGCCACGGCCACGTCGGACGAAATGACCGGCAGATAAAAAAGAACCCGGAACCAGTGGCGGCCCCGGATGTCGTTGTTCAGCAGAATGGCAAAGAAGAGGGCAGCGGCCACAGTACCGGGGACATTGAGAGCAGCGAAGTAGAGCGTATTCTTTACCGACAGGAGAACGTTGGGATAGCTGAGGAAGTCCAGATAGTTTTTGAGGCCAATGAAGGTGGAGGTGCCTAAGAGCTTCCAGTCGTAGAAGCTCATGCGGAAGGCCTGCAGCGCCGGGACGATGAGGAAGATGGTCAGGATAGAGAGAGCAGGCAGAATGAACAGGTAAGGGATGTAGTTGTAGCGAGCTTCGCGGTACAACGCAATCCCCAAACGCCGTAAACTGCTCATAACATCATCCCATGCCAACGTGAGGCGTGAAACGTGAAACGTGATCGGCCATGGCCTTTCACGCTTCACGTTTCACACTTTAGGCCTTACTTGCTGAGGAGCAGGTTACCCTGCTTCTCTATCTCAGCCAGGGCATCCTTGGCCGATTTCTGGCCGATGTAAGCCTTGGACAACTCCGGCTGCACGACCTCGTTGTGCACTGCAGTCCACTTCTGGGCGATGGGGATGACGATGGGACTGTGGCCGTAACCCAGGCCCTCCACGAAGGGGATGAACTCCTTGTTCTGCTGGAACCACGGGTCCTGGGTGGCCGACTTGCGCGTGGGCACGCGGAAGGCGAAGCCTGTGGACGCCAGCTTGACCTGCTGCTCGACCTCGGTGAGGAAGTCAATCAGCTTCCAGGCCGCATCCTTGTTCTTGGAGGTCTTGGGGATGGTCAGCAGGCCGGCACCCACCGTTGTGGCCTGCGTCGTCTTGTAGGGCAGTGGAGCGACGCCCACGTCGATGTCCGGCGCAGCCTTGCGGACACCAGCGACGGCCCAGGGGCCCAGGATGTACATGGCCACCCGCTTCTTCTGGAACAGTTGATCAATCTCGCCGCTCCCGGAAGAGGAGGACTCGGGTGGGGCCACCTTTTTCAGCTTGATGTAGAACTCCAGGGCCTCCACAGCCTGGGGTGAGTTGAGGGCCACCGTCCACTTGCCAGCAGACTCCTTGGCAAGGTCAGCACCGTTCTGCCAGGCAAAGGTGTACCAGTTCCAGGCCATGTCGTGGCTCTGCTTGCCCACCAGACCGAAGCCATACTGGTCGCCCTTGGTCAGCTTCTCGGCGTAGGAATACAACTCGTCCCAGGTTTTGGGCGGCTTCTCCGGGTCCAGGCCGGCCGCCTTGAACATGCCCTTGTTGTAGAGCAGGGCCATGGCATGGGCGATCCAGGGGACACCGTACTGCTTGCCCTGGTAATTGCCAAAGGCCCAGATGGGGGCGAAGAAGTCGTCCTTCTTGGCCTTGTCCCACTTGTCAATGTAGGGACCCAGGTCAGTGAAGGCGTCTTGTCCGCCGAAGAGGTAGACGCCATCCTCACCGAACTGGCTGACATCAGCAGCATTGCCAGCCAGGACCTCGGTGACGAAGACTTCATTCTTTACCGGGGTATCCTTGATGGTAACCTTGATGTTGGGGTATTTCTTCATGAAGTCTTGCACCAGGGCGTCAATGACCTTGCCCCGGTCCGAGGTCAGGGACCACGATTCCTGGAAGGTGATGGTCACAGGGGCTGGCGTGGCAGTTGGCGGGACCGGTGTGGCTGTGGGCTGTACCGGTGGTGCAGTGGGCTTTGGCGTTGGCGGAACAGGGGTCGGCGTGGGCGCCGGGCCGCAGGCTGCTCCTACCAGGGTAAGCGTGATCGCCAGGACGATTAGCAGCGTGAAATACTTGTGGGCTTTCATGGTTCTCCTTCCTCTCTACGGTTGGGGTTCAGAGGTGCGACTTCTGAACCAGCATGCTGAATCCGAAAGCGATGGGTTTTTGCCCTAACACCACCTCCCTTCAGGTGTTCGTAACGGCTGAGCCATCCCGGTAGATTCTCGCACTACCAGGGTGGGCTTCAGAATGACCCGGCGATCGGCCAGGGACTCGCCTCGCAGAAGCGCGATGAGCATGTGGCAAACCTGACGGCCAATATCGTAGACCGGCTGGCGAATAGTCGTCAAGGGCGGGTGAGCCTGGCTGGCCAGAGGAATATCGTCAAAGCCGATGATGGAGACGTCCCGGCCGACGACCAATCCCCTCTCTTGGGCAGCGCGCAGGGCGCCCAGGGCCATGAGATCGCTCCCGGCGAAAATAGCTGTGGGGCAAGGGGAGAGTGACAACAGCCGCTGCGCGGCCAGGTATCCTCCCTGCTGCGTCAGATCACCCTCTACCACCAGGCTGGAATCCAGGGCAAAGTCCGCCCTGGCCAGGGCTCGCCGATACCCAGACAGGCGATGGCCAGCGAAAACCAGAGGTGACGGCAAACCAATAAAGGCAATCCGCCGGTGTCCCAGCTCCAGCAGATGCCGCATTCCAATAGCGACGCCCTCCTCGCCATCCACATCCACGTAGGGAAAATTTTGGCTGCCCTGGCTCCTACCGAAGGCCACGAAGGGAAAGTCCTCCCGCAGGAGATAGGTCAGACGCTCGTCATGCTGGCGGGTGTCCACCAACAGGAGACCGTCAACTCGCCGGGATTTCACCAGACGCTTGTAGACATCAAGCTCAGTGCACCCTTGCGGGCAGGTGGAGAGGAGGAGATCACAGTCTTGCTGCGTGGCTTCATCGGCGATACCAGCCAGAAGCTCCAGGAGGAAGGGGTCGGAGACCGGGCGCTCCCTGGAAGGCAGCACGAAGCCTAAGGTGTCGGTACGCTTGCCCTGGAGGCGGCGCGCCACCGCGCTGGGGTGGTAGTCCAGCTCCCGCACCGTGGCCAGAACCCGCTGCCGGGTCTCCTCACTCAAGGGGACGCTATCGTTGAGCACATAGGAGACCGTGGCCGTGGAGACTCCGGCCTGGCGGGCCACGTCTTTGATGGTCACCCTTTTGGTTGGTGGAGTCATTGGCCTTACCTGGGATGGTAATTTAATCGTTTAAATTATACCACACAAAGGGGCTTTTTGTCAAGACTTGGTTGGCACATTTTCAGGGCCCTGGGCAAATTTAGTCAGAGGTGGGTATCAATGAAACCAGAGGTTCGCGCCAGGGCATTGGAGGATTGACCTTCTGCCGATCAGCGGTGTATAATCCCTGGCAGGAGGAAAATATGGCCGTTGTACAAATCCCCATAGCAACGAAGACCCGCGCCAGCCTGGAGGACATCACCCCCCAGGTGGCCCAGGCCGTGCGGGAGAGCGGCGTCCGCTCGGGCCTATGCTACGTCTACGCCCCGCATACCACCGCCAGCCTGACCATCAACGAGAACGCCGATCCCAGCGTCCGCCGCGACATCCTGGCCACGCTGGAGCGCCTGGTGCCCCGCCACGGCGACTACCAACACATGGAAGGCAACGCCGACGCCCACATCAAGTCCAGCCTCCTGGGCCACTCGCTTACCCTCCTGGTAGAAGACGGCGAGTTGGTGCTGGGCACCTGGCAGGGGATCTTCTTCGCCGAGTTCGATGGCCCGCGCCGGCGGCGCGTGCTAGTGAAGGTCACAGGAGACAAGTAGGGGCGATCCCTTGTGGTCGCCCTGGGCAGCCACATGCCCTGGGCAGCCACATGCCCTGGGCAGCCACATGCCCTGGGCAGCCACATGCCCTGGGCAGCCACATGCCCTGGGCAGCCACATGTCCTGGGCAGCCACAAGGGCTGCCCCTACCAAACGCCGCTTACCTCGCCCGCCCCGTCGGCCGCCTGGCAGACGTAGACCTCGGGCGTCAGGGCGGTGCGCGCCGCATAGCCCCGCGCTACGGCTGCAGCGAAGTCGGCGACGGCCGCTGTGCGTACCAGGCTCACTGTGCACCCGCCGAACCCCGCCCCGGTGAGCCGCGAACCCAGGCAGCCCGGCTGCGCCTGGGCTACCTCCACCAGGGCATCTAGCTCCGAGCAGCTCACCTGGTACAGGTCACGCAGGCTGGCGTGGGACTCGTTCAGGAGTTGGCCGAAGGTGGCCAGGTCGCCGGCTTCCAGGGCGGCCACGCTGGCCAGCACGCGGGCGTCCTCTTCCACCACGTGTCTGGCGCGGCGCAGCACGGTGGGCGGGAGCAAGCTCTGGTGCTGCTGCAGGTCCTCCGGCTGCACGTCCCGCAGCGCCCGCACGCCGGGCAGCACGGCCTGCAGGCGCCGCACGGCCTCCTCGCACTCCTGGCGACGCTGGTTGTACGCCGACTCCACCAGCCCCCGGCGCTTGCGGCTATCGCACACCACAATGCGTACGCCCGCGGGCAGGGGCACCGGCCGGTACGCCAGGTCGCGGCAGTCAATCAGCAGGGCGTGGCCGGCCCGGCCCAGGGTGGCGATGAACTGATCCATGATGCCGCAGCGCATGCCCACGAACTCGTTTTCCGCCTGCTGGCAGAGCAGGGCCAGCGTCACCCCGTCCAGGTCGAACCCGCCGAGGGCGCGCCAGGCCACCGCCGTGGCCACCTCTATCGCCGCCGACGAGGACAGCCCGGCGCCGATGGGCACGTCCCCGGCGATGACGGCCTCCATCCCCGGCAGCTCAACCCCGCGCCGCTGCAGGACGAAGGCCACCCCACGCACGTAGTTGCTCCAGGGATGAGCCGGGTCGGGGGCGATGGCGTGCAGATCGAAGGCACTCTCTTCGCCGAAGTCGAGGGCGCGCAGCAGCACGCGCCGGTCGCGGCGACGGCGCGCGGCGATGACCACGACGCGGTCAATCGCCATGGGCAAAACGAAGCCTTCGTTGTAGTCCGTGTGCTCGCCGATGAGGTTGACCCGCCCCGGGGCGCGCACCACGCGCTCTGGCTCCCCGCCGAAGGTCTCCCGGAAGGCAGCCACGGCAGCCAAAACTGGTTGCTGCAACGCTATGCTCTTTGCTCTATGCTCTATGCCCTTTGCCCTATGCCCTTTGCCCTATGCTCTGCCGTCACGGGTGCGTGGTGAAGTCCCCCACCGTGGGCTGGGCAAGACGGGCGAAGTCGGCGTAGCGGATTTTCACCGTGTCCCGATGCGTGCCGGCCTGAAAGATGATGTCCGGCGACTCGGACAGGGCTTTGTCAGCGTAGACGGGGATATTGTAGAGGTTGCCGAAGGGGGGCATGGCGCCCAGGTCGCAGTCCGGGAAGATGCCGCCGAACTCTTCTTCCTTGGCCAGACGCACATTCTTGGCGCCGAGCAGGGCCTTGAGCTTGTCAAAGGCCACGCGGTGCGGGGCGGGCAGCACCAGCATGAGGTTGCGCTCATCGGCCCGGATGATCACCACCTTGGCCACCTGCTCGCCCGGGACGTGTTGCGCCGCCGCCACTTCCTGCGCCGTGTAGACCGTGGGATGAACCATGGCCTCAAACGGCACCCCGTTCTCCCGCAGGTACTTCTGCAGGCGTTGGACGCAGGTCTCCTTAGCCATCCTGGCACCTCCTAAGCTGATTGGAGATTGCAGATTGCAGATTGCAGATTTTAGATTGTAGATGGCGCTTTCCGCCGCTATACGTCAACACCATTTTACCAGAAGAAGGCGCTAAGGTCAACACCTTTGCTTTTTGCTCGGCTTTGTGCTATGATATAGCCAGGAGGATTTGCGATTGCCGATTTCAGATTGCCGATTGCCAAATCGTCAATCGAAAATCGGCAATCGCCGATCGGAAATCCCACGAGGGAGTACCGTCGTGCATAGTAACCAGCAAGCGAAATACATTTACCTGCTGCGCCGGCGGCGCAAGGGCAACGGCAACACCGGCAGCCTGGCCGCGCGCCTGCTGCTCGGCCTGGCCCTGGGGCTGGGCCTGCTCGCCCTGCTCACCGTGGCCAGCGGTGTGGGCGCAGCCGTCGCCGCCTACGGCCTGATTGTCAAGGATTTGCCGGCGCCGGAGCAGATCACCCAGGCAGCTGCCAGCTTCAAGTCCACCAAAATCTACGATCGCACCGGCCAGCACCTGCTGTACGAGATTTTCGATCCCCACGGCGGCAAGCGCACCTGGGTGCCACTGGAAGAAATTCCGCCTTATGTCAAGCAAGCCACGATCGCTATTGAAGACAAAGACTTTTACACCAACCCGGGCTTTGATTTCCGGCGCCTCGTGCGTTCTGCCTACGCCACGTTGGTCGAGGGGCGGCGAGAGGGGGCCAGCACCATCACCCAGCAACTGGTCAAGAACGTGCTCCTGACGCCCGAGGTCAGCATCGAGCGCAAGGTCAAGGAGATTTTGCTGGCCATTGAGATTTCTCGCCGCTACTCCAAAGATCAAATCCTGGAAATGTACCTTAACGAGATCAACTACGGCAACCTGTCCTACGGCATTGAAGCTGCGGCGGAGAGCTACTTCGGCAAGCAGGCCAAGGACCTCACCCTGGCCGAGGCGGCGCTACTGGCTGGCCTGCCCCAGGCGCCCTCCGCCTATTCGCCGTTCACCAACCTGTCCGGCGCCCTGGACCGCCGCGCCCTGGTGCTGGACGCCATGTACCGGGAGGGGTACGTTGACGCCCTTACGGCCTGGAACGCCAAGCAGGAGAAGCCCCACTTCGCCCGCCAGCGCTTCGACATCACCGCCCCGCACTTCGTGTTCTACGTGCGGGAGCTGCTGGAGAGCAAGTACGGCGAAGATATGGTCTATCGCGGTGGCCTCTCGGTGTACACCACCCTCGATCTGGATTTGCAGCGCCTCGCCGAGCAGGCGGCCAGGGAGCAGATCGAGAAGATCCGCAAATCGAACAATGCCAACAACGCCGCTGTCGTGGCCCTCAAGCCGGACACGGGCGAGATTCTGGCCATGGTGGGCAGCGTGGACTACTTTGACAACTCCATTGACGGTCAGGTGAACATGGCGACGTCGGAGCGCCAGCCCGGATCGGCCTTCAAGCCCTTCGCCTACGTCACCGCCTTTGGGGCGGGCGATCTGCGCGATGCCGACGGTAAGCCCAAGCCGCCACTCACCCCGGCCACGATGGTCATGGACGTGCGCACCTCCTTCGATGATCGGCCTAACCCGCCGTACATCCCAGAGAACGTGGACGGCAAGTGGCGCGGCCCTCTGCGCCTGCGCACGGCCCTGGCCCTCTCGGAGAACATCCCGGCCATCAAGGTCACGCAGTACGCCGGGGTCAAGAACACCCTGGCCACGGCGCATCGCATGGGCATCACCACCCTCACCAACGCGGAGCGTTACGGCCTGTCCATCACCCTGGGCGGTGGCGAGGTAAAACTCCTGGACATGACCTTCGCCTACGCTGTCTTCGCCAATGGCGGCTTCATGGCCGGCACGCCGCGGCCAGCCGAGGAGATCAAACCTGGCTACCGCGAGCTTGATCCGGTGTCCATCCTGAAGATCGTGGATGCTAATGGCAATATCGTCGAAGAATACCGGGAGCCAGAGCGCCGGGAGGTCATCAATCCGCCACTGGCCTACCTGATCTCCAGCATCCTCTCCGACAACCAGGCCCGTTTTGAAGTCATTGGCGATGCCCTGAACCTGCCCAGCCGCCGCCCGGCCGCGGCCAAGACCGGCACCACCACCGACTGGCGCGACAACTGGACGGTGGGTTACACGCCGGAGTTGGTGGTGGGCGTATGGGTGGGCAATGCCAACAACGAAGAGATGATCAAGAGCTACGGTTCCACAGCCGCGGCACCCATCTGGCGGCAGGTGATGGAGGAGATCTACAAGCAGGTTGCGCCATTCAAGGACATCCCGCCCCACAGCTTCGCCGAGCCGCCCGGCCTGGAGCGGGCCGAGGTGTGCGCCGTCTCCGGTCTGAAAGCCACGCCGTACTGCACCCACAAGGTCACCGAGGTCTTCGTCAAGGGCACAGCGCCCACCGAGACCTGCAATGTCCACCAGCCCTTCAAGATTGACAAGACCAACGGTAAGCTGGCCACGCCCTACACGCCGCCGCAGGACATCGAAGAGAAAGTTTTCGAGGTCTACCCGCCGGAGGCGGCGGACTGGCTGCAAGAGGCCAAGATTCCGCAGCCGCCCTCGGAGTATAGCGAGCGAGGGGCGCCTGGCGTGGCCGGCGTGGGCAGCGGCGACGTGGGCATCGTCAGCCCCACAGCCTTCGGCTACGTGCGCGGCGTCGTGCCCATCGTCGGCAATGCCCGCAGCCAGAACTTCAAGCTCTACAAGCTGGAGTTCGGCCAGGGGCTGGGGCCGACGAGCTGGATACAGATTGGCCCAGAGCACTACAACCAGGTGAGCAATGGCTGGCTGGAGAACTGGGACACCACGGGCTTCAATGGGGTGTACACCCTGCAGCTCAGCGTGGTGGCGCACAGCGGCCACTGGCAGCAGGCCAGCCTGCCCGTGACCGTGGACAACATCTCGCCCACGGTGAAAATCACCTACCCCATCACCAAAGAGGTTTTCTACTACGACAAGGACAACCCGGACAAGCTGCGCATCCAGGCCGAGGCCACGGACAATGCAGCCATGGGCCGCGTGGAGTTCTACCTGGACGGCCAGGCCCTGATGACCAGCACCGTGCCGCCGTACAACATGCTCTGGCCCATCGTCATGACCACGACCGTCACGGATACAAAGATCATCGTGACTGAAACACACACCATCTACGCCATTGCCTACGATGCGGCGGGCAACCAGCAGAAGAGTGATGAGGTGATGATTCAAGTAGCCACGGAGCCGCCCAAGCCGCCGAAGACGCAGGGCTGGCTCTGGCGCGACGATGAACTCATGGCCTGGTTGGATAGAAGAGATTGGGCCTGGGGGTGAATTCCCGCGCCTGATCGGGGCGCAGCCTGCTGCTGCTCTCGTATCTGAATAGCGAGATAGGCAAAGGGGCGTGATGGAGTCACGCCCCTTTATACTGGGAAGGTTCTATTGTTGGCCAACAAAGACAATGCTGGCTTTTAAGATAGGCTCTTAACCGCTGGGAGGACAATGCACCTATGATCGCTTTTGCGCTTAGCGGCGGTGGCAACCGGGGGACGTTGCAGGTGGGTGCCTTACAAGTTTTGCTGGAGAAGGGCGTCCGGCCAGACATACTGGTAGGCACTTCAGCCGGGGCGATCAACGCGGCCTTCCTGGCGGCCGATCCTACACCGGCTGGGGCTTATCGCCTGGGAGAACTCTGGCAGCAGGTGACCAAAGAACAGGTCTACCCTGGTGGGCCGCTGCGAGTGATCTGGCACCTGCTGACTCACCGAGATAGTCTCTACCCTAACGAGAACCTTAGAGCATTCGTGGAAGCACAGATGCCTGCTGGGGTGCGTTTCTTCCACCAGTTGGCGATTCCCCTGTACATCGTCGCCACCGACTTGCGTAACGGGGAGCCTTACATCTTCGGCGATAATCCTGAAGAGCCTATTGTAGATGCTATCATGGCTAGTACCGCCATCCCGCCCTTTCTCCCTCCCTGGTCCTATCGAGGTCGCCTGCTGGTAGACGGTGGCGTGGCAGCCAACCTGCCGATAGGCGTGGCAGTCGAGAAAGGAGCCACGGAGATCTACGCCCTGGACATTCAGGGCGATAAACCACCGGAGAAGAGGCGCTGGACCGTGCTGGAGATTGCCACCTGGTCCATCAATGCCTTGATGCACCAGCAGTGGGATCGTGATCTAACCATCTGCGCTGTGCACCCTGAGGTGACACTGCACCATCTCCCCTTGCGCACCGAACGACGTCTGGCCTTCAGCGATTTCAGCCATTCGGCGGAGTTGATTGCCGAGGGACGGCAAGTGGCCGAGGTGTATCTGGCCACCCACGGCCTGCCGCAGGTCAGGAAAAAGAAGGGGCGTATCCTGCGCTGGAAACGGGGCCTACGTCTGCTGAGTTTGAGAATCGCCAGGCGCTGGCGGACAACGCTGGCCAAGCTGCGTCAGCGGAAAAATACTTTCTCTGGATGAGATATGGCCATGAACAGGGAACAACCAATAGACCTGGACTCGCCGGGCCGGGCACCTGCTGCTTTTAGCCGTCGCTTCAAAGTCCGCCACTACGAATGTGACGACCAGGGCCACGTCAACAACGCCGTCTACCTCCAGTACCTGCAACAAACCGCTGTGGAGGCCTCCGCTGCCGCCGGGTTCGGCCTGGCGTGGTACGAGGCCCAGGGCACCGTCTGGGTCATCCGCAAGATGACCATTGAGTACCTGCGGCCGGCCTTCGCTGACGACGAGCTGGAGGTGACCACATGGCTCTCCAGCTTGCACCGCGTCCGGGCCTATCGTGAGTACGAAGTCCGGCTGGTGCACAGGGGCGAGGCTGCCTTGTCCCGGCCAGGCGCAGAGACGCTCAGTAAGCCAGAGGACGAATTGCTCGCCCGTGCCCAGGCCGATTGGGTGTACGTCCATCGCCAGACCAGCCGGCCGGTGCGCATCCCGGAAGTCGCGCTGACCCTGTTCACCCCCAACGGCCAATCGGCCTTGCCACCCCATCGCCCCGACCCACCGCTCGCCGACCGCGTGGCCCGCGAGTTCCACAGCCGGCGCCGGGTGCAGTGTTACGAGCTGGACCCGATGGTGCACGTCAACAACGCCGTCTACCTGAACTGGGTGCAGCAGGCCGTGTTTGAAGCCTGCGCCGAGGTGGGCTGGACCTGGCCGCGCCTGCTCGCTAGTGGCGTGGTCATCGTGCAGCGCCGCCATGAGATTGAATACTTCCGGCCAGCACTACGCGACGACGAGATTACGATTGTCTCCCGGGTGGTCGGCTGGCGGCGGGTCACAGGCACCTGGCAGCAGGACGTGTACTGTGTGCGGCGAGATGGCCAGCCGTTGGAGCCACCTCTGCACCTGGCGCGTGACTACAACCAGGGGGCCTTCCTGTCCCTGGACGGCCGGCCAACCCGCCTACCTCCAGAGATGATTAATGCCTTAGCCCCGGTTGGGGACATGTAGTAACGATTTTAATCGTCGTTCCCGCGGAACGGCGACTGAAGTCGCTACTACGTCAGACTCTGGTCAAGTGACATTGTTTTGTAGTATAATGCCGGCAGACCTGACAGGTCTGGACAGCGGATGAGGAGGGTTAAACATGAACAGCAACACAAGAATTGAGGCTGGAGAGCTGGAGATAGACCGGCGGGAGCGACTGCGCCTACCTGCTCCGCGGCTTGATTACCGGCCTGTGGAGGAGCGCATCCGGGATTTCGCCGAGGCCTGCCAGGGCTTCTCCCCGGAGACAGCCCGCGCCGAGGCCGCCCGCTGTATCCAGTGCCCCACGCCTCAGGGTTGCATCCTGGCCTGCCCACTACACAACGACATCCCGGCCGCCATGTGGGCAATTTCGCAGGGCAACTTTCGGGAGGCTGCCGCCATCTACCGCCGGACCAGCAACTTCCCGGAACTGTGCGGGCGGCTGTGTCCCGATGAATACCTGTGCGCCGGTTCCTGCACCGTGGGGGTACACTATCCCATTGTCCGCTTGGGACGACTGGAGGCTTTCGTCGCCGACTATCAACGCCAGGCCGAAGGCTTCCCCATCCCCGAAATTCCTCCGCCGACCGGCAAGCGCGTGGCGGTGGTAGGCTCTGGCCCTGCCGGCCTGACGGTAGCGGAGGAGTTGGCTAAACTGGGGCACGCCGTCACCGTGTTCGAGATGCGCCATCGGCCAGGTGGCATGCTGGTTTACACCATCCCGCGCTTTCGCCTCCCGGTGCCCATCGTGGAGGCGAAGGTGGCCCAGTTGGCGCGCCTGGGAGTCCAGTTTATCCTCAACACGCGTGTGGGGCGAGACATCACCGTAGATGATCTGTTCCAACAAGACTACCACGCCGTGTTTCTGGGGACAGGGGCCGGGTTTGAGACCGTGGTGAATGTGCCGGGCATGGGCCTGGAGGGCGTCTACCGGGCTACCGACTTCCTGCTGCGCACCAACCTGGACAAAGCGTACATTCCCTCGGAGGAGCAGTCGCCCAGACCGCTGGGCCGCCAGGTGGCCATCTTTGGCGGCGGGCACTCGGCGGTGGATTGCGCCCGGACGGCGGTCCGCCTGGGCGCCCAGGAGGTGACTTGTTTCTATCGCGGCGCGGAGATGGATACGCTATCGCGGCTAGAGGATAAGCTGGCGGCGGAGGAAGAACACGTGCGCTTTGTTGGCCTGACCGAGCCGGCAATCCTGATCGGCAATGACAAAGGACACGTTGTCCAGGTGCAGTGCCAGCATCTGCGTCTCGCCGGTCGCGATCCCCGAACTCAGGTGATGCCGGTCGAAGGCTCCACATTCAAAGTGGACGCAGATCTGGTGGTGTTTGCGCCGGAGCGGGGGCCCGATCCACTGATTGCGGAGGCCATGCCAGGACTGTGGCAGGCACCAGGGGGCTGGATTATCAGCGATAAAGAGACCGGGCAGACCACCCGGCGTGGGGTCTTCGCCGCGGGTGACAACACTGGCCAGTCACAACTGGCAGTCGTCGCCATTGCCGCGGGGCGCAGGGTGGCGGCCGGTATTCAGCAGTATCTGAGCTCGTAGGGGCGAGGCAATCCTGGGAGTGCGCACCTGGGGGTGCGCACTCCTCCTGACATGCGGGTATAACATTCTTGTGTGGAGGAGCCAGGCATCCCAGATGTCGGATTCTGCTCGTAGGGCAGGTTGCCAACCTGCCTCGCCCCAAGGGCACGCACCTGGGGTGCGTACTCCGCCAAAAATGAGGGTTCTTCTGGCTTGTACCGATTTATGCCCAGATCCCAGGTTGTTCAATGGGCTCGCCGCGCCCTGAGGTCAGGAGGCGAGCGGGTGAAATACCACTCAAGGTGGAGGTGCCGCCATGTCTCGAGCCAGGCTTTGGCTGCAAGCCTTAGAGCAGTCGGGAAGCAACAACGTCCTCATCCTGACTTTCATCAGTGCTAATCTGTTGTGCAACATTGTCGCCAACGCCAGCTTCAAGGTCTCGGCGTCCAGTCCTAATGTGCGTAGTTTTCTCACCTGGCAAGTCATAGGCAATATAGCCGGCTTTATCACTGTGCTGACGCTGACCGGGCTCTTGCGCTACATTCCGCTTAGTATAGCCTATCCGGTTACTATGGGCCTGGCGGTGTTGGGCGTACAGGTCGTGGCCGCCAGCGTGCTCTTTCGCGAGCCGATCACGCCCGCCCAGTGGCTAGGCGCCCTGCTGATCGTCCTGGGCATCATGCTCATCGGCGGCCGCGGCCATTGACGCTTGACGTTTGACGTTTGAAGTTTGCCGTCAACCCTGGCGGCAAACGATGAGTCAGACATCCTGCCAGCAAATATCTTTAATCCGGGGGTAGGTTTACTGAACTGATGAAACGCCTCAATTGGTACGTACTACTGGGGGCTGCACTGCTGGGACTATCCGTGATCGCCTACCTGGTGCAGATTGCCATCTTTCGTCGCAACGCGGATACCTTCTTCTACCTGCTCCAGGATCTGGCCTTTGTCCCCATCCAGGTCCTCATCGTCACCCTCATCTTGAATAGCCTGCTGGCCAGACGAGAAAAGCAGGCCATGCTCAAGAAGATGGAGATGGCCATCGGGGCTTTCTTCACGGAAGTAGGGACGGCGCTCCTGGGGTCTTTGGCCCAGTTCGATGGTCAAGACGCGGCGATGACGCAGGCCATCACCAGCAACGATTGGTCGGCGCAAGGCTTCGAGCGCGCCGGCAAATACGTTCGTCAGCATCGGGATGGTTCAATTCTCACTTGAGATAAGGTAACACTTTTTGGGCCCTTAATAATTAGGCACCGCTGTTAGCGCTGGTGTCAGCGGGCTGAGTAGCATGTCTAATACCTGGGCCAACGAAGGGA
>Ga0315268_10000321_pt1 | contig 55664 bp, 64 predicted proteins | sample C1_top_MG_FD_204535 | JGI IMG/M metagenome (GOLD analysis project Ga0315268, IMG submission 204535) | Sediment microbial communities from Yellowstone Lake, YNP, Wyoming, USA - C1_top | ecosystem: Environmental > Aquatic > Freshwater > Lake > Sediment | place: USA: Wyoming | collected 2017-08-01 | reverse complement strand
CTGGCAAAATCAGTTTCAAACGCATATAATTTGCTCGTCCGTTTCTTGTTTTATTTGCGGAGTGGCTGGCAGGTCGCTTCGCAAATCCCATTAAACCACCTCTTTACCAACTTTTGAACAATCACGGAATCGATTCTTCCTCAAACCGTTGTAAAATAATAGCTAAATTGGACGCGTTGTTACCGAGTGTTTTAGACAAAGCATTCAAAGGTGAACTATGAAAACGAATTCTCTGAAAGTCCCGGAATCCATGCAAGCGTTGTATGATGAAATTACAACCATCAGCGATGCCTTTTGTAAAGAATATCTCAATGATGAATATGCGGAAATGGCGCGCAAAATGGCGGCGACCCTGGCGCGCAAACGCCCGTCCCCACTGGTGAATGGTCAGGCAAAATCATGGGCGGCGGGAATCATTTACACTGTGGGGCAGGTCAACTTCCTGTTTGACAAATCCAAACCTCCATATATGCGCGCCGATGAACTCTGCAAAAAAATCGGAGTCTCCCAGCAGACTGCCAGCGGGCGGGCGCAAAAAATCCGCGATCTGCTCGATATTTTCCAAATGCACCCCGATTGGACACTGCCCAGCCGCGTGGACGACAATCCCTTAATATGGATATTGAGTGTCAATGGTTATATGGTAGACATACGGAGTATGCCGCGTGAGGCGCAGGTGATTGCATTTGAGAAAGGGCTGATACCTTATATTCCTGCGGATCGGGAAGAAAGATCCTAAAGGTTTCTTCCGTAAACAGCCGCCATGTCAAGTGGGATGGTTTTGCATATCGAGTCGCTTGTCAGTCGAGAAAATCTTTAGGGTCTCGGATGGTGATGTGTGCGCGGCTGGCATCTGTGCTGGAAGGGATATACGCCCTCACTGTCCTGCCACAAAGAACAATGGAGTAATGTATGGATGAAGACGAGGAAAAACTCAACAAACTCATAAAGAGCATGAAACAAAAAGATGATCCTAGCTTTTGGGAGATCGCTCAGTCACTTTGGCATGTCAATGTATTGATCATGAAAAAACAAAACGAGCTGAATGCCCTGCGCTGGGTCGCATTTCAAGCGAAGATCGACAGGTTTATTTCAGGCTTGTTCCGTAAAAAGTAACCGCCGTTCGTGCTGCGACCGCAGGGATAGGGCATTCAAAGGTGAGTTATGATGTTACAGTCTCTTAGGGTCTCGGATTCGGAATCTTGAAGAACACAACTGGAAAGGAATAACAATGAAAAAAATTTTGACCGTCTTGACAACTGGACTGCTAATGCTTTCGGCGTGCACCCCTGCTCAACCCGCCACCTCAACAGGACCGAGCGTGGGAACCGTCGTCGCTGCGACACTGCAAGCCCTGACTGCCGCCGCGCCATCACCCACCGCGCAAGCAAGCGGACTCCCCGTCTCGTATGACAATATCTCGTTCAACATTCCGCTTGAATTGAACGCCAGCGCAACCGCATCCACCAGCACTGATGTGGAATATCCATACATCAACCCATCGGGCGGTCCCATGGCTGAGCATGTGGTATTCAATCTGACAAGTTATCCCCTGCAAGGCGAAGCAAGGGTCATGGTTTTCAAATCCTCGGAATACGCGGCATACGGTGAGTCAGTGCAGGAAGTAGTCACAGCCCTGCTCGCAGGACAGGATGCAATCCAGCCGCTTCCCAAAGCGCTAGCTCAGGGTTTTCACGCACAGGCAAAACCCGTTCTGTTCCAAAACGGTCATGGCGTAAGGTATCTTACTGAAGTATTAACCTATTTTGCACCCATTACCAACAAGGAAATTTTTTACTACTATCAGGGCATTACAAATGACGGCGCATATTTCGTTGCCGCCATCTTTCCTGTCAATGCCTCTTTCCTCATTGCAGACGGCAATTCGCCCACTCCGCCTGACGGCATCCCTTTCAACTATCCAACAGACCCGGATTTTGAAAAATATCTCAATCAAATATCTCAAAAATTGAACGACACAGCTCCTGAAAATTACTCCCCTTCACTGCTTCTTTTGGATAAAATTATAGGATCCATACAGGTGACAAATCCATGATAACCGCACAGCAAAGCCATGAGGATCGCATGGGGATAGTTTACAAGGCCGGCGTCACTGCGGGAGTTGCAGTCCCAGACGGGAGAGTTGTGAACAAAGCCCCCCTCTGTCCTTCGGACATCTCCCCCAAATGCCGAAGAGCACGGAATTTGGGGGAGAACTGATAATTGAGATTAACTATGAAACGAGACTATATTTCTAAAATTTTTATTTTAGATGCAATCGTCCCTCCCCAAATTCGACGCGTTCTCCGTCGCATTTGGGGAGGCTAGGAGGGGAAGAAATGCCTCGCCCGCCCAGAAGCAACTCAAACACCAGAACCCATGCCATCGAATTGCGAAAGGAACTCACTCTTGCCGAAGGAAAACTGTGGTCACAAATTCGCAACGACCAACTTGGAGTCAACTTTCGGAGACAACATGCTGTTGGAAATTACATTCCAGATTTCTGCTCGCCAAAAGCCAAACTTATCATTGAACTGGACGGTAGTCAGCATTTGGAGCAGGAAGAATACGATACGGAAAGAACCAAGTATCTTGAATCGCAAGGCTACAAGGTGATGCGCTTTTGGAATAACGACGTAATGAATAATATCGAAGGCGTTATACTTGCCATTATGTATGCGCTGGAGAAGCAGCAGTGAAGTTAATGTTGGCTATAAATGAAAGACTCGACGAACAGCGGCGTATCGTGGCGTATCTCGATAGCATCTCGCTAACGCGAGACCTTCGGCAAGCGCGGCTGGCATCTGTGCTGGAAGGGATATACGCCTCACTGTCCTGCCGCAAAGAACAATGGAGTAATGTATGGATGAAGACGAGGAAAAACTCAACAAACTCATAAAGAGCATGAAACAAAAAGATGACCCCAGATTTTGGGAGATCGCTCAGTCACTTTGGCATGTCAATGTATTGATCATGAAAAAACAAAACGAGCTGAATGCCCTGCGCTGGGTCGCATTTCAAGCGAAGATCGACAGGTTTATTTCAGACTTGTTCCGTAAAAAGTAACCGCCGTTCGTGCTACGACCGCAGGGAGGGGCGTTCAAAGGTGAATTATAAAGAAAGGAATAATTATGACTGGCAAATATACTCCGCTTGAAAATTACTTGAGTGATTTACCCGCAAGTCAAAAAGAAGTTGATCTTTCTTTTGAGCAAATCGAAAGAATATTGAATAACAAACTGCCGTCGTCTGCATATGAATATTGGGCATGGTGGGCAAATGAGAAAGAGGGGAATCACGTCAACGCGCGTGCATGGGCAAACGCTGGCTGGAAGGTTGAGAACGTTGATTTCAACAGGAAACAAGTAAGGCTGGTTCGAGTATGATGGTGGCGCTGCGGGAGCCCCACAAGGGGGTGATATTACAGTCCGCTACGGGGGAGGAATTGCGCCCGTTCTTTGGGCGGACGTTGTTACCGTCCGCCGAAGGTGCGACCGCAGGGAGGGGCGTTTAAAGGAGAACTATGATGGCGAGAAAAAGGAAACGAGTCGCAGACAGCGGGCTCATGCAAGAATTTGTCAAACAAGTGAAGGCTGAAAATGAAGATATAAAATTTCTGCTCAACGCCAAAGGGGAGATTAACATGTCGGACGCCATAAAGCATTTGATAGACCCTTTCAGCGAAGATACGCCCGACTATGAATCTTTCAAAGGACTTGTTACCCTTGCGTGCATTGCATGGAATACGTCCCTTTTTCCAGATGGGAAGAGGGAAAAGATTCTCGTTGAAATGCTGGATGTCTTCGAAGGAAGTATTGAAGAGCAAGTTGAGACCTTTAATCTGCTTGGCGAATTGATGGAGAGGAAAAGAAAGTTGTTTCCCAATGTTTCGAGAATGATCGTCGAACATAAAGTCACAGATCGGGGAGGCGATTTTCACATTGCAATTGCTTCCACATTGGAAAATAAGGATATAGCAGAATGAGTATTCAACAAGCGTGGCTGGCATCCCACAAGGGGATGATATCGCTGCGGGAGCTACGGTCCCAGACGGGAGAGGATCTAGAGGCAAATCTGGCAACCCCATGGGTAGGCGGCTGATGATATATTTGAACAGGAGATTGAAATGACAAGGAACATGTCTGTCGTGCTTTACACTGTGGTGATGATTGCAGTTGTCGTTAGTGTAGATTTACTGTTCTTTAAAAATCGATTCTGGGAACGGCTGACAGTGAACATCGGCATTATCCTGGTGTTTGCAGCCTTCTATTTGAGATTCCTAAAGAACCCGTAATCTATGCTCACTGCGGGAGTTACAGTCCGCTAACGGGGAGGATTGCGTTTGCGGATGTTGCTGCCAAACTTAGCCAACAAAACCACCCGTTTGCCCGTCAAACCTGAAATATCTCGGCAAGAAAAATAAATATCTCAACGAGAAAATATTTTTTCTTGCCGAGAAAAATATAAATCTCGCCGAGATTTTGATACAATCAAGGTGGAATTCGGTTATTTCACGGTTGAGTTGGAAGGGATCAATGACTAAGAAGATCACAGCCATTCGCAAGTATCGCCCCGAGATTGGGCGGCAGCCAACCAAGCAGATGCCGCAGGTGGTGGAGGATATTGCCCAGCGTACCGGATTGAACGAAGGCGAGATTCGCTTCGTAGTCTATGAATTACGAGACGCTATTTTGACGGCACACCGTCGGGGGCAGTCGGTCAAGATCGAAGGGTTGGGGACGTTCACGCCCACCGTCCGCATGGACGGCAATTTGGATATTCTTTTCCGCCCCGACGCGGACATGCTGAAACAGTTGAATGACCCTACAAGGTTTTATGCAAAGATCCTGAACAAATCCAATATTGGGAAATCGGCAGATGAGTTGATCGCGCAATGGAATAAGGAATATCCCGATGATCCTGTGGAAGGATAATTGAAAGGGAGAGTTATGATGTCAAAGATGAATACGACGGTAAAATTGAGTCTTGTGATTGGTGGATATGCAGCGGCATGTCTCGCCGCAACTGGCGCTGTTTATGTTTACCAATTGTTTACACAGAATGCGGCATCACAAGCCTCGGCAGGTATGTATGCATTTGGTGATTTTATCCTCTTCATTGGCATATTCGGCGTCCTCGCGCTCTTCCCAACTGGTTTGGCGCTCTACATTCTGCTTGGAAAATTTCTAACCCGATAAACATCCCAGCGCGGCTGGCGTCCCACAAGGGGATGATATCGCTGCCTGCCCCAGTTCCTTTGGGGTGGGAGCTACACTCAAAACTAATCAAGGAGCAAAAAATGGATATTAATTCATGGATCGAATCAAACCGCTCGATGTTCATCGAACTCAGCAACGAAGTATGGGGGTATGCCGAACTGGGCTACAAGGAAACCGAATCTGCAAAGACGTTGGAGGACGCGCTTGAAGAGGGCGGATTCAAACTCGAGCGCGGCGTGGCGGATATCCCGACAGCTTTTGTGGCAAGCTATGGAAATGCCGACAGACCCGTGATCGGCATCCTAGGCGAGTTCGACGCGCTGCCCGGACTGAGTCAGGATTGTGTCCCATACCGAAAACCGCTGGAGAACGGCGCGCCGGGTCATGGCTGTGGGCATAATCTGCTTGGCGTCGCCGGACTTGCAGCTTGTATGGCAGTCAAGCAAGCCATCGACGCGGGCGAAGTGAAAGGCATGATCAAATATTTCGGCTGTCCCGCGGAAGAGGGCGGAGCAGGTAAAGCCTTCATGGCGCGGACTGGCGTGTTCGATGGTGTGGATATTTGCCTGACGTGGCACCCCGATATGTTTAACGGAACGATGTACACGAACTTCCTTGCCAATTACCGCGTCTCTTTCAAGTTCCACGGCAAGACGGCGCACGCCGCGGCGGACCCGTTCAACGGGCGCAGCGCGCTGGACGCGGTCGAGTTGATGAATGTCGGCGTGAATTACCTGCGCGAGCACATGATCCCCGATGCGCGCGTGCATTATGTCATCATCAACGGCGGCGGTATCGCCCCGAACGTCGTGCCCGATGAGGCTGAGTCGCTTTACAGCGTGCGAGCGCCGCGTACCGATCAACTGGATGAACTCTTCGAGCGCGTCAAGAATATCGCCAAAGGCGCGGCGTTGATGACCGATACAAAATTGGATATTGTTGTGAATTCGGGCATGTCCAACATGTTGTTGAACGACACCATCAACGAAGTTTTGCAATCCAAACTGATGGAAGTGGGCGCGCCGAAATTCACCGAAGATGAACATGCCTTTGCGCGTGAACTCTCCAAATCCATCCCCGCGAATAGCCTCGAGACAAGCGCCTACGTATATGGCTTGGATTCAAAGGATGTCGCGGCGCTCAAGGACGTTGTCCTGCACGAGGACATTTTGCCGCCCTTCAAATCGGAGATCGTTCTGCCCGGTTCGACGGATGTCGGCGATGTCTCATGGGTTGTTCCTACGGGACAGATTATCACCGCCTGCTGGACATTGGGCTCGCCCGGTCATTCCTGGCAGATCGTTGCCCATGGCAAAATGGGAATCGGTCAGCGCGGCATGTTATACGCCGGTAAAGTAATGGCTGCGGGCGCGCTGGAATTTATGCGAAACAAAAAAATCCGCGAACAAGCCAAAGATGAATTCAAACAAAAGCGCGCCGCCGCGAAATATGTCTCTCCCATCCCGCCCGGTCTAAAACCGCCGATTGGCATCTAATCCAGAAATTGCCCCCGCAACGAAAGATGTTGCAAAAACCTGATAGGTCTGACGACCATTGCGTTTCGATTCGCGCCAGTCGGTGTTCTATAAGCGACATAACTTCACGCCAGCGGAGGCTCTTCCATGACCGACAAATTGTCCCGACGCGATAAATGGCTTTATGGTTCAGGCGATCTAAGTTTCAGCCTGACCAATACCATTTTGAACGTATACTTTGCGCTTTTCCTAACCGATGTAGTGGGAGTCAAACCAGCCATCGCCGCGGTTGCCATTTTTGTCGGCAGTACCTGGGACTATATTAACGATCCCATAGTCGGATACATCTCCGATCGCACGCACACGCGCTGGGGACGGCGTCGTCCATTCCTGCTGTTTGGCGCATTGCCATTCGCCTTGATGTTCATACTGCTGTGGTGGAGACCGCCGCTTGAAAGTTCGGTGGCATTGGCAATTTATTACTCGGTCGTCTTTGCACTGTATGATACTACTGCAACTTTCGTCTACATGCCCTATTTTGCCCTGACACCTGAACTGACCGATGACTACGACGAACGCACCAGCCTGACCTCCATCCGCATGTTTTTCTCCATTTTAGGAAGTCTGCTCGCTTTTACACTTCCGCTCTGGGTGGTAAATGGATTTCGCCCGGAACATTCCGGGAATGTTCTGTTGATGGGCGCTATCTTTGGTCTGGCGTCTGCGCTGCCGCTGTTTTTGGTTTTCCTGGGCACGCGTGAACGCCCGGAATTTATGAACAAGAAACAGACGGTGGGAATAAAAGACTCCATCAAAATGACCTGGCAAAACCGCCCGTTCATCTTTGGGCTGATCATGTTCCTGTTCAATGGCGTGACGATGAGTATCATCCAGGTGATATTGCTTTACTATGTTAAATACGTTGTCTTGCGCGAAGGACAAAGCGATATGATCATGGCTACCATTTTTGTCGTGGCGATCATTGCCCTGCCATTATGGGAATGGATCTCGCGCCGGTTGAATAAACGCTGGGCTTACATCAGCGGCATTGCTTTTTTGGCAGTTGTCCTGTTGATATTGTCCTCGCTGACGCCCGAAACCGGCATTATATTTATCATGGCGCTATGTGTGCTGGCTGGGATCGGCGTTTCTGCCATGCACGTCATGCCCTGGGCTATCATTCCGGATGCCATCGAATATGGCGAATGGAAGACCGGCGAGCGGCAGGAAGGTGTGTTCTACAGCCTGATCACACTGGCTCAAAAAGTTGCCTCGTCCATCGCTGTGCCGGGCGCATTGTTAATCCTACAGGCAAGCGGATATGTCCCCAATAGCGCCACACAACCCGCCAGCGCCATCTTTGGCATTCGCATGATCGCAGGACCACTCTCTGCTTTCACGCTGTGTATGGGCATTCTTTTCACCCTGCTTTTTCCGCTGGGGCGTGAAAACTATAAGGAAATCACGGACCAGCTCAAAGAGCGGCGGGAAGCGAAGATCAAAGCCGAGGATAAATAAAGAAATAGCATGATAGAAATCCGTCCTGTAAATACACACCGCGAGAAACGCATCTTTTTGACATTCCCTTGGCGCATCTACAAAAACGATCCGCTGTGGGTTCCGCCGATTCTCCCTGAACGAGTAAAAGCCACCGATCCGGCGCGCGGCGTGTTTTTCAAAGCCGGCTACGCCGACTTTTTCATCGCATGGAAAGATGGCGAACCTGCCGGAACGATTTGCTGTTCCCACGAAAACGGCGGCGATCCAGAAGAATGTTCGCTCGGTTTTTTTGAATGCGTTGACGATTACCGCGTAGCCGAAGCCATGTTCAAACATGCCGAAAACTGGGCGCGCACACACAAGCTGACAATGTTGTGCGGCACATATAACCTTGACCGCGAGGACACGCGCGGGATTCTCGTCGAGGGACGCGACCGCCCGCCGGTCATCCTGTGCAGTCATAATCCGCCTTATTACGCTGATTTTTTTGAGCGCTTTGGGTTTGGCAAACGCCACGACGACGGACTCGCTTATGCCTGCGAACTCGACTCGAGCAATCCCAAATTCCAGCGCCTCCATCGACTGGCTGAGAGTGTGCGCCAACGCAAGGACTTTACTATCCGCCCTGCAAATATGAACGATCTGGACAACGAGATTGACCGCATCCTAATCCTGCAAAACCGCGCGCTGGAACATTTACCGGGATTTGTGGCTTATACGCGCGAAGCCATCGAAGGAATGTTGTTGCCGCTCAAAGACCTGGCAGACCCAGACTTAATCCTGTTCGCCGAAGCGGATGGAAAATCGGTGGGCTGGTTTCCAGCCATCCAAAATCTCAACGAGATATTGATTCATCTCAATGGCTTGCGCCATCCCTGGGATTACATCCGCGCGTTATGGTATAAAAATTTGAAACCAAAATGTCTCTCAATCAAAAGCGTGGCTGTCCTGCCTGAATATTGGGATACAGGCATAGCCATTCTGCTCTTTGATGAAATGGCTCAACGCGCCAGCGCCAAAGGTTATCAATGGCTGGATTTATCTCTCACCGGCGAAGACAATCCAGATACCTGGGATATAGCCCATCACATGGGCGCGAAGATTTATAAACGCTATCGTTTTTACAAAAAAGAATTGCTGTAATGTTGTTGAGAAATTCCAAACAAAGCTGATCCGTGGCATAACAGCAATTCTCATATAGACCACGTCGTTGCGAGACGGCGTTCTCGAACGTAGTGAGATGTCGAAATAATCCCCTGTTTTAGCAAGGAGATTCCTTCGCAAAGTGCGCTCGCAATGACATGGTTCATAATCCGTTATAATCACTGCATCATGCTCACCAAATTATTTCAACAATCAGACATTTCCCCAAAATACCATTCCAACTTTATACACCTCTATTTTGATATAGCCTGGTTCGGAGTCTTAAGCGGCTCTGCCATTAACTTTATCAATGTCTATGCCACGCGCCTCGGCGCGACAGGTTTTCAGATCGGCATGCTCGGCGCGGTCTCAGCCATCGTCAGCTTGATGATCGCCATCCCCGCCAGTCATTGGATCGAACAACGTCATACCGCCCGCGCAGTCTTCGGAGCATCAGTCTACTATCGCCTCGGCTTTCTGCTCTGGATTTTCCTGCCCTGGATATTCACCGACCAACAGCAACAAATTTGGGCATTGATCGCGATTACCTTCTTCATGGCAATCCCGCTCACGCCGCTCTCAGTTGGCTTCAACGCCCTCTTTGCGGCTTCTGTCCCTACTCAATATCGCGCACACGTCGCCGGCATCCGCAACGTCACGCTCGCCATCACTTATATGGCAACATCGCTTCTAAGCGGCTACCTGCTAAAAAATATCCCCTTCCCGCTCGGCTATCAGATCGTTTTTGCGATTGGATTTTTCGGCGCTGCGATGAGCAGTTTACACCTCTATTTTATTAAACCTCTGCAAGCCCAATCCACTGCGACTCAAATCGCGCCCGCGCTTGATTCTGTTCCACAAGCCAGTTCCACCCGAAACATTTTCTCCGCCCTGCGCCTCGACATTTGGTCTACACCCTTTCGAAATGTTTTGCTCGCGCTATTTGCCTTTCACCTTACACACTTCATCGCCAATCCAATTTATCCGATCTTCAACGTACGCGTCCTCAACCTCAACGATAATAATCTTGGCATAGGCACAGCTTTATACTACCTGACCATGCTGATCGGCTCGACACAATTCAGGCGCGTCGCACATCGCTTCGGCAACAAAAATGTGACCGCACTGGGCGTGGCGGGCATGGCGCTATATCCTTTTCTATTAGCTTTATCTCACGAGGTATGGCATTTCTACGCAATCTCATTTCTCGGCGGATTTACCTGGTCAATGGTCAGCGGCGCGTATGCAAACTATATGCTTGAACATATCCCGCGCAATGACCTTCCGGCTCATCTCGCCTGGTACAACATCATCCTGAATTTTTCCATTCTCGTCAGTTCGCTTGGCGGACCCATCATTGCAGACCAGATCGGACTTGTCTCCGCGCTGATCCTCTTCGCCATCTTGCGTATCATCGCCGGAGCCGCCATACTCAAATGGGGTTAACTACAACCGCTTGTGTTAAAATGAAATCGTATGACAGAAGATATAAAAGTAGTCGCCAATAACCGCAAAGTAAGTTTTGAATATTTCCTGTTGGAAAAATTCGAGGCCGGACTCGCCCTGCAAGGAAGCGAGATCAAGTCTATTCGCGCGGGTCAAATCAGCATCGCCGAAGCCTACATAGATGTCCCAAACGGACAGGAAGCCTGGCTCATCGAGTCGCATATTGCGCCCTACGCGCAAGCCAATCGCTTCAACCACGATCCCAAACGAAAACGAAGATTGCTTCTTCACAAGAAACAAATCCGCGAACTATGGAATAATGTCCGCATCAAAGGTATGACGATCGTACCCATCCGCGTATATCTAAAAGAGGGACGCGCGAAAATAGAGATCGCGCTGGCAAAAGGCAAGAAAGCCTACGATAAACGCGAATCCATCGCCAAGCGCGATCAAGAGCGCGATACCGAACGCGCCACGCGCGTCAGATAATATAAGGAAACACCATGCCTCCTTCAACCATCGGCGGAATCAACCTGCTCTCTGAATCTGAAAAGCGCGCGATCTATGCCCGCTATATTCCAAAAAGCCTTTTGGAAAAATACCAACTGCCGCCGCTCACATCTGCCGCGGGCTACAACCTGCTTCAATTTCGCTTTGTCAGCGGCTCTTCCGATGTGGAAATGCGTCTGTTCCATAAAATTGACTTCCCCGACCCAATCTTATACGCGCATCTCACCGACACATTGAATGGACAGATTCATATCCTGCTCTATATCTTGAACGATCCCGAATCTCCGCGCTTTGACGTTGACAAAATGCCGGATGGTTCGCCAACTAAATTCGGTACGCTTCATCGTAACCTTGAAGCGGAAAAAACCGCAATGGAAAACGGACTCGCTCCCGGTCAGGTACGCCACGGATTACGACTGCTGGGGCAAGCCATAGAGACTTTTGAACGCTTTGCCACCAGCCTGGGTCACGACATGTATTTTGTAGAACCGCTTTATTATCATAACGCGGTCATCTTCGAGCGGTATGGATTTAACTATCAGATGGGAAAACGCCTGATGAATAGCATTCAGGCTGGGTTCCAGACAGGAGGCGATCTTGCTCCACTTTTGGATGGATCAACTCCATTTCGTCAGCCCGACGCGGCGAACAGCATCCGCCGCCGTTCCTGGGCAATCCACGATGGCATTCTCGGCGAACCGTTCACAAATGTGACCATGTATAAATATGTGGGTCAATCGGCGGAAGTGAACACCACGCCTGAATGTAAATGGTGAAAAATTTGTCTCTTCATTCTGAAATTATCGAACAACCCAAACGCATTGAACAGTTAATATCTTCTCAAAGAAAGACGGTTGAAAATATTGCGCAAGCGATCCAAGCGCGCAATATTTTGTATGTTTTTCTCGCCGCGCGCGGCACGTCCGATAATGCTGGACGATATGCCAACTATTTATGGGGCGCAATGAATGGATTGCCGCTGGCGCTTGCCACTCCTTCGTTGTTTACATATTACAACCAACCGCCTGTATTAAAAAATGCTCTTGTGGTTGGCATTTCGCAATCGGGGCAATCGCCGGATATTGTGAGCGTTTTAGTTGAAGGCAAACGGCAAAATTGTATTACGCTGGCAATTACCAACGAACCCGAGTCGCATCTGGCAAAAGCCGCGGACTTTGTACTGGATATTCAAGCTGGCGCCGAACTAGCTGTAGCCGCGACAAAAACATACACAACTGAACTTATGACAATCGCCATGCTTTCCGCCGCCTTAAATGGACAAGCCGCGCGCTGGCAGGAATTGGAGCAGGTCTCGGGTTGGATGACCGAAGTCTTGAAACACGATCAAATGATCGAACAGGCTTCCCAGCGTTATCGTTATATAAAGCAGTGTGTGGTGTTGGGACGCGGCTACAATTATTCAACTGCCTTCGAATGGGCGCTCAAATTAAAAGAATTGACATACGTGGAAGCCGAACCGTATTCAACTGCCGATTTTCAGCATGGTCCGATTGCAATGATGGAACGCGGTTTTCCGGTAATGGCAATCGCGCCAAATGGCAAGGTCTTTGATTCATTCAAAGAAGTTCTTGTACAGCTAAAAAATAAATTTGCCGTTGAACTGGTGGTTATTTCAAACGCAAAGGAGGCGCTTGCGCTGGCGCAAATGCCGATCACTATCCCCGCCGATATTCCAGAATGGCTCACGCCGCTGGTGAGCATTGTCCCGGCTCAATTATTCGCATACCATCTGACAGTTGCAAAAGGATTTGATCCCGATCAACCGCGCAGTATTCATAAAGTTACAGAGACGCGCTAATTATATTTCTCCCAATAAGACCTGATCTGTATCGCGGTCAATCTCCCACGGATAGATTATGAAAGCGTCGGTAATCGCGGCGTAATAATCGGGGCAGATATTTCCAAACAGATTTCGGTTCGGATTGAAGTGCAATACACACGTCTCTGGAAAACCGCCCGCGGCAGAGACGCGGTTTTTTACGGCAGTAATTGTGCGCCCCGATCCCCAGACATCATCCACAATAAGGGTTGGACGACCGCGCAGTTTATCGTCAGCGGGGAATTGAATGAACTCGGGCCACGCCATCAGCGATGATTTCTGTGTTGCGAATAGAGCCGGAAAATCCACCGCGGCGGTGAGGATGTGAGTAATGTCCATCGCTTCGGCAAGCAATCCGCCGGGGACAATACCGCCGCGCGTAATCATCACCATCGCGGTAAATTCGCGGCGAAATTGCGGGAGGAGGTGGTCAATTAAACGATCCACCTCCTCCCATGTTATTGCTTCACGACGAGGCTCAGGCTGCATAAATTATATGTTGCCCAACACAGCCGCCAATGGAGTAGGCGCAAGTACCTGTGAGAAAGCCTTACCAGCGACCTGTGCCTTCTCCACTTCACGCGCCCAAATATACAGGCAAGTATGATAAGCGGTACCGGTATACGAACTGATAACGCTTGCCAGCATAATAAATACAGAAGCGACTAGGACCGCCAGCCCAATGGATATTACAAGCCCGATGCCTTCAAAACCGAAAAGCGATGAAAGGGCATAAAATATGCCAAGTCCCAGCGAAATCCCAATTACGCCAAGAATAAAACCGATCAAGCCTGTTACCCAACGAACGCCAACAGTACTGATGCCCACGAGTAAAAAATTCTCTTTCGTGATCTTCAAGACGCGGGTCATACCCTCTTTCAAATTTAGATCGTCAATGACCATGGCTGGCAGAATCAGAAACGCGGCTTCTGTCCACAAGGCTTCAAGCAGACTTGTAGCGGTGCGCGCTAAACTGGCGCCGAAACCGCCGCTGCGGCTGCGATTTGCAAAATTCTTGAGTAAATTTACCGCAGTGGATGCAGCCGCGAGTGTGAGAATATCAAAGAAATCGCGGCGGACAATTTTCCAGGCTTTGTCCATGCGACCGTCGCCTTCAGAGAGATAGCCGAAGATCAGGTAAACGGTCATCGCCGAGAAAACGTAGCCGACCACAAATTGGACGAATATCAAAATGGCGCCCAGCACAAATAACACAATATTACCGATTTGCGAATCGCCGAAAATAAAGAACGCTCCGGCAATAGGAATAATCCCAATCACCGAAACGATCATGCCAACGATTAAGGAAAAGATCGAGGGTTTGAGCAGGTCTTTATCCTTGAACGCCATGTTCCATGCCTGTTGAAGGAACTGCCAGCCGCGCGAAAAACTTTGCATAATTTATTCTCCTTTTATTTAGGCGACAGTCATTTATATAAGAGACTGTCACCTATTTTTGCATTGATTATAGCAAACTTATTGGATCCGCTTCAACCCGCCAACCGCTTAAATCTCTGCCGTGTAAAATTGAAATTGGGTCTGGACCGCGCAATACAATCTGCCAGCGATATTGTCCATTAAGTTTGGCATGGAAACAAGGCACGGGACCGATCAACGTGGTCTGTCGTCTATCGTCCGCTTGCAACCATTCGCCAAGTTTGCCTGCCAATTTACGCGCCTCGGTCTCCGCTTTGATCAAATCATAATGACGATATTCCAACTTCACCAAACGCGCAAAAGGCGGATAACCTAACCGCTTGCGTTGTTCCAATTCATATTGATAAAAACCGTTGACGTCATGCTGTGACGCGGCTTGAATGGCATAATGCTCAGGCGCGAACGTTTGCAGAATCACCTGTCCGCCGCGAGCGCTGCGACCGGCGCGTCCTGCCACCTGAGTCAATGTTTGAAAGACGCGTTCCGCCGCAAACGGATCGGGCATGTTCAAGCCCACATCTGCAAACACAATTCCAACCAGAGTCACCATCGGCAAATCCAATCCTTTGGCGAGCATTTGCGTACCGACCAATATATCGGCGCGGTGCGCGGCAAAATGACTCAGGATAATTTCGTGTGCGTCCTTCTCGCGTGTCGTCTCCCAATCCCAGCGCAAGACGCGCGCCTTCGGGAACAACGCCTGCACTTCGCTTTCAACTTTCTCACTGCCGAGTCCATAAGCGCGGATATTCGCGCTGCCACATTCGGGACATTTCTTCGGCATCAAACGATCATAACCGCAATGATGACAAAGCAATTTCTCGCCAGACGTAACATGATACGTCAGCGGATTATCGCAACGCGGACACTTCACCACAAATCCGCAATCACGGCAAAAGACATACGTGGCAGTACCGCGTCGATTCAGAAACAGGATGGCTTGCTCACCGCGCGTCAGCGTGGATTCAAGCCCTTCGAGCAGAGACCGGCTAAAGGTCCCGCGTGAACCGGATTTTAATTCCTCACGCATATCTATGATCGAGACCGGCGGCATACCCGAAGTTGATTCCATTAAATTAACATTGGGTATACGCTTCGTCAATTCCAAACGGACAGTTTCGCCGCCTTCAGCTTGATACCGTTGCACGATGGACGGCGTGGCGCTTCCAAGCAGACAGAGCGCGCCCGCGAGTTTTGCATATAACTGCGCGGCGGTGACCGCGTGATAAAACGGCGGCTCGGATTGATAATATGAACTGTCGTGACATTCATCCAAAACGATCAAGCCAATATTAGGTAACGGCGCGAACAACGCGCTGCGCGCGCCGATGACAATTTTCAGCAGACCTGCGCGTGCGCGCCGCCACGTATCATATCTTTCGCCCGCGGATAATTTTGAATGGATCAGCCCGACCTGCCCAGGAAAGCGGCTCAAAAAACGGTGCACAGTTTGCGGCGTGAGCGCGATCTCAGGCACAAGGATAATTGCCTGCCTGCCGCGTCTTATCGTTTCTTCCGCCGCGCGAATATAGATTTCGGTTTTGCCTGAGCCGGTTACGCCATGTAATAAAAACGGTTTGGATATTTTATTAGATTGAAACGCGCCTTGAATTTTTTTCCATGCGCTTTGTTGTTCATCGGTGAGTTCAAGATCGCCGGTATCATCTATAATTTTTCGTCCTACCTTATCCAATGGGTCGCGCCAAATTTCAGTTTCACGCAGAAGGATCAATTCGCGTTCGGCAAGTTCCTGCAAGTCGGCAAGATTGCATCCGCTTTCGGCATAGACCCACGAGACATTGACGGAATCTTTTTCACGCATCAAAAAACGTAAAGCCTTTTGGCGTCTCTCCAGCGTGGACTTCATGCCCAGAGTCGGCATGGCGGATTCAGCCGCGTCCGGCGCGACAGCTAATTCCGCGACGCGAACAAATTTAGGTCGCACGCTCGCAGGCGGCAATACCGAACGCGCAGATAAAATTCCCTTCTTCACCAAATATTGCACAGACCGTCGCCACTCGATCCGGCTGAAATGATGATCAATCTGGCGGCCGCGTAAGGTTCCGCGTTTTGCAAGCAGAACCAAAATACGATCTTCAACTTTTAATTTTTGCGTTTCGAGGCTGATCGTTTTTTTGTCAGCGGTTCCATTTTGCTGATTGCCGATTCCCGACTCGCGAATCTCATACAAGGTATCCGCTTGCTGACTTAATCCCGCGGGCAGGAACATTCCGATCATCGCGGCTAAAGACGTCAGCGTGGATTCAGCTAAAGATTCCGCCAGCGAAATTTGCGCCTGAGTTAATACTGGCTCAGGGTCAAGCAGGTCAATAATCTCTTTGACATCTTTGACCGAGGCTTGATCCACAAAACGCAATACCACACCTTGCACAATTTGTTTATTAAATGGAACAGTCACCAAATGACCGACGCGGACATTCGCCGCCAATGGCACAGGAATGGAATAATCAAAAACGCCCGCGACAGACGGGACGTTAATGGCTAGTTGGGCATAATGAGACATGATGATAATGATGAGTAATAAGTGATTTGCGTAATTCGTAATGCGTAAAGAACAAATTACGAATTACTTTTCAAAATAGCCGCAGCGCCGTAACCAACCACCGATGAATAATCGCCGGTGATATCGCCAGAGGTGGCATGATTCAGTATCTTGACCGTATCCGCGCCAAGCTCACGCGCGGCACACATGACGGCGCTGACGGCGGCGAGTCCACAAGCGAATCCTTTACCCGCGCGTTCCACGTCGAATAATCCTTCAGGTGAGAAAATTTCCATTTCATGAAGCATGGCATTATCAAGCGATAAAGCGTTTTGCTGGTCGTAGAAATGAGATAAGTCTGTACTGGCAACAAGCGCGAAGTTTTTGCCGCGTAATGTTTTTGCAAGAGCCTTGCCAAGCGCGGTTGAGACGCGCGCTTCGTGAGCGCGTACCATGATTGGCAATAATTTCCATTCGGATGACAAAGCGCGTTGCAAGAATGGTAATTCAATTTCAAGGGAATGTTCGGAATCGCGCGGGACGCGCGTAATGCCAAATCCAAGTTCGGCTTGTAACGCGGATTCAAGTTTGGCGAGCGCGTCACAGTCAACCGGGATTACGCCTAATGGCGTGGCATACGCCTGATGAGATGTGGTAATTAATGGCTGACGGTAAGGTTGATGCATCGGCGAAATAACGGCAACCAAATCAGGGGCGCTGCCGCGAAGCGCGGCGAAAGCATATCCCGCCACCGCGCCTGAGTAACGATGTCCCGCGTGAGGCGCAATAACCGCGATCACCTCCCCATTTAATTCAGGCAGTTGCGCGCGGTTGAGGTAATCATCCACTTCCTTTGTAAGAGATTTTGGATCGCCTTCATACCATTGACCGGCGATTGAAGAAGGTCGGACGTCAAGTATTGCCATGAAAATATTGTAGCATAAAAAGAGACCGGCGATTTACCGGTCTCTGTGGATTCATAGTGTGGGGATTGCTTGCCAAAGGCACGCTTCGCGGTCACTTCGTTCGCAATGACGAGATGATGTTAAGGCAGGCTGATCTTTATCCAATCAAACTGAACCTTAACTGGCAACGCTTCATTAGACGCAACGCCAACTCCAACCTGACCATTGCGAAAAACATACTGGTTATCTGTGTATGTGCGAGTCTCAACCCCATTGATGTATAGAGTCAGAGTTTTATCACTGCATACCAAAGCATAGTCATTAATTTCCTTGCCAACCTTGATCTTCGTTGATCCGCCGTCAGCTAATGGTGCATATCTTTTTTTGACGCCGTCAAAAGCATATATTTTATATAAGCCGCTGTTGGCGATATTTACTAAATAGTGACCTTCGTCCGATTTGCGGCAAACAAGCAATATATTATTTTCGTTGGTTCCGCGATTATCAACGCGGACATCCAGCCTGACGTTTTTATAGTTATAGGGTTTATAAAATACATACCCAATCAACTCTTTTCCCATATCGAAAACCAGATAGCTGTTATCTACGGTTATTTTTGCCTCGCTCTTCTTGCCGGTATCGTTATTCAATTCCACCGTTTGCGTCCAGTTGCTAACATCGCCATTGAACTCTTCTGTGAAAAAATCCGGCGCGGCGGCTGGTTGAGCAGGCGGCTCAGTGGCTTGAACAGGCGGCTCGGTAAGTTGTGGTTGATCGGGTTGAACAGCCGGCGGAGTTTTCGTTCCGCCAAACACACTGCATGCAAGGCTGACGATCAGCAACAACGCCATAAACGCAAATAAACTGGAAATACGGTTTTTCATTTTATCTCCTTTGGATATAACGAATGAAACGACTTTCTTACTTTATCAGGACTTTCGCTTGGAGTGCAAAATCTCCTAATTTTGCTCCAAAGTCTGGAGACTTCAGACTCCGTCAAGCGAAAGTCCTGTTTATTATATCTGTTGTCAGATAATTGAAAAGGTGGAAAATCAAAATTCTTTTTCTACAGGTTTAATATTTTTTGCGTCGCGCGAAAAGCAAGAGACGGGAGTTCGCCGCGCTTAAACCACCCGGCTTGCTCTGCATCATCTCCCGCCATCAAATCGCCTGAGATAACTTGCGCGCTATAAATAATAATAAAATCCGCCCCGCGCGAATGCTCGCGTCCCGCGATCACATCCAGCACATGCAAGATACGCACCGTGAGTCCCGTCTCTTCCAAACACTCACGTGCGGCGGCGTCAGCCGGGGCTTCGCCCGAGTCCACAAAACCGGCGGGCAGAGTCCACAAGCCGCGAAAAGGTTCGTTGGTACGACTCACCAAAAGCACGCGTCCATCCTGTTCAATGAGAACGGCGGCGGCAACTTTCGGATCGGCAAAGTGCATCCAACCGCATCGCATACAGACCGGGCGCACTTTGCCATAACGCTCGGCTTGATCAACCATCGTCCCACAACGCGGACAAAATTTTACATCTTTAGAATCCATTTGATATTAGTCTACCCGTCTTCGCCATTTACGAATGGCGGATAAACGCAGAAGATAAGCGATTAGCGCGCTCAAAATTGCGACAACTGCAAGACCGGTCAACCAGACATAAGAAACCGGCGCTTCTTTCTGGACCTCAGGCTGGGTTCCATTTGTTGACTCTGGTTCAGCGCTTTTAGCTGACGGCGTTTCCACGTCACGCGCGCCATCTTGTGCGGTCATAGGTATTTCTGTCGGCGTAATCGCCATCTGAGTAGGAGCCGGAGCAAGAGCAAGAGACTCTGTTGCTGTCGGGACTTCTGTTATAGCTAATGCAGGAGCCTCTGTTGCTACAGGAGCTTCGGTTGCCGCCAAAAGTTCTTGTGAAGCGGCTGGCCCACCTCCGCTGCCGTAACCATAAACAGGCGCGGATGCGGAGGTCAGACGCGGCGCGGCAAAATTAACGGCATAACTTAAAAAGAAAAGTAAAGCCGCGAACGCCGATGCGAAGCGAAAGATCGGATAGGCGCGCGGCAGAGGCGGTTTGACTCCGACCATTTTTGGCGTAAGCGTAAAGTTGCGCGGCGCGCGTCGGCTCGGCAATTGACGGAGCAAGCCGCGCGCCGCGCGTAAGTCATCTATAACGGCGGCAAGTTCGAGGTCCGTTTTGAGACGTAATTCCAATCGCGCAGAATCGGATGGATTCAATTGTCCATCCAAATAAGCGGAAAGGAGTTTAACATCTCTAAAGTTCATACGCTTTGCCTTTCTTCAAGACGGAAAGATACAGGCAAAAGTTCCTCGAAGCCGCGCAGACATTCACGCAGACGAAGGCGGGCGCGCGCCAAACGCGATTTGATCGTGCCAAGCGGAACGCGCGCGGCAATGGCTACTTCGTTGTAATCGAGTCCTTGAATATCAGCCATGACTACGACCACGCGAAAATCTGTGGGTAAATTTTCAAGGCAATGTTGAATGGCGTGTTCAAGTTCATCGGCTTCGGCTTCTTGTTCGGGACTCAAGTTCGGGTCGGCAAGCCAGCGCGGGGAATCCATTTCCTCACCATCATTTGTATCCGGTTCAAGAGGCGTGGTGGGACGCCGTTTCTGGCGGCGCAGTTCGTCATAGCAGGCGTTGGTGACAGTACGCATCAGCCAGGCTTTGAAAGAACCGCCGCGAAAAGAATTGATATTGCGAAAGGCAGAGATGAAGGCTTCCTGCGCGGCATCGGCGGCAAGATCATCGTCACCAAGGATTCGCAACGCGACATTGAACACCATGTCTTGATAGTGAAGGACAAGCGTATTAAATGCGTCAAGGTCGCCGTGTTGAGCGTCTTGAATAAGAGCAGGTTCGTTCATGGGTTCTATTTAACCACGAATGTCCAGCCTTTGGAAGCCTTTGATTCAACGCGAATCGAGAAACATGCGAATGAGCTGCAAGATGAAATCTTGCGCTGCGCCAAATTTTTTATGGACCCGGTGAGAAGTTTGTTAATTCAATCGTTCCTGCCACACCTGAGTTTAATGGGATAGTGATGCCAAATACTTCAAGGCTGGCATAATCGGCGCGTATCTTAACTGGTCCGATATATGGCGCGAACCATTGCGTGGATTGCGCGCTCACAACGCCTGAAACCGCGCTTCCATTGGCAGTACCTGTCACTTGTCCCTGCATGGTGCAGATCACTTTGAGCGCGCGATACGCCCCCGCCGCGACAGTGATATTTTCGAATGCCGCGTCGCCTGAGGCGGTGGTTTGACAATTCATTGTGACATTGGATGGGGCAATCGAGATGTTGAAGGTATTACCGTTGTAAACGATGCTTCCGCTGCCATTGATAATATATTGACTCATCCACGATAAAGCCCAGTTACTCGCGTTGAACGCGGCTTCGTTGGGAGCAAGCACGCCGCCCGCGTATGCAACATTCACCGTTCCGTTGAGCGCGTCGCTCAATAATGTCTCAGCGTTGAGGAAAGGAAAGTTAAGGATAATATCCTTGTCACACACCACTTGAACATTGCTGTTTGTTCCACGAGATTGATTGACGATGTTTACATTTCCGAATCCGCCTTGCACAGAGACGACTGTCATTCCCATGTTACCTGAACGACTTCCGGCAGTTACATAATAATCCCAATGCTGCGAAGGCTTAACAGGGTACAGAATGTTATAGCAGCCAGATATATTAGATGAAAATGAATTAGGTGGCGGCGGTGGGAGAGTAGCTGTATTCGTTGGAGAAAGGGTAGATGTGCGATAGGGTACTGGATTGGCAGGATAATAATAATAGGGCGTGATAGGCGTGCCATATAAAATAATATATTTTGTCGGCGTCCATGTGGGTAAAGGTGTGCCAGCCTTAGTAGCTGTTGACGTAATGACGCTGGAAGTAGAGGCTGTCGGAACTGTGGGAAACGGTGAGCCAAATATAATCGGCGAAGGAAACGTCACTGTTGAGTAGGCAAAAGTTGGCATCACAGGCAAGTCAGCGGTCCGCGTGGACGCGTATAATCCTGATATAGCCACCGCGCTTCCATAAAGCAATAGCGGGACTAAGATCACTGCCGCGGCAATTAAATATCTTCGAGAACGGTTCATTCAAGCCTCATCTTTCTAAAATTCATTCTATCATTGCGAGAAAGACAATAGCATTAAAGAACCATAATAAATCTTAATCCGAACAAGCCGAAAAAATTACTATTCTTTCGTTTCGCCGAATTCTTCGATTCGCAAAGCGGGGAATAACAACACTTCACGAATAGAATGTTTATCCAGCAGCAACATGACCAGACGGTCAACGCCCATGCCAAACCCGCCATTAGGCGGCATACCATAACGCATGGCGCGCAGATAATCTTCATCCATCGGATGTTTTTCTTCTTCATCATTGGTATAGTCGCGTCCCATTTCAAGGAAGCGTTGTTCCTGATCCAATGGATCATTTAATTCGGTGAAGGCATTGCATAATTCAAATCCAGCCGCATAACCTTCAAAGCGTTCCACTGTTAAAGAATCTCCGGGGATGGCTTTTGCCAACGGCGAAATATCGCGCGGATAGTTGTAAAGGAAAGTCGGCTGGATGAGAGTCGGTTCGAGAAATTCGCTAAGCAGAAAGTCAATTAATTTGCCGCGCGTCGATTTCGGGTCAGGTGTTTTGCCGGTCTTGATAATCGCCTTGAAAAGCGACTCGGCTGTTGGATGTTCGGCAATGTCAATGCCGCTGACTTGTTTAATACCTTCGCGCATTTCAAGCCGGCGCCACGGAGGAGCGAAGTCAAGTTCCTGTCCCTTATACATGACCTTTTGCGTACCGCATACTTGCTGCGCGGCATACGAAACCATTTGCTCGGTTAATTCCATAACTTGTAAATAATCGGCGTAAGCCCAGTAAAACTCAAGTTGCGTGAATTCGGGATTATGCTTGAATGAAACGCCTTCATTGCGAAAATCGCGTCCAATTTCATAGACGCGTTCGAGATTACCCACAAGTAAACGCTTGAGATACAACTCAAACGAAATACGCAAATACATATCCTGTTCAAGTTCGTTATGATGCGTCACAAACGGACGCGCCGCCGCTCCGCCATATATTGGCTGCAAAATAGGCGTCTCTACTTCGAGAAAATTATGGTCGTCAAGAAAAGCGCGCAGAGATTTAATGATCGCGGCGCGCTTGCGGAAAGTCTCGCGCACATTCGGATTAACAGCCAGATCGGCATAACGCTGCCGCGCCCGCAGTTCAGGGGATTCCAACGCGGCGTAACGGATAACGGCGCCGTCATCCTGAGTCACGTCTTTATCGGCGGGAAGAGGCGTTATGGATTTTGCAAGCAGGCAAAAATCGTGGACGTGAAGCGTAACTTCGCCGGCTTTGGTGCGAAACATAACTCCAGACGCTTGGATAAAATCGCCGAGATCAAACATCTTGTTGAAGAAACTCATGCGTTCCTTATCCAATTCATTGACGCGGAAGAATAACTGTACTTTGCCCGCGCCGTCTTCAATATGCGCGAACGATACCTTACCCATCGCGCGCGCCGCGCGGATGCGTCCCACGAGAGTCGCCTTTACTTCTTGATTATCTTTTTCCGCGGCTTCAAATTCCGCGATGGCTTGTGCGCTGGTATGTGTGCGATGTGAGCGCGTAGGATAGGCTTCAATACCTTCTGCGCGCAGTTCATCGAGTTTTTGCAAACGAATTTTTTCAAGAGCTGAGTATTCAGGCATAGTCAATCCATTCTGATAATGTTGAATATAAAAACAAAACCCCGCGGCGCATTTACAAGCGCGCGGGGTAAAAGTTTGCGCGCGGCGCTTTAGCCGAGTTTGATAATCTTAACGTTGTAAGTTCCGCCGGGAGTTTCCACTTTAACGACATCGCCGACTTTATGATTTAAGATGGCTTTCCCAATTGGGGATTCGTTCGAGATCTTGCCTTCGCGCGGATTGGCTTCCGCCATGCCCACAATCGTAAACGTCTCAGCTTCAAAGTTTCCCTCTTTAATGGTCACCTTCGAGCCGACTGAGACAAAGTCATTCTTCTTTTTTCCGTCTTCTTCGATCACATGCGCGGTTGCAAGCAAGATTTCCAATTCCTGAATGCGCCCTTCCACAAAAGCCTGCTCATTTTTGGCAGCTTCATATTCGGCATTTTCGATCAGTTCGCCGCCTTCCATAGCCTCATGCAAACGCGCCGCCACTTCCAGGCGCTTCGCCGTCCGCAGGTGGTCAAGTTCATCCTGAAGTTTCTGATATCCTTCTTTTGTCAGGAAATTGGTTGTCATAGAGTATCCTACTATAAAATTTTGCATCTCTATTTAGAGATGCAATTTGAAAATCATTTATTCAGTTTTCCGAAAGGCGAGCTTAATATATCATGATTCAAGCCTCAATACAAGTACCCAATGAGAAGGCGAGAATCGCCGGCAATTTGTCTATTCAAATGACCACAAGCGGATTCCACGTTTCTCTGCCCAATAAGATTGAAGTTTGTCGCGCAAATCCTGCTCGGATTCAAATAATGTTGAAAGCTGGGACGCGTACGCCGCGCTCGCATCCTGCCAGGACCTCAGACCTGCTTCGGAAATACGATAAACCTTTTCCTGCATCCCAGCAGATTTTGGCGCGAGTTCATCGGGATATTTGAACAGATATGGAATATCCATGGCATACAACAGAGGTCGGTCTAATAATTCGGCGGCTTGCCGCACGGTGACATGGTCAACGTGTGAACCAACTGATAGTTGGCAGATCAGTTCATCGTCCCGCGTGAGGCGGGCGGAAATAGATTCGGCGATGCGCGCCGGTAAATCCGCTTCGGCTTTATGCGGCGGGACAAATACATCTGCATACAGCCAATCGTCTCCCGCGCCGCGGCGATAGATACAATCTAAAAAATCAAAGAAAATGGTTTTTGCGCCCATAATCGAGGCGGCTTTTTCATCCTCTGCGCGGCGTATGCGAACAGTCTCTTCAGCGGAGGTTGTGCCCCATTCAAGATGAAGCGACCGGGCAAATGGAGAAAGTTCGCCTTGCGGAGGAAATCCGCAAAAAAAATTCCAAATCTCTACTTCGTCCGTTTGAGCAAAGTCATGGATCAAGCCGCCCGCGGAAAGCGCTGCATCATCAAGGTGAGGAGAAAGATAAATATGGCGCATAAACTATTTTTACCACAAATTTGTATTGAATTAAATCATAAAATCATGTACACTAATATAACTAACATGGAGGCAGTATGCAGGAAAGACGCAAACAACCACGCAAACAATTAATGGCTTACACGCAGGTATTTGACTTGTATGGAGGCTTATTACTTGGCTATTTAGGCGACATGAATCTGGGCGGCGTCATGGTGATCGGGGAAAAAGAAATGGATGTAAATACTGAGCTGACTCTAGCTATTGAGTTGCCGGAATTAAAAGGAATTACCGCGCCGCGCATGACCATCCCGGCGCGCGCGGCTTGGTGCGAACCAGATATCAGCCCTGAGTTTTTCAATATAGGTTTTGAATTTCATGCGCTACAGGCAGAGCAGGCAACGATTATCAGCGCGGTCATGGAAAATTACGAGTTCCGCCGCGATATGCCGAAATATAATACCAAACCATCGGCAGGTTAGATCTCTTGCATAAGTAAATTGTTGTAACCCACGAAGTCGCCAAGACGCTAAGTCACTAAGTTTTTTCCCTTTGAGTCTTCGAGACTTCGTGCCTTTGCGGCAAAAAAACGGACTTCTGCTAGAGATCAATTGATGAATAAATTTAACTTGACGAAAAATTCCCTGAGTCTTCTAAAAAAATTTCTTTACCGTACAAAATCTTTTTCGGACGCTGAAAAACGCTGATTTCGCTGATAAAAAAGAGAAAAATCTGCGTTTTCTGCGTTCATCAGCGTCCCAATTTTAAAATGTACGGTAGAGAAAAAAATAAGACAAATATTTTTCAACGCGAAGCGAATAACATTCGTGTGGATACGCATCAAATTTCCCTTCACGCTATAATAGGGATTATTCACTCATGAGGAGAAACCATGCCCAACGTCTTTGCGTCCACTCACCCGCTTGTCGCCCATAAACTTTCACGCCTGCGCGATAAAAAAACCGAACCAAAAAAATTCCGCGAACTGGTGCGCGAGATCGCCGCGCTTCTGGCATACGAAGCCACAGCCGATCTTCTCACCATCCCGCGCGAATTTGAAACTCCTCTCGAAAAAATGACAGGCGCGGAACTCAAAGAAAAAATCGGACTCGTCCCAATTCTGCGCGCGGGGCTTGGCATGGTGGAAGGTTTCTGGGGACTTATGCCAAGCGCCGAAGTTTGGCACATCGGCTTATACCGCGATGAACATACTTTGCGCCCCGTGCAATACTACAGCAAACTTCCGCTTGAACCAACCGTCTCAGTTTGTTTAATCCTTGACCCGATGCTTGCCACCGGCGGTTCAGCCACCGCCACCGCTGACGTGTTAAAACGCTGGGGAGTCAAGAAAATAAAATTTGTCGGACTCATCGGCGCGCCCGAAGGAATCAAAGCCATGCAAAGCGCGCATCCCGATATTGATATTTATCTCGCCGCGATTGACAATCATTTGAATGAACGCGCTTACATCGTCCCTGGATTAGGAGACGCGGGAGACAGGCAATTTGGGACAGCATAAGCCGTTAATCTAATGATGTGGAATTGGATTGCATTTAGTCTCGCTACTTTATTACTTATTTACATTTCCCGCGCCTCTTTGCGAGCGCGGCGCTCGCATGGCTTTTATCGCTTCTTTGCATGGGAATGTATTCTAGGATTATTTTTGCTCAATGTGAATTTCTGGTTCTACAAGCCGTTCGCATGGAATCAACTCATCGCGTGGACTCTGCTTTTCGCGTCGCTGATTCCGCTGGGGTTCGGAGTCAACGCGCTAAAGTCACGCGGCAGACCGATTGCAAATCGGGAAAACGATCCGTCACTTTTGGCGTTTGAAAAAACCACACAACTGGTCACAAGCGGAATTTACAAATATATCCGTCATCCGCTTTACAGTTCGTTGCTTTTGTTGACATGGGGAATTTTCTTCAAGCATATTTCAATAGCAGGAATTGTCCTCGCAATCGCCGCCACAGTATTTCTGGCCTTTACCGCAAAGGCAGATGAATTCGAGTGCATCCAGTTTTTTGGAGCGAAATATCAGGAGTACATGAAGCGGACAAAACGATTTATCCCGTTTCTATTTTGATGATTATGAAAGCGCTGCTTTTAGAATCTCATGCAGATATAAAAACGAATCCGACTCCCCTCAAGTTGGTTCAACGCCGTAAGCCGATTCTTGCTCCAGGCGAAATCCTGCTACGCGTATCTCGTTGTGGAATCTGCCACACCGAACTTGACGAAATCGAAGGACGAATCCAGCCGCGATTGCCAATTGTGTTGGGACATCAAGTGGTGGGAATAATTGAAGAAGGTAAAAATATCGGTCAGCGCGTTGGCGTGGCATGGATCGCGTCCGCATGTGGAACATGTTCGCATTGTTTATCTGGCAACGAAAATCTGTGTGCTGAATTCAAAGCCACAGGGCGCGACATTGACGGCGGCTATGCCGAATATATGAAAGTCCGCGCGGATTTTGTTCATCCAATTCCTGACTCATTCACAGACTCAGAAGCCGCGCCGTTATTATGCGCGGGCGCAATCGGTTATCGCTCGCTTCGATTAAGCAATCTGCAAAATGGACAGTTGCTTGGCTTGATGGGCTTTGGCGGATCAAATCATCTGGTATTAAAATTGGCGAAACATAAATTCCCAAAGTCGAATATCTTCGTGTTCAGCAGAAACGCCGAAGAACGCGAATTCGCCTTGTCGCTGGGAGCGGCTTGGGCGGGGACCATTGATCAGAGTCCGCTTGAAGAGTTGGACGCGGTCATTGACACCACGCCAGTTTGGAGCGCGGTCAGCGAAGCGCTGAAACGAATCAAATCTGGAGGAAGAGTCGTCGTCAATGCCATCCGCAAAGAAGAAGTTGATAAAGAAATCCTGATGAAATTGGATTACCCGTCGCAGTTGTGGATGGAAAAGGAAATCAAGTCGGTTGCGAATGTGACTCGCGCCGACGTGCGCGAGTTTTTGCAAGTCGCGGCGGATGCGAATATCAAACCTGAGTTTCAGGAGTTTGAATTGAAAGACGCCAATCACGCGCTAATTGAGATGAAGCGGGGTAAAATTCGGGGATCAAAAGTTTTGAGGATGTGAGGATAATGGAAAATAAAAATATGTACGATCTAAAATCCGCCAAAATGCCTTATCTATCAGGCGGACTGTTAAGCATTTTCGTTTCGCTTATCGAAGGTCCGCTTGGCGGATTGTTGATTCCCAGCCTGATGAAAAGCGCGGGCGTAGTGTGGCTTCGCCAGCAGGTCATTGACGAAGCGCCGACCCATCAACCGATTCATTTCACAGGAACGCTTGCGACAAAAGACTCAGCCGTCCCAGAAAAAGAATTGCCACAATCACCCATTGTGAATTCTCGCGGTTTTCATTTTGCAACCGTGTTCGATTATGCCAAAGCCTATCGCGACGGCAAGACCACGCCCGAGGAAGTTGCAAAAAAATTATTGGATGCAGTTGAAGCCAGCAATGCGTCCACGCCGCCTTTGCGCGCGATTATTGCCATGGATCGCGATGACGTGATGAAGCAGGCGCGCGCATCCACACAGCGTATTAAGGCAGGCAAACCGCTCAGCGTTTTTGATGGCGTGCCAGTCGCGGTCAAAGATGAATTAGACATGGTTCCCTATCCCACTACCGCTGGCACATCGTTTCTTGGCAAGTCTCCTGCGAAAGAAGATGCAACTGTTGTGGCACGCATGAGAGCCGCGGGCGCATTATTGATTGGTAAAGCAAACATGCACGAGATCGGAATCAATGTAACTGGATTAAATCCGCGTCACGGCACGACGCGCAATCCATACAACACAAATCATTTCACCGGCGGAAGTTCCAGCGGTTCAGCCACAGCCATCGCGGCAGGACTTGTGCCAGTTGCAATCGGCGCGGATGGCGGCGGCTCGATCCGTATTCCCGCGTCGTTCTGCGGAGTCTTCGGATTGAAACCAACTTATGGACGAGTCAGCGAACATGGCGCGGTGCCTTTGGATTGGAGCGTCGCGCACATCGGACCGTTGGCTGGAACCGCCACCGATACGGCTTTGGCTTACGCTGTCATGGCTGGTCCCGATCTGCGCGATCCGAACTCGTTACATCAAACATTGCCCACGCTTGAAAATTGGGATCAACTTAATTTACGCGGCATCAAACTTGGCGTGTATAAACCCTGGTTCCAACATGCCGACGCTGAAGTGGTCGCGGCTTGCGACGTTATGCTTAATCGTTTCAAAGATATGGGCGCTGAAATTCGCGAGATCGTCATTCCTGATTTGGAATTAAATCGCGTCGCGCAAGCCGTCACCATCCTGTCCGAAATGGCGCAAGGCATGAGTTATACATATGCAAAACATCGCCGCGATCACGCGCTGGACGTGCGGATCAATCTCGTATTGGGACGCGCATTCACATCAGGCGATTATATACTGGCGCAACGCGCGCGTACGCGCGTCATCAATAATTTCAAGCGCGCCCTCGAACAAGTGGATATGATCATCACACCCGCCACAGGTATTGTCGCGCCGTCCATTCCCAAAGACGCGTTACCCAACGGCAACTCAGATCTATCCATTACCACCGAAATCATGCGCTTCGCCACCGCAGGCAACATGACCGGCTTGCCCGCGATCAGTTTTCCCGTTGGTTATGCCAAAAACGGAATGCCTATCGGTATGCAAGCCATGGGGCGCGCCTGGGAAGAACATTTATTATTGCGTCTCGCGGTCAACGCCGAGCAAGCCATCGAACGCAAAGAACCGCAAGTGCATTACAAAATTTTGTAAACCCAAACTTCGGAAGTCTTCTTAAACGTTTCCTTGTTGATGTGAACCGAAAAAGACTTCCGAAGTTTTTATAAGGTGATGAGATTATGACTCTTCAAAAAGACCCCGAAGGATTTGAAAAGAAAATCCTGCATAAATACGCGGACTTCACCGATAAGCGTATTTTGGAAGTTGGATGCGGCGAGGGGCGCCTAACTTGGAGATACGCGGACGCATCTAACTTAACCGTTGGGCTTGATCCCGATCAAGATTCTTTGCGCGTCGCTCATGCCGATTCTCCATCAGACCTGCGCGGACGCGTCCTCTTTACGCAAGCCAGCGCGAAGAATATTCCCTTTGCAAAAGAAACCTTTGACATTGCCATCCTTGCCTGGTCGCTCTGATGAATGGAACATGAGAGCATGGTTCATGCTCTGGATGAAATTAGAAGGACGCTCAAGCCGGATGGAATCTTAATTGACCTGCGCCCCATGCAAGATCATTGGTCGGTTGAAGTCGCGTCCATGAAGGAAGTCAAAGCCGCGGGGCTTTTAACTGACATGCCCATCGGCATCGCGGACGATGAAGCCTCTTTCCGCGCCATGCGTGATGTTGAGTCGCACGGCTGGTTTGTCAAAGAACGCGCGGAAGAATTCGCCTTTTTCTATTATTGGGACATGCCCTCTGAAATGAAAGAATACATGGAAAAAGAATGGGAAGATTTTGAAAAACTGGAAGATGACGTTTATCGCGCCGCACAATCCCTTTGGTCGAGCGCGAACGCGGATGCGCGCGTCAGGGTGCGGATGAAGATGCTGATCGCGCGTTGGAGCAAATCGAAAGTCAAATGAAACCGAAGCAAGTTTGGGCGTTGTCGAGAGCCGAATCTGAAATCCATCCTTAGGGCTATTGAATTAATCTTGATTTGAGCCGATAATAAATACAAAGGTCAAATCAAAATGTAATGAGGAGAAAAAATGAATAGGAAACGAATATTTTTTTCCATCATCGCCTTGTGGCTGGCTATTGTAAATTGCAACCTGCCAAATGGTCAATTTGCTCAAAAACCATCGTCTGGCTTGTCAGCCGAGGAACTTGCCGGCACTATTACCGCGCTGGCGTCATTGCCGCTTGTTGCCGCCACTGACACGCCCGCAGCGATCGCGCCGCAATCCATTCCCGTCACTGAGACTGTTGTGATTACCGCTACACCATGCGTTCCAACCGTAGTGGCGAATTCTCCTATTAATGTCCGCTCCGGACCTGGGACAGTATACGAGCCTGCAATCGGCTCATTGAATTTGGGCGAAAGCGCGGGAGTCGCAGGGAAAAATGCTGAAGGCACATGGTGGTATATCAACTTCCCCGCCAACTCGGGAGGTCATGGTTGGGTTGCGGCGAGTGTGGTGACTGCATCCTGTATTCCGACATCTCTGGCAATTATCGCCGCGCCGCCTTTGCCGACATCCAAGCCGCCGACAAAAACGCCTAAACCACATCCGACTAAGGCGCCCACTCTGGCAGTTCCTACTCTGGCGGGTCCTACTCTGGCAGGGCCTTAGCATGGGATTTCATAACGCGACGCAGTAACATATCTTTTGGCTTATTGAAACAACCGCAATGAAACATAATTTGTTAATGAGGAGAAAAAATGAATAGGAAACGAATATTTTTTTCTGTCATCGCCTTGTGGCTGGCAATTGTTAATTGCAATTTGCCCAATGGTCAATCCGCTCAAAATCAAAAACCGTCAACCGATTTGTCAGCCGAGGAACTTGCCGGCACTGTTACCGCGCTGGCGTCATTGCCGCTTGTTGCCGCCACTGACACGCCCGCAGCGATCGCACCGCAATCCATTCCCATCACAGCGACTGTTGCTATTACCGCTACATCATGTGTGCCAACTGTAGTGGCGAATTCTCCTGTTAATGTCCGCTCTGGACCTGGGACAGTATACGAGCCTGCAATCGGTTCATTGAATTTGGGCGAAAGCGCGGGAGTTGCAGGGAAAAACGATGAAGGCACATGGTGGTATATCAACTTCCCCGCCAACTCAGGAGGTCATGGTTGGGTTGCGGCAAGTGTGGTAACTGCATCTTGTATTCCAACATCATTGGCAGTCATCGCCGCGCCGCCCACACCTCTTCCAGCAAGCGGCACATGCAAAGATGGATATGTGTATAGAAAGGCAAGACCAAGCGACAAGGTCTGTGTGTTGCCTGCATCAAAAGCGCAGGCTGAAGCGGATAATGCCGCGGCAGCATCGCGCAAGGTAACCAGTACGTATGGTCCCAACACATGCATCGCGCCTTATGTCTGGCGCGACGCATTTCACAATGATTATGTTTGTGTGGAAGTTTCTGTACGCGCACAAGCGGCGGCTGACAATGCCGCGGCAGCGTCGCGCTGGGTATCGGGAGCGTATGGTCCCAAAACATGTATTGCCCCTTATGTTTGGCGCGATGCAAAACCCGGTGATGATTATGTTTGTGTGGAAGTTGCCACGCGCACTCAAGCCGCGGCTGACAATGCCGCGGCGGCATCCAGGAAAGCAACCAGCGCTTACGGACCTAACACATGCAGCGCGCCTTATGTCTGGCGCGATGCGTTTCCCGGCGATTATGTTTGTGTGGAAGTTTCCGTACGCGATCAGACAGCCGCCGAAAACGCCGATGCGCCAAATCATACATGGCCATAAATAATTTGGTTTAAATTAAAAACTTACCGATTTCGCTGACCCTACGCGAAATCGGTAAGTTTGTTTTTCCTATGCAACATCCACACCAGTCACGCGCGTAATCAAACGATGAAACAACATAAAAGGGAGAATCGTAACGACATGCACGACAACGCTCAAAGCGAATAATGCAGCGACTGAGTTTAAGAAATTATTCAAAGTCGGCGCGAGATACGTCAATATCCATGGACCGGCGCCGGCAAAAAGCGAGATACCAAGCAATATCGCCAAAACCAGCCCAAGCGTCATCCATGCGTGGCGATCAGATGTGGAAGGTATCATTGTGCTGGAAACTGCAAAGATGAGATAAAGCCACACATAAAAATCTTTCACCTGTGGAAGCAGAGTAATTCCCGACCAGAACAAATCCAACTGGTTATTACGCAACGCATCCCATAAAAGCGGCAACTGTAAATGATAGATAGCTACATAAGCTACAAATAATCCGCCCGCGAACAACGGCGCCGCGCCGATCAACGAATCACGCGCTACATCCGTCTGCTGAGTTTCCACATAGCCAAGTTGCAAACGTCCGTCTTTCAAAGCCTGCGGCACAAGCGAAAAATTTCCAATTGGGACGAATAGCAATTTCGCCATCAGAAAATGACTAAGCTCATGCAAGATCACGCCGGGAAAAAAAAGTATCGAAAATAAACCGATAGTCAGTTGTGGATTACGCGTGATGATAAGCAAAACAGCTTGTATCTCACGATGCAAAAAACGCTGAATGAATACCAACAATATCAGCGTGATGGCAAACCAGAAGAGTCCGTCAAATTGTATAAGCATGGGAACAGACGCTGGACGGTAGACAGTAGACCGCGGCTAATTGTCCATCGTCTAAGATTGAGCCGCGGCTGCTTTCGTGATCGCCACAAAATCTTCAGGCTTCAAACTCGCGCCGCCGACCAGCGCCCCATCAATATCAGCCTGGCTGAAATATTCGGCGGCATTGGATGCAGTCACCGAACCGCCATATAGGATGCGGATAGATTGCGCGGTCTCAGCGCCATACAACTCGCTCAATGCGGGACGAATAACTTGCGCGTGGACTCGATTGGCGTTTTCCGCGCTGGACGCTTTTCCGGTGCCAATTGCCCACACAGGTTCATAAGCCACCACAATGCGCGGCGCGAAAACGGGATCGGCATTCTTAATGCTAAGGCTGATTTGCCGCGCGACAACTTCACGGGTGAGATTTGATTCGTATTGTTCCAGCGTCTCGCCAACGCAAACGATCGGAGTTAAATCGAAGGTCTGAGCTGAGATCAGTTTCCGATTCACAATTTCATCTGTTTCGCCGAAATAAGCGCGGCGCTCGGAATGTCCCAAAATAACAAACTGACAAAACTCTTTGAGCATCAACGGCGAGACCTCGCCGGTGAACGCGCCTTTTTCTTCCCAATGCATGTTCTGCGCGCCGAGGCAAATACCTGAACCTTCAAGCAATGCCGAGACCGGCAACAAGGACATAAATGGCGGACATAAAACTTTTTCCACACCCTGAATTTCGCGCAAGGATAAACTCATTTTGAAGACCAGCTCGCGCGCCTCGGCGACAGTCTTATTCATTTTCCAATTACCGGCAACAATGGGGGTTCGCATGGATTCTCCTTATGGTATTGCGCGATAGTAATCGTCAGCCATGGTGCGGATCCAATCAGCCGCGGCAAGATTGGCTTTGAGAATGGTCAGGATTTGTTTGGCTTCTTCGTTCTTGCCCTCTTTGAGATGAATTTCGGATTGCAGCAACAAGGCTTCCGGCAAGTCAGGCTTGAGTTTGTTGGCATCGTTCAAATAGATTTGCGCCTCGGCAGGATTTCCGCCGAACAACGCGTAACGTCCCTGCACGACGAGAGAAAACGGCTGATCGTTTTTTGCAATTCGGTCAAAGAAAAGATAATCGGTCATTTGTTTTTTTTCAGCGGCTTTGTAAGCGGCTTCATGGAAATCAGCAATGACATTATCGGGCGGCGGCGTATTCGTTGATTTATAAGTATTGATTAAACGCAAACCCATTGCGGCTGCGGGAATCCACGCATCGCGTTCGCGGAAAGCGGATATGGCGCGTTCCAAAAATTTCTTATCGTCTTTCGCGAGATTTGCGGCTTTGAGTAATTCTTCAAACGCCGATCGTTCCTGTCCTGAATCATAAAACGCAAGGGCGAGATCAAGATGCGCGTTGGGATCGTCTTTATTTGCGCGCACTTTATCCATCGCGGCTTGAAGTTCAGGCGAAGGCGTAGGCTCGCCTGCCGGTTGATTTGTAGGATTTATCGGCGGCGACGCAAACGGAGTCGCTGGTAATATCGGTTGCGTAGGCGGGATATTTGCTTGAGTCGCAGGAACCGGGCGAAGATTCAATAATCGTAATAATCTCTGATTCCGAAACGCGAGGACGCCCACGACACAACAGAGCAACAAGATGGCGCCCGCGCCCGCATAAATCCATGCCGAAGAACGCTTCTTTGCCGGGACTTGTTTAGCCGCCACCGTTGTCCCAGCCGGCTCAAAAGCGGACGCTTTTTGCGTCACATTCAAATTTTGCGGCTTCATCGTTATAGATGTGCCTTGCATGGGAATGCCAGCTTTCATCCACGCGTCTTTGAATGCAATCATCAAATCATTGATGGAGGCGTAACGATCCGCGCGGTCTTTTGCCAACGCCTTCAACAGGACGCGTTCCACACTTTCAGGCACTTTGGGATTAATGGCGCGCGGCATGGGCAGAGGCGTATAAATATGATCGTGAATGACTGCGAAAGGCGTATCCGCGCTAAAGGGAACTTGTCCCACCACCATTTCATATAACATCACGCCGAACGAATAAATATCCGTGCCTTCATCCAAATCTTTTTTGCCCATGGCTTGTTCCGGCGAAATATATTGCGGCGTACCCATGATCGAATCAGAGGACATGGTTGATTCGCCTGCCTGCGCAATGCGCGCCAAGCCAAAATCCGCGAGGTACATCACGCCGTCGTTCGCGATCATCACATTGGAAGGTTTAATATCACGGTGCAAAATCCCCTGCTTATGCGCGTACGCTAGCGCCGCGCCGATGGAATCCACAATCTGATTGATCTCCTTCGAAGTGAGAGGTCCATGATTCAAGCGCGCTTTGAGCGTATCGCCTTCGATGAACTTCATCACCAAATACGGACGCATTTCATGTTCGGAATAATCATACACAGGCACAATGTTCGGATGTTCAAGTTTTGCCACCACGCGCGCCTCGCGCTGAAATCGCATGATAAAACTTGCATCCTCGTTAAAGGCGGCGTGCAGGACTTTAATCGCCACGTAACGATCCAACGCGGCATGGTACGCCTTATAGACCGTAGCCATGCCGCCCTGTCCCAATTGTTCGGTGATCCGATATGGACCGACATTTTCGCCGACATTAAATGACATAATTATCCTCTGAAATAAAATCAAGTCGTCTTATTTTACTTGACAACGCGGCAAGCGTGAATAAAAAAAGCAGAACGGAGATTCCGTTCTGCCATAAATATCCTTTCAAATTACGGTTGCATGGAGGCGCTGTAATCGGTGCCGCCGTCTGCAGTTGGCGTGAAAGTTATCTCGAAAGTTTTCTGCCCGCCGGAAGTGCAAGCTATTGCCCAGTTCTCAATCCACACTCCGCTTGAATCTGGATTCTGGGTAACTTCAATGGTTGTCTGCGCGGCATCAGGCATACATCCCAGCGCGGAGGAAGCCGCGCCAACTTTTACCCAAACGTCAAGGCGCAAGGTATCACCCGTCAACCCGCCACTGGGAAGACTGCTACTTTGAAGGGTGGTATTGATTGTGTCAAATGTATTTGCAATTTTAGGCGCGATCACAAATTGATAAACCAAAATGCCAACTACAGTGAGGCAACAACATGCCAATAAAATTCCGCCAATGATGAACAGCGTCTTATTGGACTTTTTCGGTTCCGGGGCTTGCGATTGTGTTTCCATGATTTTCTCCTATTTCAGATTTGTCTTATTATACGATAACAAACAATGGGCGAGCTCTGTTTGAGTCTGCCCTTTTAGTACTACTTATTCTTCAATATCGCAATGCCGAGTAATTGCAAAATTTTCTCCAACGGATTGCTTCGCGAAGGCCACCCCAGGGCAAGGGATGGGTAAAAACTCAGCGAGATCGTTTCACGAAACTCAATGCCAGTAAAAGTACTCCTTCATTACTGTTATTGCACCAATTGGTCGATCTTTTTTGATTGCTATTTTCCCCTGTCGAGAATTGTTATTTCCTTTTCAAAAAGAAATAAACCGCATATATGATTATCCAAATAAGTATAACCGTCTGAACTTGCAAAATATATGAAGCATGAGACAGAAATTTTTCAATCATATATGGCGTAATCAATGCTGCCAGAACAAAACGCACCATTCTGGCCGGTATGCTGATAAGTAAAAACATAAAAACAGACGTGATTAAATGAGCATGAGCAGCATAAATTTTATAAGGAATACCATAAATAGGACCCCAAAATATGGCTTTAATTCCTGATTTTTCCAAATCCGACCTAACCTTTTCTAAATCCGCATGCCGAATGGCGGGGATTTTTTCAAGAACACGCGCCACAGTTTTAATGTTTGCCTGCCCCCAATAGTACATAATCGTTCCGCCGACTAAAGCTCCTGCCAGTGCATATACACTGGCAACCAAGCCAGTGTCAACACCTTTCAATGCAATGACACTTAATCCCATATCAGGGATGATAAAAAACAAAGTCGCTTCAGCCAGACCCCAAACAAAAGCAATCAAGTTTGTCATTGTGCGTCTCTATGGATAGAGCCATCCAAAATAACGGATCATGTGAAAAAATAGCGGCGCTGCGATGATCAGGCTGTCAATCCTATCCAGAACCCCGCCATGGCCCGGGATCAATGTGCCCATATCCTTAATTTCCAAATCCCTTTTGATCAGACTGATGGTCAAATCGCCCAATTGGCTGCCGATCCCTACAATCAGCCCAGTTAAGAAAAGTTGCAATGGACCGAATTCAGGAAGGATTCCTCTTAATAACCAAGGCAGACAAAGTGAAACAACAAGCGCCCCAATGGCTCCCTCCATAGTCTTGTTGGGGCTGATGTTACTACGCAGTTTGTGCCGCCCAAACAGTTTTCCAAAACTGTAAGCCGATATATCCGCGATCTGCACAGCAAAGACAAGATAGAGCACATAGTTAACAAAATATGGTGAATTCGCAAGGAAACTGAGGTGGCCAAACATCCAGCCAAAATAAATGAATCCCAGCACGCCCAATGAGACGGCTTGCAGTTGTCCTTCATGACGATTTTGCAATATGGGCACAAGCACAATAAATCCAATCATATAAACCGGCAAAGCCATGAACAAACCATACCATCCAAAATATTCGGCAAACGGATCCGGAACCATGGCGAGAACGGCAACTATCACAATGCCAAGGTACGCCACATATGTGATCCAGGGGTTCGCCCTATTTAAACGAGTGGCACGCGAAAACTCGAAAAAACTAAAGGTGGAAATTCCCAAGATTCCAAGAATAAAAACCAATCGGCCAAAAAATACAAAAACAATGAAAATGGGAATCATCATAAGCCAGCCGCGATAGATACGCCATACAGAAGAAATATTTTTGTGAAATACCTTATCCAATAAAACCAGGAGCAATCCAACAAAAACAAGCAGTCCCCCGATCAAAGTCACATAGAACAGGAAAACATCATTTTTGATCATACACCCATCCTCTTTGCAATACACTGTACTCGTCGAACAATCGTAATAACACTACCCGCGCTTATTATCAATAATCCCCATGTCAATAAAGACGGCAACTGCCACGCGGCTGGAATGATCGCATTGCAAAGACAGAATGCTGTCAATGTAAACATACGATGTGACTTTGCCATGGGGCCAATAAATAACTGAGTCACCCCCATATAATTCCCCAATGCCCGAACATAAGCAATGAACAACGCCAATATTGCAGTGATGTAACCCAAATGTGGCGAACTGCCTGCGGCAAATCCGGCGCTTACAAATATTACAACATCTGAAATGCGGTCTGGAACTTCATTAAAAAGTTCTCCCACAGCAGACGTTTTACCGGTTTCCATTGCCACCATGCCATCCAACATATTAGCCGACAATCTCAGCACAATAAGCACAGCTGTTAATATCCACCAAACGCGAGGGGCAAAATTACCCGATGTCGCGATCAAACTTAAACCCGCTCCCACAGCAAAAACCACGCTGGCAACAGAAATGGTATTTGGTGAGACGCCGTGTTGTGCCAGAAATGTAGAAACGCGTTGCGAGTATGGACTATTCCGTGCCAAAATCGGTCTTCTATCAGAGGTTTGATTTTTCATGTTTTTTTGAAGTAATATCCTAATGAGATTAAGAGACCACACTATCTGTTTACATCAACACAGAACCATAACAAAAGTTACCGAACTCTTGTAACAAGAATGGATTGCGCTAAGGCGTCACCAATAAATTGAAATAAAAAAAGGATGGACACGTGTGTATCCATCCTTTGACATTCTATTTCACGAGCAATGCCGCCACGCCGGGCAATTCCTTGCCCTCCAGAAATTCAAGCGACGCACCGCCGCCAGTTGATATATGCGTCATCTGTTTTGCGACGCCCGCTTTCTTGACCGCGCTGGCTGAGTCGCCGCCGCCGATTACTGTAATGGCTTTGGATTCAGCCAACATGCGCGCCAGAGCGAATGTTCCTTCGGCGAACTTCGGCATTTCGAAGACGCCCACCGGTCCATTCCAAACGATGAGCTTGGCTCCGTTTAACGCGGCTTTATACAACTCCAGAGTTTTCGGTCCCACATCCATCATGCGCCAGCCCGCGGGGATTTTATCCACGTCAACAACTTGCGTATTGGCTTCCGCGTCGAATTTATCGCCGAGCACCGCGTCAACCGGCAGGATTAACTTTCCGCTTGATTTCGCCAAAATGGCTTTGGCGGTATCAAGAGAAGTTGCTTCCACAAGGCTATCCTGCATATTGAGTCCCTGCGCGGCGAGGAAAGTATTCGCCATGCCGCCGCCAACGATCAACTTGTCGCATTTGGAGAGTAAGGTTTCAACGACCAAAATTTTGTCGCTGATCTTGGCTCCGCCCAAAATGGCGATATAAGGATGTTCCGGATTCAAGACCGCGCGTCCGAGATATTCCAATTCTTGTTCCATCAAAAAGCCTGAAACGGCTGGCAAGAAATGGGTTACACCTTCCGTGGATGAATGTGCGCGATGTGCGGATCCAAACGCGTCGTTGACATATACATCGCCAAGCGAAGCCATTTGTTTGGCAAGCTCAAGGTCGTTTTTCTCTTCGCCGGCGTGGAAGCGCGTATTTTCCAACATCATCACATCGCCGGGCTTCATTTCCTTTGCCAACTTTTCAACTTCCGCGCCGACGCAATCTGGCGCCATTTTGACGGGTTTTCCCAAAAGGGAAGATAAAACTTCCGAAGCGGCGCGCAGGCTAAATTCCGGGTCTGGACCGCCTTTTGGTCGTCCTAAATGACTCATCAAAATTAACGACGCGCCTTGTTCCAAAATATATTTAATCGTCGGCAGGGATGCCTTGATGCGTTTGTCATCCGTAACTTTGCCATCTGCCATCGGCACGTTGAAATCCACGCGCATAAGCACGCGTTTGTTTTTTAGATCAATGTCTTTGACTGTCTTTTTATTCATTGTATTTTCATCCCCGTAATGCGTAATCCGTGTTTCGTAAATCACGGATTACGCATTACGTATTAAAGACTCTTTGCCATCAACGCCGCGAGATCGGCTGTGCGGCAGGAGTAGCCCCATTCATTGTCGTACCAGGCGACTACTTTTACAAAATTATTTTTCTCTTTACCGAGCACGCTGGTAAACGGCAGATCAACAGAAGACGAATGTTCATCGCCCTTGTAATCAATGCTGACGAGCGGTTCATCCACAGCTTGCAAGATATGTTGGAAACGCGGCAATTTGGCGGCGTCGCGGAAAGCCTGACGCAGTTCATCGGTGGATGTTTCTTTTTCAAGTTCGGCGGTGAAATCCACAATCGAAACTGTGGAGGTCGGCACGCGCAAGGCATAACCATCGAATTTGCCTTTCAGGTCGGGGATCACCAGCGAGATTGCTTTTGCCGCGCCGGTAGTCGTGGGAATGATACTCATGGCGGCGGCACGCGCGCGGCGCAGGTCTGAATGTGGCAGGTCAAGGATTTTTTGATCGTTGGTGTACGCGTGGATCGTGGTCATAAAGCCGCGCTTGATCGTGTATTTATCATGCACCACTTTCGCGGCGGGCGCGAGGCAGTTCGTAGTGCAGGATGCGTTTGAAACAACATGATGAATTTTTGGGTCATACTTATCGTCGTTGACGCCCAGCACAATGGTCAAGTCTTCACCTTCAGCCGGCGACGTGATAATGACTTTCTTCGCGCCGCTCTTGATGTGGTTGACCGCGCCTTTAACGGTTTTGCCTTTTTTGTTCACGCCATCTTCCTTGATGGTGAATAAACCCGTGCCTTCGACAACAATATCCACGCCGAGATCGCCCCACGGAATGGCAGATGGATCGGTCTCTTTGAATACTTTAATCTTCCTGCCGTCAACAACCAGACCGCCGTCAATAATCTCAATTGTGCCGTTAAAACGACCATAGTTTGAGTCATATTTCAGCAAGTGCGCCATGGTGGGCAGATCGCCAATATCGTTGAACGCGACCACTTCAAGTTCTTTGGGATGACGTTCGCCGATTGCCTTTAAGACCTGACGCCCAATGCGTCCAAAACCATTGATACCAACTTTGATTGACATTTTTTATCTCCTGAGAAATAGTTTGCGTATGATATTTTTGTACAAGAAATATCTTGACGTAATATTTTTGTGAATTATATCACCGCTTAATAGTCTGATAGAGGTCCTGTCCGTTCAAGGAACAGGTCCATTAATACTTGTGAAAGTTTAGCTGCGTCATGCCGCCAGGGTTGTTTATCATTGACCAAGTTTGCAAAATAAACGCGCTTATCGGATAAAGTTCTATCGTCAGCGCGTACCCATTGAGAGTCATTTATATCGCCCGTGAAATTATCATTACAAAGAACAATATCGAACATATCTTCCCCAACATGTTCTTCCAATGCACGCATGTGATCGTAACAACTGAACAGGTCAGTTTCGCCGGGTTGCGTGGCAATGTTGCAGACGTATATTTTCAAAGCGCGGCTGGCGCGGATCGCAGCCATTAAATCCGGCACAAGCAAATTCGGCAACAGACTGGTATATAAACTGCCGGGTCCAACGACGATCAAATCCGCGCTTAGCAAAGCCTGCAAAACCGGCGGAAAAGCCGGCGGATTATTTGGCTCCAACCAGACCCTCTGGACTCGTCCCGCCATGGTTGGGATATTACTCTCTCCTTCGACTCTGACTTCGTTTATCGAATGTGGCAGACGCATATCCGCAACCAACCGAACGTCATGCAGAGTCGAAGGTAAGACGCGTCCACTCACCGACAGCGCCCTGCCCGACTCGGCAATCGCTTCTTCAAAACTTCCTGTGATCTCCGAAAGCGCGGTGATAAAAAGATTACCAAACGAATGACCATCAAGATCGGGCGATCCGCTAAAACGATATTGAAAGAGTTGCGTCAACAAGGCTTCGTCATTGGATAAAGCCGCCAGACAATTACGAATATCGCCTGGCGGCAAAATGCCATAACTTTCTCTTATGCGACCGGAAGAACCGCCGTCATCCGCCACGGTGACCACTGCCGTTAAATTGCGCGTGTGTTCCTTCAAACCGCGCAACAGCGTGGATAATCCATGCCCGCCGCCGATAGTCACCACGCGCGGACCGCGCTCGCGCCGCCGAAAATCTTCAATTTGCCCGACGACAGTTTGTCCGGGTCGTAGAAAAGGCTTGAGCAAAGAACGATTTAATTCCCAGATGCCAAAAATAATAATTCCGACTCCGATGCCGCCAAAAATAAGCGTCCGCGAGATGCGCGGTAAAAATTGAAGCGATGTATATTTTAAGAACACGATCAAAAGTGGATTGGTACTTTCAGTGCGATATATATCCAGCAAAAACATAGCCACGCCCACAGCCAGGAACGTGATACCAAATAATACGATCAGGAGCCAGCGCTTAATGCCCAGCCCGGGACGAAACCAGCGCGCGAACTCTTGCAAATAAAAGCGGAGACGTTTTTTCAAAGATTTATTCACAAAGAGAGTCTAGCAGGGATAAGATGAAGAGTCAAATGGCGCGCGCCAAATCAATTTGGAGGTTACGGTATAATATTTGTATGAGCATAATCATTGCAGTAGACATCGGCGGCACACAATTGCGCGCCGCTTCTTATGCGAAAGAGCAAGTCAAGCCAATCATGCAAAAACGCGCGGCAACCAAAGCCGAAGAACCCAACGCGTTTGAACGTCTTGTGCGCGTAATTGAAAATATTTTTCCCGCAGAAAAAGTGGATGCGATTGGCGTGGCTTCGCCGGGTCCGCTTGACCCGCATACAGGATATTTATTGGCTCCGCCAAATATTCCGCAATGGCAAAATTTTCCGCTCACGCAAAAATTATCCGAGCGCTTCGGTGTGCCGGTATTTTTGGATAACGACGCGAATCTGGCTTGTCTTGCCGAATGGAAATTCGGCGCGGGGCGCGGACATCATAATGTTTTATATTTGACGATCAGCACCGGCGTTGGCGGAGGCGTAATCATTGACGACCGACTCTTACAGGGACATCACGGCTTGGCGGCGGAATTGGGACATACAACCGTGCAAGCGGATGGTCCGCTGTGCGGATGTGGACAACGCGGACATCTCGAGTCGTTCTCGTCTGGAACCGGGATCGAGCGCTTCGTGGCTGATCAGCTTCGGGCGGGGCGCGAATCGGTTCTTCATCCTGACAAAAAAAATTCTGCGCGTGACATCGCCCAAGCGGCGAAGCAAGGCGACGCGTTATCCATCGAAGCGTACAAAATCGCGGGGAAATATTTGGGGATCGGCGCGGCGAATTTCCTGCACGCATTTGATCCATCCATTTTGATTTTCGGCGGAGGAGTTTCGCAAAGCGGCGCGTTATTATTTGATTCGTTTGAAATCAGTTTGAAGGAACGCATCATTCACCCGCGTTATTTGGAGGGATTGGTAATCGCCAAAGCGGAATTAGGCGACAACTCAGGTTTGCTCGGCGCACGCGCGCTGGCGGAGTTGAAGTTGCAAAAATAGGTACAAGGAGAATATATGGCAAAGCAAAATTTACCCGGACCAAAAGCAAAAGCGCTGATCGAGCGCGATCATAAAGTGATCTCGCCTTCATATCCGCGCGGTTATCCGTTCGTGATGGATCACGGCAAAGGCAGCGAGGTATGGGATGTGGACGGCAATCGCTTTTTAGATTTCATGGGCGGCATCGCGGTTGTTTCAACCGGATACTCGCATCCGAAAGTGGTGAAGGCGATTCAGGAACAAGCTGAAAAATTCATTCACATTTCATCGGACTTCTATCACGAGAACTGGATCAAGCTCGCCGAGAAGTTGGATGAGATCGCGCCGTTCAAAGAGGATGCGCTTTCGTTCATGACAAACTCAGGAACTGAGGCTGTCGAGACCGCGATCAAGCTGGCGCGCTATCATACCAAACGCACGAACTTCATCGGCTTCACCGGCGCGTTCCACGGGCGGACGATGGGCGCAGTGACGTTTACCGCAAGCAAGGCAAAATATCACGGCGGATTTTATCCGCTGATGAACGGCGTGACACACGCGCCATTTCCGAATCCATATCGCCCAATTTTGGAACGCCGCAAAGGCGAAGATTACGGCGAGACAACTGTTCGTTATATCGAAGAAGAAATTCTCAATCAAGTGTTGCCGCCAAAAGATGTGGCGGGAATTTTGGTCGAGACCATTCAAGGCGAAGGCGGATACATCGTCCCGCCGGATGGTTTTTATCCCGCGCTGAGAAAGTTGTGCGACAAGCACGGCATCCTGTTGATCGTGGATGAAGTGCAATGCGGAATGGGTCGCACCGGCAAATGGTGGGCAATCGAACATTTCGGCGTTGAGCCTGATATGCTGACGTCTGCAAAAGGAATCGCTTCGGGTATGCCGCTCGGCGCGTGCATCGCGCGCAAATCCGTGATGGATTGGGAAATCGGCACACACGGTAATACTTATGGCGGAAATCCCATTTCGTGCGCGGCTTCGCTGGCGACAATTGACCTAATTGAAAAGGAATATTTGAAGAACGCGGCGGAAGTCGGCGCGTATGCAATGGATGCGTTGGAAGAGATTCAGGCGCGGCATCCAAGCATTGGACAAGTGCGCGGCAAGGGATTAATGATCGGCGTGGAATTTGTGAAGAACCGTGAGACAAAAGTCCCCGCGAAGGAACTCACCGACCGCGTGGTGGAACTTGGCTTCGAGCGCGGCTTGCTGATGCTTTCGTGCGGCAAGAGCGTGATAAGAATTGCACCTCCGCTTTCGATGAGCAAATCCGAAATGGATGAAGGGCTGAGATTGTTTGAAGAGGCGTTGACGGCGGCAGAGAAAGATGTAAAGTAAATTGGTAAATTGGTAGATTGGTATGAAAAGAAAACAAGCCTTCGAGGTAACTCGGAGGCTTGTTGGTTTGTAAAAATTTTACAGACAGCAATGACACTACTCATACAGTGATAAAATAACTCCATCATCCATTCACCATCTTTCGTAATTCATCCTTTATCCTTGTAACCCCATGCTTCCCGATTTCCGCGTTCGTCAACGTGACTACCTGCTCGAAATAGCGCGCCTGCTCACCCAGGAACTTGATCTTGAGAAATTACTGGCGCGGATTTTACGCGTCTCGATTGAAATGCTGGCGGGGCAAGCTGGATTAATCGCGCTCAAACAACCGGAAGGCTGGCGCGTGGCAACTGTCCACGGAATAGCTCCGGCGTTTCTAAGTTATCTCACGCCATTGCTGGCTGAAGAAAAAGTCTCAGATTTAGATGTGGGCGAACTCAACCGCATGTTGAAGGAATTAACATACACCGCCAGTATGGGTCTGCTCAACGGCACAGGCTTGCCTCTCGCCGCGCATGGACAAGTCATCGGCGTGATCTTCATCTTCCGCAATTATCCCGATCTCTTCACGCCCAATGACCGCGTATTATTACAATCGTTTGCAGATCAAGCCGCGGTAGCGGTCTTCAACGCGCAGCTTTATGGACAGGTCAGTTATGAAAAGAAAAGATCGGATGCGTTACTTGATTCCGCGGCGGATGGAATCCTTATCCTGAAATCGGATCACACCATCGAAAGATGCAACGCCGCGTTTGAAAAAATCTACGGCGAACCGCGCGGTCAGATCATTGGCAAAACGCATAACGAAATTATCCAATGGAAGAAAGAACCGCAAGGCACAACGCTTGAAGAAGCCGAGATCAGCGGCTGGCAATTAACGCCCAACGCCACGCTTTATGTGGAAGGCGATATCGAACGTCCATTGCCGCCATCTTTGCCGGTGGGCATCACCTACGCGCCTCTGCTTTCCGAAGATGGAAAACTTCGCAACATCGTGGTCAGTGTGCGCGATATTACACACTTCCGCACAGCCGATGAAATCAAAGCTACATTCATCTCAATCGTCAGTCACGAACTCCGCACGCCGGTCGCGCTGATCAAAGGCTACGCGTCCACATTGCGGCGCGATGACGCTAAATGGGATAAAGCCACCATCAATGAATCTCTGACCATCATCGAAGAAGAAGCGGATAGATTGGCAAAGATGATAGACGATCTGCTTGACGCCTCGCGTTTACAAGCTGGAGGTCTCAGCTTGAATCAGGCTGACGTTTCGCTAGCCAACCTGACGTCGCGCGTGATCGAGCGTTTCGCGCCGCAATCCCCTAAGCATAAACTTGTCTCCGATTTCCCAGCCAACTTCCCAATTATCGTCGCCGATGAAACGCGCATCGAGCAGGTCATATCCAATCTGGTATCGAACGCGCTCAAGTACGCGACCCAGGGCGAGATCAAAATCAGCGGCTCGACGAAGCCCGGGCAGGTCATTGTCTGCGTCAGCGACGAAGGTCCCGGCATCGAAGCCCGCGACCTGCCTCATATCTTCGACCGTTTCTACCGTTCGACGAATGCCGTCAAGCAGACGAAAGGCGCGGGGCTGGGACTTTATCTCGCGCGCGCGATTGTCGAAGCCCATGGCGGGCGCATCTGGGCGGACCCGAAACCTGATTCCGGTACGATGATCTGTTTCTCCCTTCCGAGGTAAACTCAGGTGGTAAAATAAACCGTTTTCATCACAATCGAAAGGATTTCTCATGGCAAACACAATTCCCCCACGCAGTAAAGTGGTCAAGAAATACACATGGAATTCAGAAAGCGTTTTCAAATCCCAGAAGGAATGGGAAGCGGAAGTAGCGAATATTCTCAATGATCTTCCGAATATCAAAAAATATGAAGGCAGGTTACGCGAAAGCCATGAGACCCTGCTTGAAGCGCTAACCGCCACCGAAGCGCTGATGAAGCGCGTCATGCACACCTTTATATATGCAGGCTTCGCATACAACGTGGACACCACCAATCAGAAGTCTGCCGCGATGTTCGGCAAGGCGCAAGGCATGTTTGGTCAGGTGATGGCGACAGTCTCTTTCATCAACCCGGAATTGCTTCAAATTGGCAGGCCCACGCTGAACGACTGGATGAGTCATAATCCCAAACTGGCTGTGCAGGCGCATAGCTTTGATAATTTATTCCGCAAGCAAAAACATGTGCGTTCCGCGGAAGTGGAAGAACTGCTCGGCATGGTCAGCGACGCGCTGGGTGGCGCATCCAATAGTACAAGTATGTTGACCAGCGCGGATTTTATCTTCGCGCCCGCCAAAGACAGTAAAGGCAAAAAGATTGAAGTAACACAAGGCAACGTCCACACAGCGTTGATGGAACATCCCGACCGCAAGGTACGCCAGAGCGCGTTTGAAAGCTACATGGACAAGCATCTCGAATTCAAGAACACGCTGGCGACCAATCTTTCCACGTCCATCAAATCGAATGTCTTCAATATGCGCGCCCGTAAACACGAATCCACGCTGGAGGCTTCTTTATTTGACAACAACATTCCTGTCGAAGTTTTTTATAATCTCATTGACACATTCAAAAAGAATCTGCCTGTGTGGCAGCGCTATTTTGAGATCCGCCGCAAAGCATTGGGATTAAAAGAACTCACCTACTATGATATGTGGGCGCCCATCGCAAAAAAGAAAACAAAAGTCCCTTATGAAAAAGCCGTTGAATTAATCTGTGACAGTCTCGCGCCGATGGGCAAGGATTATACAGATACGATCCGCCAGGGTTGCCTTAAAGATCGCTGGGTGGATGTGTACCCGAACAAAGGCAAACAAAATGGCGCATTCTCGTGGGGCGCGCCCGGCACGTATCCGTTCATTATGATGAGCTACACCGATGAAGTGGGAAGCATGAGTACGCTGGCGCATGAACTCGGTCATTCCATGCACTCCTACCTGACATGGCAAAATCAACCGCTCACCTATTCGGATTACTCATTGTTCGTCGCCGAAGTCGCATCCAATTTTCATCAAGCCATGATGCGCGGCCACCTGCTTAAAACGGTAACAGACAAAAATTTCTTAATCGCTTTGATTGAAGAAGCGGTCGGCGGCAACTTCTTTAGATATTTTTTCCAAATGCCGACTCTGGCGCGCTTTGAGCTGGAGACTCACGAACGGACCGAACGCGGCGAATCCCTGACCGCCGACGACATGATAAAGCTGATGGCTGATCTGTTCGCCGAAGGCTTTGGTCCCAAGGTGAAAGTGGATCGTCCGCGCGTCGGGATGATTTGGTCCACCTTCGGACATCTCTTTCAGGATTACTACGTCTACATGTATGCGACCGGCATCTCCGGCGCGCACGCGCTTTCCAATCGCATCCTGCGCGGTGAACCAAACGCCGTCAACGATTATCTCGGCTTTCTCAAATCCGGTTCATCCGCCTATCCGCTGGATGTGTTAAAGAAAGCCGGCGTCAACCTGACCACGCCCAAAGCCGTGGAAGAAACTTTCGCCGTGATGGAAAATTATATTGATCGGCTGGAAGAATTGATCGCATAGTACTTCGTCCTGAGCGAAGTCGAAGGACATTACAACCAGACCGCCTTGACTTCGCTCGGCGCGAATAATCATAAATCCAAAATCGGAAATCAAAAAATGCCTCAAACCCAAATCGCCTGTCCGCAATGCCGCCAAATGATCGCGGCGAATGTAGAACAACTCTTTGATGTGACATATGATCCGCAAGCCAAGCAGCGTTTACTTGGCGGCGTATCGAATACCGCGCGCTGTCCACATTGCGGTTATCAGGGAAGACTCGCCACACCTGTCGTTTATCACGACGGTGAGAAAGAACTCCTGCTGACCTACTTCCCGTTTGAACTCAGCCTGCCAATCAATGAGCAGGAAAAGTTAATCGGTCCATTGATCAAACAGATCATGGATCGCCTGCCTCCTGAAAAACGCAAGGCTTATCTATTCAAACCGCAAGCCAATTTGACATACGAATCCATGATCGAGACGATTCTGGGAAAAGACGGCATCACACCTGAGATGCTCAAAGCTCAGCAGGATCGCGTAATGGTGGTCGAAAAATTGGTACAAGCCACCAGTCCCGAAGTGCGCGCGGAACTCATCAAACAAAATGAAAAAATTATAGATGAGCAATTCTTCGCATTATTCAGCCGTATCATGCAAGGCGCCATGTCCAGCGGACAAGAGCCGATTGCGCGGCAAATGAATGAGTTACAGAAACAACTTTTAACCGAGACCGAGTTTGGTCGTCAATTGCAAGCGTCAATGGCGGAAATGGAAACAGCCGCAAAGTCCCTGCAAGACGCGGGACAGAGTCTCACGCGCGAGAAACTGCTGGAATTTATCATCGCTTCTCCGAACGAGGCGCGCACACGCGCGTATGTCACTCTCGCGCGCGCCGGCATGGACTACAGCTTCTTCCAATTATTGACAGATAAAATTGACAAGATGCAGGGCGATGAAAAAACAAAATTGGAAGCGCTGCGCGAAAAATTACTTGAATTAACAAATGAAATAGATAAACAAATGCAAGCGCGCCTCAAACAAGCGCAAGGTTTAATAGACCAATTGTTGGCGCAGGAAGATGTCGCCAAAGCCACGCGCAACAACCTTGATATATTCACACAAGACGCCGTTGAAGTGGTGCAGACGATGCTGAGACAGGCATCTGAGTCAAACGATTATGAACGCATGGGCAAATTGCAAAAAATGGTGGAGGTCTTGCGTGAAGCATCCACCCCGCCTGAAATGGCTTTTGTGGAGCAATTGCTTGACTTGCCCGATGAAGCCGCCGTCGAAAAAACGTTGACGGATAACAACGCGCTTGTGAACGACGCTTTCATGGAGACTTTGAACGGGCTGGTGGCGCAAGTTGACGCGGCGGCAAGTCAGGGAAATGAAGAAGCCAAAGCGCTGAGCGGCAAACTGGGGATGGTTTTCAAGACCGCGTTGAAAATATCAATGAAAAAAAATATGGGATAATTGGCAGGGCGCGGCGGCGAACCGCTTTCCCCAATTCAATTTTGCTTTATCAAACAAGGAGAAACTAATGTTACAAGAATTAGACGTACAGACGATCACAATCACTCCAACTGCTGTACAAGCCGTACAGAATATTCTCAATGAGCGCAAGCTGGAAGGTTATGCCTTGCGTGTCTATGTGACTGGCGGCGGATGCTGTGGCGTGAATTTCGGCATGGCACTGGATAATAATTTCCAGGACACGGATAAAACCATTGACGCCAATGGCATAAAATTGGTTGTAGATAAGGACTCGATGGAATATTTGAACGGCGCGACGATTGACTTCGTCAATGATCCACAACATGGACAAGGCTTCGCGATCAACAGTCCAAACGCAAAAAAACAGGGCGCGGGGAATTGCGAAGAGGGCGGTTGCGGCGGCTCCTGCAATAGCTAATTCCACATTAAACAAACAGGCAGATGCGATATTGCATCTGCCTGTAATTTATTTAAAACCAATGTCGCTGTAAGTTTACGCCGCGGCTTCAGGTAATTCATAACCGAGCGCGCGCAGTTTCTTCTTGGCGGCTGTCAAATTGGACTGGGCAAAACCAGAGATCGCCAGCGCCGCATCATCGCCTTCGCCAAGTTTGGCGGCAAGTTGACCGAGCGTCTCGATACCGACTTTGGCTAAAGCGTCATTTGCGCGCGCGCTCAAACCCAACTCGGCAATCTTATGCTCAGTTGGACCCTTGGCAGCTTCACGCGCCATTTTGCTATCTACATGAGTTTGGCGCGCTTCCAATTTCTTATAGAAGCGGTCCACCTGACCCTCGATATCCATAAGGCGGGAAGATTCGCCGGTAAAGAAAGGATGACAATTCGAGCAAACGTCCACGCGCAATTCTTTTTTGGTAGAACCTGCCACCCAAGTGGCGCCGCAGGACGCACAGGTCACTTTTGTTTCGTAAAATGCGGGATGAATTTCAGCCTTCATGTTACGCCTCTTCCGGAAGTACATTGACGCGCTTCTTGCCGCGTACCAGATCAAACACAACCACACCGTCTGCAACCGCAAACAGAGTATCGTCCTTGCCTTTCATCACATTCATGCCTGGGTGAATTCTGGTGCCGCGCTGGCGAACCAAAATATTGCCCGAAAGCACAAACTGGCCAGCATAGCGTTTAACGCCTAAACGCTGGGAATTGCTATCTCGTCCGTTGCGGGTTGAACCGCCTCCAGTTTTATGAGCCATTTCTACCTCTACTCTAATTACTTCTTAGTTGCCGACTTCTTTACAGCAGGCTTCGCAGTCGGCTTGGCAGAAGTGGATTTCTTAGCAGGAGCCTTCGACTTCGCTTCTTTCGCGGGAGCCTTGGCTGGCTTCTTCTTCTCGACTTTTGGAGCCGCTTCCGCATCTACCTCTACGACAACTTCCGCCTCGGCGGGTTTCTCAACCTTACGTACTTCGCCCGGGCGACCGATGAAATCCACCATCAAACGTGTATACTGCTGACGATGTCCGCCGCGTACGCGGATGCGTTTCTTCGGGCTGTATTTGAAACGGAAAACTTTGGGACCGCGGAAATGTTCCATCACCGTGGCTTTGACGTCAATGCCGTTTACAGTGGGAGCGCCAATCAGGAACTCTTCCCCATCAGCCATCAACAGAACACGCTCAATATCAACCCGCGCGCCTTGCTCAGAAGACAGACGATCTACATCAATAGACTGTCCTTCGACGGCACGGTATTGCTTGCCGCCGCTTTCAACGATTGCGTATCTCATTTTTTTCTCCAGTCATTCACTTCACCGTAAAGCCTGCGGGATCATTACAACCTGCGCCTGCTTTCGGGGAAGCTGGTTTATACAAGCAACCGCCCCAGCATTCTTGCGCTGGAGCAGAAGTAGGCGGGATTATACATGCGGGCTGAATTTATGTCAACCGGTAAACATTATCATTTGGCGAACGATGATACTTCGCAATATTTTAGAATATGGAACGCTGCGGCTCGGTTCCGAGTATACTATCGCCAGCGCCCCTGTTTCCCTTCGTAAAGCGTAAAATGGTCGCTTCAAAAAAATCACGCCCGCTCACCGCTCAAAATCAAGTTCCTAGCTGGAGAAATATACAATGTCGAAAATTTTTATTTCCTATTCTCACAAAGACAAAAAGAAAGTTCAAGATATTGTCAGTCAAATTGCGGACGCCGGTCATGATGTATGGATTGATGAAAGCAAACTTCTAATTTCAGATCCAATAACATCGGAGATTCAGAAAAATATACTGGCTGCAGATTATGTAATAGTATTTCTTTCTCCTAATTCAGCGGAAAGCACATGGGTGCGTCAGGAAATTTACGCAACACTTTATCAAGAATTACGAAATAAAAAAATGAAGCTAATCCCATGCTTAATTAAGGATTGTAAACTTCCGAAAGCCTTTACAAAGACCAAAAAATTTAGCCGTATTTATGAAATCTTTCCTGAAAATCAACAAGACGCTATGAAGAATATTCTTTCAATTTTGAATGATTCGACCCGGGCAGTTTTTACGGATGAGTATTATGCAATTTTGAACATACCTATTTCCGGCCTGGAAATCTATTTGCCCGGCGAAACCTACGGATGGGGAAAAAATAATGAGATGAAATACTTTGAAACTGTCGATTCGTATTTGCTTTTTGGCTTCACAATAGAACCATTTAAATACTTCAAACATTTCGCTCTTTGCGAAGAGAAAGATGCAGAAGATATTTTGAGGAAGTTAAAATCATTGGGGTATGTTGTGACCGGAGCCGGCGATAGCGATGATGAGACCAACAAGAGAAGAATTTGGTTCAAAGTTAAACCCAATATGGAATTTAGCAATCACCCGTTTAGAATCGCAGACGATAATAATCAGTGGCTGGAAAGGGTGTAGAACTATTTGCTAAACTTGAACACAAAAGTATCGTCTGGCAAACAATACGTTGGGCGCGTTTTACATGGCTTTTGCAAAGCCGAAAAAACCTTAACGCAAATTCCGCGAAAGAGGCTAAAGACCGCGAAAAAATCAAGAAATTCGAGTTTTTCGCCTTTCGCGAAGCGGGCGCTTTTGCGTTAAGCCTTGCCACAAAATTAATAGACCGTCAAGCATTCTTGCAATAACCATGGCGCGTTTTACGCTAAAACTTTCGCCATACGGTGAAAGCCGTTATACTCAATAAGTTTCTGCAAGAATTTAATTTCTACTGTTTCTATTACATTAAATCCTGCCTGTATGTAGAGCGAAAGCGCACGCTCATTCTCTACATCTACAGTTAGAGAAATCTTATTGAAACCCCGCTCCCGAGCAGTCTTCTCTGCTTGAGACAACAAATACTTTCCCAAGCCCTTTCCTTGATGGACTGATAGAACAGCAATATTGCTGATGAAATATTCATCGTTCTCGACTTCTTTTACACCGAACAGAGGATATGCTCGTTTCACGAATCGGATAAACCCTAAAGCTCCACTGGCTTGGAACAGATGTAAAGCCATAGGCAATTCAAGCGATTTCATCAATCGTCCAGAATAGGCAATTACCAAACCCGCTACTTCTCCTGACAAATTAGCGACTTCCGTAAACTGATAACTAAAACGATTAGATTTTTCTCGGAAGAGACGCTTCAGTAATCTCTGGGCGTTTTGTGCATTATCCGAACCGAATAAGTAATCAGCCATTTTTCCCATAGTGATGTAAATAAGAGTAGATGCCACGGCAGCCATATCGGGAGTAGCTGGTTGAGAAGTAAGTAACATGGGATGATTTTGCCTTTCTTATTTGACGTTAAATGAATAAAATGACCAGCCGCTAAACGGCCTGGTATTAGCGGACAGTAGCGCGGCGCTTCGACACAGTGAGCGAAAGGCGAACCGTCCGTACAGGCTAGACTCTGCTTGGGAGCAGGAAAAATCCGAAGTAGTAACTGTCTGTAAAACGCGCGGAATTCCGTCTTTGTGCGTTACGTTAATTTCCAAATGGAGCGAGTCCGCCGTTTTGCGCGAACCATGCAAAGTCAGCGGCAGCAATAAGAAGAAAACATAGGATCGGCGGCGCAAAAGATAAACTTGAAAGGACCACCGCGAGGATGTTTTTGTGTTTTACATACGCGATCCACGCGGCGACGATCAAGCCAATGGGAAGGATCGGGTACGACCAGACGATGATCACGAATGTCCAGGCTTCGGCGCTCACACCTGAGTCGAAGGCCATCACGGACAGTCCTGCCACAAACAGCCAGATCGCGAGCGAGCCAAGCATCAGTAACTGAGAGATAATCATCCAGATCATCAGCCCGGTGCGGCGAGTTTTGGGAGGAACAGTCGATTCAATCATTTGTCTCTCCTATAAAGTGTATGCCTGCTTCTGAACAAATTGTTTAGAACGGAAGCGATTTCAAAAGTGGGAGAAGCCAGCGCTCGCTGAAAATATCAACCTGGGCGGTTTCAGGGTCGTTTGGGTCATAAATCACCTGAACGGAATCTCCCAGATTATAGTCCGGCACATAATAGGGAGAATAACTCTTGACCATATAAGTTTTTCCGTCCACATCGAACTCGACAATCAGCCTATACGATGCACTAGAATTCTGTTTATGTGCAACCTCTTCCAAATCCGTGATTGTACCTGTGGTTAATTCGCCGTTGGTGCGCAAATACCAACTGGTTTTCAGGATATCCAAACTGTCGTGGGAAAACAGTACCCAGATAGGGATCATACTCAAACAGCAGCAAAGCGTCGCAAAAAAAGCGACCAGATAACCAAAACGGGTTGCCCAGACCTGCCCTTTTGTTGCCCGTATATGAATATTGGCCATAATACGCATCCTCCAAGTTGCAAAAGAATCAACCGATTATGGTTTGATATAACGCCTTCATATCACCCGCGGTTCCCTATGGGTGTTTGAATGAAGCGAACTATGTTGTAGATATTCTTGTTTTTGTTCCGACTAAACTTTTTTGCCAATCAGCCCGATGATGATCATGATAAGACTGATGCCGCCGCCGACTCCAGCGACCATTCCAACTATCTGCATCAACGCAACGGGCTCAGTGGAATTCGGCGCGATGGATAGCATGAAGAAATAAAATCCAAGAGCAATGACCGTAAGAACAAAACCAGCAATAACCACTCGCCAATTCTTTCGTCGCATAGTTTTTGTACTCCTTCTGTGAAATATTTGTCTTACTAACAAATCTCATTAATTCTAAACCATTAATCTGTATGCAGAAACCTTCCGAGGGAAAATGCCCATGGCTTTACCAAAGTCGGGAAAAGGGTGAGGTAAGCAGTAAAAAAGCCTCGGAGATATGAGCAGCAAACCAACGTCGGGCTTGAGCGGTATTTTGGAATTTTGCTTGTCGAGTGAGAGCGATCAC
>Ga0315268_10000320_pt1 | contig 55739 bp, 42 predicted proteins | sample C1_top_MG_FD_204535 | JGI IMG/M metagenome (GOLD analysis project Ga0315268, IMG submission 204535) | Sediment microbial communities from Yellowstone Lake, YNP, Wyoming, USA - C1_top | ecosystem: Environmental > Aquatic > Freshwater > Lake > Sediment | place: USA: Wyoming | collected 2017-08-01 | reverse complement strand
TTTTTCAAGTAGGGCAGGTTAAGAAGATCGTCTGAGATGAATTGGGTCATGGGACACCTGATGATTTCCTGAATTAGTAGATTTTTTCTTTAGAAGGAATGGAAACGATGCTCTCTAAGTTCTTCCGGTGCATCTTCATTGTGAGATACCGAACCAAAAATAGTATACTATAGCTGTTAATCACCCTACACTAAGGAGCTGATGATGTTGTTCCTGCGTGAAGCTGGCTCACCGGCTGACCCAGCCATTGTCTTGCTGCATGGTAGCGGGCTCAGCTCCAAAATGTGGCTGCCACAAATAGCGAGCCTTCAACAGGATTTCTACCTGTTGGCACCTGATTTACCCCAGCAGGGCGAAAGCTGGCAGGTTGCGCCGTTTTCCTTTGAGGATTCCGCTAGCCAGGTGGCAGAGATTATTTCCGCCAAGGTACCCGGTGGAATGGCGCACGTGGTTGGTCTTTCACTGGGTGGGGCAGTGGCGTTGACGCTCCTCCGACTTGCACCGGAGCACATCGACCACATGATTGTCAGTGGGACAGAAGCCAGATTGGGACGTGTGCCAGGGCATTTTTCGCTGGCGGCCCTTGGGTGGACGCGTTTTCGGAATCAGGACCAACGGGTGGAATCCAAGCTCAAACAACAAGGAATTCCAGAGCAATACCGTGAATTAGTGTATTTTGATCTCCTGCGCAGCACAACGAAGGCGTTCAACCGGTCAGTCTTGCAGTCTTTAATGGACATGCAATTGCCTCAGAGAGCCAGCCGTCCTCTTTTAGCATTGGTGGGGGAAAACGAAAACTCTCGTGCCTGGCAGGCAGCCCGAAAATTGGTAGAGACTCTTCCAGGGACAAGGGGGGCTGTTGTGGCAGCAGTTGGGCATGTTTGGAACTTGCAAAAGCCCGAGTTGTTCAACCAGGTGCTTAGAGCCTGGGTAAGTAACCAACCATTGCCAGATGACTTGAAACCGATCGCATAAAAAACCCGAAGGGCTTGCAAGGTCCCTTCGGGTTTATCTTACAGGCAACCAGGTTATGCCAGTTCAAGGGTCTCCCGCAGTCGAATGGCAGAAGCAGAGGCTCCAATCAGCACTTCGAACTCGCCAGACTCAGCGATCCAGCGCTTTTCAACGGGGTCAAAGAAGGAAAGCGCCCGGTCATCCAAAAGAAACTCAACAGTCTTGCTCTCGTCCGGGTCTAAATTTACCTTAGCGAAACCTTTCAATTCCTTGGGGGGGCGCAAGAGGCTGGATTTTACATCCTTCACGTAAAGCTGGACTACCTCTTTGCCTGACCGTTGCCCGGTATTCTTGACTTTGAGCGAAACGTGTATAGGATCACCACGCACAGCATAGCGGGGAAGAGCCAGGTCACTGTATTCAAAAGAGGTGTAGGAAAGACCATAGCCGAAGGGAAAGAGCGGTTCCACATCCCTCATTTCGTAATACCGATAGCCGACGAAGATTCCTTCTCCATAGAGCACCTCCCTGTCGCCTGGATAATTGAGATAAGCCGGGTTGTCTTTCAGGCGTTTCGGGAAGGTAACCGAAAGTTTGCCAGAAGGATTGACATCGCCGAACAGGATATTGGCAATCGCACTGCCGCCCTCTTGACCAGGATAAAAAGCTTCTACTACTGCAGGGACTTCTGCAATCCAGGGCATGGTGACCGGAGCCCCGGCATTGACCACCACAATGGTACGTGGATTGGCTTTGACGATGGCTTGGATCAGTTCATTCTGCCGGCCTGGCAGGTCCATATCCGGCCTGTCACCTCCTTCGGATTCAAAGCCGGTGGGCATACCTGCAAAGATGATGGCAACATCGCACATTTTAGCCATATCGATTGCTCGTTCGAATGTACCAGCGCCTTCGGGTTCAGCCGGTTCCAGGTAACGTAGTTGGACAGCGGCATATTTATCCCCCGAGGACTTATCAAATTCTCCCCGGAAGGTATATTCTTTGCCAGCCTCAAGCTCTACCTGAGCGCTGCTGAAGACCGATATTGGGTCGGCCCAGATGACATCGAGTGGTTTTGATCCCTGGTTATTTTCCAGGATTAAATCGCCATCTAGGAACAATTTACACTGATCCAGATTGCCCAGCATTAACGTATAAAGCCCAGAACGCGATACAACCAGCTTCCCAGACCAGCGTACAGAGAAGTTATCTATGCTTACGCTTTCAGCCGGGATGGAATCAAACCAGAGCTGGTCGAGATTGGGTTGGTCTAGAACAATTGCAGGAGTGCCGGAGAGCGTGCTATTTGCGAAATATTCTGCTTTGAGACCACCGGGGAAGAAGCCTGGTGGAATCAGGGGAGGGAAGACCAGGTTGGTACAGCCGAGTTCATAATGGATTTCCAACTGATCACCCAATTTCTTCTGTAATCCCTCCAGAGGGCTTATGGAGTAGGGCGGTTCAAGGAATGAGCTGCCCCCTCCGCCATAACGCGCTTCGGCGGCGTTAGGTCCTATAACAGCAATTGATTTTATCTCGCTTTTGTTGAGAGGTAGCAGTTCGCCCTGGTTTTTGAGCAGTACAATGGATTCTTCAGCCAGTTCGCGCGCCAGGGCTTGGTGTTCAGGCGTATTTACTGAACCCTTTGGAAGATCTTCAGGGTTGTCCATCTTGCCTGAAAGGATAATCATGCGCAAGATCCGGCGAACCGCTTCATCGACGGAGGCTTCGGGAATCTGCCAGTTACGCACGGCGCTTACCAACAGGCTGCCGAAATATTTGGTTGGACCGGGCATTTCAATGTCCATCCCTGCGATCACCGGCTCCACAGTATTGTGTGTGGCACCCCAATCGGAGATTACTACACCATCGAAGCCCCATTCATTCTTCAGGATATCGGTGAGCAAGGTATGGTTTTCGCTCGCGTAAATCCCATTGATCCGGTTATAAGAGTTCATCACTGTCCAGGGGTGAGCTTCTTTGACAATCGTTTCAAACTGTGCCAGGTAAATTTCTCGCAGGGTGCGTTCATCGATTTCAGAGCTGCCGCGATCGCGGTTGAATTCCTGGTTATTGCAAGCATAGTGCTTCAAAGATGCACCCACTCCCTGGCTTTGCAGGCCTTTGACCCAAGCAAGACCGATCTGCCCGGCGAGATACGGATCTTCAGAATAGCTTTCAAAGTTGCGCCCAGCTAACGGAGAGCGGACAATATTCACGCATGGACCGAGCAGGATATCACAGCCCATGCCATGTGTTTCCTCACCAAGTGCCTTCCCGACCCGCTCAATCAACTCTATATTCCAGCTGGAAGCCATCGAAACTCCAGTGGGAAAGGAGGTGGCAGGTCCCATTTTCCGACCGGTCTCCGGGTTACTGGCGCGTACACCATGCGGTCCATCCGTCATAGTCAGTGAGGGAATACCCAATCGTTCGATTGGTACGGTATTCCATGTATCTTTGCCGGCTAGTAGTGCACATTTTTCATCTAGGGTCATCTGGCGGAGAAGACCTTCAATGCGATCTTCACTGGCCATTTGGTGGATATAACCTTTATCTTCGGTTTCCATATCGACCTCTTCTGAATGGGGTTCTAGTATAAAAATTGCATCATATTTTTTATAATTATACACAGGACTATTATTGATAAATTTGCAATATAATAATACGTTGCACATTTCTTGCTGTGTGATAGGATTATCAGGGAAGAAGTTGTATTAGACTAAGGAAAAGGGAGGGCTTTATGAGCGACGAGAATCCCAAGGTCGAGCAGGATGAATCGCAAAGTTCGTCCAAGCAGGCCTGGCAAGAGTTCGGACACCAATTCCAACGGTTAGGAGAGAGCATAGCGGCAGCATTCCAAAAATCCTGGAATGATGAAAAAAACCGGCAATGGGTACAGGAGATGCAGGTCGGTTTGAAATCGGCAGTGGAAGCGATGCATAAGGCTGTGAATGAGGCCGCGACCAGCCCTGAGGGACAGGAATTACGGGATCAAGCAGTTCGCACTGCCGAAAAAATGCGTGATGCTGGAGAGCAAACTGCACAAGAAATGCGTCCACATGTGATTTCTGCATTACGTCAGATCAGTGAAGAATTACAGAAGATGGTTGCCCGCATGGAACAAGAGGATTCTGAGAGCAATCCTCCTCAGGAGCCGAAAGCATAGACAGGTAATATTCCGTGGCAGATCCAATCTCAGTCACGCGCACCAAGATCATTGTGCCGCGGCGCCGCTCGGAGTTACTTTCGCGTCAGCGCCTGCTGAGTTTAATGGACGACCTGCTTGAAAACAAGCTGACCATTTTAGCTGCCCCGGCTGGTTATGGAAAAACTTCGTTGATGATCGATTTTGTTCATCATTCTGGAATGCCAGTGTGCTGGTATGCTTTAGATTCACTAGACCAGGAACCTCTGCGGTTCATCTCTTATCTAATTGCGTCAATCAGCCTGCGCTTTCCACGTTTTGGCCGGAGGACTCTGGCAGCATTGCAAGCGGTTGGCCAGGGAATGGTGGACCTGGAAGCATTGGCTCCGATGATCATCAACGATGCTTATGAAAATATCACCGAGCATTTTGCTATCGTGCTGGATGATTACCACCTGGTGGAAGAAAGTCGGGAGATCAATCTTTTTATCAACCGTCTGGTTCAGGAGGTAGATGAGAACTGTCACCTGATCATTGCCTCGCGCACGTTATTGACACTTCCCGATCTGCCGTTATTAGTAGCTCGTTCACAGGTGGGTGGCTTAAGCTTTGAGGAATTGGCGTTCCAACCAGCTGAGATCCAGAGTTTACTGTTACAAAATTATCAATTGACCGTCTCCGATGCGGATGCCAGCGAGCTAGCCAGGGTAACGGAAGGCTGGATAACTGGTTTGCTTCTCTCTACCCAAAGTGTTGGGGCACAAATTACCGAACGGTTGCGGACCAGCCGAGTTTCGGGAGTTGGCCTGTACGACTATCTGGCCCAACAAGTGCTGAACCAACAGCCAAAGGTCGTGCAACAATTCCTATTGCGCACTTCGCTGCTGGAGGAGTTCGACGCCGAGCTGTGCGAGGAGGTGCTCGGACCGGCACTTTCATCTCAAGAAGATTGGCAAGATTTAATGGAAACAGTGATGCACCATAATCTATTTATCTTGCCAGTCGGAGAAGAGAGTCTTTCGTTACGATATCACCACTTATTCCGTGATTTTCTCCAAAACCGCTTGCAGCAGCAGTATCCGGAGGAAGCCCTGGCGATCCGGCGTCGCCTTGGAGAGGTTTATGCTCACCGGGAGGAATGGGAACGAGCGTACGAAATTTATCGAAAATTGGGAGATGTTGAGGCGACTGCTGGGTTGCTGAAACGCGCTGGGGCTCCAATGGTGATGGCAGGTCGGTTGAATACCCTGGCAGGATGGCTGGAGAATTTACCTGATGAAAAATATACCGATCATCCGTCGTTGATCTCGTTGCGAGGTGCAGTCAACACTGAGCGCGGAGATATCCACAGGTCCATTGAATTACTCAACCAGGCTATATCAATTCTCAAGGGGCAAAGTGAGAAAAACGACCTTTGCAATGCGTTGGTCAGGCGTGCCACAGCCTATCGGATGAAAGGGGATTATCGGGCTGCAGAAGCGGATGCAAAGGACGCCCTGGCATTGTGTGAAGGAGAGGACGAACTCCAGATTTCCCGGGCAGATGCTTTATTTGAGTTGGGAATGAATGTGTATTTCCAGGGAAAAGCCAGCCAGGCCTTGGGGTGGTTGGAGAGGGCCTTGAAGGCATATCAAGTATTGGGGGATCAGGGAGCTGCAGCAAAAGTATTCATGCAGATTGGGGTAGCTTCTCGGGTTACGGGAAAGTTTGATGCTGCGGAAAAGGCATACCAGAGAGCTCTGACTCATTACCAGGCTACCGGGAATTATATCTGGCAGGCTAACCTGTATAACAACCTGGGTGTCCTCTATCACCTGCGAGGTGATTATGAGTCAGCGGTTACTGCGTTGAGCAAAACCATCCAATATGCCCGGTTGGGTGGGGCGCCGCGCCTGGAAGCTTATGCCTTGGCCAGTATTGGAGATGTATATCGGGATTTAGAGGCCCTCTCTCAGAGCCTCGAAGCCTACCGCCAGGCACGCCAGATTGGTCGGCGGACCACAGATCACTTCCTGTTATTCTATCTGGATCTGGTTGAAGCCTGCGTGATGCGAGTGCAAGGGAAGATGGCACATTCTCGGCAACTCCTCCATTCAGCCCAACATATGGCAGAGGATTCCGGCTCAAAAATGGAACAGAGACTCTGCCAGTTGGAATGGGGAAGTTTTTATCTGTCGGATCAAAATTATTCATCTGCGATCGATGTGCTTAAGGATGTTGCATGTTATTTTGATGATGAAGGCCAACCCTCTGAGGCAATCCGTTCTCATCTCCTGTTGGCGGTGGCTTACCATGCACTTAAGGATTACGACTCGGCTCAGAATCACTTTCAAAAGATTGGTGCTTTGCTCTCGTCTACAGAAAACCAGCATCTTGCGGTGATTGCCAGCCGAGAGGTCAAACCGATGCTGCAGAAGATGCACACAAATGTGGAATATGCATTGTTGGTAGGGTCATTACTGGCTCAATTAGATCACTTTGAACAGGTGGCTGCAGAATACCGGCGTAGTTTACGTCGGCAGACATTGGTGGTGCCATTCTCACCCCCGCGGATTATCATCCGCACCTTAGGGAAAATGCAGGTCAAGGTGGGAGATCGAATTCTAACGAACGCTGATTGGCAAGGACAGGTGGCGCCTGAACTTTTCTTCTTATTATTAGCCCATCCTGATGGGTTGACAAAAGAGGAGATTATTGATATCTTCTGGGTCGACTTAACGTTGGATGAAAGCAGATTGCGCTTTAAAAATGCCATCTATCGCCTGCGGCATGCGGCGGGCAAAGATGTGATTGTGTTCGATGAAGAAGTATATCGGTTTAACTCTGCCTTGGATTATGAATATGACGCCGAAATTTTCCAACGTGAGGTTCGCCAGACAGAATCAGTAGAAGATCGCGAGAAGCAAATCCTTCACTATCGTAACGCGATAAAGATTTATAAGGGCGATTACCTGCCAGAACTGGGTTCCTATTGGGTTGTCACTGAACGAGAGCGTTTACAGCAACTTTATATGGAAACTTTGCTCAAACTGGCTGGATTGTACCTGGAAAAACGTCAGTATGAAGCCGCTCTTTCCTGTTGTCAGCGTGCCATAGGAGCTGACCCTTACCAGGAAGAAGCGTACCGCATGGCTATGCGGGTCTATGCTGCTATGGGAAACCGGGCAGCAGTGGTCCGTCAATACGAACAATGTAATCAGGCTTTGCAGGAAGGGATTGGTATTCCTCCTTCTGAGCAGACACGTACCTTGTATGAAGTCTTGATCCGGTAACTGCGGGGTGCCGGACAAAGGTATTAATTTTCCAATCTGTCAGTACAGACAGGGGCGGGTCTGGAGTTTTATCTAATTTAAGGGGCTCAATTTAAGAGAATAAGCTTCAGATTCGTAGAATGTAATTTCTACGAATCTATGAGCCTGTTTTCGAGCCTGTTAATGGATATATTCTTATTATATTGCTGAATAACTTGGAGAGAGAACCCATGAAAACCCGTCTAATGACCCTCGCAAGCCAAATAACTACCATGGAACCTGAAGCAGGTGGTGGCACAATCCGGTAAATGGATCTAATTGCCAAGTCACAGTGTCGAAAACGATCTGATTTTGGTTTCTTGAATTAGAGTTTTTACTAAATATTGTAGTTACGTGGTAAACGGTGGGTGGATGCCCATCAGTCCGGAAACAATTAAGTGGTCCGGACACCCCGGAAAGATGAATGGGTAGGGGGAGAACAGATTGGCACAGGAAAGGATGTCCTCTTGCCAGCAGAACGAGCCCACGAATGGTTTTCCTCAGTCCGGTTTAGGAGACCGGATTGGTTAGTTTATAAGGTTGCTTTCAATCTGGGGGACGCAATTGTAGTTCTGGAGTCTTTTGGTCGATGGGGTCTTTAGGCGGGAAAGTCAAATATAAAGGAGCAAGAATGGCTACAAGTTTATCACATATGGATGCGCACACCACTGGAACTTCTCGGCCGCGACGCGAGTACAGCCGAATTTTGACAGCTGCTGTAATCAATTCGCGATTTCGCCAGATGTTACTTTCAAATCCTGGCAAAGCAGTCAGCACCGGCTATGCTGGTGAGGCATTCCATCTGCCACATGAGGAGAAAAAGCGTTTAGCTTCTATTCGGGCTACTTCACTGGCAGATTTTGCGTCCCAACTGACTCACGCGAACGATACTCAAGGTATTCAGGCGCTATCCATAGGGGACTAGATTCGGTTTGGCAGGGGAACTGCTCCTGGCAAGACGGGTTGGGATATATTGCCAGTCCCTTGGCTCCTTTATGAGTTGGTTCAGTATGTTGTGCTTAGGGGTGATGATGAATTTTATCAGTACAAACCACTTCGAAAGAAAGAGGTGGCCCATCTTTGTATAAGAAACAGAGGGGAAAGATTCTTATGACTACTCAGGGGTTTACCACAAGAACAAAGTTGGGCCGTGGCTACTCAAAACGTAATCATTTGTCTCATGAGGGGATGGATGATATCTACAATCTAAGCCGTCAATTGGTGGCCACGAACACCCTAGATGTTTTATTGGAGAGTATTGCACGGAATGCTGTTGAAATTCTTAAGATTAAGTTCAGTCGTATCCTGACCATCGACTTTGACGGTTCTTTCCGGTGCCAGGTGGCTTTTCCTAATTCTCTCTCCTTACGAAGCCAGCGGATCCGGAAAGAACCTGCCCAGGCTCAACAGGTCTACAAGAAAGCCATTCTCAATGATTCGGCTACCTTGATCGGTCCTAAGGACAAAGCGGTCTCAATGGATACCAAGCGTGCATTGAGGATGGATGGTACTAACGGTCTATATTTGATTCCATTGCGAGTCGAGGATACTGCCATCGGCCTTTTGGTTTTGGGAGGAAATTGGGCACCAGCTATCGATTCGGCACAGCAGGAAAAGCTGCGCATGGCAGAAATGATTGCAGACCAGGCAGCAGGTGCTATCTACCGGGCACGCCTTTCATATCGACTGGAAGAAAGCAGTCTGGAGACTGTCTTAGCGCTGGCAAAGACAGTTGAGGCGCGTGACCAATATACTGGCGGTCACAGCAATAAGATGGTTGACCTCTCTGAACAGATAGCCCGGAAACTGAATTGCAACTTTGCAGAAGTTCAAAATATCCGTTGGGCCGCGTTATTGCATGATATCGGAAAGATTGGCATTCCAGACCAAATTCTCCATCGCTCTGGCCCGTTGACCAAAGAAGAATGGGTCATCATGCGCCAGCATCCCCAGATTGGAGCTGAGATTGTACTAATGGTTTCCAATCTGGCACATGTGGCAATGTTGATCCTTTCGCACCACGAGCGATATGATGGCACCGGCTATCCCAATGGGCTTCAGCAGGAAGAGATTCCGCTTGGTGCGCGTATTTTAGCAGTTGCAGATGCCTACAGTGCAATCACCGATGGCCGGGTCTACCGACCAGCGCGTTCGCACAGGGAGGCAATATCGGAATTACAAAATTGCACCGGCAAGGATTTTGATCCACGGGTCGTCAAAGCATTCCTCAGCGTGGTTGAGCAGTATGTAGGTCATGCATAAGGTGATCTATTCATAACATTGATTGTGCTCCTCTACAGAAAAGGCTGATTTGTGGAAATCCGGCTGGTCCAATCTAGAGCTGATTTGAAGGCATTTGTTGAACTGCCATATCGGCTTTATTTGCGCGATCCTGTTTGGGTTCCACCCCTCCGAGATGAGCAATATAACCAGTTCAACCCAAAGCGCAATCCAATGTTAGAACATTGTGAATATGCCTTGTTCTTATTATTCGATCATGAGAAAGTGATTGGCCGAATATCTGCTTTTGTTGACCGGTTGGCAGTCTCTCACTGGGGCCAGCCTGTTGGATTATTCGGCTCTTATGAATGTGTGGATCGTTTAGAAGCGGCCTGGATCTTATTGGATGCAGCACGTACCTGGTTGCAGTCCCGTGGAATGAAGACCATGCGTGGCCCATGGAGCTTCGCTTCGCAGGAATGGGGAACGGTTGTGGAAGGTTTTCAGCCTTCTCCAGTGATCCTGGCCCCCTATAACCCAATTTACTATAATGATCAGCTAATTGCTTTTGGATTGAGAAAGATCAAGGATTTACTCGTTTATTATGTAGATGCGAGTGAAGGATACCAGATTCCTGAACGCTATCTCAGGCTGACCGACCGGATCCGCGACCGCTACGGTGTGAGGGTAAGACCTGTAGATATGAGACGGCTTGAAGAGGATGTCGCCACCATTGTGAATCTGGCAAACCGTAGTATTGCTGATAATTGGGGCTTTTATCCGGTGACTGAGGCAGAGGCGCATGCCATGGCGCGGGATATGAAGTCGATTGTACATCCTAAGGCCTTATTAATTGCAGAGAGACTGGATGGTGAACCAATTGGTTTTGCCATGTCCCTGCCAGATGTGAATATTCTTCTGAAAGGGATAAAGGGTCGCCTGTTTCCCTTTGGATGGATAAAACTCTTGTGGGGAGTGCCGAGATTGTCTCAATATCGCATGTGGGCACTGGGTGTGATTCCGGAGTATCAAGGCAAAGCTATTGATACCCTTCTCTATCAGGCTACATATCAGGCGATTTTTAGCGATAAGGTGCGACTAGAGATCAATTATGTACTGGAAGATAACGACCGAATTAATAACGCGCTCTTCAAATTGAAGGTAAAGCCACTGCGGAAATACCGGGTTTATCAAATGGATATCTGAATTATTCGTAAGCCAGTACTTCGCGAATGGTAAGGCGGGAGGCATTATAAGCCGGGATAATACTGGCGACCACCGAGAGAATTAACACCACAAACAGCCAGATGAGAATTCCCGTAGGTGTGTAAGAGGAAGGGACTGGATAACTGAAGATCGCATCGCTGACAGCATCCGACATGATCTGGCTGATTGGCAAGGCTACTAAACAAGCCAATACCCAGCTTAAGAATCCGATTAACATACCTTCTACGATCACCATGCTCATGATAATGCGATCAGAACCACCGATGGCGCGCATGACACCGATTTCGCGCGTCCGCTCTAAGATATTAAGGCTCATTGTACCGGTCAGGCCAATACTGCCGACTGCCGCCATCAATAAAGCCATGATCATAAGAAAAGTGGTTAAAATGTTGAAACCTTGAGTGGTAGATTCTTGCAACGATAAACCGGGTCGTATATCGGCAATCTGGTACCCGAGACTTTTCAGGGTGATTTCCAGGCGTTCTCCCAGGAGTTCCTGCTGGCTCAGGTTAAGATCTTTCTCTTGAGCGATTACCCGAAACACGTTGGATTTACCGACCATGTGGATTTTTCTTGCCAGAGTCTCGTAGTTGGTATAAGCCCAAAAACCGCTGCTTTTCCCTGCAAATTGAAAAACACCTACTACCAGCCACTTGACCTCTTCCCCATTCAATTTCAGTTTCAGGGTGTCTCCAACCCGAATATTTGGGTATTGTAATAAGAATAATTCACTAATGGCCAGTGCATCTTTGTCATTCGCTTCGATCCAACGACCTGCCAGCAAAATGGGACGGACCAACTTGCTATTGAGCGGGGGCGCCAGAATTTGTACACTCTCACCGGTTGAATTATCAGGACGGATTAACTCAGCCCGAGCGGCTGCCCAACCCTCAACTGCTGCAATCCCTGGCACTTTACGAGAATCGAGTTCAACCTTTTCCATGAGGTAAGGTTGATTGAACGTCAGGTTGATATCAGCTATGAAATACTGCCTTAGCCGGTTCACCTGGTTTTCTAATGACTGGCGTACATTGAAAGTGGAGATGAAAATGGCTCCTCCCAGGGTCAGAGTAACCAGGGTCAGGAATAAGCGGATTCGTTTGCGAAATGTGTTCCGGAGCGAAATCAAAAACGGGCGGGGAATACGGCGCAATCGAGTAAACAGGCGTGTGGTTCGCGTGGGGTTTTCTCTGCTGGCATGACCAATCCCGCTCAGCGCTTCTTGTATGGTGATACGAGTACCCTGTAGAATGGGAACCGCACCAGCGACCTGTGGAACTACCAGGGCGATGATCACCTGAAGGAGTACGGCATCCATCACCAAGCGCTGGCTTTGCAGGTTAAAGTTGATTTTTCTGGCGAGGAATCGTAAAAGCACGAAGGAAACCTGATAGGAGAGTGGGATCGAAGCCAGTAATGCAAGCGCGCTAAACGCCAGGATCAGCACCATGTAAATCCCTATGATCTGGTAGCGGACACCTCCGATTGTTTTTAGCACTCCAATCTGTTGAATTTGTTGATTCAAAAGGGCTGAGAGGGTGTTGGTGATCAGAAATCCGCTCAAGAAGACCACCAGCAACCCAAGAATGAACAGTACCTTGCTAATTGCGTCCAGGTAAGTGGTATTGGGATGGTCAATTGAGCGACGGATGATGGTACTGATCGCTGTGAGAGAATTTGCATCGAAGGAATGGTTGATACGATCAGCGATCAATTGAATATGATTAAGATCATTGGGCTGATCGCTTACGGATACATAGAGAAGGTTGAGTGAGGAAGGTTGTTCGAGCCAGGGTAAAGTATCAAAGGTGACATAACCTTGAATCGGAGAAAGGAAGAAGCCACCACCTCCCGAGGCAGAACCGATGGTCTGATCGTGAACAACTCCCACTAGTTTCATCTGGCGTACGTCCCCGGAAGGTAGCTTGATCTGCAAGAAATCTCCCACCTTTGCGTGAGTATCCGGAAGCTTGTTGATATCCAGGACGATTTGTTTATCATTCGGCGGCCAGGTGCCTTCGACTAAATCCACCTGGTTGATCTTCATGGCTTTTATATCAGGGATGGCTTTGATATTGATCTGTCTCCATTGATCTGAGCCTGTTTTGACTCGTAAGTCGACCGTCCGAATCCCTTCGGCGTTGCGAACACCTTTCTGACGTTGGATATGTTCGACAAAATCGTGATCAAAAGATTCTGCTCTGACCTGGATATTAGCCGGATTCACCAGGGCATAGCTGGCAGTTATATCTTCAGCCAGGATAATATGGGTGGTTTCGATCATTCCCACGGCAAACAGGCCAACAGCAACCGAAGCAATCACCAGCAATGAACGGATTTTATTGCTCAGCAAGTCGGAGAGAACCTTCTTCCAGCGGGGACGAATCATAGTCCGTATCCGGAGCATCTACTGGAGCGAATCTTCGATTGGGAAGATGGCGCTTTCACCAGTGCTTGTTTTATCAGGGTTTGTCATCGCGGTTGAATTGATGATCCTTAAAAAACCAGTTCGGTCGAATTCAAGCAACTCAACTGGAGCATCTGAAGCAGTCCAAACTTCATTTCCATGCGGTCTATTAAAGTCAATCAACTCACCGCTGCTAAAATGTTGGATTTTCCCTTGTAGATCGTTCAGAGTCATTTGACCCCTGGATATGAGGTAGACTTTGGATGGAAATGCCTCAGATAATATAGGGGTTGCCCCAGGTGTGATTTCAATTGCATGCGCCAGATGGCTGAGCTGAAGCAAGCTTGCATGAGGAAGATCAGGAAAAGCGCTTGATATAGCTTCATTCACCAATTCACCATCTGATATGATTAAAGTGCGGCTAGCTCGGTGGGCTAACTGCCGGTCATGAGTGACCATAATCATGGTTTTTCCTTGGCCTACCAGTTCTTCGAAGATTTGCATGATAGTATCAGCGGTGCGCGTGTCTAAATTTCCGGTGGGTTCGTCGGCGATAATAATTGGAGGGTCGTTAGCCAGGGCGCGAGCCACTGCCGCGCTTTGTTGTTGTCCACCCGCGGTGGCACCTGGTAATTTATCTGCCATATCTCCTAGTCCTACTCTTTCCAAAAGCGCTAAAGCGCGCTGCTCGCGCTCGGAAGGTGCATATAAATTACAGAAATCCATGGGCAACATGACGTTCTCAACCAGGGTCAACATGGGCAGGAGTTGGAAGAATTGAAAGACAATTCCCAGATTGCGGCCGCGCCAGGTCGCCATTTGGCTTTCATTCATTGTGTTAAGGATTACATCGCCAACCTGAACCGTTCCGGAGGTGGGATGATCGATACCGGTGATCATATTCACCAGGGTGGATTTACCGCTTCCAGAACGACCTACAATACTGACAAATTCACCCTGGTTAAAGTCGGCATCAATGCCTTTTAAAACGGTCACCTCACCAGCGACAGTCTTGAATACCTTGACAATGTTGCTCATTCGGATCAACGGTTTGGATTTAGGTTGCAACTCCATTTCTCAGGTTTCCTTCATCCACCAATGCCCCATCTTGGATTAATACCGTGCGCGAAACGCGTTGCATCAGCGTCATATCATGGGTAACCATAATGATCGTCTTCCCCTGGTGAACCAGGGTTTGGAAAATGATGAGTATGCCTTCCGCAGTGAGTGAATCTAGCCGCCCGGTGGGTTCATCTGCAACAATGACCGCTGGGTCGTTGGCAAGAGCTCGCGCTATGGCGACACGTTGTTGTTGGCCACCGGAAATCTGTGAGGGTAATTTATTTGCGTGTTCTTCTAGACCTACCTGTCGAAGCAGGGATAGGGCCCGTTCCTGGCTCTTCCGCCGCTTGTAGAGCTTACACAAATCCATCGGCAAGATGACATTCTCTAGCAGGGTCAGCCCAGGGATGAGATGGAAAGATTGGAAGATAACCCCCATGTTTCGCCCGCGCCAACGAGCGAGCTGGCTTTCCTTCAATTGATGAACTTGGATTTCCCCTACTCTGACCTCTCCAGAGGTCAGGTGATCAACACCGCTGATCATATTCACCAGGGTAGTCTTTCCTGCGCCGGATTTTCCGATGATGGCGAGGAATTCCCCTGGATAGACTTCGAGATTAATCCCTTTAAGAGCGGTGAACGGTCCGGAGGCAGTGGGATATACCTTGACCACCTGTTCCAGGTGAATCAAGGGGGAGTTTCCGGAAGTTACCATGTTCACAACCCCAAAAAATAAACAAAATGTTGTAAAATGAACATTGTGTTTATTCTAAGATAGTTAAAGCGGACCTGTCAATCACCAATTCAAAAGGATTGTCGATTTATTGACATCTGTTCAGGAGTGAGAAATGTCCACGAGCCGCATAGACCGTAGAGTTACCCGCACCAGACGCCAGTTGAAGGATGCGTTGATGGCATTAATTCTTGAGAAAGGTTATGATGCGGTCAAGATTGAAGAAATTACCGAACGCGCCGACCTGGGGCGCACCACGTTTTATCTTCATTACCGTGATAAAGAGGAATTGCTTCTGGAAAGTATGGGGTCGATTGTCGAGGAGCTGAGGACTCGCGTAGATGAGCAGCTTCCGTCCGGCGGAGAGATACCGCTCTCAAACCCGCAATCTGAATCCCCCATTATTATGATATTCAAGCATGCCGAAGAGAATGCCAACCTTTACCGCATCATTCTACAGGGAGAGGGCGCAGGACGGGTTGCCAGACGGATGCGGGAGATCGTGCGCCAGGCCGCGTATGAGTTCTTCAGTAAGCGTTTGCCAAATACCCCTGAAGGACAATCATTGCAAAAGAAATCAGAGTCAGGATACTCTAGTTTAGATGTGATAACCGGCTATTTTTCCAGTGCGCTTTTAGGATTCATTGCCTGGTGGCTTGAGCAGGGCATGCCTTATCCGCCTGAGCAGGTGGCAGGCATGTTTTCCGACCTGTTCTTCCGCGGAGCAACGCATGCCCTGGGTTGGAATCGAGATTGAGCCGAATAGGTTTATTAATCGAAAGCTAACCTTAAGACGGCTCGATGACACCATCCATCACATAACGAGTCAACTCGTTTACACTTAACTTGTCTAGTCCCATCTTTTCGATGGTCCGCCCGCGTCGCCAGTAATCGGTCCGGTGGACAATGCAAGCCAGCCGAATGATTGCATCGATGCCGCGCACCGAGACCCCGAAGGATTGCCCCAATGAGGCAATTGGAACCAGGCTCATCGGTACATCTTCGAATATATACCGGTGATTCAGTGTGGTCGGCGCCTTAATACCGTAATAACCAGGCTGATTATGGATTGCTTCACATAAATCATCTCCTGTGGTGTCGTAAGCCAGCTTTAACCATTCCAGAGCCGTCCGGGCGCGAATCCCAAGAGAGGATGCCACAGTCACCCGTTCGCGATCGAGGGATTCAAGTACTCGCGCCACCGAAGGGGTGACTCCATCAATATAAAATTGGTAATCTCCGTGCGTGGCTTCGATCCAGCCTGCATTGAGCAGGGTAAGTGCAGGATGGAAGATGGCTCCCATGTTGTTTAATCCGGTCTGCAGCACATTTCCGCCATCGATGAATTGTGGATAGGCCTGGCAAATGGTTTCTAGCACTTGCGGAGTGCGGTAGGCAGGTAATGCCGCCAGTGGTACTGCCTCTTTGATACGGAAAATCCGGGCCTGAGCAGGTCCATCCGAGCGTGAGGCATAAATGAAAGTCTCAGCCTCGGCAATAGTGACCTCTGCAGTGCAGTTCAGATCCCGCAGGACCTTAGAAAATTCAATGGCTCCACAGGTGCGCCCCGGGTGCAGTATGATGGTCTGGCCATCCTTCAAGTACGGAGCAGTGGCACGCGCCACATCTGCATGGGCAGAAGATGGAACTACCACCATGACCAGGTCAGCGTCTTTCAATGCCTGGTCCATCTCTGAAGTCACCCTGGCCAGCTTGCAGAAGCCGCGCGGGCCAGATTCACCGCTATCCAGGTCAATTCCACCGCGCTGTTTGATTGCCGCGATATGCTCGGGGGTGCGGTTATACAGGTTGACCAGGAATCCCATCAGTGCCAGGTGAGCTGCCATGGCCTTACCACCATGGCCTGCACCAATAACTGCAAAACGAGGGGTTGTTTTCATTTTTCAGATACTCCTTTTTAAAGGAATTGTGCCAACCGCTCCTTTTCAGAGAGCGGCTGGCCTTGTGGATTTACAGCCAGGCAAGCGCCGTTGATGATGCGCGTCTGGATTCTGCCGGGCGCGAAGGGATTGTTGCGCAGGTGAGGGGCATCCAGGATACCTTCGGTCACGGCGCGTGCCAGAGTGGTGGGATCGATCCAGGGGTCAGGAACATTAGACCCCGCAAGAGACCGGATCGCTCTTAAGGTGACCAGGGCTTCCTGGCATAATTCAGCTCGGCGGGTTTCGATCGCTTGGTCAGCGGTCATGTCCGGAGCGCCGCGCAGGGCATTTTCCACAGCCCTGCGTGCCAGCCCACAGGCTTCGATCACGTCTTCGGCAGTGGCTGCATGGTGTGCTTCCGTGTGACCCACGACGTGTAGAATTTGTGGCCGAAGGGCCATCTGCAAGTAGACACTGGCAGCCAGATGGGCGCGGGCAGCGATAGGGTCGAGTGGGTAACTCAATAGCCCCGTTCGCGTCTGGCGCCAGATGTGGAACTTTGGCCCTGCGAGCAGTTCGATCAAGTCCAGGACAGCCAGCATCTTAGCAAGGTCCATCGCATCAGAAAGGCTGGGAGGGCTGTTGAACATGAGTTGGGCAATATAGTCACTCACTCCAAAGGCGCGAGCATTATAAGCAGATAGATAAGCGGAAACGGCAAATACCACATCCGGTGCGTCGCGCATGCCCCAATGGTGGGGTTCATTTAGTTCTACGGGAATCCCTTGCTGCCCATACCAGGCCATTACTTGTTGATGCTGGCGAATAGAGTCTTCCAGGTCCCACGGACCACGCCCATCCATGCGGTTGAACCAAAAAAGAGGGATAGCGCACCAGGCAATATGGATGGTCTCGACATACATCTGAGCCAGGCGTATGAAGTCATCTGTCCCGGAATAGGTACGCAGAAGAGGATAATTGCCCATCCGCGTGGCCTGGTAAAGAGCATAGTAATCCTCTGGACTGCGTACTGCCACCCCTCCCGCTCCTCGCCGGCGTAAGTCTTGCCGCTCTGGGTGAAAGAAATTCTCCTGAGCATCCTGATCGATACCCAATGAGATGACATCCAGAGCCTGGGATTCAGCAATCCGGTTGATACCCTGAATAGTATCGGGAAGACCAGGTAGTCCAAAGTGATGACGAATAATCGGGAAGGGCTGTTTCCATTCGATTCTTTCAACGGTACTCTGTGGAAAGGTGGTTTCGGTAACGCCAGGAGTTATTCGTCCCTTCAGGTAAGCCAGGACGCTTTCAGGTGATTCCCCGCCCTCAAAGACTCGCTCGAAGAAACCCATGCTCCGGGCTCGTTCAGCGAGAGGTGGAGTGCCAGCAAAGGCGAACCTCACCCCGTGATCATGGAGTTCATCAGCTGCTTCGGCAAATTCGGCTAATAGGCGTTCACCTGTTTCGGGGGTCAGGCGATAAGAGACGCCGACCAGATCGGCTTGTTCAGCATTCGCGGCCGCAATCACCTCTTTAACAGGTACTGCAGGACCTAAGAATATCGTGCGCCAGCCAGCAGCTTCAGCCAGGCGTAAAAAGTTCATCACCCCTGCCACATGCACGCATTCACCCAAGGCAGCCGCAACCACAGTCTTCATATGGACCTCCAACCGGTGGATTCCCGGCGGCGAGATTCTTGTGGATTCCACTAAACGCCCAAAACGTTTTGGATACAGAAATTATACTGGTAAAGTTAAATTTTTACAATCAATGGGAATGAAACGATGAAGACTATGATTAGATAATGTTACGCATAGCGTGTCCTGGTAAGTTATCCAGGATGCACATCAGTGATTAAGTTCGCCTTCATTTATCCAGTGGAGGCGCGGGCCAATAATTGTGGTTGAATGACTTCAGGGATCGGGGTAGTTTCTTCCCCTTCAATCAGTTTAACCAATTTCACGATTAATCGCCGGGCAATCTCGTAGGTGGGTTGGAACAGTGTGGTCAATGGGGGTGTAGTATATTGTGTTTCAGGGATTCCGTCGTGGCCAGCAATAGCAATCTCTTCGCCCACGTTCAAACCCAATTCCTGAGCGGCGCGCAATACCCCTAACGCGGTCTGGTCATTGCAACCCAGGATGGCCGTTGGAGGTGAGGGGAGTGTCATCAGCTGGTGGGCTGCCAGGTATCCACCTGGCTCACTCAGGTCCCCTTCTACTACCAACTTAAGATCCAATGGGATACCCGCTTGTTTTAACCCCTGGCAATAGCCTGCATATCCTTCGACCTGGATCACCAGGTTCGATGAAGCCCCGATATAGGCAATCCGGCGGTGACCTTTTTGTACCAGGTGTTTGACAAGCTGAGCAAATCCGCTGCGGTCATCCACCACCAGGTAGGAAAAGTCTCCGCCTGATTCACTTCTGCCAAAAGAAATGAAAGGGAGATGATATTGAGCCATGAATTCGATCCGCCAATCGTGAAGGCGTGTCCGGTTGATAATTATGCCATCGACTCGGCGGCTCTGAATCCAGCGTCGATATTGTTGTCTCTCCAGTTCACTCTCCGGTGGGGAGGAAGAAACTATCAGGTCTATTTGTTGAGCAGCCGCTTCATCACACAATCCTGTGAGAAAGCTGGCATCGAACGGATCGTGAAATTGTGGCACTGTTGCAGCTGATATATACCCGATAGCATCGGCGCGCTGGCGGCGCAGGTGTCTGGCGGCGTAACTCGGCACGTAGCCTGATTCCAGGGCTGCTTTGACAACCCGCTGGCGCGTCTCTTCGGCCACATCATCATAACCATCCAGGGCACGGGATACAGTGGTGATAGAGAGACCTAAGCGCCTGGCCAAATCTCGGATCGTGACGGGCATGAGTATATTTTACAGAATTCCTAAGGTTTAAACAATCTGGTAAGTATATCGACGCTCTTGGGGACGAATTAGAGTTAAAATTGGGGTTAAGTCCAGCAAAAAACCGATAAATTCTAGACGGTAATTTCAGAGATCACCTATCATCAAAGGGAGTTTGATCATTGGATGTCTTAAAACGCTTTGCGATCTTTCTGAAACCTTATTGGAAGGGGATTACCTTTGATATTTTCTGCTTGCTTACCATGATCGGATTGGAATTGATAGTTCCACTGGTGCAACGCACTATCATTGACCAGGTCATTGGCGCACGGAATCTTTCACTCCTTGGGTTCTTGATCGGGGGGCTGGTCGTGCTTTATGCCTCTCAGCAACTGGCCAACTCTGGCGACCAGTATATCCGCCATGTGCTTGGTGGTCGATTCATTCTTGACCTGCGGGTCCACCTTTACGCTTACTTGCAAAAACTTTCCCTGTCGTTTTTCGAGCGCACTTCCACTGGCGAGTTGATGTCTCGGGTGACGAATGATGTCAGCGTGATGGAGCAATTTGCTACTCATGGTGTTACATTGATCGCGGTGGATACCCTCCGCCTGATTGGAGCAATCATTTTACTGTTAATCCTCGATTGGAAATTAGCCTTATTGGTGTTTATCCCAATTCCCATCATCACGGTCCTTCTTCGTATGTTCAACCAGCGCATCCGTCCAGTCTACACCCGCATGCGCGCTCGCCTCGGAGATGTGAATGCCCGCTTGCAAGACAACCTGTCTGGCATGCGGGTGATCCAGCTCTTTGCCCAGGAGCCGCGTTCTTTGCAGGCATTTAATGTGGATAGTGAAAAATATTTCAAGGCACAGGTCCAGGGAATCAGCAATTGGTCGACATTTTTCCCCGCCATGCAATTTTTATCTTCTTTAGGTATCGTGATCGTCCTGGGAGTGGGAGGTGTTTCTGCCATACGAGGTGAACTCACCCTGGGATCGCTGGTTGCCTTCATCTCCTACTTGCAATTTCTCTATTCGCCAATTAACCGCATTGTGGACACGGATAATGTCTTTCAGCAAGCTATTGCGGCAGGTGAACGTATCCTCGAATTGCTGGATACCAGTGCAGAAATTCAAGATGCTCCCGATGTGATCGAATTACCCACTGTGAGGGGTGAGATTCAGTTTGAGGATGTGCATTTCCGCTACAGTAGTGGAGACGAGGTCCTGCGGCATGTCGATTTTTGCATGAAGCCCGGCGAAATGGTAGCCCTGGTTGGTCCTTCGGGAGCAGGCAAGACGAGTATTGCCAACCTGCTGTGCCGTTTTTATGATCCGATTGAAGGCCGAATCACCCTGGACGGTCATGATCTGCGGCAATTGAAGCTGACTTCACTGCGCCGTCAGATCGCTGTTGTCCTTCAGGACACTTTCCTTTTCAACACGACCATCCGCGAGAACTTGCGCTTTGCAAAGCCGGATGCTAGCGATGACGAAATCATCCAGGCAGCCAGGATCGCTTACATCCATGATTTCATCACCTCGCTGCCGGATGGATATGATTCTCAGATTGGTGAACGTGGCGTGCGCCTCTCTGGAGGCCAGAAACAGCGGTTGGCGCTGGCCCGGGCAGTGCTGGCTGATCCACGCATTCTAATCCTGGATGAAGCTACCTCATCAGTGGATGCCGAGACCGAATATTTGATTCAGCAGGCGCTGGAAGCTGTGCTGAAGGGACGGACAGCGTTGGTAATCGCCCACCGTCTATCGACCATCCGCAATGCGGATAAGATCATCGCTCTGGAGGGTGGGGAGATCAATGAGGTCGGTAGCCACGAAGAGTTGATGAGTCATGAGGGGCTTTATAGTCACCTTTACCGCAGACAATTGGAGCTGGCTACCGCAGGAGAGGAAGAGTAAAGGATAGATGATATTCAATCTTTCTCCACGCCAGCGCTTTGCACGGATCATGGATCACCAGGAAGCGGACCGGGTGCCGCTCGACCTGGCTGGAACATCTCTGACTGATATAGACCCGAAAGTAGCAGACAAACTTCGAGAGATCCTAGGTTTTCAAGGGGATCCTTCAGGCCCTTATCAAGTCTTTGACGAGCGAATTCTACGAGCCCTGGAGATTGACTTTCGTCGCGTGGGCGGCCTGATTGGCAGTGGCAACCGGCCTGTGCCCGGTCACCCAGATCAACAGATAGATATGTGGGGAGTGGTTCGGGCCTGGACAGGGAAGTATTGGGATATCATTCATTTTCCGTTGAAGGACGCTCAACTGGAAGATCTCGAGCATTATCCCTGGCCTGAGCCACAACAATGGATCAGCGAATCTCAATTGATGGCCTACCGTGAAGAGGCCCGGCGTCTGTGGCAAGAGACGGATTACGTGGTGGTGGCGGAACACCCGGTATACGGGGTTTTCGAGTTGGGCTGTTGGATGTGTGGTTTCGACGATTTTTTATTGAAGGTGGCGCAAAATCCTGGCTTTATCCGGCGATTGTTTGATATTTTACTTGCTCTGCAAAAGGACTTTATCAGTCCGTATTACCAGGCGGTAGGTGATTATATCCACATGACCACCAGTGGCGATGATTTTGGTATGCAGACAGGACCTTTGATCTCGCCACGTGCCTTCCGCGATCTGGTCAAACCTTATTATGCTGAACGGATCGCTTTTACTCGTCAATATACTCGCGGTTATTACTGGCACCACTCCTGCGGATCTATCTATGCCTTGATACCCGACCTGATTGAATGCGGTGTGGATATCCTCAATCCGATCCAGCCAGGAGCAGCCAGGATGGAACCGGAACGCCTGAAAGCCGAATTCGGTGACAGGTTATGCTTTCATGGTGGATTTGATACCCAAAACGTTCTTCCCTTTGGAACGCAACCCACAATTGAAGCCGAGGTAGCACGGGTGATGAATGCAATGAAAGAAAATGGCGGTTACATCTTCTCCGCTGGTCACAATATTCAGGATGACGTACCCGCCGAAAATGTTTTGGCTATGTACCAGGCGGCTAGAAAGCTGGGGGTATACACATGAGATTTTTACTCGGAATTGACATTGGTGGAACGAAGTGCGCTGTGGTACAGGCGAGTCTGCATGGTACTGCGCTGGAAATCCACGGAAAAATCTCCTTCCCGACTCCCCCAAACTCGCCGGGTTTAGCAATCGAGAAGATAACAAAAGCCTGTATGGATTTGCTACAGGGCCATGAATGTTCTCTCGAGGATGTTGAGGCGATAGGGATCAGTTGCGGGGGACCACTTGACAGTCAAAAAGGGACCATTCTTTCTCCTCCCAACCTGATGGGCTGGAATGATGTGCCGATTGCCGATCTCCTGGAAAAGAACCTGGGACGGCGGCCCACCCTGCAAAATGACGCCAATGCCTGTGCAGTTGCCGAATGGAAATTTGGAGCTGGAAGGGGATTGCAAAACATGATCTTCCTGACCTTTGGCACTGGTTTAGGGGCGGGTTTAATCTTGAATGGTCAACTTTACAGCGGTTCCAATGACATGGCGGGCGAGGTTGGTCATATCCGCCTGGAAACTACTGGGCCGGTTGGCTATGGGAAAGCTGGCTCCTTTGAAGGTTTTTGCAGTGGGAGTGGAATTCCTCAGATTGCCGCCACTTTGGCGCGTGAAAGATTTCAAATGGGCCAAAAAGTTTCGTTCTGCTCCAGCCAGGATCAGATTCAACACTTGGATGCCAGGACCATTGCGGAATTCGCCGAAGCTGGCGATGAGCTGGCCCAGCAGGTATATCGAATCTCCGGGCATTACCTGGGCCAGGGACTGGCGATCCTGATTGACATTTTGAATCCTCAGGCGATTGTGATCGGCAGCATCTTCACTCGGCGTATGAATCTACTATGGAAAGCTGCATCCGAGGTAATCGATCGAGAGGCGCTGCCCCTGGCCAGAAAGGTGTGCCAGATTCTTCCGGCTGAGCTAGGCGAGCAATTAGGGGACTATGCAGCGCTTGCAGTGGCAACCTATGGATTGGAAAGGGAGACAGGATAACAGTGATTGACAATGAAGGGTGCCACGTTGGACTAAACAAGTGAGATACTGTTTTTGGAAAGAAAAGGACATTTTACAGTTGACAATCCGTTCTCAATTCTCTATAATAACATTGGTCAGTAGCCATAACGATAACGGCAGGGTTTACCGCAAGTCTTTTCGACCTCCGATTCACTGATTCCCCCGTGGATAAGTGAACGATACGGCATGAGGAGCAATTCTCATTGCCCGCCAGTGCGCAAAGGAGGATGGTTCTGGAATGAACAGAATCATTCTTCACGCGCACTTTTTGTTTTCAAGGTACTTCTTTAGAAAGGAGGGCAGGTTCGGGAGCATATTAATCACCTTGCATAATAATGAATTCTGCAAGCCTTATTCTGCAGGTTTTTCACATCCTGATTAGAGAGGAGCAAACCTATGTGGCTCGTTCGCATCAACATGACTGATCGCACTACCAAGGTCGAGCCGGTCCCGGAGAAGTACAAATATTTCTTCGGGCGCGCTATGACCTCGAATCTGGTGGCTGATGAAGTGCCACCGCTGGCCCATCCACTCGGGCCGAATAATAAGCTGGTCTTTTCTCCGGGGATTGTCACCGGCACCTCTGCCCCCACCTCGGCGCGCCTTTCGGCAGGTGGTAAATCGCCCCTCACCGGCGGCATCAAGGAATCTAACGCCGGGTCCTCGTGGGCGGCTGACCTGGCCCGTTTGCAGATCCGCGCCCTGGTCCTTGAGGGTCAGCCCAAGGAGAAGGACAAATTCTGGGGCATTTCCGTCGCCTGGGATGCGGACGCCGGTAAACCCAAGCTTGAGTTCTGGGATGCCACGGAGTACACCGGCGCTGGTAAAAATCTTTACGATATCGCCCCCAAAATCTACGCCCGCTTTGGCGATCGCATCTCTGTATGCGGAATTGGCGTGGCTGGCGAGCTGGGATACGGGAATGCTGGTATCATGTATAACGACGAAGCCAAGCGCCCCAGCCGTTATGCAGGGCGAGGCGGTTTGGGTTCGGTGATGGGCAGTAAGAAGGTTAAGTTCATCCTGCTTGACCGGAAAAGCGTCCCGGATATGCCGATCGTCGATAAGGCTCTCTTCGATGAGGGCCGCAAGAAAATGATCGACGGCCTGCGCACGCATGCCATCACCAAACCTAAGGGCGGTCTGAACTCCTATGGCACGGCTGTGTTGATTAACATTATGAACGAAGCAGGCGGCCTGCCGACCCGCAACTTCTCCAGTGGGCGCTTCGAGGAAGCCGCCAAGATCGCCGGTGAGGCCATCTTCGATACCAACAAACAGCGCCTGGGCAAGGAACTCTACAACCATGCTTGCAGTCCGGGTTGCATCATCCAGTGCTCCAATACCGCCTATGACGAGAACGGTAAGGAGATCACCTCCTGCGTGGAGTATGAATCGGATTGGGCGCTGGGTGCCAACTGCGGCATTGGCGACCTGGACAAAATCGGCGAGATGATCCAGCTCTGCAACGCCTATGGCCTCGATACCATCGAGACTGGCACGACCATTGCAGTGGCGATGGAAGCAGGTGTGATCCCCTTCGGGGATGCCAAGGGCGCCATCAAGCTGATCCATGAGATCGGCAAGGGTACTCCCCAGGGCCGTATCTTGGGCGCTGGCACCGCTACCACGGGCAAGGTGTATGGCATGACGCACGTCCCGACCGTCAAAGGCCAATCCATGCCGGCTTATGAACCACGCGCTGTCAAGGGTATCGGCATCACCTACGCTACCACACCGATGGGCGCCGATCACACTGCTGGGTACACCATCGCTCCCGAAATACTGGGGGTGAGTGGTAAGCAAGACCCACTCTCATTGGAAGGCAAGGCCGCCCTCAGCCGGGCTTTCCAGGCCACCACGGCTTTCATCGATTCCTCCGGGCACTGCCTGTTCATCGCCTTTGCGATCCTGGATATCGCCAGCGCCTACCAGGGTATGATCGATGAGGTCAATGGCGTACTGGGAACCAACTGGACGGCGGATGATATCCTCAAGTACGGCACGAATGTCCTGAAGGTGGAGCGTGCCTTCAACGAGGCAGCTGGGATTGGCAAAGAAGCCGACCGCATGCCCGAATTTATGAAGACCGAACCACTGCCGCCGCACAACAACGTCTTCGATGTGCCGGATTCGACCCTGGACGCTGTTTTTGGCGAGCTATAACCAGGTTTTTTAACCCGCCTGGGAGCGGGGACGGTAGCTTTCGTACCCTACCCAGATTCCTGAATTTGATGATGTTTGCTTCGCCCCTGAGTTCTTCCAGGGGCGAAGACCTATCTTTTCTTTGGATACGCTGTGGTATGATTACAAAAAACGAGGTTTTTCAGCATGCCAGTCATAACAACGGATGAAAAAGGGCGCTTGGTCCTGCCAGAGGACTTCCTCAACCGGCGGCACATCGCTAACGGGGGAGAATACTGGCTGGACGAACGCGAAGGCGACCTGATCCTCCACCCGCGCCGGCCCGATATCCACAAGCTCTACCTGGAGCCGACCACCGGTTGCAACCTGTCCTGCAAGACCTGCATCCGCAACGTGTGGGAAGACCCGGTGGCAGCTATGTCGATGGCTACTTTCAACCAGATGATGGATAGCCTGGATGGCTTACCCAATCTCAAACGAGTGGTGTTTACCGGGTTTGGCGAACCGCTAGTCCATTCACACATTTTGGAGATGGTGGAAGCGGTTCGCCGGCGCAACCTGGCGGTTAGCATCGGATCGAACGGGCTGCTCTTGAATGAAAGGATGGGACGCGAGATCGTGAGCCTGGGAGTGGACCGCCTGGTTATCTCGGTGGATGGGGTTAATCCGGAAACCTATGCTGGGGTGCGTGGGGCTATGCTGAGCCAGGTGCTGGAAAACATCCGTATACTCAACGAGATCAAGCGTCAGCAGGGTTCGCTCTTTCCGCAGTTGGGCATCGAGTTTGTTGCCCTGCAAAGCAACCTGTCGGAGCTGGAAGAATTGACCCATCTGGCAGTGCACCTGAGCGCGGCGCGCGTGCTGGTCAGCAACGTGCTGCCCTATACCGAGGATATGCGCGAGCAGATGCTCTACGGTTACGAGCCGCACTCGCCCTTTAAAGCTAGTGGTTGGCCGGTACACCTGGATGCCTGGGTCACCTGGGGCACCCTGGAGCTTCCGCGCATGTACTGGGGTGCCGAGCGGCGCTGCCGTTTTGTCCAGGACCAGTCAGCGATAGTGGGCTGGGATGGGGGTGTGACGCCTTGCTATGCCCTCTCTCATAATTATTCCTATTATGCCATCGATGGGCGAAAGAAGCAGGTCAGCCGCTATATTCTGGGGAATGTCAACGAGCAACCCCTGGATCAAATCTGGATGGGTGAGGATTATGTGCGCTTCCGCAGCGAAGTACGCGGTTTTCATTTCCCCTCTTGCCCCAACTGCGATCTCCGCGAGACGTGCGATTTGCGCGGTCGCAACGAGGGCTGTTGGGGATGGAATCCTTCCTGTGCCGATTGCCTGTGGGCGCAGGATATTGTGAGGTGCCCGTAGGATGATGCGCGTCTGGGTAAAACTTTTTGCTGGCCTGCGCCGGTTTGCGCCGCAAGGGTCGACCTACGGCAAGCCCTTTGAGGTTCAGTTGCCAGAAGGTGCCGTCCTGGGTGAGTTGGTGCACCTATTACAACTGCCTCCCCAGGAGACTAAAGTTGCCTTTGTCAACGGCCGCGCCCGCGAGATGGACTGGCGACTAGAAACCGAGGATGAGATTGGCATCTTCCCACCCATAGCGGGGGGATGACGCCTTTGAGAGTCTTTGCATAAAGCATTTTTAACCAACAATGAGGTAGCATGGGAACAATCACAGTGGATGTCTGGCTGTACGGACCGCTGGCGCGCTACGGCGGAGATGCCGACCGCAGCAGCTTTGCCAACCTTGCTATGCAGCTCCCAGAAGGCAGTACGGTGGGTAGTCTGCTGGCAGTGCTCCATATGCCAACCGAAGAGCGCGGTATTACTTTCATTAATGGGGATCTGAGCGCTATGCCCGGGTTACAACCGGACCTGGAACATCTCCTGGCTGATGGAGACCGGGTAGCTTTCTTCCATCTGCAGAGCATGTGGCCGTTCCAATATCGCCACGGGGTCAATATGGTCAATGAAATGACCGATGCCATGCATAAAAGGGAGGATGGAGGGCTGCACCATACCTATTAGCCCCAGGTGCGGCCCGGTGGCTTGGTTAACTGTTGTTACCAATCCAGAGGTGGATTGCAAGCTGCTGCTCGGGATGGATCGGCGATAAGTGTGTCGCCTTGGATCACCTATCTCCATGAAAGTACAATCACCTGAAAGTCACTTCTTTGACAGACCCGTCGCTGGAATTATTTTAGCTGCAGGTGCGTCCATTCGCATGGGCAAACCCAAACTGCTGCTTCCCTGGCAAGGTGAACCCTTAATCCGGCATGTGGCTTGCACAGCGCTGGCAGCCAGGTTATCACCGGTTCTGGTCGTCACTGGAGCGTATCAGGATGAAATCAAGGCTGCTTTGCAGGATCTCCAGGTGCAAATGATTCACAATCCCGATTGGGAATCCGGCCAGAGCACATCTGTACGCGCGGGAGTGCGAGCGCTGCCCGACGAAACCGCCGCAGCAGTCTTCTTACTAGGTGACCAGCCGCAAATTCCTGAGGAGTTGGTTTATGCATTGGTGGACGCCTATGCCCAAACCCAGGCACCGGTGGTTGCCCCGCTGATTGCTGGCAAACGCGGCAATCCGGTACTTTTCGATCGAACAATATTCCTGGAATTATTGCAATTGAGTGGTGATGCTGGAGCTCGCCAGGTTTTTGGACGTTATCCACCTCATTTTATTCCCTGGGATGATGCCAGCTTGCTGCTGGATATCGATACACCAGCAGACTATCAACAATTAGCGGAAGATTCTTAACTGGGCAGACTCGCGCTGAACACAAGGCAACTGATTTATGTGTCCAGTTTTGTCTACATTGGAGCTACCCAACCTGGTCGATAAGCCGCATATCATCCCTCGATGGGATTCTGGCTTGGAAACCATGGAAGAACCCCAGGCTGGTCGATAAGCCGCATATCATCCCTCGATGGGATTCTGGCTTGGGAACCATGGAAGAACCCCAGGCTGGTCGATAAGCCGCATTCTGTCTTGGGGGATCATCTCTCTAGGCTGGCAGTCTCCTGCCAGCTCGTGCAGCCTACCCAGGACTGAAAAAGACGAGCAGTCTCTCGCCGGTCCGAAGACCAGCTTTGTCCTTGCTTGGCCTTGCTCTCGGTGGGGGTTGCCTGGCTGCCGCATTGCTGCGTGCGCCGGTGGTCTCTTACACCGCCTTTTCACCCTTGCTACCCATTATGGGAGCGGTATGTCTCTGTGGCCCATTCCGGCAGGTTGCCCTGCCCGGGTGTTACCCGGCACCGTGCTCTGTAGAGTGCGGACTTTCCTCGAATACACCTTCGGTGTACCCGCGATCCCCTGACCAACCTGGGGCATTATCATGATACACGGTTTCAGGGGTCGCGTCAACGTTGATTGTTCCAAGTGCTGAGAAATTCGTTATAATCACCCTGGAGGATCTCATGCCAATTCAGGTGCTTGCAGATTCGGTGGTTTCGCAGATTGCAGCAGGTGAGGTGGTTGAACGTCCAGCTTCAGTGGTCAAGGAGCTGTTGGAAAACGCCCTGGATGCACACGCTCGACAGGTATCTATCCGGGTGGAACAAGCTGGACGAAGGTTAATCGAAGTGGCGGATGATGGTGAGGGAATCCCGGCGTATGAACTTCGCCTGGCGGTAACACGCCATGCCACCAGCAAATTACGGACCGCCGAGGACCTGTTTCGCATCGCCACGCTCGGATTTCGCGGCGAGGCACTGGCATCCATTGGCGCAGTATCCCGTACAACCCTTACCTCCCGCCAGCCTCAATCCACGATTGGAGCTCGCTTGCAGGTGGAGGGTGGAAAGATATTAGACCTGGAAGCCACCGGTGTGCCAGCCGGGACTGTAGTACGGGTTGAAGATTTGTTTTACAACCTTCCGGCACGTTTGAAATTTCTAAAAAAGGATATTACTGAGCAACAGCAGATAGATGCCTTGGTGACACGCTATGCTTTGGCATATCCTTCTGTACGGTTTCATCTTTTCCATGATGGCCGTCCAGTGTTGCAGACCAGTGGCAATGGAGATCGACGGGAGGTGTTAGCCCGTTTTTACGGAGTCGATGTGGCTCGACAAATGCTGGAAGTCGGCTTGGAGGAAGTGGATATAAAGATAAGCGGTTTCGTCAGCCCGATTTCACTGACACGCTCGAATCGCCGGGATATGACTTTCTTTGTGAATGGACGTTGGGTTCAAGATCCTGCGCTTTCTTCCGCGCTCTTGCAGGCCTACCATACTTTGCTGATGGTCGGGCGTTATCCTATGGCGGTGTTGTTCCTCGAGCTTGACCCAGAAACTGTCGATGTGAATGTCCATCCAGCCAAGGCTGAGGTGCGCTTTCGGAGTTCGGACCATGTATTCACCACGGTTCAGCGAGCCGTTCGTCGTGGACTCCTGGCATATTCCCCGTTACCTCAAATCTCGCCAGCCACCTGGCGAAGCGCGGCAGCACAAGCGCAGACCAGCCCTGCACAGCGTATGATTGATCCGTCCTGGGAAATAGCTGCTACTACGCGATTGGAGGCTATACCCGAAGAAGCAGGGGAAACCAGTGAAGCGACCGAGGTTCAAACCAGTCCAATGATGGGATTACCTGCCGGATCACTTCCGCTCTTAAGGTTGATTGGCCAGTTAGGCTCGATGTACCTGGTAGCCGAAGGACCGGATGGCCTTTATCTGGTGGACCAGCATGCTGCGCACGAGCGAGTGCTTTTTGAGCGCTTCATGCATCAACTAGGCGCCCCTATTGCGTCCCAGGCATTATTGGAGGCAGTGACCTTCCAGCTTCCACCACAGAATTCCCGGATGCTGAATGAGCAACTTGCAGAGCTGGTAAAGCTTGGTTTCCAGGTGGAACCATTTGGACCGAATTCCTTCCGCGTTCGGGCAATTCCTGCTATGTTGTCTGGGATAGATCCTGCCACAGTCGTACGAGTGGTGGTGGAGGATTTTGAGGAGGATGAGACCCCACTCCAGGCGGAAAAAGAAGCACGCCTGGCGGCGCGTATTTGCAAGCGAGCGGCGGTTAAGGGCGGGCAGGCACTCTCGGTGGAAGAACAGAAAGCGCTGCTACGGGACCTGGAAGCTTGCCAATCGCCGCGCACCTGCCCACATGGTCGGCCAACCATGATTCATCTATCTGTTGAGCTGCTTGAACGGCAATTTGGCAGGCGCTAAGCTTTCCCAGCCCCCTGAGACCTTTTCAATGGTAGATATATTGTAAACGTTGAGCCACTGTTCACCTGGCTCTGTACTTCGATTCGGCCGCGGTGTCCCTCCACGATCCGTTTGCATATCGAAAGCCCCAATCCAGTGCCAGCAATGATATTTTCGGTGGCCTTAACGCGGAAGAATTTCTCAAACAGGTGGGGCAGCACCTCCGCCGGCATCCCCATCCCGGTATCTTGAACTACGAGCCATGCAAGATTTCCCTCTACCCCAGCTTTCAAGAAAATCTTCCCTTGGGGACGGTTGTACTTGATGGCATTGCTGAGCAGGTTGAGCAGCACTTGCTTGATTTTGTCCCGATCGGCTTCCAGGGCTGGAAGAGTTTCCGGGTATTCCTGAAAAAGCGACAATCCCGATTCTATTACTTTATGCTCAGTAATCTGGCAACATTCCTGCAAAAGCTCTTTTAGATCAAATTCCTGCATGTTGAATGAAGCGCGGCCAGATTCTAGTCGTGCGAAGTCCAGGAAGGAGGTTGTCAGTTCGTTCAGGCGCTGGATTTCCTGATTGATGGTGTGTGTCAATGAAAGTCGTTGGTCTTCAGACACGTTCGGCCGTTGAAGCAGGTAACTGATCGTACCAATTGATGTCAATGGAGTGCGGAGCTCATGCACTAATTCGGAAATCAGGTCTGACTGCTTGAACAGGCGGCTGTTTTCAATGGCAATTGCTGCTTGAGCTGCCAGCACAACCAGCTTGTCCTGGTCTTCCTGGTCGAAGGTGCCCTGAATTTTATTGAGTACTTCGAGTACTCCGATCAGTTTTTCTTTTGCAACCAGAGGAACGGCAATAATTGAGCGAGTTTTGAAATGTAGCTGGTTTCCCACCTGGGAGAACCAGCGCTTGTCCTTCTCTACATCAGGCACAATCACAGGTTCTCTGTGTAAAGCTACCCATCCAGCAATGCTTTCTGTGGGTACAACGATACTACTCAGGGTCTCGCGGTTGGTGATATTGGTTGCAGCCTGGAAGTAAAGCTCTTTGCGTTTCTCGTCATACAGGAGGATTGAAGCTTCATCTGCTTCGGTGATATGCGTGGCGCTATGCAGGATGCGCGTCAGTAGTTCATCCAGATCCAGTGTGGAAGCAAGATCTAGCGATATTTCAACTAGGTATTGGTAAAACTCGATCAGTTTGGAGTCGGTGGGTTCTATCATAAAATTTCTTGAACGATGAGTGGAAGGACTTCTGCCACGTTATAAGGTAATAAGATATCTTCGGCTTCATCCAGAGCCGTTTCAGTGAGATTGATGATGACCAGATGGGCATGGTTCTGCAATGCAAAAACTGGCAGTTGGTTGGCTGGACTCACTTCCAGCGACGATCCCGCCACAATCATCAAATCAGCCTTCATACTGTGGCTTTCTGCACTGGCCCAAGCCTTCTCCGGTAGCATTTCTTCGAACAGCACAATATCTGGCTTGATCAGGCTCGTACATTTCGGGCAGCGCGGCATCTGGCGCTTTTCCAGAAAAGAAGATTGGTATTGACTTAAGGGATAGGTTTGTTTGCATTGAGGGCAAGAAAATGTGTTCAACGAGCCGTGCACTTCAATCACCGTTTGAGAACCAGCTCGCTGGTGTAACCCGTCAATGTTCTGAGTTATCACAGCCTGGACGCGACCGGCTTGTTCCAAGCTGGCCAATGCCCGGTGTGCAGGGTTGGGCTGTGCCGACCAGATCTGTGTTGCCAGAGGATGCAACCAATTAAAAAACACTTGCGGGCGGTGGCGAAAGGCTGTGAGGGATGCGACCTCCATTGGATCGTTTCGGGTCCATAGTCCAGTATTCGCAGACCTAAAATCCGGGATGCCGGAAGGGGTTGAAATTCCAGCACCACTAAATACGACTGTGTGATGTGCTTTTTTGAGAAGAAGACCGGCTTGCCGGATGGCCCCATCTCGGTCAGAGAGCATCATTTCTTGATCCGTTCGGCAATCCGCTTTGCTAACACCTCGATTTGTTGAGCCACCAATCCTGTGGGTTGGATATTGATCAGCGGTGTCGACCGGATGTCCGCCTGATATGCCAGCTCGGGCGCTGGCGGGACCATGATATCGACCGGCTGTTCCACCCGTTCCTGGATTTGCGATAGGGATAGCTGGATTTCCGCCCGAACACGGTTAACTACGACGACGCTGAGTAACTTGGTTTTCCCTGGCCCTTTGTTGGTCAGTTCTTCAATCAGATGGCGCGTGCGTTGTACAGTGCCCGGATAAGGCTCTGTCACTACCATGATCTCATCGCAAAAGGCAATTGCCCGGTCCAAGTCCGGCAGGCATGGGTCACCGATATCGATTAGGACTAACTCAGCCATCAAAGGAAGTTGTTGTAAGAGTGATTGAATCTGCGGGATGGCATTAACCAGATGGAAATCTGCAATTTGGTGAGAAGCCATCAGCATTCGAATCCCAAAAACGGTACGCACCAACTCGCTTTCAATGGCCGATGTAGTGATTTCATTTGGTTTGAGTTGTAGAAGGTTGTTTAGACCGGTGGGTTCACTGAAACCCAGATCATATGCCCAGCTCCCGTGGCCTGGTCTCAACTCCACTGCAATCACATTGTCTTTGGTAAGGTTATGGTAACTGATTGCCAGGTTGAGCGTCAGGGTGGAAACACCGATTCCTCCGCGCGCTGCCACCAGGCCAATGGTAGTTCCCCGGTTTCCAGTGGTGGATGTGGTATCGCGCGGTTTTCGTCGGCTTAGAAGCGCCTTTACATGAGCCACCAATTCTGCCGGGTGGATCGGTTTGGTCAGGTAATCATCTGCACCGACCTCGTAACCGATCACTTTATCTTCTACTTGGCTTTTAGCAGTGAACATCAAGACTGGTATGCTGGCAGTTTCCGGGTTGGCGCGCAATTGCTGGGTGACTTGGTAACCATCCAGATCGGGCATCATAATATCCAGAAGGATTAAATCTGGCTTTTCGGTGTGCGCCAGGCTTAATGCGATCGTACCATTGTTAGCTGGAGCAATCTGGTAACCCTGGCGTTGTAGCATTAACCCCACCAATCGTAGTGTTTCTGGATCGTCATCGACAACTATAATCTTCTCAGCCACCGTACCACCTCTTCGTATCAACTTTAAGAATCAGTCTAGCATAAACTCGGGTCGGGCGCAAGTTTATAATGAGGACAAATGGTTTATTATGTATAATCGGGGCATGAATATTCAGCGGTTAGCGCGGGTGTTACGAGAGGAGTGCTTATTAGACCTACAAAAGCCCGTTATTGTAGCAGTCTCAGGTGGCCCGGATAGCCTATGCTTGCTCGATTTGTTGTACCTCTTGGAATATCCGCTGTTAGTGGCGCATTATGACCACTCTCTCCGGCCAGAATCTGCTGAGGATGCTCGCCAGGTGGCGATGATCGCAGCAGGTCATCACTTACCCTTTCTTTCAGAACGCGGAGATGTGATGGGGTTAGCAAAACGGGAGCGCCTATCGGTTGAAGAAGCTGCCCGGGTAGCACGCTATCGTTTTCTTTTTGAGCAAGCGCGGCAGCACCAGGCTCAAGCAGTGGCAGTCGGTCATAATGCTGATGACCAGGTAGAAACGGTGCTGATGCACCTGTTACGCGGAGCTGGAATGGCAGGTTTGAAGGGCATGACCTACCGCAGCTTCCTGACTGAATGGGATACTCAAATTCCATTGGTCCGGCCGCTGTTGGGGGTTTGGCGCACAGAGATCATGGCTTATTGTGAGGAACGCGGGCTAAAACCGGTTAACGATCGAAGCAACCAGGATCTCACATTCTTCCGCAACCGGCTGCGCCACGAATTGGTCCCTTTCTTAGAGCAATACAATCCCCAGGTTAAAAATGTTGTCTGGAGGATGGCTAATAACCTGGCTGCAGACTATGGATTTTTGGAGCAGTCTGCTCACCACGCCTGGAAGAATTGCTTGGCCGGCGAGGGGCAAGGTTACGTGGCATTGGTTCTTTCCCTGCTTATCCAATTACCTCTGGCGCAACAACGCAGTGTCCTACGCCGGGCACTGGCAGAACTGCGCCCAATGCTGCGAGATATTGATTTTTCGGCAGTAGAACGTGCCTTAGAATTCATTAAAAACCCGCCCCGGCGTCGCCAGATGAACCTGGTTCGTCATCTCAATTTATTGATAGATGGAGAACTGCTTTTTATCCGGGATGATGCTCAGAGCCCACAGATTGCAGTCTGGCCGCAGCTAGGGTCTGAAGAGAAGTTGATTCTCAAAGTACCGGGTGAAACTGTCTTGCAGAATGGGTGGATTTTGGATGCTCAAATGGAGCGGGTCGGGAAGGTTGTTGGGGATTTGTTCCTGGAAGATCATCCTTATAAGGCCCATCTGGATCGGTCGACGCTCGAATTTCCGCTATATTTGCGTACCCGCCGGGAAGGGGATCGGATCCAGCCCTTGGGGATGGAAGGGCATTCTCTAAAGCTGGCGGATTTCATGACGAATATCCACCTACCCAGGATGGCGAGGAATCGATGGCCTCTGGTTTGCTCAGGGGACCGCGTTGCCTGGTTACCTGGTTATCGCTTGGCACATTTTTGCCGCGTCCGTTCAGAGACACGGGATGTAATCGTCCTTGAATTGAAAAAGATATCAGCTAACAATCAGGAAGGATGAAAGTCGCCTATTCCTCAGGGTTGACCTGGTCTCCGGCAAGTTGGCGCAGTTTCATGCTGATTTCGCGCCATTGGATTTTTGATATGCCCAATTTCTGGCGGATCTTGTCATGTTCCATCCCTGAGATCCAATCATCCAGGGCGCAAGTCCACCGGCACATGTCGAAGGAAAGATGCTTTACCAGCCCGGCTTCATTGCCGAGGTCCTCCAGCAAGTATTCCAGGCGGCGGGGAGACCAGGCGAAGACACGATCAACGGGTTGGTATTGGGCCAGGTATTCATTGTAGCTTTCAACCCATTCATCGGGCAAGGGGATTTTCCGCTCTTTATAACGGCTGCTGGGATTGGCATACCGGATGAATAAAAGCGGGCCGGTGGGTGTTGCTACGTCAATGTGGTTGAGATTTACTGTAAGGCATTCGCCTTTCTTAATCCCGGTCACCAGCAAGAGCTTCAATAATGTATAAGGGCGGGCATCTGGCTTTTTCGCCTTTCGATAAGCCTGAGCGACCTGCAGCACTTTTTCCTCCTCCTCAAGGGTGAGTACCTGCGGGAGGGGGCTAATGACAGACTGCTGTAAGACTTTTTCGGCTGGATCAACGACGAGAATGCCATTCTTACGAAGCCAGCGGAAGAAGGCCTTGATCGCAGTGATGCGTCGGGATAAGCTCTTTGGACTGCAGGGTACTCCGCGCCCGTTTTGCAACCAGAGCAAGAAGTTGTTCAGGTCGCGTGTGGTAATCGCACCAATCGCTCGATCTGGCGGGAGATGCGAGGCAAGGAGTTGAATATCACCTAGAAACGCTTTTACCGTGTAAGGGGAGCGTCCCTGGTCGTGTAAGAAGATTTCCCAGGCCTGAATGGCTGGAGCAAGTGGGGTTTGAGCGGTAATGTGGGCGCTAACGGTAGTCGAATCCGTTGGCATACGTGCCACCTCTGAACTCTCCTGATTTTCGCATAGCTTAAGATAAAGTCAGTGTACATGAGATTCAGAGATTCGTCAAATCAAAATGCCCTATCAATTTCTATAATCCAGGAGATTATGGAGAAGAAAATGCATCCTGAACCATAGCCTGGATCGCTGGAAGGTCAGGTAGTTGAACCCAGGCTCCCTCAGGGGAAATATAATCCCATGTTTCGTTTGGACCGATGAAATAGGAGTGGATATGATTGGGTTGTGCTATCGCGGGGAGGATTCCAACCAAGGGTAGGAAGTCCTCCAGGCTTAGATCAGTCTCCACATTTTTCCGGTATAGATCAAAGAGATCGGGGGCGTGGTGCACGGCATCCAGAGCGAGCAAGCGGTTAAAAATTGCATAGAGTACCTCTTGTTGCCGTCGAGTACGGTCGAAATCACTGGTCGTATACCTGGCGCGTACATACCACAGGGCAGTCGCTCCATCCATATGAATTTCACCAGGCCCAACCGAACAAGTGCCATTCCAATCTGCTTGAGGCAGGTCACATTGGTCAACCAGGGTATCTGGAGTGTTGACATCGATCCCGTTCAAGCTATTCACCAGGTCGACGAACCCCTGGAAATTAACCATGACATAATGATCTGGGCGAATGCCAAAATTGTCATCCAGGACTTCAGAAAACAGGCCAATTCCACCCAACTCCTGTGCAACGTTGATCCGATTATATCCCCAACCCGGGATCTCAAGATACAGGTCGCGCGGAATAGAAAGGACGTCGACACTTCCTTGTTGTGGCCAGATTTTCACCAGGAGGATAGCATCGGTACGGAAGGAAGGATCTTCTGGCCGTTTATCGGATCCCAGCACCAGAATAGTCATCTGGTCTTTGAATTGTATATCGGAAATGATCGGGGTCGTCTCCAGAATAGGAGACGGAGTAATCATATTGGGGATTGCGGGTGTGACGCTACCGGGGGGTTTACTCGTTTGGAGAATGGATGGGATCGGAACCGGTTGCTTGGCCTTTACTTTCTTGATTTTTGCAGAAGTGTTATCCGCACAACAATTAGTGAGAGTGGGCAGAATGGGTTGAAATGGAGTGCGGGTAGCGAAAGGTTGTTGCCCCATGGTGAATAGACCGACCTTTGCTACAGGAACCGAAAGTGCCTGCGCAGTACAAGATGTAAGCAAAATTGCAATCAGGCAGATGACAAGCGTTATATGGTGTCGTTTCAAAGGCATCCTTGCTGGTGAGCAATTCATTGGAAAAATAATGGACCTCTTATCCATGTTGCAGCAGTCATGCCAACTTAGGGCACTGGAGCCTCGGTAGTATCCGAAGGAACCAGGATGTTAGTCTCGGTGGGAACGACGGTCTCCTTTGGAGGACGAGTTAGAGTCTCAGTAGGCGTTTCCGTGGGAACCTCAGTCTGTGTAGGCTCTGGGGTGAGGGAGGCTTCTTGGGTGGGGGGGATGACCGGAGTATCTGTAAAGATTGGCAAGGGAGTTGCTGTTGCAGCCGGAATTCGAGTGGCGGGGAGGAATGGGACAAAGAATGGGCTGCCAGCATAGAGGATCGTCGAAGTGCCCATGCAATTTGCCAGCTGCAATTGCTGGATCGTTACACCCAGGGCTGTACTGAGACTATGGAGGGTATCGCCTGGTTGGATGATATATTGAACCCAGCCAGAAGGAGGACCGCAAGGGATGGGAGGAATTGTATCGGAAGGAATCAGGCTCGTCTGGGTGACAGTGGGGGTTGTGGGGGGAATGAAGATAATGACGTTAGGAGGGAGATTAGCACTCAACAAGCAATTGGATTCCATGAGCTTTTGTTTTGAGATGCCGATGGACTGGGCAATGCTTTCCGCATTTTCGCCTTTCTGGACAGTATAAGGAAGCCAGCCTTTGGGAACCGGGCAAAGAGTTGCCGTGGGCTCAAAAGAAAGCTCAGTTGAAATTGGCTTGATGGTGACTTCCAGGGTTCCGATGTTGTTGGGAGGAGGTATCTGAATGGTAAGTGAAAGGGTGGCGACGGCCAGTGCGGAGGGTTGCATACCCTGGGCTAATGCCAGGGAGAAAGCGCCCAACACCAACATGCAAGATACGAAGGCCAGCAATAGCCCAGATGTTAGATCACGAAGAGCTTTCATGGGAAGGTTCTGGCATAATGGGCTGGCTGGCATGAAGAGGAAGCAAGACACTGAAGGTGGTTGTTTGACCAGGGACGCTATCAGCCCAAATTCGACCGCCGTAGGCTTCAACTAAGGAACGCGCGACTGAAATACTGGCAAGCGATTCACCTAATCCATTGATGGTAGTACTTTCGGAACGATAGTGTCGCCAAAAAATGCGCGGCAAATCTTCCGGAGCGACTCCCCCGCCTGAATCAGTGACTTGGACCAGCAGATACGGTTGATTTTCCGGCGTGTCCTCTTTAACCTGGACTTGAAGCTGGATTGTGCCTTCCATTGGTGTGACGGTCCCAGCGTTCTGCAATAAGTGAACCAATATTTGCTCAACTGCATCCTGGTCAGCATAAACGTCTGGAATCTCCGCTGGCATATCCACCTGCAGGGAGATATTCTTCTCACGGAGTTGCTCGCTGGTGTCTGCAATTACTTTATCAATTACAGAATTCATGTCGGCCGGTTCAAGGTCCCACTCCGCTACACTTTCTCCAGCCGTTAATTGCAATAGTTCGTTAAGCATTGAACGTAATCGCCCGGTAGCGGCCTGGATGCGTTCCAGGAACTTGCGTTGTGTGGACCCGATAATCCCGATTGACTCGGATAATAAGATTTCGTTATAACCGATGATTGAAGTAATCGGCTGGCGCAACTCCTGGATGATAGAGCTGATAAGTTCTTGTCCATCGAGATGGGAATTTTCATACTGCTTGACTTGCATCTCCAGGGTGAGGATTTTCATATTTGCACCTGCCAGCATATTCTGTAGCTGGGCAGATTCCTTGAGAGCTGCTTCAAGATTGCTCTCCATCCCTTGATAAGCATCTGAGGATGTATGATCCTGGGGAGTAGCAGCTTGCTTCAACTCGTTTCGTAACAGTTCATTTTCTTCCTGAAGAATCTGGATAGCCTGCTGAGATTCGTTCTGTAGCGCCAAAAACTGTTGCAGGTCTCCGCTGCCCTGGTTGGAATTGCGTAATCTTTCCAGGTCACTGGAAAGACGCTGGTTTTCTTTTTCGAAGGTGTCTAACTTCTGGCGAAGCTGTTGAAGCTCTACCATCGTAGAGGGGTGCACAGCTTGCTGCTCGGCGCGCATCAGCACCTGGGCAATGGTCTCTGTGACCGTCATCAGGTAGCTTTGGTCACCGGTATTCCATGGGCGATTGGAATAAGGACTGAGTAACAAAAGCGCCCCCCATACCCGTGAAGCAGCTACTAGTGGGATCAACAACAGTGTACCTGGCTTATCCAGGCCAATTGCTTCAGCCAATACTTGCAGATCACCTGTTGACTGGGAGTCGGAGATGCGCAGGGGTCGGCCACGCTGTATGTTTGAGGCCAGCGAAGGAACTTTAGTATCTTCCAGGCTGGTCTGAGGTAGAGCTTCATCGCGCACCAGGTCATAACCACCCTGGATCACGATCTTTCCCTGGTCATCTGGCGAGGTGACCAGTAGGCATAGGTCAGCCAGCATCGTTTGGGCAACAGCGCGCGTCACGGCGTTAATTAACCCTTCGGGTTGCTGTTCTTTTGCGAGCTGTAACCAGGCATAAACTGCACGTGGCTCTGCAGTGTAGCGTCGTTTTTCCTCAGTCACACTCTCAGTTTCCGGACGTACAGCGATCTTTTCTGCCTGGTACACACGTAATGCCAGGACCGGCAAGGTGGGATAAGCGCATAATAATGCCAATCGGAGAGGGGCATTGTAATCCTGGCCTGGCTCATACCAAAGAATCCCTGCTAAATATCCGAGCAGATTAATGATTAAGAACCCGAGACCTATTCCCCAACCTTCTGGGCGCTCCAGGAGCAAAAAGAGCAATCCATTGACTAAGATGAAAAGTGGAACAGCGATCCAAAGCCAGCTGAGCCAGGAACTATTGAAGTTGAGTGAAACTGCAGATGGGCTCCAGGCTACCAGAGTAAAAAGAAAGACAATGATGATGATCAGGCTGAGCAATCCGCTGGCCAGGTCAGCCAGGCGGGCCGGGCGAGGGAAGCTCCACAGCCAGATAATCCAAATCAAACACCAGGTTGTGATGGCCCGGTCGAGAGGTGGAAGCAGGACCTTAGAGTTGATGACATTTTGCCAGGCCAGAGCGCTGGCAAAGAATAAGGCCAGTTGCCCCAATAAGACCAGGCTGAGACCCAGGAGTGCCCGGCGAACCTCAATCTGGGAATTTCTGCGCTTTCCCAGAAGAATGAGCTGGAAAGTTGCCATTAGTGAGATGACCAGCGTTAGCTGGATCATCAAGCTGCCCGGTGGAGAAATGAGCATGGCAAAAATGGTCTGGAAAAAGCTGCTCATGCCTGAAAACCTCAGTGTTAATCATTATAGCACGGGTATTTTAAGACACAAGAAACTATGAAAAGTGTAAGGTTCAAAATCTAAGCCAGCGATTCGGTTGGATTACATCGTTCGAATCAAAAGGTTGACAAATGGTAGATTTAGCGTAAAATTTGAGACGTTCGATTTAGTTGCCGAAGTGGCGGAATTGGCAGACGCGCTACGTTCAGGGCGTAGTGGCCAATAGGTCGTGTGGGTTCAAATCCCACCTTCGGCATCCACCCCACCTTTGGGTGGGGTTTTCATTTCTGGGCGTACCTGGGGTGCGTCTTGTAACCATGTTCAATCTAGTGTAAGATTCTGCTATGAAGAATTTGCGTTTTCCTTTCAGTGCCAAACAGGTCATTATCGCCGGGTTACTGGTGGTGTTTGTCTTCTTGATGATGGATCTGAATTCGAGGCTGGCTGACCTTTCACGGCAGAAGAAGCAACTCAGCACGATCCAGACTGAAGTGCACAACATCGAGCGAACCGAGTTTGCTGTGCAGACCCAAATTGCATATGCGACCTCCAATTTGGCAATTGAAGAACACAAACGAGTGGATGAGAAAAAGGTTCGTCCCGGAGAGGTGGCTATTATACTGGTCCCGGATACGAAAGCGACCCCTATCCCACAAATAGTTGCTACACCTGCCCCGACTCACATGGAGAAGTGGCAAGTTTGGTGGACACTTTTCTTTGGAGAGTAGCAAGTATGGAGCCCAACCCGGTTTTGAAGAGGTTAGGTCTGAAATCGGATGATCGAGTGGTGATCATCCATACGGATGGTATTGGTATGTGTCAGGCCAGTGTCTCCGCTTTTGCAGACCTGACTGATTTTGGGTTAATTTCCTCTGGTGCGGTGATGGTTCCCTGCGCCTGGTTCCCCTTAGCTGCTCATTTCTGCCGTCTGCATCCGGAAGTGGATATGGGTGTCCACCTGACCCTTACCAGTGAATGGGAGTTCTATCGCTGGGGACCGGTTTCCACCCACGACCCGGCTACTGGACTATTGGATGATCAAGGCTTTTTCTACCGCACCAGCATAGAGGCTCAGAAAAATGGCGATCCCAGTGCAGTTCAGGTTGAAGTGCAAGCACAGGTAGCACGAGCGGAAGCATTTGGGATCTGCCCAACCCATATTGACACTCACATGGGCGCAATGGCACATCCCAAGTTTCAATCGGTATATTTGCAATTAGCTCTGGCACAACATACCGCAGCCATGGTTTTTCGAATGAGCGAAGCCCAATATCGTGCGATCGGGCTGGATGCACAGTCGGCAGCCACTGCGGTTCAGATGGTTCAGATGCTGGAACAGCAAGGAATTCCATTGCTGGATCACCTGCGCAGCATGCCGCTGAATGATCCCAAAGATCGGGTGCAACATACTCAACGCGTGCTTTCTGAACTTCCCCCAGGGATCACCCACTTTATCATACATCCCTCCAAAGATACCCCCGAGTTACGCCAGGTCACTACGGGTTGGGCCAGTCGGGTGGCAGATTACCAGACCTTCACCAGTGAGGAAATGCGCCGCTGGTTGAAGGGAAGCGGTTTGCACGTAATTGGTTACCGTGCATTACAAGAGCTCATGCCCAATAGGTAATCATAACGATTTTCAGGGCTTGATAGATTCTTGCAGGCAAAGCAACCAGCTCCGCTGAGCACCCTTTGGCTCAGATTGGAAGATAGCAAGAATGGGAAGTCGCAGCATGTCTGCTGGGATGCCAACCAGTGGCACTGCCCGGACGCTGCGATCCATCCAATGGCTGGGTAGGTATCCTATTGCCTGCACCTGTCCTGCTATAATCTGGCGCATCGCGGTCGGGTTGGGCGCCAATCCAGTCAGGTTGGCCGGATTTGCCGGACTTGCCAGCAGCGTTTGCCAGATTTGTTGAATGTCGTCGCCATCTGAATATCCCCAGGCAGCGATCTCTCCCGTCACAGTTGGATCGGGCGCATTGAGTTTCTTCCAGGAAGGCTGTTTACCTTTGTAAATTGCTTGTAAGTCTGCCAGGGTTAACTGTTGAATCGGGTTAAGGGGATGGACGATGACAACCAGTTCATCCCATCCAATCACGTCTGCCTGGCCCTTTAGCTCTGCTGGAGCACCCCAACGGAATAGAATATCGGCTTGAGATGGGTCCATGCTTGCCGCGGGTAGAGGATCGACTAAAAGCCCCAGGCCAGCTTGTGGTTGGGTGCATAGATTCATATGGGGACGGATCCAATCCAAAGTCGGGCTGAGGCCAATGTGTAGCAGCGTCACAGTGGGAAGAGGCTTAAAAGTGGGAGTCTGGCAAGCGCCAAGAGACAACGCCCATCCAAAAAGCAGAATATATCTAAAACTCTTGAGATGTGCCATTTCATCCGATAGAGCGGATCAGAGCGATTAACAGCACCAATGTAGCTGCGGACGCACAATAAATTACAAAACTCTTAAAAGAATGGCGAATCAGGAAGGAAAGAAGCCATCTAATCGAAAAATATCCCACGACCGCAGAAGTCACAAACCCTAGGCCAAGGACAGGTAGGAACTCGGACAGGCCTGGAATTTTTACCAAGTCGAAGGTACTCAATAAACCGGCTGCCAGCATAATTGGGATCGACATCAAAAAAGAAAATCGAGCCGCGGCAGGCCGGTCCAATTGGCGGAGCATCCCTCCAGTAATGGTCGCGCCGGAGCGAGAGATCCCAGGAAATATGGAAATTGCCTGGGCAAGACCGATCCACAGGGCATCTAACCAATGGATATGCTCCAGTGAGCGAGTGCGGTGGCCGAAATACTCGGCTGCTACCAGTAGAATCGCAGTGCCATAGAGTGACAATGCGGTAGCCACCGGGCTATTAAATGCCGCCTCCACCATCTCTTTAAGAAACAGTCCGATGAGACCGGCTGGTATGGTTGCCAGAATGAGCAGCCAACCCAGGCGAGATTGGGCATCAGTAAAAGGTTGTTTTTTCCATAAGCCAAGAAAAAAGGCTTGCATAATGGAGATAAGGTCTTTCCAAAAGAAGATGATTACCGCCAGCAAGGTGCCAACCTGCACCAGGACATCAAAGACGAACTTCTGCTTTTCAGGGAAGGTCCAGTTAAGAAGATAAGGGACAATTACAAGGTGAGCAGAACTGGAAATAGGGAGGAACTCAGTCAGTCCCTGAACGATGCCGAGTAATATAGCCTGAAGGAAATTCATGGTTTCTCCGTGGATGGAAGAGGATGCACTGTATAAGGAGGAGATAGGGTATTGCTTTGGTAGGCTTCTATGAATTGCTTTACAAACTCAGAGTAACGGTGCTCGAGGATGGCCTGGCGAGCCTGGCGTACCAGCTCCTCGAGGGCGAACAAATTATGGATGGAGACCAGGGTGGCTGCCAACATCTCGCGGGCAATGATCAGGTGGCGGATGTAGGCCCTGCTGAAATTACGACAGGTGTAACAGGCACAGGTTTCGTCGATTGGCCTGGGGTCGCTGGCATGGACCGCATTCAGCATGTTGATCCGTCCTGACCGTGTGAAGGCCGCCTGGTGACGTGCCAGCCGGGTGGGAAGCACGCAATCGAAAATATCAATCCCGCGCTGGATGCCGTTTACCAGATCTTCTGGGGTGCCAACACCCATCAGGTAGCGTGGTTTTGCGGGCGACAAAATGGAATTAACCAATTCAATCACGGTATGCATTTCCGCTTTGGTTTCACCGACTGAAAGGCCGCCAATTGCATGACCAGCAAAGTCCAGTGAGGAGATGAATTCTGCCGATTGTTGGCGCAGGTCAAGGAAAACTCCCCCTTGCACAATGCCAAAGAGAGCCTGGTCAGGCCTTTTTTTGGTGGACAGGCAGCGATCGGCCCAGGCATGGGTGCGTGCCATGGCTTGTTCGATATAAACGCGATCGTAGGGAGGGGCACATTCATCGAAAGCCATGATGATATCGCCGCCCAACTTCTCCTGGATGTCGATAGACTTTTCTGGAGTCAGGCGATGGATCGAACCATCGATATGGGATTTAAATGTGGCTCCCTGCTCGTCAATTTTTCTCATTTGGGCCAATGAAAAGACCTGAAACCCGCCCGAATCAGTCAAGATTGGATGAGGCCAGGCCATGAAGTTGTGTAAACCGCCGAGTTCGGCAATCCGTTCGGCACCCGGGCGAAGATAAAGATGGTAGGTATTGGCCAGGATCAACGTGGCGCCTAGCTCCTCCAGTTGCGCCGGGGTGACAGCCTTTACGGTGGCCTGCGTGCCGACCGGTGCAAACACCGGGGTAAGGATATCTCCATGAGGTGTATGAAAGATTCCCGCTCGGGAACTCCCATCTTGGGCGATCAGTTCAAATGAAAAATAAGGCCCCGTCATTTACAATCCCCAGAACAGGTGCAGACCGAATAGAATGGCAGCAAAGGCCAACAGGGTCAATGGAAGGCCGACACGGAAATAATCCTTGAAAGTGTATCCTCCTGGACTCATCACCATGATATTCACCGGATGTCCAAATGGGGTTGGAAACGTGAGCGAGCAACCCAACGCAGTTGCCATCCCCAGGCCATACGGATGAATGCCCAGGTAGGACGCCGCAGAAATCGCCAGTGGAGCCAGAACTAATGAAGCGACCTGCCCGCTCATAAACTGAGAGAACAGACAGGCCAGGCTGGTTAAAATTCCAGCAACCAACAAAGGTGGAATTGCTCCTAGCAGGGCAGAAAGACTCCGGATCACCTGGTCAGCCAGGCCAGTAGAACTGATCGCAATACTTAACGACCACATACCAGCAATTAGAAAAATAGCTTTCCATTCGATAGCCTGGTAAGCATCGTTAATTTCTATACACCGCGTGATCAACATCAGAACAGCCCCAGCTATGACTACTTCAGCGGTTGAAAGAATTCCCAGGGCAGCAATCGTCAACGTCACAAGAGTGATTATAATTGCCAACCAGCGTTTAGATGGCTTTAAAACCGCATCCGGATCCTTCTCCAGCAGGATCAAATTCCGCTCCTGGCTGAAAGTCTCTATTCGTGAAGCCGGACCATGCACCAGGAGAGCATCTCCAAAACGCAGCGGCATTTCGGCGATTCCCTTTTGGATAGGTCGGCTTTCACGCCAGATTGCCAGGACGTTCAACTCGAATTTCTCACGAAAATGCAGATTATGCAAGGTGTCGCCGATCAGGCTACAATGTGGAGCGACGATGAGTTCAGCCAGTGTGATGGTTTCATCACTGATGGGAATTTGACGACTATTTTCTGCGATCAACCTTAAACGCAATCCTTCCAGGGTGTCAGTCTCTGCATTCCCAAGCACCAGCAAACGATCTCCCGGTCGAATGATATACTCCGGCAATGGATTCAGACGAGTCTGTTGCTCGTGCAGCACCGCGATGATACTCAAGCCAATATTCTTTCCCCAGCCAGTTTCCGCAATGGATTGGTTTGCCAGCCGGCAACTAGGTAGGACTTCGACCTCTAATAAATTCTCATGTAACCGGTAAAGCTGGGTTAGTTCCTTCTGAAGCGGTTCCCGTTGTTCTGACTTGTTGACGGACTGCTTGCCTGGCAGGAGTCGTCTTCCGAAAGTGATCAAATATAAGGCTCCGAGAAGGACAATGGGGGCACCAATCGGGAAGAAATCTAGCAGCCCAAATCCCCTGAACCCTGCCGTACGAAGTGTTCCACTGACAATAATGTTGGAAGTCGTCAGCAAGGTAGCCATGCCGCCCAGTGAAGTGCCGAAAGCCAGTGGCATCAGAAGACGTGAGGGGGAGTTCTGGCTGTGGCGAGAAAGGCTCATGACGGCCGGCAACAGTACACCCACGGCAGCAATATTATTCATGAACAAAGAAAGAGTTGCTGAGGTGAGTGTAACAACCAAGATCAAACGCCAGTCCGATTGACCTCCCAGGCGCCTCATCAACCTGCCCAGACCGGTGGCAACACCGGTTTGGTGCAAGCCAGCGGAAATAATGGAAATTCCCAGGATCGTCATCACTGCTGAACCGCTGAAACCGGAAAAAACTTCTTTAGGGCCCACGATGTTACAAAGTCCCAGGATTACCATGACGCATAGTGCAATCAGATCGGGCCGTAGCCATTCAGCAATTAGAAAAACTGCTGAGAGCAAAGTCAGGATCAAGGTGAAGATGGCTGATGGGTTCACGTAGAAAATTATACCTTGAGATGATCTGGTCTGGCTTTTCCAGATCTTGGATAAGCCTTGCTGGAACTATTCCCAAGCGTTATACTCGACTTTGAGAAAATCTTCACCAGGATGTTGTGCATGCCATCTGTCCTTCCAGTTCGCGTTTCAAAGCGGTGGCAAGTTGACGCTCGGATTCCCGCTGAAATAGAGGAAGCCTTAAAAAATTACCGGCCCATGTTGCGTCAGATGTTGTTTAACCGCGGTGTGGTGAATGCCGAGCAGGCAGAGAAATTTCTTAATAAGAGTGGTTCTCTACATGATCCATTCTTGCTCACAGATATGGACTCGGCGGTGGAGAGGTTGAGTTGGGCGGCTCAGCATGGTGAGACCATCATCGTGTATGGGGATTATGACGTAGATGGCATCACGGCCACTGTATTAATGGTGCAGATTCTAGAGGCGATCGGTGCAAAGGCACGTGCTTATATTCCGAACCGGTTTGATGAAGGATATGGCCTGACAAATGAAGCCCTGGAAAAACTGGCGAGCGAAGGGGCTCAACTGGTGCTCACGGTAGATTGTGGAATCCGGTCTCCAAGAGAGGCTGAACGTGCTCGAGAATTGGGGATTGACCTGGTCATCAGTGATCATCACGAACCACGAACGGAAATTCCCCTGGCACAGGCAGTGATTTGCCCCAAGCGTCCCGGGGATGGTTATCCTGAAAAAAACCTGGCTGGGGTAGGGCTCGCCTATAAAATCGTTGAAGGGCTTTTGGCCAGAAGCGGAACAGAACACATCGCGGCTGAAGAATGGTTGGATCTGGTGGCTGTGGGCACGGTTGCGGATGTGGTTCCTCTCACCGGCGAGAACCGTTCAATGGTCAAGGCAGGTTTGCGAAGACTGCGCCTGGGCAAACGCCAGGGTATCCTTTCGTTAGCCAATGCGGCCGATCTGGCTTTGCAGAATACAAATGCCCGGGATATTGGTTATGTGATTGGGCCGCGTTTGAATGCTGCTGGCCGCTTGGATTCTGCCATGGATGCCCTCAGTTTATTGATGTCCACTGAAGTAGCAAAGACTGGTTTACTGGCACAGAAATTGGATGACCAGAATCGTCATCGCCAGGACCTCACTCAAAAGTTATTTGAAGAAGCTCAAGTTGGATTGGTGGAGAAAGACGAGCATTTGCTTTTCTCAACCCATTCAGATGAAGATCGCAGAAAGATGGGAATCGTTGGGTTGGTGGCTTCTCGTCTGGCAGACACTTATTATCGGCCAGCAGTTGTTGCAGCTCAAGGAGAGGAATTCACCCGTGCTTCTTGCCGTAGTATCCCAGAGTTTCATATCACGAAAGCACTGGATGAATGCGCTGACCTGATGGAACGTCATGGGGGACATGCAATGGCTGCGGGTTTTACCATCCGGAACGATCGGTTACCAGAATTAAAGACGCGCCTGAAGGAGATCGCAGGCCGCGAACTCGCCGGACTCGATCTGCGCCCGATGCTGCATGCAGATATGGAAATCCCCTTGGGGATGCTTCGTCCTGACGTTCTACAGGATATTGATGCGCTGGAACCCAGCGGTCTGGGAAATCCTGGAGCTTTGTTTGTGTCCCGTGGACTCAGGGTGGACCAGTATTATCGAGTGGGGAAGGATGGTTCACATTTACGGTTAAAGTTCAAGGATGGGGGAATAACCTTTGATGCCATTGCTTTCCGAATGGGTTACTGGGCAGATCAGATGCCCCAGCGGATTGACCTTCTGTATTCTTTTGAGCAAAATTTTTACCAGGGACGATCCTCTTTGCAGCTCAATATAAAGGATTTGAAACCTGCGGATCAAAAAGACGAGCCCGGATAAAATTTAGAGCGTGCTATAATTTAATCACTGCATCCAAGAGGGAACTATTCCATTGGGTAATTTATCATCTGGAGGTGAAGATTATGACTGAGGCATCTGCCAAGCCCCCTACTGGGCCTATTCCAGGTTCATCAAAAAGTGCTCCTTTTGTTCCGCCTCCAATAACAAAGGTGGAAGATACTGGGCTTTCTATCCTTTGGCTGCAGGATCATGTGATGAAGATCATGTATTACCAGGGCTACCTGACTGGGTTTAAGATTTCCGAGGAGGTGGCGTTACCTTTCACAGGGGTGGTAGATCAGGTGCTTGAATCACTAAAGCGAGAGAAATTGCTGGAGGTGCGTTCATCCACTTCTGGTCTGGGGGAGGGTGCCTACACCTATGCCATCACAGCGGCAGGGATCACTCGAGCGCGTGAAGCGCTTGATCGAAGTCAGTATGCCGGACCAGCCCCGGTTCCTCTTGCGGCTTATAACGAAGCGATGAAAAAACAGACTCGCAGCCGTTTTCAGGTGAGTAATCGCTTGATGCGCCAGGTGTTAGCCTCGCTGGTGCTTTCTGAAAAGACCTTTCAACGGCTAGGACCGGCGGTCAACTCCAACACCTCTATTTTCATGTATGGCCCCCCAGGGGATGGGAAGACCAGTATCGCCAAAGCGATTGGAAACCTGATTCTCACACAGATGATTTATATCCCCTATTCCATATATGTGGATGGGCAAATTGTAAAACTGTATGATTCACTGAACCACCAGCTGGCCTCCGAGGACGCCAATGTCCCAGTTTCGGGTACTGGTGCGTTAAAAACAGGTTTCAGACGCGACCCGCGTTGGGTCCGCATCCGCCGACCTTTCATTGTAGTTGGTGGTGAGTTGACCCTGGAAGGATTAGACCTGGTCTTTGATGATACCAACAAGTTCTACGAAGCACCTTTCCAGGTAAAAGCCAATGGTGGAATCTTGTTGATTGATGACTTTGGGCGCCAGCTTGTGCGGCCGCGTGACTTGCTCAACCGGTGGATTGTCCCTCTGGAAAGCCGAATCGATTACCTGACCCTGCATACCGGGCGTAAGATTGAGGTTCCCTTTGATGTGCTGGTGATGTTCTCTACCAACCTGCCACCTCATGATCTTGTGGATGAGGCTTTCCTGCGACGTTTACGCCATAAAATCGAGATTGGTGATCCCAACTATGATGAATATCAGGAAATATTCCGGCGCGTGGCATCTGCCAAGGGAATAGCGTATAGCGATCAGGGTTTGGCTTACTTGCTCCAGGAGTGGTATATCAAACGCAACCGCAAGATGCGCGCTTCTCACCCCCGCGATCTCTGTGACCAGATTATTGACAATGCCCGGTACATGCAGGTTGAACCTGCCATGACGACCGAATTGATTGACCGGGCTTGTGAAGGCTTTTTTGTCGAATTATGATCCCCGATGATTTATCTACGCCGATTCTTTTCGCTCATCGCGGTGCATCCGCTCATGCACCCGAAAACACACTGGCTTCGTTCCGGCTGGCGTTGGAGCAAAAGGCTGAGGCTATCGAGCTGGATGCCAAGCTAACTTCGGATGGTGTAGTGGTTGTCATCCATGATTCCACTGTCAACCGGACGACAAACGGCAAAGGCAAAGTGCGTGAGATACCGCTGACAGTTTTGCGTACTTTAGATGCTGGTTCCTTCTTTTCACCTGCTTTTAGTGGCGAGCGAATCCCGACCCTCGAAGAGGTTTTTGAAGAGCTGGGTGGTAAGCTTTATATTAATGTGGAGTTGACGAATTATACTTCACCAGGAGATGGCCTGGTAAAAAAAGTGGTGAATTTGGTGAAAAAGCATAACCTGGAGTATCGGGTCTTGTTCTCTTCTTTTAATCCACTGAATCTCTTGCAAGCCCGCCAGTTACTTCCGCAGACACCGGTTGGCCTGCTGACACAAGCTGGTATAGAGGGATTTCTTGGCCGATCATGGTTTGGACGGCGGATTGCACCGAAAATGATCCATCCCTACCTGAGTGATACAACTGCAGATTTTATCAGGCGCCAACATACTCTTAGACGGCGAGTGCATGTTTGGACGGTTAATGATCCGGCAGAGATGCGAAGGTTGTTTGCGGCTGGCGTGGATGGTATTTTCACCGATGATCCATTGCTGGCTCGCCAGGTATTGGAGGCAGGGTGATCCCGGATGAGTGGTTGGATCAGGCGGTATATCGGCTTGCGGGGCGAATACATCGAACACCAGTGACCTTTGACGCACGAGAGAACCTGTTCCTGAAGTGGGAGAATCATCAAATTACCGGTTCTTTTAAAGTCCGTGGAGCGTTTAATAAAGTCCTCTCGTTGCAACCCTGGGAATTGCAGAATGGCTTGGTTACAGCTTCAGCAGGAAACCATGGCCTGGGTGTGGCTTTAGCCGCTCAGCAGGTGAAAACCTCCGTGATCGTTTTTGCCTCTGAACATGCAGTTCCTGCAAAATTGGATGCTTTACGCAAGATGGGTGCTGAAGTCCGCCTGGTAGCAGGTGGGTATGGAAATGCTGAACGAGACGCCAAGTTATTTGCATCTCGCCATCAAAAAACATGGATTTCACCTTATAATGATGGACAAGTGATTGCCGGGCAGGGTACCCTGGCCATTGAATTGATGGAGCAACTGGCGCCTGATTTGGGACGTGTCTGGTTGGTGCCAGCTGGAGGCGGTGGATTGGTGGCAGGAATTGGAGCTGCGTTACGCCGGGCGGCGCTTCGGCCCAAGTTAGTTGCCGTACAATCAGAAGCCTCAGCCTTTCTCCATGCGCTTTATCACCGCGGTTCGCAGAAGGATGTCGTTGAATCGGAAAGTCTTGCGGATGGGCTAGCGGGGCCGGTAGAGTCGGACTCATTGACCATTCCCCTGGTTCGCCAGGTGGTGGATGATTTTATTTTAGTCACGGAGGAGGAGATCGCCAGGGCAATTACTCTAGCCTGGGGACTGTATGAGGAACGTATTGAAGGATCAGCTGCTGTGGTTCTTGCGGCTGCATTATTCGGTAAAATAAAGGATCGTCCAGCAGTGTTGGTCATCTCAGGCAGAAATATTCAACCTGAAGTCCATGGCCGCCTGATTATTAAGTGATCGCAATCTCCGCCAGAGTCGAGAAGTAAATGAAATGAAGCGCTTATTGCACAGTTTGATCTTGTTTTTGGTTTTGGCGGCTGCTATTCACCCAATAGCTGCCGTCGGTGCTGAGGCGCGTCTTCAGACGGGCGATCAGGCTGGGCTGAAGGCTAGGAATCTTTTAGCCAAGATGACACCTGAAGAAAAAGTTGGCCAATTGTTTCTGGTCACTTTTAAAGGGAAGCAGGTTGGCGAAGGAACGCCCATATTCGATCTGATCGTTAATCGCCATATTGGGGGTCTGGTTTTAACAGCGAATAATGACAATTTTACTGGTCCAGAAGACACATTATCCGGAGTTTTTCAATTAACCACTGCTCTTCAACAGGACGCTTGGAATGGCTTGCAGCCTACAAATACCGATAGCCAGACTCAGCCAACTCCTCCCCCCAGGCAGTATGTGCCATTGTTTATCGGGATTTCACAGGAAGGGGATGGTTACCCCTACGATCAGATTTTGAATGGGGTGACCACTCTTCCGAATGAGATGGCAATCGGTGCAACCTGGGATCCCAACCTGGCGAGCCAGGTGGGTTCCGTGCAGGGATCAGAATTAGTATCCCTGGGTTTTAACCTGTGGTTTGGACCCTCTTTGGATGTGTTGGATGTGTCAAAAAGCGAGTCAGGTGAAAACTTGGGAGTACGTACCTTTGGAGGAGATCCATACTGGGTTGGTGAAATGGGCAAGGCTTATATTGCCGGGATCCACCAGGGGAGCAACGGTAAGTTGGCGACCATTGCCAAGTATTTTCCTGGCCGCGGTGGTTCGGACCGTCCACCGGATGAAGAAGTGGCGACCGTCAGAAAATCCTTGGAGCAGCTCAAACAAATTGAACTGGCGCCCTTCTTTGCTGTGACCGGTTTAGCACCTTCTCAAGCAGCGACGACTGATGGTCTCCTCATGTCGCATACCCGCTACCAGGGATTTCAGGGCAACATTCGGGCGACGACCAAGCCCGTCAGTTTTGACTCGGCTGCGTTTGATTTATTGATGGGATTGCCAGCGTTCGCATCCTGGCGGAAGAATGGGGGCATTGTGGTCAGTGATAGCCTGGGTAGTCAGGCCGTACGGCGATTGTTTGACCCTTCAGGAAATACATTTGATGGGCGTCAGATAGCACGTAATGCCTTTCTAACAGGTAACGATCTGCTGTTCCTGGATAACTTTACCAGCAATGGAGATCCGGATAGCTATACAACCATCGCCAACACGATCGATTTATTTACCCAAAAATACCGCGAGGACCTTTCCTTTGCGCAGAGAGTTGATCAATCCGTGGAACGGTTGCTGACCTTGAAATATCGACTTTACCCTGAATTTGCGCTGGAAAAGGTGCTTCCGAATGAGCGCGATCTGGCAAATGTAGGCACTTCTCAGTCTTTGAATTTCGAGGTTGCACAACGCGGGGCGACCTTGCTCAGTCCCGATCCTGGTGAGCTAAACACCTCACTGCCCAGACCTCCAGAAACGCGTGATGGGATTGTTTTCCTGACCGATGTAATGGAAGGTCGGCAGTGCAGTAGCTGCGCATCACAACCCGTTCTGGCAGTGGATGCATTGCAAAACGCGGTGCTTCGTCTGTATGGACCGAGGGCGGGCGGCCAGGTGCTTGCATACAAGCTGATTTCCTATTCGTTCATCGATCTCCTCAAGCTTCTCAATAATTCTGCGGATGTACCGCCAATTGATAAAGATATTCAGGCGGCTGAATGGGTGGTGGTGTCGCTCTATAAGGTGCAAAGTAAGAGGCCTGAATCGATGGCCTTCAACCGGCTGCTTTCTGAGCGCCCTGCTCTGCTGCGCAATAAAAAGGTGATTGTATTTGCCTTTAATGCTCCATTTTTTCTGGATGCCACGGATATTTCAAAAGTGACCGCTTATTATGGGATGTATAGTAAGACCCCCGCATTTTTAGACCTGGCGGCACGGATTCTATTCCAGGAGAGTTCAGCCACTGGTGCAGTGCCGGTTTCGGTGCCAGGGTTGGCCTATGATTTGATCACCGTTACCTCTCCTGACCCTTCCCAGGTGATCCAATTAATGTTGGATTTGCCTGCCGAGGAAACAAAAACACCCGAGTCACAGGTCCAGACCCTGACTCCGGTGGTGACTCCCATACCCATGTTCAAGGTGGGAGATACTCTTCCCCTGCGCACTGGTGTAATACTGGATCATAACGGGAAACCTGTTCCTGATGGAACTGTTGTACGGTTTCTGCTTACCACAGGGATGGAAACAGATACCACCCAGCAGATAGAGACAGTTACCCAGCATGGCGTAGCACGCGGCAGCTTCCGGATCCAGGCGCCAGGAATTTTGGAAATCCGGGTTGCCAGCGACCCAGCCTTAACCTCAGAAATTCTGCGGTTGGATGTTTCATCTGGCGAAGCAGTGGCTATCACCGCCATCTCACCCACCACTGAGCCAACTTTGACCGTAACACCCACTCTTACCGACACCCCGACGGTTACACCCACGGTGACTTCTACTCCTGTTCCTGCGCCGTATCAAGCCAATACTGATGATTGGATTGTTTCCATGCTCGCTGTGTGGGGAGGAGCAGGCCTGGTTTTATGGATAATCTGGCAAAGAATATCCATGCGCTGGGGCATCCGTATGGGATTATTGGTTGTCTTAGGGGGCAGTGCTGCTTATCTGCTCTACCTGTTGCTTGATCTTCCTGCTCACAAAACCTGGTTCAATCATGCTGGACTTATGGGTGTGGTTTTGTTTGTGTTGACTGGTGGATTGGTTGGCTGGCTGGCAGGTCTGATCTGGAAACAAATACCGGCCAAGAAAGGCCGATCATCCACTGTGCGTCGTACTAACGAATCAAAGTAGCCAATAAACCGGTAATCATTAATCCAAGGGCAATCCAAAGCAAGGCTTGTTCGGTTGGAAATTGTAATATATCCCAGAATTTTAAGGATCGTGGAGCGGAGCGTGGTTGGGTGGGACGATCGCCCAACAGACTCTGGCGAAATTGTTGAATGTTTTCTGGGCGCTCATCAGGATGTAGGCTCATCGACCAGAGGATGGCACGTTCTGTGCGTAAAGAGACCTCTGGATTGATCTGTCGCAGGGGGATAAACGCATCAGCATTTAAGAAGCGATCGCGCGCGTCGGCAGGAGCAGTATTGGTGAGGAGGTGGTAAAGTGTGGCACCAAAAGCGTAAATATCACTGCGTGCGTCGGTATGACCACTATCCCCGCCGTATTGTTCCAGAGGAGTATATAATGCTGTGCCTTGACCCTGGAGAATGGTGATCGTCACCTCACCGGAG
>Ga0315268_10000319_pt1 | contig 55791 bp, 41 predicted proteins | sample C1_top_MG_FD_204535 | JGI IMG/M metagenome (GOLD analysis project Ga0315268, IMG submission 204535) | Sediment microbial communities from Yellowstone Lake, YNP, Wyoming, USA - C1_top | ecosystem: Environmental > Aquatic > Freshwater > Lake > Sediment | place: USA: Wyoming | collected 2017-08-01 | reverse complement strand
GACAAAAGCGCCATAGCTGTTCCAATGTGTGTCCGTTTTTAGATACAGCAGCCGTTCTTTTTTAGCGCCCTCGAGGCTCGGCGTCAGGTCAAGCAGGGGCAAGTCTGCATGGGCGCGCAAATAGCTGAGCAGTTGAACTCGGCGGCAGGGTCGGACGCCGGAGCGAAGAGACGCGGGAAGATATTCGGGATAAATTGTCGATTTGTCCGGGACAACCACGAGCAGATATCCAATCCCCCGGCGTTTGAGCCAGTCGCGTCGCTCTGTCAGCACGGACTTCCAGTGCACCAGTTCGGCCTCAGTGAAGGGTTTCAGCCCGCGGTGATAATCCATCACGTTGCGGTTCGGATCCTCCTCGCCGAAAAAAAGCCATCCCTGCCGGCCGAGCACGACCGCGGGCTTTGGAGAAACACGAAGCACCCTGAGTTTGAAGCGGGAAGCCCAGCGGACGAGAACGCTCCGCGTCCCGAAGTGGTCGGCATAGTAGTCCTCGAAATTTCTGGAAAATCCCCGGAGATCTCCCCAGCGAAACCGAGGTTTCGGTGCCAGGACGCGGTTTTCGCGGAGCGTACGTTTGGGGGAAAACCGAATCACGGAGTCGGCTAGAGGAAGCGAGATAAAAATTAGGAAGAGCGCGACTAAAGGCGTCAAGGCGCGCCGCCTCGACGCCCTGAGCGATTGTCCAGGGCTCATGTTGCCGAGCTTCCGGGAGACCCCGTCGCCGCTCATTCTTGAAACCTCCTAAAAACGAAAATAAATGAAAGGCTTAAATGTTTCATTAGCGATATACATCGAGCTCAGAACGAAAAGAGCGACCAGAAAAAGAAACTGGGCGAGCGCCAGACCTTTTTCCAGAATCATGGAGAAAAGCCGCTTCCGCTTCTCTCGCCAGCGGCCCCATTGTTTGGCCAGGGCCGGAACCAGGGGCGTACTGGCGAGGATCCCCACCGCTAGGGCTGCCAATTTTTCCGGATCGAGATAGAGGGCGGGGACATAAAGCCTCGGGTTGCCGTGGTTCAAGCCTGCCATGGCTTTGAGAAAGGACAGCGCCTGACCCAGGTTGGTGCTCCGAAACAAGACCCAGCCGACGGCGATCAGGAGAACTGCGTAGAGATGCCGGGCCGGACGCCAGGCCCTTTTGAGGCGCTTCCCCCAGACAAACCGCTCCAAAAGAAGGGCTCCGGCATGATATCCTCCCCAAATAATGAACGTCCAGGAGGCGCCGTGCCAGAAGCCGCAGATGAGCATCGTCAATGATGTGGCAGTGCAATAGATCACGGAATCCGCCTTGAAGCCCAGCCAGCGGTCCGATTTGATCGCCCGTGATATTCTGTAGGCCAGCGGCAAATAGACATAGTCCCTCAGCCAGCGGGTCAGGGATTTGTGCCACCGCGTCCAGAAATCGTGCACCGAGGTGGAGGCATAGGGATAGCGGAAGTTTTCCATGAAGCGGAATCCCAAGAGCCGGCCGAGCCCCACGGCCATGTCCGTATATCCCGAAAAATCAAAATAGATCTGGAGCGTGTAAGCGGATATGCCAAGCCAGGACACAGCGAAGGTCAGGTCCCGCCCGGGAATGTCGAATATGGCGCCGGCTGTCTTGGCCAGGGTGTCTGCAAGGAGCACCTTTTTTCCGAGGCCGATAATGAAACGCCGGACCCCCTCATCGAAGGAGAACTGACGGCCGGATGGCGATTGGAGCTGGGGCTCCATCTCCCGGAAGGGGGTGATAGGCCCGGCCATGATGGTTGGGAAGAAGGACACATACAGGGACGTCGAGAGGAAAGCCGGACGTTCTCTATTTTTTTTGCGCGCCGAATCGATAAGAAACGAGATGGCGAGGAAGGTAAAGAATGAAATTCCAAGGGGGTGCGGAAGACTGGGACGAGCGGCGGGGGACAGGCCGAATAAGCCCAAAAGCACGTTCAGGTTCTCGACAAAGAAGCCGGCGTATCTTAAGACGAGAAGGACGAGCAGGTTGACGGAAATTCCTAAGCCGAGCAACAGCTTCCTTTTCCTGGTGCTCTTGGCGGAGGCGATCGCCCGGCCGGTTCCATAAGTAACGGCAATGATCAGGAGCAATACCCACAGTACGCGCCCTTCGACCCAGAGATAGAAGAACAGCGAACAACAAAGCAGGAAGGCAACCTGGAGGCGGCGCGGAATGGCGGCGAAGAGAAGGAGCAGGCACGGCAAAAACAGGAACAGAAAAATCGGCGAGCCAAAAGCCATTCGGATTTACTTTCCCGTTAAAAACGACCGTTTCCTCCGGATTCTTGCCGGCGCGGATACCGGAGCTTGCGGATGAGGGCGAAGATGGCAATGCAGATCCAGACGGCGTTGACGCCGACGGAAGGCAGCGCTCCGAAATAGAAAGAGTTGACGATGAGGAGAACGCTCCCGCCCAAGTTAAGCGCTTGGTAGGGCACAGAATCTCCCTCGAGCTTCCGGGTTGAAACAAGGATATAGGCCGCCAGGAGGGCCACGACGCCCGACCAGCCGAAAATATTGATGAGGATCTTGTTCATGTTCAGTCCCTTATCCCTAGCGAATGGAGGAGCATCGATCCGACGATTCCTTCCTTATTCCAGCCTTGGTGTTCGTAATAAGCGTCCAGTATCGATTGATAAAATGCCGTGTCGACGGCCTTTCCCTTATGGGCACCCGCCGTCAACGGAACCGTAAGCTTAGGCGGCACATAGGCGTCGTAAGCGCGATTCCTGCCCTGGAGGTTGTTCATATGCCGCTCGAGATTGTAAATCCTTTTGCCGGCTTCTTTCATGGAGTCTCCCGTGTATTCGAACCCGGTCAAGGCGTGATAGAGCGACAGGAACGGATCCGACGTGTTGTCCTCCGTGAAAAAGTCGCACAGCCCCATGGAATCCACTAGGGCTTTCCCGACTTGTCCTCCGGCGACGTACGCCGCCAGGTTCCCGGCGCCGGTTAATCCTCCCTCCTCCGCCTGGATGGTCCAGGCATACGTGTGGTCGCCGCGGCCGCGATTGGACGTCCCGTAGGCCGTGAACATCCCTGGAAAAACTTTGGGCTCGATCCCGGCGTAGCCGAGCCCGCCGAAAGCTGTCGTGACCGAGCGGGCGATCTCGGGCACGTCCGCGGCCGCAGAAGCCGCGCCAAGCTCGGCGATGACGCGGTCGGAGTAATTCCCGAGGAGCTTCCCCAGAGGGTCGGATTGATAGGCGATGGACTTGAGCGTGCGGATCATGTCGGCGGCGCTTCCGAATGCCGGCGGATTGTTATATTTGTTGAGGTAGCCTTTGTCCCTGAGTTCCATAGCGGCGGCGACGACGCTGCCCAGGGTCATGGTGTCGATTCCGAGCTCGTTGCAGAGATAGTTCATGTGAAAGATGGCGTCATGATCGATAATGCAGCAATTGATCCACAGGGCGATCGTTTCGAATTCAGGCCGGACCCCCTCTCCGGCAAATTCGCCGGCTTCGACTTTGGCCGACCTTGTGCACATGACGTACCGGCAGCGGTTGCAGACCTTGTGCCTTCCTGAAATGGCCAGAAACGCATCCGTCCCGACCTTCGCGTAATCCGCCGGGTCGAAATATCCCTCATCGAAATTATGCCAGGGCAGATAGCCGCCCTTTTGTCCGAGATAGCTTCCGTGGTGAGCTCGGTCCAGCCACCAAGTTGTTCCCGTTTCCGGCCGGAACGAGGCCGTCCATTTCGGGTCGCCCACGTGGCTTTTGACTTGAGCGTCCAGCTCCTTGGCGAGTTTCTGGTAGAGTCGCTCATCAAAATAGGCTATCGGGTCGCGGCCGGAGGCGGTTATGGCAACGAGGTTTTTGGAGCCGAAAACCGCGCCGGCGCCGCCCCGGCCGAAATTCCGGTGATGGTCGCCGGTGAGACAGGCGAAGGCCACCCGGTTCCAGCCGGCGGGGCCCAGGCAGACTGTCGAAGAATAGGGATATTTCCGGCTCAGATAGTCCGTGATCGCCGAGGCCGTCCGGACCGTTTTCTTGCGGTCCACGATTTCGAAAAGTTCGTCTTCGGCGTCGACGATTTCGACTTTTCCATCTATGGCCAGGATGCGCACGGGCCTGTCCGCCCGGCCGTCGATGATCAGATGATCAAGGCCCGCTCTTTTAAGCATATTTGGGAAAAGCCCTCCGGCGCTGGCGTGCGTGACCAAACCGAACAGCGGCCGGTGCCCCGGCACCCAGGAGACGGATTCCGGCGACCGGGTCATGGGGCTCACAAATGAGCACGAGCCCCGCCCGGCGGTCGGAATGTAGGTGTCGTTCGGGGCCCCTGTTCCGATGATGATGCGATTTTCCGGGCTGAGCGGATCTTGAAGAGGGCCCGCCCTCCGGAGATGTTCGTACAGCAAGGCGGCCTGGACCCCGCGTCCTCCGATATAATGGCGATAGAGGACGGCGTCAGCGGGCTCGACTTTTACTTCTCTATGCGTGAGATCGATACGCGCCCATCGGCCTTTATATCCGAAGAATTGGTCGTTTGAATTCGCCATGGCAACTCCTTAGACAGGCTCGCGTATGAAGTGCAGGGACGAGTGAATTATAAGGAGAATAGGGGGGAGGAGGCAAGGTACAAACAAATGCTGATGGTGATTGCCGACGGGTCCTGTCGGACACTCTTAGGAGGAAACCCTTTCTTAGGGTTTCCTCCCAACGCTCGCTTGGCTCGCTGCCTTCCTTCCAAGGAGCATGAGGCCATGTATTCATGGGAGGATGCTCCTTGAGGAGGAGAGTGTCCGGGGGTCCCCCGAACCGTGCCACCCGTCGGGAACCTTGTCTGATAGGTCTATTTTTGGAGAGTTTTTCGACGATAGATGTCGACGTCGAGGAATTCCCGGCGGACGGTCTTGACGAACTCATAGCTCTCCGTGAGATAGGCCTCGAACGATAAATAATCCATAAGATTTTTCAAATGATGGGCGGAACCGCCTTTTTCGACGAGGATCAGTTTGACTCCATATTGATCACACTGCCTCCGGATATCGATGGCCCGGATTTGCCCGCTTCTGACCATTGCTTCGGAGACGTCCACGAGCCGGGGCGGGCAGGGCCTTTGGGCATAGAAATTAATGCCCGGGTCATCGCCGAAGATATAATCGCCGGGCGAAGTTTCGCCGCGGACATAAGAGGCCAGCGCCCTTGTCCCATTGTCATAAGCCGTGAGCCTTTTAATGCTGAAGGTCGGGCCGAGGCTGAGGATTATCAACACAAAGACTGGGGGCAAGGCGAACAGCTTGAGTTTTTTATTGGAGCTGATGAGCCTGATTCCGTCGCCGAAGAAAAACGCCAGGGGAATAAGAGCCGAGAGAATATAGCGCAAATAGAATTTACCGGGGATGAAGGCCAACGATAGAAAAGCGAAGGTCGCAAACAAAAGGAGCGAGCGTTTTTTCTCTTTGAAAGCTGCTCCGAATCCGATGCCGACGAGTGCGACCGGAATCAGGCCGTAGTTGTGGTTCCCGATGAACTGGCCAAGGCGGAAAAAGGGGGCACCAATCAAGGCCGAAGCCGCCACTTTTTCTTTCGCCAGATGGAATCCAATCGTCGAATGAAATGTCCCCGGAACGAAAACGAGAAGGAGCGCGTAGATCAGTCCGAAAGAAATGAAGAATCCCGCCGCCGAAAACATGGCCTTCTCGCAGACACTCCGAGAAGGCTCGATTTTTGCGGCGAGGAGAAAGATCAAATAAGCGAGATAGCCGGCGAGGGCGAGGACGCCGCTCAGCTTGGAAAGCGCGGCCAACCCGGAAAAAATGCCCATGGCCAACAAGGCTAAATGCTGTCTCTTGGGCGAGGAAAGTGTTTCCGCCTTGAGGGCGAAAAAGAGTGCGGCGGCGAAAAAAAACAGCAGAAAGGAATCGGGCATGAAGATCCGGCCCAAAAAATAAATGTGCTTGGTCAGGAGGAAGATGCCGGCTGCGGCCAGCGAAAGATTCCGGCTGAAGAGAAAGAACCTTCTAGACGCCCCGTAGATCAGGATCCCGGTCCCCAGAACGAGAATGAGACTGAGCGCCCTGGGCCACAAGGCCTCGGGACCAGCCAGCTTAAATAATCCCCCCGCAAAGAAAAAGCTCAGGGGAGCCTGCGAAACAAAGAAGTCCCGATAGGGAAGTTCTCCCAGGCTGACCCGCCATGACGTATAAAGGTAAGCCCCTTCGTCATCGTTCATAAGGTCGCCGGTCAAATTATAGACGCCCATGAAAAGGACGAGAGCGGCCAAGGCTGCCGGAATCAGGACCTTGAGAGGGCGCATAGAGGTCAATTTATAGTGACGGCGGGGGCCGCGTCAAGCGGCCGGAAAAAATTGCCGGCGGCCGGTTGAATTGTGCTATACTCGTTCGAACAAGGAGAGGAAAGCATGAAATTCGCGCCGAAAACTGCTCTCGTTACGGCCTTTGCTGTCGGATTCATTTCGACCGCCGCTCTCGCCCAACAGTGGTTCGCCGGCTCGGTCGATGAGGCGATCGCAAAGGCCAATGCCGAAAGCAAACTCGTCCTCGTCGATTTCTATTCGGGAGGCTGAGGGAGCTGCGTCCTGCTGGGTCAGCAGGTCTACGCCAATCCCAAATTCCAGGATTTCCTGAACAAGAATTTCATCCTCATCCGCGCCGAAAACGGGACCCCGCGCGGCACGGCCATCTTCCGCCGGTTTAAGATATCAGGGACGCCGACCGCCCTCATCCTCGGCCGCGACGGCGCCGAAGTGGACTGGCACGTCGGCTACCTCCCGCCCCCGGAGAAATTCGTCGACAAACTCGCGCTTTCGGCCGCGGGCACGGATACGGTCAAATCTCTCTCCGAGTCCTACGCCAAAAATCCCAAGAATGCCGAGACGGCCTTCAAGCTCGCCCGGAAATACGACGCCCGCTATATCCGCGACAAGGCCCTCAGCCTCTACAAGCAGGTCGTCGCCCTCGATCCCGAGGGCAAGAGCGGCGCGACCGACTATGGCAAGACGAGCGTCACCTACACCCAATTCGCCGAGTTCTCGGTTGCCACGTTGTCGCTGACGGCGGGTCCGCGCGGCGCCGAGCCGCTCCTGGCTTACATCAAAAAAGCACCCGAGGGCGCCCTGCGCCGCGCCGCCTATCGCCGCCTGGCCGGGTATTACCGCTACACGGGTTCGAATGATGAGGCGGAAAAATTCTACGCGGAATTCATCGCCGCCTATCCCGAGGATGCCTACGCCTTTGATTCCTGGGTCAACCGCATCCTCCAGGACCGCCGGAAGGACGGCGCGGACAAGGGCCTCGAGCTCATTGAAAAAATTCGCGACCTCCAGACCTATAATCCTGACCCAAACGCCCTATATCGAGAGCTGGGCGACCTCTATATGCTCAAAGGAGACACGGACAAAGCCCGGGAAAACTATGGGGAACGATTCGTCAGCCGCCAAATCGGTCTCGCGACATCGAACCTCGTCCAGTACGCCCAGTTCTGGACGAACCACGGGACGAACCTGACGAGCGCGCTCGCCGCAGTCGAGACGGCCCTCAAGCTCGAGCCCGATATGCTCTACGTTCTCCAGGCGGCCGCGGGCGTTTATATGAAGGTCGGGGAGGAGAGCAAGGCTCTTGCGGTTTATGGCCCGGATTTCGCTCGCAAGAATAACGATCAAGCCGGTCCTCTCTACGGCTACTCCCGATTCTGGCTGGGCCAGGACCGCAACCTCGAGAGCGCGCTGGCCGCCGCGCGCCGGATGATCGAGCTTGACCAGGGATACTGGTTCTACTGGGACACGCTGGCCGGACTCGAGGCGAAAGCCAAGAATTTCGGGGCGGCGGTCAGGGCAGGAGAAAAGGCCGTCGAGCTAGCGGACGACGAGACAAAGCCGGTGATGCGGAAGAAGGTCGACCAATACAAGGCCGATGCGGCGAAAGAGAAGAAAGAGCGGTATCTCAGGCGGCCATAACTTTTATTAAGAGGATGATTCCCAGCCCGAGCAGCATGATGTAGACATATTTATTGAATTTCTGGGCGGGAATTTTCCGGCTGATGCCCAGGCCGAAGAAAATTGCCAGAAAAACAAGGGGCAAAGAATAGATGTATGTAGTAAGGACGGCCTTTGTCCAGAGTCCGGCCAGACCCTGGCCGACCATGATAGCTCCGCCCGTCGGCAGAAAATAGCTCTGCAGTGTGGCCCGAAACGATTCCGGTTTCCAACGTCGCAGGATGCCGTAGAAGATGATCGGCGGGCCATTGGTGTTATAGGCGCCGCCCAGAATCCCGCCGATGAAACCGAAGAGGTATGCCCATCGGTCGCTTTTCAGGCTATGGAGAGCAGGTCTGGCCAGGCTGTAAATGGCGAAGATGATGAGGATCAAAGCCAGGACCGCGTTGACGACGTTCTCCTGGATTTGTTTCAAGTAAAGAATGCCCATCGGGATGCCGACCAGTGTCGAGATGATGAGCTTCATGGTGCTTCTGAGGTCGATATGGCGCCATTCCTTGATCAAGAGAATTATAGCGATCGTTGGGGCGATGAGAGCCACGACCGGTGTCGCCGTTCTTATGGGGATGACGAGGGCCAGCAGAGGCATGGCGACAAGGGCATCACCGAAGCCGAATGTTGAGCGGACGAGCGTCGATAGAAATAAAATCAGAAGGACCGGCAGGAGCTGACTATCAGCGATCGACACGGCGGCCTCTTTCTTCAAAAAGATTCTCGGCCCGGTAATACTCCACCATATCTTCGATGCCCTGAGGGACTGTGCGTTTCGGAAAATACCCCAAGTCTCGCCTCGCGGTTTCATAGGTATAATACAAGGGCACGGACCCCGCCCTGACGGCGGCGCGGTTCAGGAGGGCCGGCCGTCCGGAGAGCTTCGCGGAGCGCTCTGAAACGATTGCTCCCAGCTCAGCCAGCCAGGACGGGACGACAAGCCGGGGAGTTCGAATTTTTTTGTCAGGGAATTGACGGCGCAAAACATCGGCCATAATCCTGAATAAATCCTTGAACGACAAGTTGTCCTCAGGGCGACCGGTGATAATATAGCGCCCGCCTCTTTGTCCCTTTTCCATGGCCAGCAGATGCCCTTCGGCGACATCCATCACATGGGCGGCGGAAAGCCCTCCTCTGAGGGCGCCCGGGATTTGACCGCGGTAGACGAGCAGAAGATAAATGCCGTTGCCGATAAGATAATCGTAGGGCCCGAACGAAGTCCCGGGACAGACCGACACGACATCCAGGTCAAATTCGCGGACATGGTGCCGGACAAGCTCCTGGGCGGCCAGCTTGGAATCGAAATAGCCGATCTTAATTTTCTTTTCCCAACGAGAGGCATGCTTTTTTCGGACGTGTTCAATAAAGGCTAATGTTTCTTCCGGAGATCGAAAGGCATGCAGGCGGGGCCGGCTGGAATAGGGGTCAGAGTTCTCAAAATTGCCGATGCTTCCCGCCGGATTCGGGACTCCCAGAACATTCACCGTGCTCGTATAGCACATTTTCTTGATGGACGAAGAGTGCCTGCAGGCTTCCAAGACATGATGGGTCCCTTCGACGTTGATGTCCCATTGACGTCGTTTGAGACGCGGATCAAAGGTTGTCGAACCCGCCAAGTGGAAGACATAATCTGCGCCCAGGCAGGCGCGATGGACATCCTCTGGCCGGAGAATCTCTCCCGGGAACAAATCCAGGCCCGGCAAGTCCCGGAGAGATTCCGCGGGCGTTCCGGCCAAATAGAATATGCGGATATCCGAAGGAGAGAGCTCGAGTCTTCGGACAAGGGCATGGGCTAGAGCACTCCCCAGGTGACCCGTTCCACCTGTAATGAGGATCTTTTTGCCAGTCAAGAACGTCATGGATGACAATTTTTTATCCCTTTCCTCTTCCCCTGTCAATTCCACGGCTGACAATGGTCAGAGGCAGCCGCAGGCCCGGGCTTTTTGCCCTCCCCCCTCGGAGGGCGTTTGATTGGAACCACCCAATATGGTAAAAATAGTGGGATGATTTGACAGGCAGGCGCCGAACGGCGTGCCTTCAGATCAAACCAGAGGAAAGAAACATGCCGGACGATATCCCCAAACATTACGACCACGAGAAGTACGAGGCGCTGATCTACAGGCGCTGGGCGGCTGCCGACGCGTTCGCCGCGGTCCCCGACGGCCGGCGGAACCGCTATGTCATCATGATGCCCCTGCCGAACGTCACGGGCGCCCTTCACATGGGCCATGCCATGGACAACGTCATGCAGGACCTGCTGATCCGCTGGCACAGGATGATGGGGGATAACACGCTCTGGATGGCGGGCACGGACCACGCCGGCATCGCCACGCAAGCCGTGGTGGAAAAGCGGCTTTTCGAGCTCGAGGGAAAAACGCGCCACGACATCGGCCGCGAGGGTCTTGTGGCCAAAATCTGGGCCTGGAAGGACGAATACCAGCAGCGCATCATCCGGCAGCAGGAGAGCATGGGCTGCTCCTGTGACTGGGCGCGCCAGCGGTTCACCATGGATGCCATCTGCACTAGGGCGGTGCGGGAAGCGTTTTTCCGATTGTTCCGCGACGGGCTCATTTTCCGCGGCAACCGGCTGGTCAATTGGGACTGCCAGCTCCAGACCGCCGTGTCCGACGACGAGATCGTCCACGAAAAGGTGCAGGGACATTTCTGGCACATCCGTTATCCCGTCATCGACCCTCAGCCGGGCGAGCCGCTCTATGTGACGGTGGCGACGACGCGTCCGGAAACGATGCTCGGCGATACAGCCGTCGCCTGCCATCCCGACCCGGCCGGAGAGCTCGAGCGACAAAGGCGGTCGCTTGTGGAGCGAATGAAAGGGGCGACGAAAAAGGACCGGGCCGAGCTCGAACAGGAATATGGGCGGATTGAGGAGCGGAAAAAAGAGGTTCTCCCGCTGCTCCTGAAGCTCCGGGACATGGCGGCGCGGGAGCGGCGGGTGAGGCTGCCTCTTTTAGACCGCGAGATCCCGCTCATCCAGGACCCATGGGCCGATCCCTCGCTCGGATCGGGATGCGTGAAAATCACCCCGGCCCACGATCCCAACGACTACGATGTCTGGGAACGTCACAGGCAGGAGATCGACATTATCAACATCTTGAATCCCGACGGGACTCTCAACGGCAATGCCGGACCTTATGCCGGGATGGATCGCTTCGATGCCCGGAAGAAAGTCGTGGCCGACCTCAGGGAACTTGACCTGCTGGAGGCGATTGAAGATCGGGAGATCGAAATCGGCCATTCCGACCGCTCCAAGACGCCGATCGAGCCATTCCTGTCCAAGCAGTGGTTTGTCCGGATGGGCGATGTCGAAGGCGGAGTCTTGTGCGGAGCCGGGACCGGCAAAGAGTTCCGGACGCCCGGCCTGGCTCAAGCGGCCATTGATGCCGCTGACGAAAGTTATCGGTCCCCAACCGGGCTGCGGCTGACGTTCCATCCGGACCACGTTCGCTACGGCGGCACCTACAAGAGCTGGCTGGGAGAAAAGCGCGACTGGTGCATCAGCCGCCAGTTGTGGTGGGGCCACCGGATCCCGATCTGGCAGGCGAACCTGATGGGCGGCGAGCTCGACCGGGCCGTGGCCTTGCTCCCTGAAGCCTCGAAAGAGGAGCTCCGGGCTTGGGTCGCCGACGATGAAGGTAAACTATATAATATCGATAGAATCGATAAGCTTGATAAAGATGAGCGCTATGACCTCCTCATCTGCCTCAGGGACCCCGCCGCGGAGGCGAAATACGCCGCCCGGCTGGACGCTCTCGGGTTCAAGCAGGATCCCGATGTCCTGGACACCTGGTTCAGCTCTGCCCTTTGGCCCTTCAGCACGCTCGGCTGGCCCGATCCCGAGACCGCCGGGCTCGATGAAGGGCAAAGACCCTTGAGGGCGACTGACGGCCGATCGGATTGCCTGAACTATTATTACCCCGGCTCCTGCCTGGTCACGGCGCGGGATATCATCACGCTCTGGGTCGCCCGCATGCTTGTCATGGGGCTTTATTTATTGGGAGACGTCCCCTTCACCGATTGTTTCATCCACGCCAATATCCAGGACGGCAAAGGCGAACGGATGAGCAAGAGCAAGGGCAACGGTATCGACCCGGAAGATATCATCGATAAATACGGCGCCGATTCTATGCGCTATGTCATCTGCGATATGCAAACGGGCACGCAGGACATCCGCTTGCCCGTGCAGGCCGTCTCTCCCTACACGGGCGAGCTGGTCGATTTAGCCACGGCCAAGCACGGGCGCAGCATTTTCACCTATATCTGCCCCAAGACGGGCAAGGAATTCGACGTCCTGGGGACGATGCCCGATATCCCCATGGCCAAGATCATCAGCGAAAGGTTCGAGGTGGGGCGCGCGTTTTGTACAAAGCTGTGGAACGCGGCGCGCTTCGCCATGATGAACCTGGGCGAGCATATATTCGTCCCGATTTCCAAGGATAAGCTGCAGCCGGAAGACAACTGGATCCTGTCGCGCCTTTCGCGCGTCATCACCGAAGTCTCCGGCGCGCTTCAGGCCTATAATCCATCAGCGGCCCTGGGCGCTGCCCGCGAATTTTTCTGGAGCGAGCTTTGCGACTGGTACCTGGAGATTATCAAACCGCGCCTCAAAGACAAGGCGTCGGCTCCCGTGGCGCGCACAGTTCTCGCTCTGGCCTTAGACCAGGTGCTCCGGCTTTTCCATCCCTTTGTGCCGTTTATCACGGAAGCCCTTTGGGAGAGGCTTAATATCCAGTGTCCGGTCCGGGGTTTGGAGGCTAAAATCGTTTTGCCGGAGCTTTTAATTTCCGCCTCCTGGCCCGAGCGTAAACAGGAATGGGAGGACGCCCAGATTGAAGCTGATTTTACGCTGTCGGAATATACAATCCGGAGCACTCGGGAATACCGTGCTCTCCACAACATCCCGCCGAGCCGCAAGCTTGAAGCCTCCATCAAGGCGGACGGACACTCTAGAGATGTATTAGTACAAATGAAACCTATCATTATGCACATAGCCAACCTGAGTCCTTTGATCATCTCCGAGGACATAAAGCGTCCGGTGGATGCGGCGGCCTTGGTCGTCGGAGATATTGAAATCTATCTTTCAGGCGCGGTCGATCAAGAGAAAGAACGGGAGCGGATCAACGCCAAACGAAAGAAATTGCTCGAGGATGTCCAAGAAGTGGAAGCCCGCTTGGCCAAGGAAAGCTTTGTCAGCCGCGCCCCGGCCGAAGTCGTCGAGAAAGAACGGCAGAGATTGAAGGATTTGCAGGCTCAGATCGAGCTTATCGGCGCCAACCTCAAAACTCTATGAAAATGAATTTTTTCATTACCGGAAATCCCCGGAGCGCTTAACCTTTTTTAGATGGCTCCGGTATTTCTATAGAGGGAGGAGATGTCCCATTTGAGAATCGGTTTTCGGCCAAGACAAAAAAGCGCCTGGCGCTTCTTCTCGGCAAATCTGTTTATCCTGAGTCTCTCAATTTTATTGTCTTCGCAGGAAAAGCCTATTCCTCTAAAGCTGGCCGCCCCCTTGGCCATCGGACAGACTGATCTCCTCTTCAGTTCCATTGCCTCCGTCTGCGAAGACGACGGGCTCAATTTCTATGTCCTGGACCGCTCGGAACACAAAGTCTTCAAATTCTCGCCGCAGGGCCGGCTGCTTCTGACATTCGGCCAGAAAGGCCAGGGCCCTGGCGATTTCCAATCCCCGGCGCAAATTGTTCTCACGCTACAAGGGGAGCTGGCTGTGCTCGAGGATCTTTCCTATATTTCCCTCTTTAAAACAGATGGAACATTCATCAGACGCTTGGACCTTAACGGTCGGCTGGGACTGGGCTACATCGGGCCCGACCGCTTTTACGGATGGACCTGGCGCCCCGACGATCAACAGCAGGTGATGGTGGATGGCGAGAACAAAATCTTGAAGACGTTTCATGCCCTGGCCAGGAATCAGTTCTCGACGACCCTCCCTGACGAGACCGGTCGGCTCGTGATGTTCAACTACAGCCCTGAGGCTTATGTTCCCAGGCTTCTTTTTGCCCACTCCGGAGAGTTCACCGCCGTGGGCATCAGCGACCGATACGAGATCGCGGTTCTTGACGAAAGCGGCGGAACTGTCTCCACGATCAGGCGGCTCCTGAAGCCTCAGAAGATCGAGACAAGGGAAAAAGAATATTTCGAGCGGGAAATCAGAAATTTTGCCAAGACCAAAGGATGGCCCGAATATGTCAGCCGCGAACTCCTCAAGAAGATACCCTCGACAAAAAACCAGATCTCCGCGGTCAGGATTTCAAGGGATTCTGTATTCATCTTCAGATACGCGACGAACGTGACTGATAAAAGCCGCTCGTTTTTTGTCGATATCTTTTCCAGAAGGGGCGAATTTTTGGGTGTGGCTCAGCTCAATGATGTGCCGCTTTTTATTTCCAAGAGAGCGATGTATTTTGATCGGACGGACGAAAGCAGGAATGTTTTTCTGGCCCGGATAGAATATTTCTTGCCCCAATAATTCGTTTCCAGGCCAGCCCCTCCATATCGGGGTGGAAAACCGCTGGAACCTGGGTTATGATGAAAGGACGAGGGCGCGGCGCATATGGACCGGAGAGCGGAATCGGCAGTATGGGCCGGGATTCTTTTGTTGGGCCTTCTCCTCTGCCCGGCGCCAGACCCTGCGCCCGCCCCGGCCAAATCGGTCCGGGTGCTCCTGCTGAGCGGCCAAAGCAACCACGACTGGAAATCCACGACGCCGAAGCTCAAGGCCGTCCTGGAAGCGGGCGGCCGGTTTGCAGTCCAGGTCACCGAGAAAGCTGGTCAGCTTTCGGCTCGGTCCCTTGAACCTTACGATGTCATCCTGAGCAATTGGAACGCCTACGGCCTCGACCCATCGACCTCGGGTTGGCCGCCGGAGACCCGGCGAGCGTACCTTGATTTTGTGCGCCGGGGCGGCGGTCACGTCGTCGTCCACGCCGGCAGCGCTTCGTTTCCCGATTGGGAGGACTACGGGCGGTTGACGCTGGCGACATGGAAGAACGGCCAATCGAGCCACGGCCCTCGGCACGAATTCCCAGTCCGATTCGAAAACGCCGCCCATCCTGTGACCGCGGGGCTGAAACCGTTCACGATCTTTGATGAGCTTTGGAACCGGCCGGGCGTCGCGGCGGGAGTAGAAGTGTTGGCCTCGTCATTCTCGGCCCCGGATAAGGAGGGTACGGGACAATGGGAACCGACGGTCCTCGTCGGCCGTTTCGGAAAGGGGCGGTGCGTGACGGTTCTCCTCGGACACGATGCCGAGGCAATGGATAATCCTGACTATCAGGCTCTGCTCAGGCGCTGCGTCGAATGGGCGGCCACGGGCCGCGTGACGTCCGCAGCGGAAACTGGAGCCGGGGCTTGGCGCTGGGAAAAGCAGGCCGGATCGTCGCTGGCGCTCGTCGGGGCTGAGGGACCGCTGTGGCAATTTCGATACGGCGGGTACCTTGATACTCCATATTTCCATCCGTTGAACACTCCGGACGGACGCACCCTGACTCGGGACCGCCCGCCGGACCACCTCTGGCATCACGGGCTCTGGTTCAGTTGGAAGTTCATCAATACGGTCAATTACTGGGAAATTGACGCCAAGACCGGGCGACCCGCAGGGCAGACGTCGTGGAGAGATGTCCGGATTACAACCGAAGGGGACGGCTCGGCTCGCATCGGGATAGCCCTTGCCTATAGGCCGGCTGGACAGGATCTTCCCGTCATGACCGAAAAGAGGACGATCGAGGTCTCAGCCCCGGATGCGGAGGGAGTCTATGCCATCGACTGGACCGGCATCTTCGAGGCCGTCCGGGAGGTTGTTTTAGACCGGACGCCGCTTCGCGGCGAGCCGGGCGGACAAGTCTGGGGCGTATACGCCGGATTGTCGCTTCGTCTCGCGGGCAACCTGACCGAACGCCAGGCCATGACGAGCGACGGTCCTGTCAACAATTTCGTGGACGACCGCTATCGGGGCCGGCACGTGACTTTGGATTATTCGGGCTTCGTCGATGGGAAATCCGAGGGCGTCGCTATCCTGGACCACCCGCAAAATCCCCGGGCTCCCACGCCCTGGTATGTCATCCGTTCGGCGGAGATGAGCTTCTTCACTCCCGCGATCCTCTGTTACGAGCGAATGACTCTCCTCCCTGGCGAACGGATCATCCTGCGCTATCGGGTCCTTGTCCATCCGGGCCGGTGGGACGCCGCCCGCCTGAGAAGAGAATATAGCCGGTTCTCCAGCAAGGTGCTCGAATCGCCGTAAGGAGGGAAGGCCATGAGTGAAACGAAAATCAGCCGCCGCGATTTCCTGCGGTCCGCGGCCGCGATCGTCGCGGCGCCGTCCATCATTCCTGCTTCCGTTTTCGGCCGGAACGCGCCCAGTAACAGGATCAACCTGGCCGCTATCGGCGTCGGCGGAAGGGGATCGAGCAACGTTTGGCAGGATTTCGTAACGACCCAGGACGATATCCGCCTCGTCGCCGCCTGCGATTGCTTCGCCTCCCGCCGGACGGAGTTCGCGGCCAAGGTCAACGAATATTACGGCGGCAAGTGTTGCGAACCCATGGCCGATTGGCGGGAAGTGCTCGCGCGCAGGGACATCGACGGAGTGATCATCAGCACACCCGACCACTGGCATGTTCCCCTGGCCTGTCACGCCGCCAAAGCCAAGAAGGATATGTATGTTGAGAAGCCACTCGGCGTCGCCATGGCCTGGGCCTGGAAGCTGCGGCAAGCCGCCGCCGCAAACAAGGTCATCTTTCAGTATGGGACGCAGCAGCGCTCGTCAAGCGAGTTTACCCGGGCGGTCGAGCTCGTCCGCAATGGATATATCGGGAAAATTAAGCACATCGATGCTTGGTGCTCCGATATGAGGTCTCCGGACTGGTACTCGGAGACATACAACACCCATTACAAAGACACCCAGCCGGCTCCGGTTCCCGACGGCTTCGATTACGAGATGTGGATAGGACCGGCCCCGATGAAGCCCTATACGAACTCCCGCTGCACGGAATGGGGCGCCTATCATATTTACGATTACGCTCTGGGATTCATCGCTGGCTGGGGGGCGCATCCCCTGGATATCGCCCAATGGGGGCTTGATATGGACCATACGAGCCCAGTAGCTTACGAAGGCACGGGCGAGATCCCGTCCGAAGGCCTTTTCGACACCATCGATAACTGGGACGTGAAGTGCCGGTACGCGAATGGCGTGACAATGCGCTTCATGTGCGACCGCGTCGCCAAAGGCGTCCCGGGGCTGATGGACGATCCCACGAAGCGCCCGTTCATGGACCACGGCACGACGTTCTGGGGAGAGGACGGCTGGATCAGCGTCAACCGCGGCGCGCTCTATGCCAGCCCCAAAGAGCTCCAAAAGGCGAAAATCCGGGACGATGAGAAGCCCGTCATCCGTAGCTCGAGCCAGGGCCGGAACTTCGTCGAGTCCGTGAGGACGCGGCGGCCGACGATCAACCCTCTCGAGTCGGCGATTCGCTCCGACACCATCAGCCACATGTCGGATATCGCCATCCGCCTCGGCCGGAAGATCCAATGGGATCCGGAAAAGGAACGCATTATCGACGACGCGGAGGCGGCGAAAAAGCTGGACCGGCCGCTGCGCCGCCCGTGGAAGATGTGAGCCGGCGCGAAATCGTCCGTTAACTGTCGCCGAGGGACTTTTTGACGAGAAAAAAGATGATTTTCGCGGTCGCCCTGTTCTTCTTGGCGATCGCGAGCGGTTTCCTAAGTTATGGTTCAAAGGAGGATGGATTGGACCGGCAAAGAGGCAAAATCGTCCTCCAACCGATTGGAAATGTTGAGAGAGCCGTGGTCGATGTTATCGAACGTGAACTGGGAAAGAAATTTGGCGTAAAAGTCGAACAACGGGAAGCCATAAAAGTCCCCGGAGAGACTTTTGACCGGATCCGAGGCCAATACGTCTCCTCCGAGATCCTCCATAAACTTCGCGGTTCGGCCACGCTTGACGAGCGCGACAAAATGCTGGGGATTACCGATGTCGATCTTTACACCGAGGGCCTCAACTTTGTTTTCGGCGAAGCCGAGCTCGGGGGGCAAAGGGCGATTATTTCTTTGACCCGGTTGCATCAAAGTTTTTATTCTCTCCCGGAAGACAGGACGATTTTCCTGGAGCGGGCAAAAAAGGAAGCTGTTCATGAGCTAGGGCATGTCTTCGGTTTAGTCCACTGTCCGGATCCGGAATGCGTGATGCATTTTTCGAATAGCCTCCAAGATACGGATGGAAAAAGCGCATCGTTTTGCCCTCGCTGTCGAGAGCATTTGGAAAAGTTGGAAAGATGAGGATTAAAAGAGGAAACTTCTCTGCCCGGAAAAAAGTCGATATCTTAAGAGAGAATGCCGCGCCGCCGTTGATCCTCCAGCTTGGCCCCTCCTCCTGGATCTAAATCGTTATCCTTCTCCAGTGACCTTAAACACCGCGTCATTCGGGTGGACTTTTTGGCTCACCTTCAGAGCCACATCCTGGCCCGGGTTTCCCTCGACGACATTTTGATGCTCGATTTGCAGAGAACTCACCTCTTGTTTAAAATCCGTCGAGTGGCCGAGGAAATGGAGCTTATCTCCGACGCGAAGCTTGTCTGTCAGTTCCAACACGGCGACGCTAATGCGGTCGAAGTAATGCGTCACTTTGCCGATGCGATTTTCAGACATGGCTGTCTCCTTTCAGGTCATGTCGGTTGACAAGATCATCCCCAAACGATCTCCTCAAAAGATCAGCAACTCGAAGTATATCATAACTCAGGCTTGTCAAGTTGCGCCGGTTTTTTTCGGCAATATCTAGCTGGAAGGCGATGGCTTAACGAAATTCGATAAAAGGTCCTCGTATCATTCATACTCGCTCATTTGAGAAGATTCATATTCCCAATATAAACACGGGAGAGGTGACGACGGGCTTCCTCGTAGCAACCTTCGGCTTGAGCCCTTGAGGTGAGAGGAAGATCGGCCATCAGAAAATCAGGATGAAAGACAAGCAGGGAATAGGGAATATCTGCGCCTGCGAACGAAATGGACTTGGCGATCTCTCCGACTTCCCGCTTGTCTATATAATGGGGAACAAGAAGTGTCGCGGCCGTCAAAAGGTCCTTTTGCCGAAACCGTTCAGACAAAGCAGAAAAATTTTTATAGGAACGGGATAACTCTGTCCCACAAAGCGCCAAGGCAATATTCGGGTGATAGGCTTTGAAGTCGAACTTTACTGTGCCCCCGCTCGTTTGCGAAAGCTCAGCAGCCCTCTCCACAAGAGCCGGATGGCCGCATCCGTTCCATTCCCAGCAGATGTGTTTAGTGTTTTGGCTTTGGGCAACAATTTTTTCGCTGACTCTGATGGCAAAAGGAAGTTGGGGTTCCGGTGATCCCCCGAAAAAGCAGACGCAGCGGACAGCGGGCGAGAGTGCGGCACGGATGACCTCCTCGTCTGTCAGGACCGAGGCGTGTTCGAGCCTCTTGTGGGATGAGTTCTGGCAGAAGAGGCAATCGAGGTTGCAGCCATAGAAGAAAAAGGCCAGGTTGTATCCTTTTTCCTCAGACCCCCGGCAGAACCAGGCCGCGCAGCAATTTGTCGGAAGCGGATCGAGGTACATATAGGCGAGGGCGGTGCGCCCGGGGAAAAAAGGCTTTATGGTCCCGGCACTATTTTTGCGCACGCCGCAATATCCGGTTTCACCAGGAGCCAGGCCACATGCGTTTGAACACAGTCTGCATTTCTTACCATTTGAACTCCGGGGAGTGGTTTCCGGAAGATTCCATTTTTTTCTGAAGGAATAAGGGTGAATCTGCGAAGCCTGATCTTGGGGCAGGCGGCGAAGGCAATCCACGCAGATCTTGATAGACTGCGCCGCTGGCTTTTCTCGGCATAGGGCGCAAGGGATCATGGCCGTTCTTAAGTCATTAGACCTTAATACTCAATTTTTTATAATCCAGGTAATAGGCCACGAGCGCGCAGGCAGAATAAATTGCCAGACCACTGACGATAATATAAGGCATGGCCAGATCTGCCTTTTGTATCTTCTGGACAGCCAGGATCAAAACGCTCGAAAACATGTACATGAAAAGCGGGTTGCGTCCAAAGGAGCGCAATATGACTGCATTTAATTTCGTATACGTATCAATAAGACAAAAGAACAACAAAGCCAAAACGGCGAGAGCGAAGGAAAACAAAATATAGGGAAGGGAGATGAGCGGTTTGTTGGCCGGATAGCGAAGATTCAGAATCAACCCAGCGAAAGAGGGGGCGAAAATGAATCCAATCGACGAAAAAAGAATGCGCTTGGGATTTTTTGACTTTAAAATCGGCCACCAGATCGAAGAGATAAGGATCAATCCCGCCCAGGAAACGGCTCCCAAATAGCCGCCCATATCATATCCCAAAATCGTGTCTTCGAGATATCTTAAGATCACGAACTGGTAGATGAGAAGAAGAGTTGTCCCGGCCATACAACGAGCGATCGGCTTTAAGCCCATAAAAGGCAAGGCATAGAGACCGGCCAGGCCGATGGCCATTAGCACATTCCATCCGAATTCCAGCCTGAGCTCTAGAACGAAGACGCCGATCAGGCCGAATAGCCAGAGCAAAAAAAAGCGCAGGAGGAAATGGCCGATCGCCAGGGCTGTCCCCCGGCGCGCTAAACGTTTTTCAAAGGAGATTCTGTAAGAAATGCCGATAATAAAAAAGAAAATTGGAGCCCCAAAATCTATGACGGTCAGGCCGGCCAAAGGAGAGGCGTGTTTTAGGGCCGAGGGGATCGCTTCGAAATAGAGAAAATAATTGCTGAGGATCATCAGGGAAATGCAAAATCCGCGAAAAAGGTCGAGCGAACGGATCCTGCCGCCTTTGCTCTCCTGGACCCATCCCAATCTCTCCCAGATCGTTTGAGGCATATGTTTAAATTCTGGCGGCACCTGCTTGAATTCGGCTCATTATCGCGAGTGTCCCTCGATTAACTTTCTTAAAATGTTTTTTTTGAAGCCAAAATATTCCCCTTCCTCATAGAAAATATACTTCAAATTGAACTCGAAAGGAATGGAGAGCCGCGTGTTGACTAATTGATGAGCGAAGAATATCTTATACTTAAATCATGGCCGGGGAAGAGGACCATGAATTGCCCCAGGTGTCAAATCAAGAAGCTCAAGGAGCGCATGAAATATGAAGGGGAGCATTTTAAGGTGTGAGGCGAATCTTGTCTGGTGTATTTTGAAAAAAGAGGACCAGCGAAATGATAAAATTTTCCGATCAAGTCATTGAACATTTTCAAAACCCGCGAAATGTCGGCGTCATCGAACTCCCCGATGGCATGGGCACTATTAGCAATCCTATCTGCGGGGATATCACAGAAATCTATCTGCGTATCCGGAAAGGGATGATCGAAGACGCTAAATTTAAATCTTTTGGATGCGCCGTGACCATTGCCTCAGCCTCGGTCTTCACTGAGAAAATTAAAGGACAAGAGATATCTAAACTTGTCTCTGGAAGAGACGATGAGGTCGTCCACAAGCTTGTCAGCCTGATTGAGGGGGAACTGGGCGAATTGCCTGCGCCGAAGCTTCACTGCCCTCCGGCTACAGTCCAGGCCTTCCTTGAAGCGATATGCCAATACACCGAAAAAGAAGAAGAGATGAACCTTACATCCAGAATTAAACGCCTAATACCGCTGGTGGCCAAATATTATCGGAGAGGCGAAAAGCCGGACGATTTCACTTAAGGTCAAAATCGTTTCCGGCCCCGGCATTATCGTCTTTATCCTTTTGCCAGTTTTTGAGCTTCAGAGGTAATAATTTCGAAGGCTTCTTCCACTTCGGCTTGATGGGTGCGGAAGCTGAGAATACAGGCGCGAAGAACAAACTGACCTTTAAGCAGAGTGGAAGAAAGAAATAACCTTTGGCTCTTGACGATATTTTTGAGAAGCCTCCTGTTGAACTCATTGATATCCCCTGATCTTGGCCGAAACCGGAAAGGCACGACAGAGAGGTCGGGCTCGGCCAGGCATACGAATCCCGGCTCTTCCCTGAACCTCTGATCAAGCCATCTGGCCAAATCCAATTTTTCCGCTAGATTTTCTCGAAAAGCTTGGACGCCAAACAATTTCAGAGGGAGCCAGACCCGCAAGCCCCGATAAGAGCGGGATAGCTCCGGCGAATAGTCCGCGGCGCTCACCTCACCCTCCGGAGTCTCGAGATCCTTTAAATAATCCGCCGACACCAAATGGGCCCGGCGCAGGAGTTCCCCGTCCTTAACCAGCAGACTTCCCGAACCATAGGGAAGGAAGAGCCCCTTGTGAGGGTCAAGAACGACGGAGTCGGATAGCTCGATCCCGGCCAGCTTTTTCCGGCCTTCGTCGCATAGATTGAAGAAGCCGCCGTAGGCCGCGTCGATGTGATACCAGAGACCGAAGCCCTTGGCCAAAGAAGCGAGATCGACGAGGGGATCAATGGCTCCCGTGTTGGTAGTTCCGGCATTGGCCACGAGAAGAAAAGGCTTGAATCCCTTTGCCAGGTCGGCCCGGATAGCCTCCTCGAAGAGTTGCGGAATGGCCCTGTAATTTTCATCCACGCCGAGAAGGCGGATATTGCGCTCGGGAATTCCGGCCAAGCCTGCTACTTTCATCACGCAGTGGTGGGTTTGATCGGAGGCATAGACAGTTCCGCGGCCTAGATCATCGCCGAGAAGATGTTTGCGCGCCGTGACGACAGCGCTAAAATTGGCCAGGGATCCGCCGCTGGTGAGGATCCCGCGCGACGATTTAGGATAGCGCATCCATTGCGCGAACCACTCCAGGACGTTGGCTTCCAGACGTGCGGCTGCCGGCGCTGCGAACCAGGCACCCGTGAAACGGTTGGTTGCGGCGCTCAAAAAATCGGCAACGGCCGAAGGATAGAGCCCGCCTCCGGGAATATACCCGATGTAAGCTGGATGCGGAGTATTGATCGAAACCGGAACGATCATGTTCATAAAAAAATGAAGGAGAGAGCTAAAATCAGACCCTTTCTCGGGCGGCGGTTCGCGGAGACCGCGGAGGAAATCTTCGCTCACGTTGAGGTTAGAGCGTGGAGCGTTCGGAAGCGCCGCGATATGATCTACCACGGCTCTCGCCGCCTCCTCAGCCATTTTCGTCATCGCTTCGGGCGTCAATTCGAGATCAGCCGGTTTTTTCATTGTTCGTTAGCCTTATAAGCTCATTAGCCGAGTGAAAAATAGACTTTTAGTTTATCAAGAAGGAAATTCCGTGGGAAGTATCTCGCAATAAATGATTTCGAGAAAGCATCGGAATCATACGGTCGGCGATACCTTCAAAGTCGTGTTCAAATTTATGTTTTGCCGTTTTCTTCTGCTATAATCAGCGTTTTGGTAGACCATGCTCAAAGCGCTCGTCCGCATCTACCGAGAAGCGTATTCCGGGCTGCCCCGGGCGGCCTGGATGCTGGCTGCGGCCGCGTTCGTCAACAGCAGCGGCACAATGGTCATTTTTTTCCTGAGCCTCTATCTAACCCAAAAGCTCGGTTTCTCGACATCCTTTGCCGGCGGCGCCCTGAGCCTGTATGGCCTGGGCGGGATCGCCGGGTCGTATTTGGGGGGCTGGCTCTGCGACAAAATGGGTGCCACCCGCGTTCAGGGAATGAGCCTCCTCCTGACCGGAGGGCTATGCATTTCACTCGGCTTTTTTCCGAGCCGCCTGCCTATCCTGGTTCTTCTGGCTGCCATCGGTTTGGCCAGCCAGGCTCTTTTCCCGGCCAACAGCACGGCCATGACTCTTATCTGTCCGCCGGAGTTGCGTCCGCGCGGCTTTTCCCTCCAGCGGCTGGCCAACAACCTGGGTGTCACGATCGGACCGGTCCTCGGAGGCTATCTCGCCCTTCACAATTATCATAATTTGTTCTGGGTGGACGGCCTGACGAGCATCGCGGCGGCCGTCCTGATCGCGCTCTTTTTCCGCAGGACTCCCATCTTCGCGCCTGCCTACGAAAAACATCAACAGCGGAAAGATTCGCCCTGGAAAGACCCTTTGTTCCTCTTCATTTTGCTTCTGGTTGTCTCGCTCGGCGTGATTTTTGTTCAGTTGCTAAGCACTTATCCCCTTTATCTACGCCGGACCTACGGCTTGGCCGAAAACCGGATCGGCAGTGTGTTGGCGGTCAATACATTGATGATTGTCTTTTTCGAGATGCCGCTCATTCATTGGCTTTCGCGTTTCTCTCCCGGCCGCGTCGTCGCCTGGGGAGCGCTCTTTTTCGGGGCGAGCTTTCCTCTGCTGCCCTTCGGTCGGAGCTTCGGCTTTGCGGCGGTGTGTATGGCCGTTATGACCGTGGGAGAGATGCTGGCCATGCCAATGCTGGCCGCTCTGATTTCGAACCGCGCCCCGGCCTCCAGCGTCGGCCGCTTCCAGGGGATGTTCAGCCTGGCGTTCACGGTCGCCTTTGTCATCGGACCTCTCTTGGGGACATGGGTGTACGGATCATGGTCCGGCGAAACTCTCTGGATGGCGGTCGGCCTGTTGGCGGTTTTGCTCTGGCTGGGCTTTATGGCCGCCCAGGCGGCCATCGACCGTCAAAAAAAGGCTGAGAAATAAAATCCCACCTGGGAATGGGCGGCTTTTACCAGGTCGCATTTTATGGTAGCTTTAAATGAGATCAAAACCCCTCTCAGGAGAAATTTTCATGCGCATAAGAATGTTTCAGGTGGATGCGTTCACCGATAAGCTCTTTGGCGGAAATCCGGCCGCCGTCTGTCCTCTCGAAGCCTGGCTGTCCGCAGAAGCCATGCAGCTTATCGCCATGGAAAACAATTTGTCGGAGACGGCGTTTTACGTCAAAGGCAAGGACCGCTACAAGATCCGCTGGTTCACGCCAGCTGTCGAAGTCGAACTCTGCGGTCACGCCACTCTGGCAACAGGCTATGTCATCTTTCATTATGACGGCTACGAGGGCCAGATGATCAAATTCGATTCGGCCAGCGGGCTCCTGACCGTCAAAAAAAACGGGGATTTTCTGACTATGAATTTTCCGGCCGATGTGCCCGCGCCGGTAGAAATACCCCAAGGGTTGGCGGAAGCGCTCGGAGCGCGTCCCATAGAAGCCTACAAAGGGCGAAACGATTTTTTGCTCATCTTTGGCTCGGAGAAGGACGTTACGGACATGATGCCGGATTTTGGGGCCTTGGGGAAAATCCCAACCCGTGGGATCATTGTCTCGGCCAGGGGAAAAAACGCCGATTTTGTGTCCCGGTTTTTCGCGCCCCAGGTCGGTATTAATGAAGATCCCGCAACAGGCTCGTCCCATACGCTTTTAACGCCCTATTGGGCGTCGAAACTCGGCAAGTTGGAACTGACAGCCGCGCAATTGTCGAAACGTCGCGGTTCACTGAAGTGCCGCCTCGCCGGAAACAGAGTCGAGATCTCCGGGCAGGCTAAGACCTACTTGACGGGCACGATCGAGATCTAATGACGCGGTCCGTCATCCTCGCCTCCGGCTCACCGCGAAGGTGCAAGCTCCTGAAAAAGATCGTCCCTCGTTTCCGGGTTGTGGCCAGCGGAATTGAGGAAGAATCGTTCCGGTCGCGGAATCCGGTCACATTTGCCGTTCGCGCCGCCGCCGCCAAAGCTGAGGCGGTCGGTGAGGGCTATCCTTCTTCCCTCGTCATTGCCGCCGATACGATCGTCTGTCTGGGCGACGAAATTTTCGGAAAGCCGAAAAACCTCGCGGATGCCCGCGCCATGCTGCGGAAGCTCTCGGGGAAAAAACACAAGGTCATCACGGCTGTCGTCCTCACTCAAAAAAGCCTAAAACGGATGCTGACGGGACATGAAGTGAGCTGGGTGACCTTCAAGAAACTGAGCCGAGCGACTATTGATGAATACCTTAAAGAAAACGACTGTCTTGATAAAGCCGGAAGCTACGCTATCCAGGAATCGGGAGATGCCCTGGTGGACAAACTCGAGGGTGATTATGACAACGTCGTCGGGCTTCCGGTCCAGCTGGTCAGAAGTCTGTTGAATGATTGGGCTGGCGCCGAAAGGCCTTCCGAGTGATCGAGACGGCGACCATGCTCAAGCCTCTTAAGCTCGGGACACTCGAGATCGATTTTCCGGTGGCGCTTGGAGCCCTGGCCGGTTACAGCGATATGCCCTATCGGCTGATCTGCCGGTCGTGTTCGGCGCCCTATTGTGCGACCGAAGCCATGCTCGACCGGCAGATTCTCGAGGAGGGCAAGCGGCGCCGCAGATTGGTCGAGCTCGATCCCGCCGACCATCCCGTGGCCGGGCAAATCATCGGCAGCAGCCCGGAGGTAATGTCCGCCGCGGCGGCTGTGTTGTGCGACAAAGGATTCGATGTGATCGACCTGAATTTCGCCTGCCCGGTTCGGAAAGTGATTTCGAAGAAGCGCGGCGGATATCTTATGAGCGAGCCTGACGTCGCCCTGAAAATTGTCCGGGCCGTGCTCAAGGTCGTGACCGACCGCCCCGTCACGCTCAAACTCAGGCGGGCTTTCTTGGAGAGGGATCGCCGCGGCGCGGATTTTTGGGGCATCAGTCGAGGCGCGTTCGACGCAGGTGTTGCGGCCATCTGCGTTCACGCCCGCAGTGTCGATCAGAAGTATAGGGGGCAGGCCGATTGGGATTTTTTGACGATGGTGAAGCGCGAATTTCCAGGCCAGACGATCATCGGCTCCGGAGACATCCACACGGCTTCCGACGCTCTGAATATGCTTGAGCGGACCGGCGTCGACGGCGTCATCGCCGCCCGCGGGGCCATCGGCAACCCCTGGTTGTTCAGACAGGCGCGCGATATCGCCGCCGGCCGGGATCCTCTCCAGCCGACCCTTGAGGACCAGAGCCGCCTGATCACACGCCACTTCCAATTAGCGGCCGAAGTCTATGGCCAAAAGCGGGCCCTCAAAGTCGTGCGCAATTTCGGCATCCGATACGCGCGCCTTCATCCGCAGCCGGCAAAAGTCCGGATGGCCTGCATCAATGTCAGAACCCTGGTCGACTGGCAAGAGTTTATCGAAACTTATTACGGCCCGAAAATCGCTTTTCAGACCTCCAATTATAGATAGTCTTATGATCTTCATGGAGGTAGAGCTTAAAATCTTTGCCCGACGGGTGGCACGGTTTGGGGGTGAACCGGGACAGGACCCGTCGGGCTTCCCGAAAGACAATTTTGGGTGCTCTCCCTAGGCTTGATTTCGCCATCCAACTGAAATATAAATAATTCAATCTCGCCCCGGAAAAAAGGAGGCTCGATGTCTTCAAAAAACAAAAAACCGACTTCCTACGATATTGAGTATTTCTTGGCGAAAGAGGATGGCCAGGATCGGTCTCGCAACGACTCCTCGCTGGTTTTGAATCGAAGACGTTTCCTCGGCTGCTTTTCAGTTATGGGCCTGGGATCGACACTGCTGCCGGGTGCGCTCTTGGCCCAAGCCCAGGAAGCGCAGGAAATCACGGCCGATATGGTCAAGGGAGCGGCCAGGATTGCCGGACTGACCTTCTCCGACGACGCCGTGAAGAGGATCGTGGAGGGGCTCAACAGAAAAAATGGCCTCCTCAGCAATTATGACAGCCTCCGGGAAATGAAACTCGGCAACAGCGTGCCGCCGGCGTTCGTTTTCAACCCTGTCCTCCCGGGGGTGAGGCTTCCGACCGCGCAGAAGCCTTTCAAGATGACCAAGGTTAAGGCCATCCGGCCCAAGACCGACGAAGACCTGGCCTTCCTGCCTGTGACTCATCTGGCCAAGCTGATCGAAAGGCGCGAAATCAAATCCGTTGACTTGACAAAGCTCTACCTGGAGCGTTTGAAGAAATATGACTCCGTCCTCCATTGCGTCGTTGCGCTCACGGAGGAACTGGCCTTAAGACAGGCTGCGAGAGCGGACGAGGAAATCAAGGCCGGAAACTATAGAGGTCCGCTTCACGGCATTCCGTGGGGGGCCAAAGACCTGCTCTATGTCAAAGGCACCAGGACGACATTCGGCGCCTCGCCCTATAAAGACCAAGCGGTTGACATGGATGCTTCCGTTTATACGAGGCTCTCGGATGCGGGCGCGGTTTTGTTGGCCAAGCTGACCATGGGTGCGCTGGCTCAGGGGGACCGCTGGTTCGGAGGGCAGACGAAAAGCCCCTGGGATCCGACAAATCAAAACCAGGGGTCGAGCGGTTCTTCGGCCGGCCCTTGCTCCGCCACGGCCGCCGGTCTGGTTGCTTTCGCCATCGGCACGGAGACGCGCGGATCGATCATGTCGCCGGCCGCTCGCTGCGGGGTGGCGGGCCTTCGTCCATCCTACGGCCGCGTCAGCCGCTACGGTGCCATGGCCTTGAGCTGGACCATGGACAAGATCGGGCCCATCTGTCGCTCGGCCGAAGATTGCGCTTTGGTGTTCCATGCGATTTGCGGGCCGGATGGAAAGGACAACACTCTGATTAATGTCCCTTTCAACTGGAACGCCCGATCAGATTTAAAGGCTTTGCGCGTTGGCTACATCAAAGCCGCTTTTGAGAGCGAGATCCGTGATACTCCGGATTTTCCCCAGAGGGCGCAGCGCCAGCGCGAGATGCGGAAATTCGACGAGGAAGCCTTGCGGATCGTCCGCTCGCTCGGAGTGGACCTCAAGCCTATCGAACTCCCGAAAATGACGTCGAATGCCATTGATTTTGTTTTAACGGCCGAAGCAGCGGCGGCCTTCGACGACCTCATCCGGAGCGACAGGCTCGACATGATGTCGGCCCAGCCGGAGCAGAGCAACTGGGTGGGCAGCTTCCGGCTGCACCGGTTTGTCCCGGCCGTCGAATATATCCAAGCCAACCGGGCGCGCTACCGGCTGATGGAAGAATACGCGGCGCTCTTCTCCGGCCTGGACCTTTTCATCGGAAGCTCTCTCGGTGCGACAAATCTGACAGGCCATCCGGAGCTCAGCATCCCGCACGGTTTTGATTCCAAGGGGCAACCGACAAGCCTGCGTTTCACTGGGAAATTGTTCGGCGAATCCGAGATCCTCCGGATCGCTCACGCCTTTCAACAAAAAACGGATTATCATCAGAAGAGGCCAAAGCTCTGAGATGTTTGTCCAGGCCATCGTCCGGATACCCTGCCGGAATCTTGTCCGGGGTATCACCACTGCCGGCCTAGGACTTCCAGATTATGAAAAGGCGCTTCGCCAGCATGCCGCTTATGTCGATGCCCTACGGCTGTGCGGACTGCAGGTCGTCGTCTTGGAAGCGGATGAGCGGTATCCGGATTCGACCTTTGTCGAGGATGCGGCCGTTGTCACGGATAGGATGGCTGTCGTGACCAACCCGGGAGCGGCGAGCCGGAAAGGAGAAGAATCGATCATCGCGGAGGTGCTGCGGCCTTTTTTCTCCGGCCTCGAATATATCCGCTCTCCCGGAAATCTCGAAGGCGGCGATGTCATGCAGGTCGGGAATCATTTTTATATTGGGCTGTCGCAGAGAACCAATCGGGAAGGAGCGGGCCAATTGGTCCGCATCCTTAAAAAGCATGATTACTCGGCTTCACTCGTGCCGTTAAGCCGCGCCCTTCATTTGAAGACAGGCCTGGCCTATCTAGAGAACCGAAACCTCTTGGCGGCCGGCGAATTCTTAGACAACCCCATTTTTAAAGATTTCCACAAGATTGTCGTCTCTGAAGATGAGTTCTATGCCGCCAATTCCATTTGGCTGAATGGCCGGATTCTCGTCCCGGCAGGCTTCGCCAAGACCAGGCGGGCTGTCGAAAATCTAGGCCTCCCTGTTCTTGATGTCGATGTTACGGAATTCCGCAAGCTCGACGGCGGCCTAAGCTGTCTATCTTTAAGGTTTTGACAATAGAGAGGTAATCCCTGAATTCAGGAATCTGGGCAGTGTTCTCGCCCCTTCGAGGAAGCGAACTTTTAGGAATGCTCTTCGTATGATGTAACGAGAGCTGTCAAAAAAGCTCAGGAGGTGTCCATGACGAAAAACTCGAGAAAATCACTGTTGGCAGTTTGCGTCGCCCTGCTGTTTGCATCCGCCGCCCTTTATGCGGGACCGCAGGCCCAGGAGAAAAAGGAGCCGGCGATTGATCTCGCGAAGCTCTATCGGGAAATCGCCGGAGATTATGATTTTGAAATCGAAGGCCAGTCCATGACGGTCAATTTTATAGAAAAGGACGGCAAGCTCTTTGGCGCACCTGTGGGAGAAACCCCCGAGGAAATCCTGCCGGTCAAGGGGAGCCTTCTCAAGTTTGAAGTCACTCCGAGCGGGGTCGGGCAGCTCTACGAGCTGGAATTCGTCCGGAATGAGAAAGGTGTCATCGACAAATGTATCATGAAGGCGATGGGAACGGAGATCGTCGGGATCAAAAGACTGGTTAAGAAATAAGCCCCTAAGACCGAAAGCCGGCAGCCCGAATCGGCAACCATTTTCCTGGTTTTTCGTATCATTATATGGAGGGAATTATTTTAGCCCGGCGGAAAATCATCAAATGCCTGAAGAGGAGTCAGCATGAAAATCTTGAAACTTGTTCTTTGTTTTTTAGCGTGTCTTGCGTTCTTAGCGTCGTCCGTTTTTCCATTCCAGAAGATTGATCTTACCGGGACCTGGATCGGAAAGACGGAAGTCCCGGATTCCGGGACAGATGAAGTGACACTCGTCCTAAAAAAAACGGAGACCGGCTACACGGGGATCGTCAACGATTCCCTGGCCGTTATCGCCAAGGATACAGAGGTCAAGGAGATCAACCTGGACGGCGATAAACTGTTTTTCGCCTTTCCCCTGGCCGATGGAGCCCGAGTCGTCATTAAGGTCACAGTCGCGGGCGATAAGTTGACTGGTTTTTGGGAACACCAGGAAGGAGATACCGGCGCGATCGAAATGACCAGAAAGAAATAAGCCGCGACCGAGAATTCTCCCCTCCCTGCCTTCTTGACATTTTCTATCCATATCGTCTATTATCCGTCGCGGGAGAAGATCAGGCGATAGCCTGAGAGGGGAATGCCCGTGGCGACATCAGAGCAGAGGAATTTCTCGCCTTTTTTTCCGGAGGTCTGTCTTATTCAGGACCGACTCCGGCCCTATCCCTATCTCGCGTCCCCCAGCTTCCCCAAGGAGGCACGACGTGCATAAAAAAGGGCTCTGTTTGGCAGCCGTTTTTATGGTCATGGTTCTGCTGGCGGGTTCCGGAGAACAAGGCGGCCGCATCCATCCGGCGCTCGAGCAAAAACTGGGGAAGCTCGGCCCGGGCGAGAAGGTGGCCGTCATTGTGGAGCTTGTGGAGCAGGCCAGTCTCTCCGAGATTGTCGCTCGTATTCCCAGCGCTCGGCCCAAGGAGAGGGCCAGGGCGGTGGTGAATGGGCTGAGGAGCTTGGCCGAACAGCGCCAGGGGCTTCTGCGGGCGCATCTTCAGCAGGAGCAGCGATCCGGAGCCGTGGAACGTGTCATTCCTTTCTGGATTTTTAACGGCTTGGCCGTCAAAGCCAGCGGGCCGCTCATCCGAAACCTAGCTTCTCGTCCCGAAGTGAAAGAAGTGCGTCTGGATGCCCGGATTCCTTTGCCTTCTCCGATACCGGCGGCCGAGGGAGAAGGAATGCCGAACAGCGAATGGAATATTTCACTCATCCGCGCTCCTCTCGTCTGGGCACTTAGCCCCGCCTACAACGGAACAGGGGCGGTCGTCGGGAGTTTCGACACGGGCGTCGACCTGACCCATCCGGATCTCTTCACTCGCTACCGGGGGAACCAGCAGGCGAGCTGGTTTGATCCGTATTATGAACATTCTTTTCCTTTTGACGCCAACGGCCACGGGACACATACGACCGGGATCGCCGTGGGTGGCAACGCTTCTGGATCCTTCATCGGAGTCGCTCCAGGGGCGACCTGGATCGCGGCAAAAGCTTGGGATGATGCCGGAAACGGCGTGGTGTCCGCCTTCCATCAGATCTTCGAGTGGTTTTTGGCGCCGGGAGGCGACCCGGACAACGCGCCGGATGTCGTGAATTGTTCCTGGGGAATTGCGGAAAGCGGATGCGATACGGAGTTTCTGCCCGACATCCAAGCCCTGCGGGCCGCGGGCATATTTCCCGCCTTTGCCGCCGGGAATGACGGGCCCTCTTCTGGGAGCGTAATCTGTCCGGGAGCCTATCCCATAGCCTTCGCTGTCGGAGCTACCGATGAGTATGATGGGATCGCGGACTTCAGCGGCCGGGGCCCTTCGCCCTGCAACAATTCCACAAAACCGAACATCAGCGCCCCGGGCGACGGAATCCTCTCGTCCGTCCCCTGGGGGGGATATGAGATTCTCAGTGGCACCTCTATGGCAACGCCGCACATATCGGGCTCGGTGGCTGTCCTTCGATCCATCAACCCGGCCCTGACGGTCGAACAGCTGGAAGCCGCCCTAACCTCGGGAGGAAAAGATCTGGGGGAGCCGGGTCCCGACAACGAATTCGGGGCTGGCCGTCTTGACCTGTTTGTCTCCGCCCAGGTGGCGATCCTGGGGCCGGGTTTTCCCGTGGTGAAAGCCCTGGCCACCCAGTCGATCGCAACCGAAGCGGGTCCTACTCCGGGAATCTTCACCTTCAGCCGAACGGGAGATACCGATGTCGACTTGGATGTAAGATATGAACTCTCGGGGACGGCCACTGCGGGAAGCGACTTCGTCCCGCTGGCCGGGATTGTCACGATCCCCGCGGGCTCCTCGACCGTTGTCGTTGAGGTCACTCCGGTCGATGATGTGCTCCAGGAATTGGATGAGACGGTCATTCTGAAAATCGTCTCAGACTCTGCCTACATCGTTTCCGCATCGGATACGGCAACGATCGTGATCAAAAGCGATGAGCTTCTGTCCGACCTGACGATTTCGGCATTGTCTGCTCCATCGGCGGCAGGCGCCGGAGAGAACATCGTCGTCACCGAGACGACCAAAAATACGGGAGCTGGGACCGCAGAATCTTCTTTGACTCAGCTTTTTCTGTCCGCGAACACCACCCTGGATGCCGCGGATCTTTTGTTAGGAAGCCGCAGTGTGCCGGCCCTGGCCGCCGGAGCGAGCAGCTCCGCTTCCACTACGGTTACGATTCCAGATTACGCGGCCGGCACTTTGTATATCATTGCCAAGGCTGATGCCGGAAGCATCATCATCGAAACCAAGGAGACGAACAACACCTCTTCGAGGATAATCAAAATAGGCCCTGATCTGGATATCACGTCGCTTTCCGCCCCGGCGACGGCCGGCGCAGGGCAGAGCATCGTCGTCACCGAGACAACCAAGAACATAGGCGCTGGAATCGCGGGGCCCACTCTAACCCAATTCTATTTTTCTGCCGATAGCGCTTACGACCCGTCCGATGTTCTGATCGGGAGTCGGAGCGTTCCCGCCTTAGCGGCCGGAATCGGCAGCACCGGGTCGACGACGGTCACTATTCCACAGGGGACGGCCGTCGGGTCCTGGGTCATCCTCGCCAAGGCCGATGCCGAGGGTGTCGTGACCGAGACTTCCGAGTCAAACAATAACTTTGCCCAACCCATCAAGATCGGCCCTGACCTGGACATCACAACGCTTTCCGCCCCGGCGACGGCAGGTGCGGGATTGAGCATCGTCATCAACGAGACAACCAAAAACATAGGGGGCGATACGGCAGGCCCCTCCCTGACCCGGTTTTTCCTGTCGGCTAATAGCATCCTTGATCCATCAGATGCTTTAATCGGAAACCGCAACGTACCGGCGCTCGAAGCGGGAGTCGCCAGCTCCGGAGCGACGACCGTGACGATCCCCGCGGGTACGGCGATCGGCGTCTGGTATATCATAGCCGGCGCTGATAGCGAAGGAGTCGTGACCGAGATCTCCGAAACCAACAATACATCCTTCCAGTCGATCAAGCTCGGACCGGATTTGGGAATCGCGTCTCTCTCCGCGCCGACCCAAGCGAGCGCAGGGCAAAGCATTGTTGTTACGGAGACAACTAAAAACTCAGGGGGAGATGGCGCAGGCCCCACTCTAACTCTCCTCTATCTGTCGGCCAATAGCGCCTATGATGCCTCCGATGTCTTGGTGGGAAGCCGCAGCATTCCAGCCCTGATCGCCGGCGCGACGAGTTCCGGGTCGACCACCGTCATGATTCCTCAGGAGACGACGGCCGGAACCTGGTTTATCCTCGCCAGGGCTGACGGCGAAGGGGTCGTGGCCGAGACGTCAGAGACCAACAATGTCTCTTCCCGGTCGATTAAGATCGGCCCTGACCTGGACATTACGTCTTTTTCGGCTCCCGCGACGGCCATTGCCGGGCAGAGCATCGTAATCGCGGAGACGATCAAAAATATCGGTGCCGGAATCGCTGGTGCTTCCAAGACTTTGTTCTACCTGTCGGCGGATGGCGGCATTGACGCGTCCGACGTCCTGCTCGGAAGCCGGAGCGTGCCGGCCCTGGCCGCCGGCATCAGCAGCTCCGGATCGACGACGGTCTTGATTCCGTCGAGCACCTCTGCGGGAACATGGTATCTCATAGGGAAGGCGGACGGCGAAGGGGTTGTGCCCGAGACGTCCGAGAGCAATAATACTTACGTCAAGTCGATTAAGATCAACCTGAACTGAACTTTTCGATCGTCCCGGAAAGCGGCCGGCGTTTATTCAAATTGACGAAACGGTTCTCTATTCATGTGACAATAATTGGCAATTATTAACAAAAAATGGTATATTTTAGCTGATAAAATAGCCAGTCGATAAGTTATCATAACTGTTTTCAATAATCTATTTTATCCAATTTTTGGCATAAAACTTGCTCAAAACAGTATTGATAGTACAAGTGTCCTCTTATGCGCACTCTCAAAAAGACGCTCTTTTCCGTCGATATGGAGCATCATCGAGAACGAGCGGAACGAGTCGATGTTGATGCTTATTTTAGCTAGGCCGCCGTCAATATGGACGGCGGACCTTCGACTAAACCGGACGGACAGGCTTCCCTTGAAGTCCGGGTCCGCGATTTTACGAAGGGAGATTTGCCAATGAAAAAATCATGGATGGCTGTTTTGGCTATCTTCTTAATGGCGATGGCCGCATCGACATTGGGCCCCGCCGCCCAACAGGCCCGGACTCAAGTGCTGGGCCTTCTCCCGGCTGGCACGCCGACTCCCGTCAACATCTCGAATTCCGCAACGGATTCGGATACTCCGCTCATCGGCGTGGACGGAAACGGCGCGGTCTATGCGGTTTGGTTTGAACACTCGGGAACCAGACTCTTTTATTTTGCCACGAACAAAAGCGGGCCGTGGTCGACGCCCCAGTATGTCGATCAGATCGTCTATAACGCCGAAGAAGCGGGATATCCCTGGATAGATGTCTCCCCAGCCGGCGCCTGCCATTTGATCTTCCAGGACGGCCGCGAATGGACCTCGTACAATATCTATCATATGGTTTATCAAAATAACAGCTGGAGCTCTTTGACGAACGTCGCTAATAATGACGGCGGGTCGTGTTATGCGGGCGTGGGCTTCAACCCGGTCGATAACTATACCTATGTCGTCTGGCAGGACAATACAGGCCTCGATTGGGGTTGGAACCTCCTGTTTAGATTCCGAAGCCCGGGCGGAACCTGGGGAACGACCCAAACCCTCCCCCTCGGCGGGGGATATATGCCCCAGATCGCCTGCGATGCCGCCGGCACCGCCCATGTCATCTGGACAACGGGGCACGGCCGCACCCTGTATTATTCGAAAAATCAAACACCGCAGAACGTCGCGACGTGGAGCTCACCCAAGCTGATCAAAGGGGATGTCGGCGAAGAATGGAGCTTTGCCAAAGTCGCCTGCGACAATGCCGGAAATGCTTATATCATCTGGATGGACGGAACGGCCGGAAACGATGAAATCTTTCTCAGGAAGGTCAATAGCAACGGTACTCTGGGGTCAGAGATGAACGTTTCGCAAACTGCGACGAGCTCCCAAGAGGGCGCCATTGCCGTGGACAAAGCGAAGGGCAGCATTTTAATCGCCTGGAGAGAAACGAACGATATCTTTGTCAACGCCTATGTCGGTGGCATATGGACCGGTCCGACCAGCGTCACCGCCGGCCTGCTGCCGTCCAAAATGCCCTCCGTCGCGGTGGATAAAGCCGGCGGAGCGCACCTGGCGTTCTCGGCCTATATTAACGGAAATTGGGAGATCGTCTATATGGCGCTCCTGTCCGGGATCATGGTGACGTCTCCCAACGGCGGCGAGGTCTGGGACCCGGCGACATCCCATAATATTACCTGGATCTCGACGGGGATCCCCGGGAATGTGAAGATCGAATATTCGATCGACAATGGCCTGAGCTATTCGACTGTCGCGGCGTCAACGCCCAACACGGGGACCTATAACTGGACCGTCCCCAACACGCCCACGGCCCAGGGCCTGGTCAGGGTCAGTGAAGCCGCTACGGGCGATCCTTCTGATGTCAGCGACGGCGTTTTCACGATTTCAGGCCCGATTTCCTGCACCTATTCCATCGCGCCGTCCAGTCAAGCATTTTCGGCGCTCGGGGGGAATGGGAGCATCAATGTGACCACCTACGCCGGCTGCGAATGGACGGCGACAAGCAACGACGGCTGGATTATCGTCAACTCCGGAAATTCCGGCTCTGGAAGTGGCCAGGTTCTCTATGCGGTCCTGGGCAATTCCAGTTCAAGTCCAAGAACGGGAACGATCACGGTTGCCGAAAAGACATTCACAGTCAATCAAGAAGGACAGCCGGCCGGAACAACCTTCCTTATCCCCTTCGGTTCGCTCGATAACGGGAATGTCAACATCGCCAACATTGGGAGCGTTACAGCCACTGGGAAATTGCGGATTCTGGATTCGAGCGGTATCAGTCAACATGAAAGCGACCTCTCCATCCCGTCCAAGGGCGTCGTGCGATCGTGGGACCTAGCCGGAAACGTCTATTCTCACGGTAAGCCGCTGACGGTAGAGATCACGGGAAGCCAAACTTTGGTCGGGGACAATATCAAATGGGCTAGTCCTCCAAATGATACCGTCGGGGCCGGCTTCACTTGTGGTCCCCTATCCCTGATGATGGGGAAAGAGTTTTACTTTCCTTTCAGTTCGTTCGGTCAGAGCAACGGCTATGCGGTGATCTCCAATGCCACACTGAGCACGGCTCACCTGACCATTGAGGTCTATGACCAGAACGGCGCGTTGAAGAAAACAGCGGCCTTCTCGATTGGACCCCGCGGCGTCGCCCGGAGCTGGGAGCAGATCGGGAGCATCCAGGCGATTGCCGATCCTGCCCTGCTCCGGATCACCTCGGATCAGGATGTCGTCGTGGAGGCGGTTCGTTGGGAGCTAAACAAGCGTGGCTGGGGGTTTGCGATTTTTCCGGCTTCTACGGGTGCGGGCACGAGCTTCGTGGTTCCTTTTGGCACCCTGAATAACGGGAACATCAATCTGGCGAACGTTGCCACGAGCGCGGCGGACGTGACGCTCCGGGTGTTGAATTCAAACGGTCAGAATGTGAAGGAACAGGCTTTCACAATTCCAGCCAAGGGGGTCAAGAGGTCGTGGGATATCGTCGGCAATATCTTCAGCTACGGAAAACCGTTGACGGTCGAAATCTCGAGCACCCAGGCCCTCGTCAGCGACAATATTAAATGGGCCAGCGCGCCCTACGATACGGTCGGCGTAGGATTCACCGGCGGTCCGCTTTCGCTCATGAAAGGCAAGCTCTTCTATTTCCCCTTCAGCTCCTTCGGTCAGTCAAGCGGCTATGCCGTGCTTTCCAACACAACCTCGAGCGTCGCCAACGTAACGGTTGAGGTCTTCGACCAAACAGGAGTTCTGAAAAAGACTTCGAATTTCACGATAGGGTCGAAAGGCGTCGCTCGAACTTGGGACTATGTCGGCAGCATCCAAGCTGTCGCGGACCCGGCCGTGCTCCGGATTACATCGGACCAGGACCTCGTCGTCGAGGCGGTTCGACTTGAGGAGAACAAGCGCGGCTGGGGCTTTGCCATTCTGCCGAGCGCCAATTAGGCTGGCAGAAAAAAAGGCAGACGGGCCGCCCGAGCGGCCCGGGCCCTTTTCCTGGTTCTCTACCGGACGGGCAGGATGGCGAAGCCCCACCCCCGTTTGTTTTGTTCCAGGCCGCCGCAACAGGGGGTTTTCCCTCCAGGACGACTTTCCGCATTTTATCTGTTTGTTCGGAGGAGGGTTTTTTGCCGATAGATCTCAAGCTCGCCAAGTTCGACATTTCGATCCTGGCCGAGGTCCAGCCTCGAAAAGTCATTGACAAACTTGACACTGAGGATATGGTCGCCTTGAATGACCGAAGCAGGGAAAACGAAGCGCATCCATCGTTTCTCGGAGAGCATGGCCTTGGCTGCGACGGTTTGATCGATCCTGACGATGATGATCGGACCCATTCCGAACGCAGGATCTCCCCGCAGCCAAAGGCCGAGCCAAAGCGGTCCGCCTTCAGACCTGAAGGGAATCGCGCTTTCGCCGGCGCTCGAAAGGACATTCTTCTGCCCGCCTTGCCATAGATCTCGGGAAACCGCGTGGACGGTCTCGAACTCGCCGGGAGGAGACGAAGGATAGAGGAACCAATAGTCTGCCAGCTTGAGGCCCAACCATCTCGGGTCCGTGCTTTGGCCGGATTTCAGAGGCTGCCAATCCCGGCTCGCTTCAAATAGAAAGTAGCTATTTTTGACGGGAGATGAAGGAAAAGAGTATTGGAATTCCTGCCAATCAGCTGAGCTGACTTCGAATTCCTGGATCAGCTCTTTTTTTCGAAAATATCGGTCGGCGAGATAGACCCTGATTGGCAACGGATTTGTAGACAGATCCGGCTGCGGAGGCGCGGCGAATGGAAGAACAAGCCGAGAACCTAAGACCGGGACTTCAAGACCGGCCCGTTTTTTCGCCCAGCGAAAATGGATGCCCTGGGAATCCACTTCTTCTTTAAAGAAGCCGAAATCCTGGCGCCAGCCGTACGTCTCGGAAGCTGCGGTTATGGATAGACTGTGGAGAGAGTTGTAGAGATGAGACAATCCGAACGCGGAAATAAACACCACTCCTAGCCATTTTTGCCATCGTCGAGAGGCAGGACGAATCTCGGGGTCCTCTTCCTCTGGATGGGCCTGATGAAACAGGAGGGCGGCCAAAAGCCAGAACGAATAATCAGTCTCGAAACTCCCGATATAACTGTGAAAGAGGCCGTTGACAAAAAAAGCGACCAGGCCGGCTATAACACCCGCGGCCAAAAATGGCTCGGTTGATCCGTGACGACAGGCCTTGATGGTCTTTGCCATCTGCCGGCAGACCGCGAAAAAAATCCCGCCGAAAAGGAGGAATCCGACGAGGCCAAGTTCGGCAGAGGCCTGGATGAGATAGTTCTCCGCGGAGTCAGTGTATCCAAGGTTCGAAATCATGTTCATCCGTCGCGAGTAGTTGGGCAACTCGATGATATAGCTGCCGAGACCGACTCCTGAAATCGGATAATCGCGAACCATGGCCGCCGCTACCCGCCAGAGCTTCGGCTTTTGGCTGATGATGTCCTCCAGGCTCACTTTTTGAGAAAGGAGACGGAGGTCGGAGCGAAATCTCTGGACCAAGGTTCCTCCCGGGCCGATCAGGGATAGCGTCCCCGACAGGAGAAGGGCCAGGACGAGAACAATCGTGACAGAGGCAAAAACTTTTCTGGAATATTTTTTTTGGCCAAAGATGACGAGCCCATAGAAGACGCAAAGGGCCACCGACAGGGCCAGGAGAGCTGTCCGCGAGCCGATCAAGGGAAAAATCGCGAGGCCCAGGAAAAATGGTGCGAGATAAAGAACGCGCCGGATTCTGCGCTGCCGAAAAGCCAGGGCCAGAAAAAGAGGAAGGAAGGAAGCTAGAAATGCCCCGAAAGCATTGGGGTCCTTAAAGGTCCCATTGAACTGATGGAGGGCCAGCCAATAGTTCGTATTTCCCAATCCTGGAGAAACAAACTTCTGGACTAGAGCGAAAACCAGGGATAAGATTGTCGAAAGCGAAAGAGCCGTCAGCACCCGGCAGATGTCCGCGGGGGATTTGAGGGTGCGATAGGCGATCGCAAAAAAGAATAAGCCGGTGCCATAATTCAGGAAGTTAAAAACAAGGCTCATGATGGCGCCGCCGGCCCGCACATCGATCACATTCACCACCAGGTCGCGAACGGCGTCTGATACGAAGGGGAAGAACAGGCTGAGACGGAGAAACGTGATGAGTGCTGACAGGAGGAGAACCGCGCCCAGCCACCGGAACGGCTGAAGCAGAGGATGTCCGGCCCGCCACTCGCTTGGCGCAAGCGAGCGGCGGAGAAGCCAGCCTAAAAAGAAAAACAAGAACAAGAGCAGGGCCGTTGGCGCGTGCGGGATGTGCTCATCGATCCGGAAAAAATAGGGGAGATTATTGATCAAAGGAAAAACGAAGACAAAAAAGACGAGACCCCAATCGGTGCGGGAAGCCGTCAGAATCAAAAGAGCGGCCAGGAAGGGGCCGACCGCCAGCAGAAAAGATGGCACGAGGGGGACGTATTTATAGATGAAAAGCGCCAGCCCGGCTGCATAGACGATGGTGGCCAATAGAAACAAAGGATTCCCGGGCGCTGACTTCCCTTGAGATTCAGGGCGCAAGGTCTCTTGGGGGCCGATCATTTTCAATATGCGTTTCTATCGCCCAGGATGATCTGCCTGATCGTGAAGAAGAGAATCTGCACATCCAGCCAAAACGTCCAATTTTCGATGTACCAGAGGTCAAGCTCGACCCTTCTCTCCATCCTGAGGGGATCCTTGGGCTCCCCGCGGTATCCGTTCACTTGAGCCCAGCCGGTGATGCCTGGCTTGACGAGATGGCGGAGCATATAATGCCGGACGACCGTCTTTAATTCAATGTTCAGCGGTGTCGGATGGGGCCGAGGACCGACAATCGACATTTCCCCCTTCCAGACGTTCCAGAACTGGGGAAGTTCATCCAGGCTGAGCCGGCGGAGGAGCCGGCCGACCCGCGTCACTCGCGGATCTTGCCTGCCCGTCGGTTGATATCGGCCGTTCTCATCCACCTCAGGGCTTCCGACATACATTGTCCGGAATTTGTAGCAAACGATTCTCTTGTTCTTGCGCCCCCAGCGTTCCTGTTTGAAAAAGACCGGGCCTCGGGAATCTAACTTGATAGCGGCCGCCAGGAGGGGCCAGAGCCATAGAAAAACGGCCGGGAAAAGCACGGCCGTGACCAGGAGGTCAAAAGAACGCTTGAGCAGCCGCCACTGAACTTCCTCCAGGGGGTTCGTCAGCAATGAGAAGACGGGAAAATTCCCAAACAGGGAAACGCTCAAACGAGACCGGAAATGGCCCAGGATATCCGGGATCATGCGCACCGGAACCGCGCGGTCCTCGCAGGTGGAGACCGCCTGGTCAATTTCCTCGGATTCTTGACTGGGCAGCGCGATCACGACTTCGTCGACGGATCCCTGGTCGAGAATTCGGGGAAGATCCTCCAGCCTGCCGAGGTAAAGGGGGCCCAAAGAAGGCTGGGGGCGGCTGTCCAACAATCCGCCGACTCGATACCCTAGATGAGGATAGCTCTGGATCGCCCTGGCAAAGTCCTTCCCGAGGTCTCCTGCCCCAAGAATAAGGACGGAACGGATGTTGATGCCTTTTTTCTGGAGCCCCCGCACGAAGATACGGAAAAGGATCTTGGCCTGGCCGAGGAGAACGACGAGAGATAAAAAATAGATGAGGATGAAGAAGCGAGCGATGATCAGCGATTTAATGACAAACAGGACGATGATCGCCGCCACGAGCTGGATGCCGATATTCCTGGAGACGCAAATCAGCTCGGCGTTGATGGTATTGGTCCGAAATTCGTCATAGAGATGGGTGGCCCGGCTCGAAAAATACCAGACGACGCAGAGCAGAACCAAGAGGAACCATTCCCGCCGCTCCAGGCCGAAAAATCCACGAGCGAGAAAAATCCTCTTCTTGGCCAGAAACGAAGACAACAGAAAAGAAAAAACCAGGACGGCAAGGTCCGAAGACAACTTGAAGGGATACAAAGAAAATCGGTATTTCATTGCCGTCGGTTATGAAGTCCTGACCATCCTTTCGAACAGGTTTTTATACTGACCGGTTATTTTATCCCAAGAATAATTCTCAGAAACACGCCGGGGCCCGTTTCGCCGCAGGCCGTCCAGACGGTCGGGCCGGTCTTCGACAGCCTGGATCAGGCTTCCCAGATGCCCGCTTTTTTTTGTGAATAGGAGACCGTAGGCCCCGTCCTCCAAAACCTCCCGGTTGAAGACGGTGTCCAAGGCGCAGACGGCCGCCCCGGCGCCGAGCGCGCCGAGCAGGGCGGGATTCGTCCCCCCGAATTCATGGCCGTGAAGATAAGCATAACAAAACGAATAAAGCGATGCGAGGTCTTCCCGGTCGCGGACATAACCAGTAAAGACAACCCTGGGATCGCTCAAGCTTTTCAGTTTTCGGGCATATGCGTCCCGGTAGGGGACATCTCCGACGATGACCAGTTTACGGGATGAGCGTGTCCGCAGGAATTCCCGGACGATCAGGTCGGCGTTATTGTCCGGGACGAGTCGCCCGACGATCAAGTAGAAGTCTCCGACGGATAAATTCCAGGGGCGAAGACGATCGGGATCAGCCTCGCCTCGGACGGAAGCTCCATAGGCGATGACATCCGGCCGGCGATTAAACTCGTTTTCATAGATTTTTTGCATCTCGTACGAATCCGTGAGGAGGACGTCATAGAGCCGGGTTGCGGCTTTGGCGGCCCAGTGGAAATACGTGCCGCCGAGCCCTTTCCATTTAGGCCTGCGCCATTCCAGGCCATCGACGTGGATCGCCGCCTTCTGGCCGAAGAGCCTCGTCAACAGGCCGAAGGGGCCGTTGGCCGCGTTGATGACGAGCAGGGCGGAATATTTCTTTAAGCAGGCGTGAGCCACAGCCTGCAGGGAGTGGACGAATTGGCTCGAGATTTTGCCTGCGATCGTTGGAAGGTATATGAGGCGGATACCGTTGACCATTCTTGGATGCTGCCGAAACAAGTGCCGGTGGCAGTAGACCGTGACTTCGAATCCTTCCGCCGTCAGGCGTTCGGCGAGCTCCCCGATAAATGTCTCGAAGCCGCTGTAGACATAAGGGTAGCCGCGGGTCCCGATGACTGCGATTCTCATTTTGAAGGATTATTATAATCGATTGGCGGAGGAAACAAAATTTTTTATGCCGGCGGGGGCGGAGGGTTTTTATAGATCTCCAGGGTCCGGCAGGCCGTCTCCGTCCACGAGAATGCTCCAGCTCGATCGAGGCCCCGGCGCTTCATCTTCTCGGCCAGCGAGGGATTCGAGAGTGTCTCGTCCATCGCGGCCGCGAGTTCCTCCCCGTTGAGGGGATGGACAAAGCGGCCGGCGTCTCCGAGGATCTCCGGAAGGGCGGCCGCCCGAGACGTCACAACCGGACAGCCGCAAGCCATTGCTTCCAGGCAGGGTAGCCCGAATCCTTCATAAAGGGAGGGGAAGACAAAGACGTCAGCTAGAGAATAGAGGGCCGGGAGGTCACTGTCTGGAACCGGGCCCAGAAACTGGATGTCTGCGGCCGAGTGAGTCCTGGCGGCCACGTCGAGCAGTGCGATAGGCTCGTATCCCGATTTTCCGGCCAAGACCAAACGATGGGGGACTTTTCTTGTCTGTTTTAAGATATCGAAAGCCGTGATCAGGAGGGAGATATTCTTCCGGGCGTCCAACCGGCCGACAAAGAGAATATAAGGTCCGGCCAAGCCGAATCTCTGGAACAAGCGCGGTTTTGCCTCGGCTTCGGGCACGGGATGATATTGGGGGCCGGCGGCAAGATACGTCACCGCGACCTTGGTTGGAGCGAGTCCGAAATGCCGGACGATATCCTGGCGCGAATATTCGGAGATGGTGATGACCTTCTCGGCGCGTTTCAGGGCGGATTTTACCTGGTGCCTCAGATAGAGAAGTTCGGACCTTCGAAACATCTCCGGATAATGAATATATGAAATGTCGTGAACCGTCAGGAAGAGTTTTCCCTTGTAGAAAGGAGGGGCGACATACTGGACGTGAAGAAGATCGAGCCGGTCATTCCTCGCTTTGATGCCGAGGGCGGGCAGCCGGACCAAAGGATAGTCTGAGGGCAGGGATCTCATCCGCACGTTGTCCAGGTTTTTAAATTTTTGCAGATAGGGATGGGCCGAGTCGGTCACATAGAGATAGAAGTCATCCCCGGAGTGCGCCATTAGAAGATGCTCGGCCAGGTTCCGGATATACGTGCAATTCCCCGCGCCGTCTCTCTGCGCAGCATGAAAATCTATTCCTATCCTCATCCCGGCTCTTGTGTCCCCACCCGTGCCGTCTCTGAAGCGGCGGTCGGCAAAGTGCCGACGTTCAAAGAAGCCACCGCCAAGCCCATAAACGCCCACGTCAAAGGAAGCCATAAGCCCGTCGTAAAAATATAGGAAAAAAAGAGCCCGGCCAGGCCGGCAAAGAGGCCCAGGCTTAAGGGCTGGAAGCGGACTTCCAGATTAGGCAGCTTTTTCCAGGCCATCCGGAACAAGGAAAATAAGAAAAGCGCGAAGGCTGAAAATCCCAAGATTCCGGTGTCGTCCAAAAGGGTCGTGATCAGGCTCGGGTTGAATTGGACCTTCTGGCTGATGGGGGTTCCCGGTCCATGACCGATCAGGGGCGATTCCAGGAATGATTGAAAGGACAGCTTCATGTTCACGAAGCGAATCCCCAAGGTCGTCAGACGTTCATTCTCGGGAGGAAGGAACCTTTTAAGAAGGACCGTCCGGAGCTGGGGAAAAAGGAGTACGAGGACCAGGATCGCCACTAAAAAAAACAGCGCCAGCCTGGCTAGCCTGGCCGGATGGAACCCGAAACGGAATGACCTTTTTCTGAAAAGAACAAGCCAGACCAACCCGAACACAAACCCCAACCAGGCGGCCCGGACGAAACTTAAAAATAACCCAGCCAGGGAGAGAATCAGGCCGGCCGCAGGCAAGCATTTTCGTTTGCGATCGGAAAACAGCAGGACGAAGAAAAAAAGCGCATAGAACGCACAGATCGCCCCGTACCAATCGGGTTCGACGAAGGTGCCGTACGGTCTTCCCCACGGCGAGCTGAGGTACTTTTGCTGCAGGATCCCCGCCGGATAGATCGGCAGGCGCGTCTTCAAAGCGAAGTTGGAAACCCCAGCCGCGACCTGATAGAGACCGAAGACGATCTCGCCTATGCCCACCCAGACCAGGAGGTTGAAAGCACGGCTAAAAATCTCCATGGTGAACGCCAGGTAGATGACCAAGTAATAAAGGAGAGCGAGAGAAAAGAGAAGAAGGGCGATTTTGACGCTTCGATGAGCGTCACGGCTATTTAGAATGGCCAGTCCATTGATGCCGAGATAACTCCACAGGAAAAGGTCCAGCCGGGTTTTTTGAAAGGCCCATTTTTTGCACAGGAAGCCGACGAGAACCAGTGGGATCGCGGCACAGGCCAGCACCTGGGCGCTCCGGATCCTGGCGCCTAAGACGAGAAAAGAAAATTGGCGAGCCTCGAAAAACAGGGCGATGATAATCCCATAGAGTAAAAGGCGGTTCAGCTTCATGCGCTTTTCAGCCGGATCCTTTTAGGCCGTAGGAATTTCTTGAGGAAGTCCTTATCTTCCGGGCTAAGAATTTTTAAGGCAAATATCCCCCCCCCATAAAGAAGGAGAAAAACGCCGATGGAGGCCACAGGGCCGAGGGGGACATAAAACTTCAAAGCCAAGATCAGAGGGACTGCCAGCCCGGCGATCTTTATCATGGGTACGAAGGGAACTCGGCCAACAAACTTCGAAACGAATATCCACCCCAGGACGGTCACGAAGACCCCGGTGATCAGGCGCGACCAGCTGGCGCCGACAAACGAGAATCGGGGGACCAGGACCGAATTGAGACCCACGTTCAACAGAAAAGCGGGCAGCCAGATATACAAGGCGGTCTTCTGCCTGTTGGTGGCGATAAAAACATTGCTGGTCATTTGGAAGGCGAAAATGAAGGGCAGGTAGAAGCTCAGAATTATCAGGGAAGGCTCTGCGGATGCGAAATTCCCCCCAAAAAGCAGATGGACGAGGGGCCGGGAACCGAGAACCAGAATAGCGATGAGGAGAGGCGCGCCGAGCAAAACAAAGAGCAGGGATTTTGCATAGAGCTTGGTCCGCTCGGAAATATTTTCATAGGAAAGTTGAGACATCATAGGAAGGAGGGAAAAGCTGATGGCGCTGGGGATGAGTTCAAGGGGCTCGGTCAGACGCCGGGCGGCGTTGTAGAGCCCAATCTCCTGGACCGACCAGGTCTGGGAAAGGAGAAAAATATCGAACTGGCTGACCAGGATGTAGAAAATACCGCTCAAGCCGAGAGGAAAACCCTCCTTCAGCAAATAAGCCCAGTTTCTTGTTGCGTTCCCAAAAACCGGCCGGATCTCCCGCATCGCCCAGGAGGCGATCAGCAAGAGCGCGGGAAGAGAGATCCAGGTGTAAACGAGCGCCAGCACCCAGAGGGGGCCTTTCAGAAGAATGACGGTTGTTATTGCGATAAAAGTCAGGATTCTGTTAAGAACGGATGCCGCCGCCGAAAACCTCATCTTCAACCTGGCGATCAGGGGGACCTCGAAGATATCCCTAAAGGACGGCAAGCGGAACGAGACGAGCAGGTTGAAGGACACAATGGCCACCAGAATCCTGATCTCCTTGGAATAGGGAAGGAGGAAAACGCTCGCCCCCGTGATGACGATCGCCAGAGAAGAGAGGGCGAATTTCAGGGCGATTCCGCTCCCTAAAAGGGCGGGGCCGCGCGACCCGGGGCGGGATGTTTCGCGGATGAGGATAAAGTAGACTCCCCAGTCGATAAATACAGAAAAGAGCCCGACGTAGGAAAAGGCAAACGAGAATTTGCCGAAATCTCGGACGCCGAGATAGCGGGCAAGGATGAGAATCGTGACCACATCGAAAGCCCGCGAGAAAAGCTGGCCGGCTAAATAGACGCCGGAGTTGCCGACGATTCTGGCGGAGGCCTTTTCATCCATGTGAGGAAAGCTCGGTCTTTCTTTTTTCTCTGAGGCAATCTAAAAGATAAGCGAGCAACGTCGAAAAAAGGAATCCGAATATGCCGGCGAAGAAGATGGGCCATTTTTTTGAGCCAAAAAAGGGCCGGGAGCTTTCGGTTTCCGAAAGGATCTGAAAGAAATTGGGCCCTTCTTTTTCCGGATTCATCTTGCGCCATCTTCCTTGAAACCTGGTGTTGAGATGACCGACGATCGCCTTGAGGAGCTTCTTAGCACCAGGGATATCTTTGCTCCTGATGACGATGCGAAATCTCGAGGAATCGGGATCGGTTTCGGCCCGGACGGAGGGAAAACGTCGAGGGCTCATTTTCAATATGGCAGGGAGGGATCCGCTGCCCGATGATCGATTAATCGCGTTGACGAGCTCCTTGACATTGACTTTGAGTTCGGTTGGCAAGTCCGCTTGGATGACGGATTCGATACTTCTCTCCAAGGGGACGATCAGGTTTATCGCCATGGCTGCCAGAACGGCCCCCAGAGTCAGGCCAAGCACCAGCCACTTTCTCTTCCACAGGGATCTGAGGTAGTCTTTCAGTTCAATCTCATTTCCGTTCATGGCAACTTCTTTGGCTCCCCGAGAGAAACTTTTTCTCGAAGACAAGACTCTGATTGGCAGGGTCCACTCCGATCTGGATGAATCCGAATCTTTCGTAAAGTGCCTTGGCTGCGGTATTCTGCGGATGCACTTTCAGCATGACCACGGCGATGTCGTTCATTTTGCAAACGGCCAGGGCGTGGGCAAGTGTCAGTGTGGCTAATCCGCGGCGGCTGCAGGAGGGTGAAATCCAAACGCCATAGGAGGGGATTTTAAAACCCTGATCGAGGCCACGCAGCATGTAAAAACCAGCCAGGGTCTTTTCGACAAAGACCCCGTAATACAGGTCCCGGCAAGCCCTGGCCAGGATGCCCTGGATATGCTTTCTGTCAAAATTGAACGGCGTAAAAAATTGGGAATATTCAGGAGGGGCGGAAAGGAGCAGCCGGCTGAGCCTGAAGGCATCCTTGGGGGTCAACCGCCGGATTTCAATGTGCTCGCGGTCCATCCTATCTTTTCCAGTATTTGAGGATCGTTTCCGAGACAGCTCGGATGTCGTCCCTGGTCAAACCCGGCCAGGACGGAAGGTTAATCCCGCGCCGCGAGAGGTCTTCGGCCACTGGGTAGGACGAGTTTTTTTCCAGGTACATCGGCATGGTATGAGCGGGGAAAAACGTCGGCCGAGTCTCGATGCCGGCCTGGACAAGGAATGATCTCAACCCGTCTCTCTGGGTTTGGTCTTCTGCCAAGATTGTGACCATCCAGTAGGAGTGGACGATGTCCTTTCCTTCTTTTTGGAAAACGATCGGTGCTCCTCTCAAGAATTCTTTGTACCATTCGGCGATCTGCCTTTTTTTTGCGATGAACTCGTTACACCGCTCCAATTGAGCCAGACCGATCGCAGCACAAATATTCGTCATCCGGTAATTGTAGCCGACGACATCATGCCAATATTCGCGGCCGGCGACCAGTCCCTGGCCCTTCAAGTGAGAAGCCGTCTCATAAAGGGCGCGATCGTTCGTCACCACCATGCCTCCCTCTCCTGTGGTGATGGTCTTGTTTCCAAAAAAACTGAAAGCTGCGATATGGCCGAAACTGCCTACAGGACGTCCCGCGAATTTTGAACCGAATGCCTCGGCGCAATCTTCGATCAGCCTGAAACGGTTCTCGTCCGCGATTTCCGCCAATGCATCCAAGGGACAGGGATGTCCGTATAAATGGACGGCCATGATCGCCCGCGTCCTCGGCGTTATCTTTTTTTTGACCTCGGCCGGGTCCATCTGCCAAGTATCGGGGACTGAATCCACGAAGACGGGCCTGGCGCCGGTATAGCTGATGGAGTTTACCGAAGCGACAAAAGTAAAAGTCGGGACAATCACCTCCTGTCCCGGTCCGAGGCCGAGAGCCAGCAGCGCCAAGTGGAGGGCAATTGTGCCGTTGCAGACGGCGACCGCGTGTTCGACGCCGATAGACCGGGCAAAGCTCGACTCAAAATCTCGGATGAACCGGCCTTTGGATGATATCCAGGTGCTGTCGAGGCATTCAAGGACATACCTCCTCTCGTTTCCGTCCAATGATGGCTTATACAAAGGAATCTTGATCACGTTTCAGTCTCGATTCGGGACAATAAGTCATAATACCGGCGGCCCACGTCGTCCCAGGTATAGGAAAAGAGTTTTTCCTTGACGGTCGCCTGAGCCCGGACGGCCTGGCCGCGGTCTCGCATGACCTCATCGATCAGATGGGCGAGCCGTCGAGGATCGTCAGCAGCAAAAAGCTTTAAACCGCTCCGCTCCGGGTCTAGGCCGTGGAAAAGCAGCCGCTCGCGGACGACGGGGATATCGGTCATAATCGCCGGTGTATTCATGGACATAGCCTCAAGCCCCTGAAAAGGAAACCCGCCCTCGGAGAACGTCGGGACAACGGTGGCCAAGGCGTATTTATAGAGTCCGAAAAGATCATAGTCAGTCACTTTTTTAATCAAAATGACGTGATTTTGCAACTTGTTTTCAAGATAAAAATAATAGCTTTTATTGTCCCCTTTCATGTTTCCTGTCAGGACGAGGGAAATCGTCTTATCTTGATCGATCAACATCTTGAGGGCTTTGAGCAGGACGATCAAGTTTTTATAAACCCGGATCTGAGTGGGATAGAAAAGAAAAGGGCCGCTGATCCCGAACTTTTCACGAAGATAGGCCTCTGGTTCAAGCTTTGTTTCGATCTCCTCGGGCACCATGACGGGAAGATAGACGAATCCCGTCCTTTCTTGAGGGGGGGACAAGAATCTCAAGACATGGCTTTTCCGGATGGTATCGCTGTTGCTGATAAAAAAAGCGCCCTTTTTTACGAAATTGCGGCCTGTCAGCTGGACCTGGCGGATTTGACGGACTCGCGCCGGGCTCTGTTCTTTGAAATGGTTGAAGTATTCCAGAACGAATAGGTCGTGGAGGCTGGCGATCAATTTTTTCCGGAGTCCGAGGCCCGAGTGGATCGTGACGAGTGGAATAAGAAATACATCCGCTTCTGATCGAGCGTTGGCCAAGGCGGCCAGGACATTCGCGGCTCTGTTCAGGGACTCCCAGAAATCAATGAGATGAGAAATGACAAGCGACGTGAACTGGGCCATCGGACCTCTTGCGGGGGCCTGAATCTCGACAGATTCGGGCCCGCGGGTTCGCGGACGGCGGCGGTTCCCGAAACTCTGGGAGATGTTTTTCAGGGCGAAGAGCCCGCCGCGCACGGCCGCCAGTACCACAGCCATTAAGGTCAGCCCGCCGTTCTTGATTTGATCATAGGCCCCCCTCTTCGGCCCGGCGGGGCGAGGCGTGTCAAGCTCCGTGCAGATTCTAATTTTTCCCGGGCATTGTTCCAGGAGTTCCTGAAACAAATGGCGGACGACACGGACGTTGACCTGATAACACCAAATTTCGCAACAGACGGAATGGCTCTTGATTAAAACCTTGGCCAGGTGGAACACATACCGGCCGATGCCCTCATTGATCAGCGAAGGAATCTGTGATGGAAATCCCAGCCAAATCCCTAGGCGGCTGAATCTTGTCGGAGCCTGGATTATCGCCACGAAGATGAAACTCGACTTGTCGTATTTCTGAACGGAATTGCGAAATCTATTATACTCTTAACGGATTTTCTTGGCCAGGACGGAGACGTGTTTGCCGCCTTGACATCCGCTTGATCCGGACTCTATGCTATTAAACAGCGAGGAGCGCCGAATGCGCAGCTGGAAAAGGAAACTCTATGACCATTACCAAAGCCATAGATGTCAGGCTCTGAAACTCACCCCCTTCGAGGAAGTTGAGCAGAAAGGACCTTTTTATAAGAACATCATCAAGAGACATCTTCCCGGCGAGAAAAACATCAGGATCCTGGATCTTGGCTGCGGCTCCGGGGCTTTTTTATATTGGGCCGCGCGGGCGGGCTATGCGTGCGGCACGGGAGTCGATGGCTCAGAAGAGCAAATTGCCCGGGCCCGTGTTTTAGGGATTTCCCAGATTGTCCAGGGGGATGTTTTCGATTATTTGAACATGTTGCCTGCCTCGTCTCAAGATGTCGTTGTCGCTTTTGACGTGCTCGAGCATCTGTCCCGAGACCAAGTCTTTCCCTTCTTTGAAAATTGCGTTCGTGTGCTGTCGAAAAACGGGCGTTTGATCATTCATACCCTCAACGGCGAATCGCCCTTTGTCGGAAGAATGCTGTTTGGAGACCTGACTCATGAACAGGCGTTCACCAGGTTCTCTCTGGGTCAGCTCGCCGCGGCCGCCGGCTTCGCGGACATCCATTTCTTCGAAGACTCGCCAATTCCAGATTCCTTTAAGAATTGCATTCGCGCCCTTCTCTGGAAAGCGATCCGGGCCGTCTTCATTGTTGCGGTTTATATCGAAACAGGATATCTGGCGAGAGGCAATATCTACTCCCAAAACATTATGGCCGTAGCGGAAGCATCATCGACGATTCCCTGAAACGTCGGGCCGGGCGTCCCTTCCATGATCCTCCATGATAGATGGCGAGGAGAGTTTCCCTCTCTGGATTGAAGGATTCGATCCAGGCCGGAAAGTCTATGGCCTGATCACAATGGAATATCCGCCTCGAAGCGATGCCGTCTTGGCTGCGAACAGGATGCGGTAGAGCCGTTCTCCCCACGAAGATTGCAAGTGGCCGTCTTCGATGCTTACCGTTTCGATGTTCACGTTCCACAGATTCTTATCGTACATAATATAAAGAGGTTTGACATCCGGAAGGGCTTCAGGATTTTGAAGCTTGATTTTTCCCTCGGCCGCTGTCTCCGGCTTACGCCAAATCATCAGGGTCAGTTGGATAGGATGCCTGGCGCTTTTTAAAACGTATCTGTCTTCAAGGACAACCTGTTCTCCCCGCTCGAGGGTCACAGTCCGTTTCCAGGATTCTATCTGTGCTTCCTCGGGGTAGGCCTTGGAGATATCGAGGCTGAAGGAAACCTCCCTGGGCTCGGATTTATATTTAATATCCGTCGCCCTAAACTCCCGGCCGTCTTTCTGCATAACGCCGTTCACAGTGGGGAGGTTGTGGTAGGCCGACTGCATGGTCCAGATCTCGTAGCGATGGTTGCTGAAGGTCTTGGCCGTGTAGGACTCAACCCCGACATCGATGAGGACAGGATAGCCGTCGGCATAGACGATGAAATTGCCCACATCGTTATGATTATGGCTCTCCGCATTATGGCCGCCTTTCGCGGCGAGGTAGAGCCCTTTGGCCGAACCCGCAAAGGAACGGGCCCCCATGACCTGAAGCTCCGGGAGCCAGAAATCCCTGCTCAGCGGCTCCTTCGGGGGCGTCTTCGTGAGGGCATCCAGGATGAAAAGCGCCGGCAGGACGCGGCCCAGCCAGCCGAAGCTTCCTCGGACGCAGTCCTCTCCAAGATTCTGCTCCCTGGCCAGGAATCCTCCGAAACCGATCATATCGTCGTCGCCGATACTTTTTCCGTAGCGATAAATGACCGAAGCGTTGGCATTCAACTTCGCCGCCGCATCGGCGAAATTGATGTAATAGCGGCCGGAAATGTGAACGCGGCTGATGTAGCGGCCGATCTCCCGGATCAGAGGCTGCTCGAAGATGTTGAGCCGGCCGTTCGTGGCGCTGGAGAGGAGTTCCAGACAATCATAGAGAGAGGCGCCGGCTCGGTCCCAATATCCGGGGCCCTCATCACAGCCCCCGTCTTTGGGATACGAGTTCAAGAATTGGTCGAGACATTTCAAGATTTTTGTAATGGATTGGATCCTCCGTTCCGGGTCCTTTTCTAGATGCAGGGCGGCGGCCAGCCAATTGGACGAGATCCAAGGATTCCAGTTGTTAACTTTCTGTCCCTTAAGGCCCATCCACCAGAAATCATCCCGGTCCAGGTTGACGGAGAGGATGCGGCGCTCGACTTCATAGAGAATGCGCTCCCGGACCAGGGGGGAGAGGCGGTCAAGCTCTTCTCCCAAAAGATAATCCGTCCAAGCCAGGAGCATGCCGGTTTCTGCGGCGAACAAATCCACGGTCGGCTCGGCCACGTCGGGAAGGCCGGACCCTTTTTTCTGGGCGCTGACATGAGCGGGAACTCCCCAATAGGTCTCTTCGCAAATCGTCCAGATGCCGTCGAGGATATCGTCCAGGAAGCGTCCCCTGCCTTCCATGCATTCGCCGAGGACGAGTTCGGCCAGTTTTGCCCTGCGGCTGAAGGAGATAGCCTCATAGCGGCTCCGGTTTCCGTTCCTGACAAAGTCAAGAAAGACGCTCGCTTTCGGCGTTGCCCATTCGCTGTTCAGGTTCTTTTCTGCCTGCCGGATGTGAGCGGCGCGGACTTTTTCCGGAAGCTTCTGCCATTCTTCGCGCTCGGAGGCTTTGGGGAATGGGTGCCAATCGGAAAGGGCCAGGACGATTTCCTTCAGTTTTTCGGGAGGGCAGCCGCCGCTGAGCAGGTTTCGCGTCTCCTGAGCGGTCGCTGATCGTCCGAGAAGCGAGACAAGTACTAGCCCCGCCGGAAGCATTGAGATCTTCCGTATCTTCATCTTTGAAACCTCCTCAATGGATTTCGCAGAGATGTGCCCCTTTTTCGATGACGGCCCGGCCTTCCTTTCCGCAGCAGAATAAAAGATCGAGCGCGGAGAGATTCTTGAGGAAATCTCCCCAGAATTGGGGATAGTGGGGCGGATCATAGCGGACGAGCCGGACGTGAATTCGTTCTTTCTCGAAGGCCCGGTAATCAACGGCTTTGTCGGAAAAGTAGGGCAGGATGACCTCTTCCGCGCCAAGCTCTTTGGCGAGGGACACAAGAAGCCCGGTCCCGCGTCCGGTGACACCGGTTTCCGATTGGAGAATCGTGGAAGGTTGGATCTCCAGCCCGCTTTTAATGATGGTCAGCAGAGCGACAGCCATGGGACAAAAATTCGGATCGGGGGCGTCGAGCACCGTCATGATTTCAGCTTCAATAGCCCGGAAATAAAGGGACTTGCCATAATAATGACGGAGCGTCAGCAGAAATTTTTTGCGCCATTTTTCTTTTTCATAGATCTCTAACTCCCGGATTCTTTGCACACCGCGTCCTTTCCTTTTTAAGGGGACGGTCAGCCAGACTTCGCCCCGCGGGCCCTTGATCCGGTTGCGGTTGACATACGTAAATCCCCTGGCCAGGACGGTTTCGTCGAGAAGGACCATGCTTTCGGAATGGATAAGCCTGGCGAAGAATCCTCCCCAGGGAATAAACGCCGGCTGGTTAAAAGTTAGCTTCATTCATCCCGCCAGAGGTGAGAAACTCGAACGCCCTGTTCATGTCTCTGTGGTTGGCGACGAGGACCAGTGTGTCTCCGGCAGAGATTGTGAACTCGGCTCCGGGGCTGGCGAATGATTCTTCACCCCTGACGACGGCGATCACTGTCGCGCCCGTCTTCTTCCGGAGGCCGATCTCCCTGAGAGTTTTTCCTGCCGGCCAGGATTCCTTTCCGATATAGAAGGTTGCCGCCGTTCCGGCCTGAAGAAGGTCGGAGATCTTTTCCAAGGTCGGCCTGACGACCTCACATGTTCCCCTCAGCTCGCCATAGCATTCGCCCCTCAGGACTTTGACCTGGGCGTCGATGATGTTCTGGGGAATGTGGTACCTCTCCAGGACGCGGGTGAAGATCTCGATGGACGTCTCAAATTCTTCGGGGATGACGTCATTGGCGCCCAAGCTGTATAATTCATCGATTTCGGAAGCGTATCGGGTCCGGACAAGGATGAAAAGGCCGCGGTTCATTTCCCGCGCCGTCCGGACTCCGCGTCGGGTCGTGGCCGGGTCTGAAATGGCAAAAACCATGCCTCCGGCCTTGTCGATTCCCGCTTTCTTTAGAATCGTCCTGCTCGATACGTCGCCGAAGATGACGTCGTCGCCCTTGGCAGCAGCCTGCCGGACCGTCACAGGATTCAGCTCGAGAATGACATAGCGGATCCCCGCTTCTTTGAGGACATGGGCCAGGTTTCGGCCATTAAGGCCATAACCGGCGATAATAATGTGGTCTTGGCGCGTTTGCGCCGATCGTTCCTCGGCCTCGCGGGCCTTGCTTTTCCACCGGAAGGCCCGCTCCGTCCTTGTAGCCAGGATCGGAGAGATCTGGATGAGAAAGGGCGTCGCGAGGATTGTCAGGATCGATGAGGCAAGAAAAGCTTGAAAAATATCTGCCGGAAGAAGTCCGTTGGCCCTGCCGACCCCCGCCAGGACGAAAGAGAATTCTCCGATCTGGGCTAGGCAGAGTCCTGTCATCAACGCGATCCTGGAGCTGTATCCCAGGATTCTGACCGTCAGGACGACGACGACGGCTTTCAGGACAAGGATGGAAATCGTCAGGCCGAGGATAAAAGACTTGGAGTGCCAGACAACTCCCGTATTGAGAAGCATTCCGATCGAGATGAAAAAAAGGCTGTTGAAGAGGTTCTTGAAGGGCAAGATGTCAGAAACCACTTGATGGCTATACTCGGATTCCGAGATGATGACTCCGGCGAGAAAGGCGCCAAGAGCCAGGGAAAGTCCCAGGGAGGACGTCAGCCAAGCCATCCCGAGACAGACGAAAAGCGAGGTGATGAGAAAAACCTCACGGATTCTGGTCCTTACGACCAAGTAGAGAACCCGCGGCATGATATACCTGGCCAGGGCAAAGACGACTGCAATCGAA
>Ga0315268_10000318_pt1 | contig 55823 bp, 47 predicted proteins | sample C1_top_MG_FD_204535 | JGI IMG/M metagenome (GOLD analysis project Ga0315268, IMG submission 204535) | Sediment microbial communities from Yellowstone Lake, YNP, Wyoming, USA - C1_top | ecosystem: Environmental > Aquatic > Freshwater > Lake > Sediment | place: USA: Wyoming | collected 2017-08-01 | reverse complement strand
AGTCGAAGAAGGGCGCGGCATCTTTGGCAACATCAAGAAATACCTGATGTACCTGCTTTCGTCCAATATCGGGGAGATCCTCCTGATGGCTGGCGCCAGCTTGCTGGGTATGCCGCTTCCGCTTACCGCGGTGCAAATCCTGTACGTCAACCTGGCTACCGACGGTCTGCCGGCGCTGGCCCTCTCCGTGGATCCACATGAGCCAGACCTGATGCGCCGCCCCCCACGCAACTCGCGAACCGGGATTTTCACTCGCCCGGTCGTCACCCTGATGGTCATCGGCGGGCTTTGGTCGGCCCTGGTTAACCTGGGGGTATTTAGCTGGGCACTGAATTCAGGGCGCAGCACGGAAGAAGCAATGACAATGACCTTCGTTTCGCTGGTGCTGATCCAATTCTTCAAAGCCTATAACTTCCGTTCTGACCGCAACTCGGTGATTATCCGGCCGTTTACCAATAAATGGCTCAATATTGCCATATTGTGGGAAGTAGCCTTGTTGTTCCTGATCATTTACGTGCCTTTCTTGCATGACGCTTTTGGCACGTTTTACCTGCCCCTGGTGGATTGGGCGATCGTGCTTGGCCTGGCATTGACCATCTCTCCAGTATTGGAACTGGCGAAGTGGATGGAGCGGCGCGGCTGGTTTGGAAAAATGGTATGACGAGTATTACACAACCTTACGGGAAAGGAGGCATCTATGAAAGATAAAGATGGGATGGGTGGATCCAGGAAATCTGGCAGAAATCTATGCCAACACCCGTGATCCACTGGATCGGCGATTGAGACTCTAGCCAAGATAACGTGGCCGGGTAAAAGGATCATCCAGTAAGCCAGTTCCACGTAATCATAAGGAGAATAAGCCGTGGCTACAGAAAAAAATAATCTATGGGGAATAATCCTTGCTGGAGGGGCAGGGAAGAGACTGCTCGAATTCACAAAACAACTGTATGGCTATCCACGCCCGAAGCAGTATTGTGCGATTACTGGGCCGCGCTCCATGCTTGAGCATACTCTGGATCGCGCTCGTTTACTGATATCGCCTAATCGTTTGCTAACCGTCATCACCCAATCTCATCAGAGGTATGTTAAGGAGTTAAATCACAATCAGCTCGATGAAACATTTATCGTTCAGCCCATATGTCGTGGTACCGGCTCCGGCCTCCTTCTTCCCCTGTTGAAGATTCATCACTTGGATTCGAAGTCGGTTGTTGCGGTGTTTCCTTCTGACCATTTTGTTTTGGAAGATAGAAGGTTCATGCAATATGTTGAGCAAGCAGTCGATTTTGTGGGATCCTATCCAGAGTTTATCGTCTTGATTGGGGTCAAACCTCACCGACCCGAAGTGGAGTATGGCTGGATCGAGCCAGGTAAAGAGACTATCGCTTACCGAGGCGAGATTTTTTATCCCGTTCATAGGTTTTGGGAAAAACCATCCCTTGAAATGGCGGAAGTGTTCCGTTCAAATGGATGTTTATGGAACACCTTTGTGCTTATCGGCCAGACCTCTACCTTTCTGAAGCATATTCAGAAACACATGTCCGATGTTTTTTCAACCTTTACGTTAATCCGAGAGGCGTTTGGCACTTCCCGAGAAGAGGAAGTAATCAAGACTGTATACCTGAGCATACCGTCTGTAGACTTCACGCGATCGGTATTAGAACGTGTCTCCGAACACCTGTATGTCCTGGAAGTTTCAAATGTCTATTGGAGCGACTGGGGAAATGAGGATCGGATCAGGCATGACCTTGAACAATATAACCTGCGTTTGAGCAACAGCCGAGGCAAGAAATGTGATCTAACGGATGATAGAGATGCAATTTCTTATTGATAATGCCATCTGGATTACTCTTGCAGCCAGCCTGATCGGATTGATATTTGTATGGCTACAGCGCAAATGGATATTAGCGCATGATACGGGAACTGACCAGATGCGCCAAATTGCCGGAGCGATTCGAACTGGTGCAGGTGGTAGGAAATCAATAGAAAAGTCTCTTGGCCACCATAAGCGCCAGGAGCAGGAGGATAAGCGATGAACCGCTTCAAGAATATTCTGGTTGTCTTCAATAGTAAAACCGACAACGGAGCACTTTTTGAACATGCTGTAGATTTGGCGCAAAGAAACCGGGCTGCCTTAATGGTAGTAGATGTCATTGAAGAAGCGCCTCACGGGTTGGCTATGCCAGTCAGGCCAAAACCGGCGTCCGAGACGCAGGAGTCGGCTATTCCCATCATTGAAGGCTTTCCCCATGATACGAAAGTACAACCCGCGCCAAAACCTCTGGTGGATGGTCGGAAACGCATGGCCTGTACAACTGAAGAACCAACGTTGGATATTCAGGAGTACATCCTACAGGAAGAGCAGCGCAGTCTGGAGCAGTTTGTTGCTGCTATCCGGCATGCTGGAATCCAGGTGAACGGCAAAACGATGTATGGAACGCCGTTCCTTGAAATCATTCAAGAGGTGCTGCGAAGTCAACACGATTTGGTCATGATCACCGCCGATGGCAGGGGTGGCTTAAAGGAGATGCTGTTTGGCAACACCACCATGCACCTGATGCGCAAGTGCCCCTGCCCGGTTTGGGTGATCAAACCGGGCCAGATTAAACGATTCAACCGCATTCTAGCCGCTGTAGATCTGGTTCCTGATGATATGGTGCGAATTGCGCTCAATACAAAAATTATGGAACTTTCTACTTCATTAGCACGGTTAGGGCAGAGCGAACTTGTCATCGTCCATGCCTGGACAATGTTTGGCGAATCCGCCTTGAGAAGCGGGCGGTCAGGTATTTCCAACGAGGCGGTGGAGAGGCTGCTTCGCGAAACCCAAGACGCGCATCGACAGTGGCTGATCGAGCTCCTACAACAGCATCCTTTGGAAGGTCTGAAATGCGAAGTGTATTTATTGAAAGGGGAAGCGGGGACATTGATCCCTGAACTGGCCCGGGCGAAGGCAATTGACCTAATTGTGATGGGCACAGTCAGCCGCGCTGGTATTGCCGGTTTGCTCATCGGTAATACCGCCGAAAAAGTTTTGCACCGGGTGGATTGTTCGATGCTGACCGTCAAGCCGGAAGGATTTATCACCCCGGTGAAACTGGACCCGGCATAAATCGCCCCGATCAGGACCAAGTCTGTAAGTTACCTGTAGAAGCGGAGGTTTTCGGATGAATGATACAAGGTTACGCTCACAGCAGGAGGCAGCACTGGCTGCTGCGCTGCGTAGATTATGGGAGGGAGCACATGGCATGCTGGCTGGCAATATTCGCATCCTCGTGGGACCGGATAGCGTTGCAGCCTGGATTGAGGCTGTACTAAGCCCAGCAGAACGGGCGGTTGCCCGAAGAAATGATGGTCATTTGCTGATACAGCGTTATGCGGAGGAATTGCTGAGCTTGATTCAGCCCGAATTACATGTGCAAGTAGAGACCATTACTGGTCGCCAGATCGTGTCTGGCAGTGCTCGCACTGATGTGGACACCGGGCATGTGCTGTGTTTTTTTGTTTTGGGCGAGCCACTGGCGACACCCTCCTTGCCCGACATTGGGGAGTGAAACTGACCCTGAGGAGGCTGGCATGTTTGAACCAAAAGGCTTGAAGGTCTTACTGGCTGTTGACGGTTCGGACCATTCTGAGGCGGCGGTGACGCTGGCTGCCGGGATATCGTGGCCGACCGGGACAATCGCTCACGTACTGGCCGTGGTACCCGAACATTGGTCGCTCTATAATCTCAGTCCGGAAGCTCAATCCTTATTGCCACCCAACGGCAGCACAGCCTCGACTGAGTTAGTGCCCATGCTGGCCGCTGGCGGCTGGGCGTTTGTCTCGTATCGCCCTGACCGCCTGGCCGGTCCGGTGTTGCAGGCGCTGAACTACTGCCTGCTAACGCGCCTGACCGAGCCGGAGGCCGTGCAAACCGTTTGCCATATCGTAAGTCCCGTTTTAGAAGAAGAGTCTCCGGCCCATATCGCCCGCGGGTATGCCTGGCTGTGCGGTCAGCGCCTGGTGCGCCTGCGGCCGAATGCTCGCCGGATTCCACACATCCGCCACCTGTACAAGTACCTTGACACGCCCTTGCCGCCGCACAAACGTTTCCATTTTCGCGACGATCAAGGCTTCCTGGGCTTGGAGGCAGCCAACCTGTTTGAGTTCTTGCAGATTCTACCCAACCTGCCGGTTAAAAGCCTGGCCTACCATCAGGCGCGGGACGATTTCGCCAAATGGGCGGATGGCGCCTTAGGCGATGATGAGTTGGTTGCGCACCTGCGCAAACTGGCCCATAGGCCACTGCAGGGTGAAGCCCTGCGCCAGGCGCTCTTACAACGTGTGGCGAATCACTACCTGGAATTACAGGCATTACGTTGACAGAAGTATGGGATTGCCTCGATAGCCGTCTGAAACCGAAGCTGCTTATGTGGACGACTTTATAATCATAGTTCTTGCTGAGGAGGTTGTGATGGGTCGAAATAAGATGATTGGCACAGTTTGGTGTGATAATTGCGGTGTGGATATATGGTGGGCGCCACTGATTGTGAATAAACGAGACTATTGTTGCCAGGAATGCTTTGATGGGCGGCTGTGTGACTGCGGCGAGCGAATGGAAATGGATGAGTATCGTCGCGGCTGCGGGGCTGAGAGCTGGGCTGAAAGATGGGGAAGCACATGACTCGATGGAGACCCGTAGTAAAATAGTGAATTGAGCATCGCTGAATTCTTTACCCGGCTCCCATGGGGGCTCGTGTTGGCTAGCTGTAAAGCTGTGCCAGGCGCAGCCCCCGCCGGAGCTAAATTGACCGGACTAGCTCCGATTATCTACCCTTCCAAAGCGATGCAGACCCGGGTATAAAAAAGGTTATCCTAGACGAGGAGTAGGATACCAAAAGGACCCGATCTGCACAACCGGTTGCCAGTTTGCCTTATCTCTGGTTTTGCTCGTTGTTTACCCGCTGATCAAACATCTTTTATATTGTCATTATTTTATTCCTCAATATGGAGGGGCACCTATGTATATGATCATGCTTGTTCTGGACAATCCTGACCAGTTGGATGAAGTATTGGAGGCCTGGGATCGCATTGGCATTCGCGGTGCGACTATCATAGAGAGCACTGGCATTCAACGTCTGCGGCGCAAAAACGTGCCCATGCGCTATCTTTTCCAGATGCCTGGATTGACAGAAGAAGGGCACCTCACGCTGTTCGTGATCGTGGAAAGCGAGCAGATGGTGCAAGACTGCCTGCACGCCACCGAACAAATCGTCACGGACCTGGATGGGCCAAATACAGGGGTTTTTGCTGCCTGGCCATTGGCATTTGTGCGCGGGGTCCCGCCGCGCAACCAGGGTGGCTAGGATGGTCTGGGTAACATTTCTCTTTAGCGCGGCTTTGATCGTCCTCGCCGCCACGCAACTGGCCAAATACGGCGACGTGATCGCCATTCGCACGCGTCTGGGCGGCATGTTCATCGGCGTGCTGCTGCTGGCCGGGGCCACTTCGCTGCCCGAAGTGCTGACCACGATCAGCTCGCTCTCGCAAGGGGTGCCCAACCTGGCAGCCGGCAACCTGCTTGGCAGCAACCTGTTCAATATGTTTCTGCTGGCAATCCTCGATATGCTGCACCGTAAAGATCGCATTCTACGCAAAGCGGCGCTCAAACATGCGCTGACTGGCAGCCTGACCGTGTTTCTCATCGGCCTGGTGGTGTTTTTCATGCTGGCTGACATCAAAATCCAGATTGGCTGGGTAGGGGTGGATAGCATTGCAATTTTACTGGCCTATGCGATCAGCATGCGACTCATCCAGAGCAACCAGGCGCACCGTGCAAGCCACCCAGCGGAGAAAATGGAAATTCCGGATGGGACGCCATCGCTGTGGGTCGGGTTGATCGGCTTTGGGCTGGCTGCTGCCGCGTTGGTGGTCGTTACCCCCTGGATGGTGCGCTCCAGTGCCGAGATTGCCGAGATCACCGGACTGGGGACAACCTTCGTCGGCACGACCCTGGTTGCCATCGTCACTTCCCTGCCAGAATTGGTAACGACCGTCGCCGCAGTCAAGCTGGGCGCTGACGACATGGCGATTGGTAACCTGTTTGGCAGCAACCTGTTCAACATGTTCGCCCTCGGCCTGACGGATGTGTTCTATCTGCAAGGGCGCTTCCTGAGTGTGATTGATCCAGCGTTTTTATTGGTGGGTATGCTGGGCCTGCTGATGACGGGGCTGGGTCTGATCGGTAATCTGGCGCGGCTGGAACGGCGGGTGCTGTTCATCGAGCTGGATGCACTGGCCTTGATGGTTATGTATTTTACCGGGCTGTGGCTGCTCTACAGCCGGGGCATCATGCCCTAATATTCTATTCAGTCACGGAGTAAGGTTCAAATGCGGGATTTCTTCGCGCGAATCGATCCCTTATCAGAAGGCCAGGACGAATTTCTGCACGTGCAGATCCTTGTACTTTACCCATGCCGTACCTGTGGAGCGTTGGAGTTTGTTAAGGCGCTACGAGACCAGGTTTGTACCGCGCATGTACCTTTAGCTGAAGCGGAGACTTTTATCTGCGCTTCTCGCTCTGACGGTCCGGCCCAGGCGCGCATCTTTCGCATCAAAGAGGCCGTGCCGTTGGCAGCGCTGCCGGCTATCCGAACCAAAACCGTACTCGAAGCCATTCATCCAATGAAGGTGTGTGCGATTAGGCTATCCCATGGAAAAACACATTCGCCAGTCCGACTTACCTGTATTGATGCTCTCCAATGTGGATCACTCGTGGTCATTGGAAGAGATCCGTGAATCCATAGACCTGACAGATACTCTCGTCAACGCCTTGCGAGCACTCGGACATCCGGTATCCAGAATCTATGTGGAAACGGATAACTTGCCAGACCTGTTACACCCATATGACCCAGATGAATTGATCGTGTTCAATTGGTGTGAAGAATTACCAGGGATCCCGCGTAGCAGTGCATTGGTGGCACAGGAGTTGGAGCGACGGAGATTTACATATACCGGGGCGGACTCTGCTGCACTGGCGCTAAGCCAGGACAAGCGCCGGGTAAAGCGTCGATTGCAGAAGAGCGGGATTCCGACCCCGGCATGGCAAGTCTTCACATCGACTCCAACGGCTGACTGGGGGCGTTTTCCAGCCATCGTCAAACCCGCTTTTGAGCATTGCAGTTTCGGCATTTCACGTGAGGCGGTCGTCCAATCGACGGCGGAGTTAATCCAGCGCGTTGGCTATGTACTGGAAGAACTGCAACAGCCGGCCCTGGTTGAGGATTTTATTGATGGCCGTGAATTTCATGTGGGTGTGATTGGTAATGGTGCGTTACGCGTACTGACACCAGCTGAGATCGACTACTCTTCTTTCGACGACATTCACGACCGATTATGCACCTACGAATCAAACTTCGATAAAACCTCCCTGGCTTACCAATTTACGATGCCCAAGCTGCCTGCTGTTCTAACAAACGATCAATTGTGCAACCTGGAAGAAGTCGTCATCGCTGCTTATCGCGCGACTGATTGCCGTGACTATGCCCGCATGGATATTCGCTTGTGCGACAGCACTTTCTACATATTGGACGTAAACCATAATGCCGACATCAGCCCCGATACCAGCCTGGTGATGGCGGCTGAAATGGCCGGTTACTCCTACGGGCAATTTGGCAGCCTGCTGGTCAACCTGGCAGCTCAACGTCATTCCCGCTTTGCCTGCGAAGACGCTCACTTGACCTGAAAGGGCATCTTTCCATATTGGAGTTTGACAGCGAAAGGGCCTGCTGAGCCAATGATCAGGTCGCATACATTTCCAGGGTAGAGAAGACAGGCATTATGAAGGTTGTCACCTAATGAAACCTCGAACAATTAATAGATATTTTATAGGTTTTATCAAGGACATTGGGAGAACCCCTCGCATATAATATCAATGTTGCAAATAGCCAACTTATTTTACTTGAAAGTATAGGAACAAAATGGAAACGAGACTTTACATTGGAAATATGTCTTATGAGACCACCGAGGAAGATCTGCGCACGATGTTCAGCGAGGCGGGTACCGTAGGATCGGTCGATGTCATCATGGACCGCCAAACCGGGCGACCAAAGGGATTTGCCTTTGTGACCATGAGCAGCCAGGTTGAGGCAGAGAAAGCCATCAGCCTGTTCAACGAGAAAGACATTAACGACCGTCTTCTGAAGGTCAACATCGCCCGGCCGCGCGAAGAACGGTCAGGCGTGAGAGGTGGCTCCATCAAGCATTAGCTGTGATGAGTCCTCTTGATTGAGACCAATCTGTATCGAGCCTGCTTTTCGAGGCTCGATACTTTGTTATCAGGTCACAAAGGGGTTATAATTATTAGGGTTACTGTGAAGTCATTCCAGATGATTGGATAGAGCGAAGCATCTCCACTTTTCATCTTCCAATACACTCCTTCCAGCGTAGAGATGATTCACTTCTCTACGCTTTTATTTGTATGCGGAAAAGGTTCACCCAGGATCACAGAAGGAAGAGAAGGAAATGCCTCTTTTGGATATGAAGACTCGGATTGAAAACGAACCGTATCTCAGACAGGTTTTGCAGAACATCGAGCAAGTGGTTTGGATGCGTGAATTGCCTGCTGGCCGGATTCTTTATGTCAGCCCGGCGTTTGAGATCGTTTGGGGCCGCTCTTGCGAAAGCCTTTATGTAGATCCGATGATTCTGATCGAAAGTGTTCATCCAGAAGACCGGGTAAAAGTGATGGCTGCCAGTCCCGATGATCACTGCAGACCCTTGAACCAAACCTACCGGATTCTGCGCCCGGATGGTAGCCTACGCTGGATTTCTGCTCATACATTCATGATCCATGAAGAGTCATCAAATTTTTCCTATCTGGTCTGTATTGCCCAGGATATCACCGATCAGAATCAGGTGGACCAGACTTTGCGGAAAGCCCTGGACCGTTCTCGTGAGCAGTTCATCCTCAGCCGGCGAATGAGTCTGGCGCGGAAACCGGAAGCGGTGCTCAAAACGCTGATGTCCGCCTCTGAACTGCGCTCCGCAAAACGAGCCTTCGTGTTGTTTTTTGAATCCCCGATGGTCGGCCCTTCTCGCGAGATTGAGGTAATCGCTTCTTGGCCCTCCGTTCAGGACCTGGCCGGTCCTGATCCAACCGAATCGTTGAACGAAGCCAGCCTGTTCGAAGAGCCTGCTTTATGGGAACTTTTCCAACCTGCAAAGCCGGTGATCGTCACGGAAATTTCTAAAGACCAACGCTTGACGCCCGTGGTGCGGGAGCTGCTGCTGGAGGGGCAAATCCAAACGCTGGCGATTTTTCCGCTGGTAGCCTTGGGGAACTGGTTAGGCTGCCTTCTGGTATTTTTTGCCCAGGAAAATCATTTCGAACCGGTCGAGTTACGGCATATCAAAGTGCTGGTTGATCAGGCCACAATCACCTTGTATAACCTCCAACTGCTGGATATTGAAGCTGAATCCCGCCACGAGGCAGAGCGGGCCAACGAAATAAAGACGCGCTTCTTAGCCATGATCTCGCATGAGCTGCGCACACCCTTGACCTCCATCAAAGGGTTTACCACCACCCTTCTTGCGGAAGACGTGACCTGGGAGCCGGATGAGCAGCGCGACTTTATACAGACCATTCAACAGGAAGCCAACCGGCTCCAGGAACTCATCGATCACCTGCTGGATCTTTCACGGCTGGAGGCAGGCATGCTGCCGATTGCGTTGGAACCCCATTCCCTCCATGAGATTATCATGGATGTGATGCCGCAATTTCAGGTGATGACCCAAAAGCATGAATTATATTTACGCCTTCCGGCAAACCTTCCGCCTGTTTTTGTGGATGCGAAGCGCATCGCCCAGGTGTTGGTGAACCTGGTGCATAATGCGGCGACGTATACGCCCGATGGCACGGAGATTGCCATCTCAGCCGGTGTGCGCGGCGGGTTGATGCAGGTGAATGTCATCGATCAGGGACCTGGGATCCCGCCTGCGGAACGCAAACGAGTATTTCAAGCGTTCCGGCGGGGTTTTCATGAAGAAAACGGTTCTGAGAAAGGCGCTGGGTTAGGGCTGGCCATTTGCAAAGGGCTGGTGGAAGCCCACGGCGGGCGGATTTGGATCAAGAAGAAAACCAACCCTGGAACAACCGTCTCTTTTACCATCCCACTCGTTCCCTCCCAGGCACCGGTCATCCCTCCGGGAAAGGCATAGCCATCCATGGGGAACATATTAATCGTCGAAGATGATCCAAACATCCGCAAACTGGTGCGGGTCAACCTGGTCAAACGCGGCTATACCGTCAGCGAAGCGGGGGATAGCCACCAGGCGATGGCTCTCTTCCAGGCGGAAGCGGTGGACCTGGTTCTGCTGGACCTGGTGCTCCCTGGGCTTTCAGGGGTCGATGTATGCGCCTGGATGCGCGCCCGTTCCGATGTTCCCATTATTGTATTGAGTGCTCGTTCGGAAGAGGATCTCAAAGTCGCTGCATTGGACGCGGGTGCCGACGACTATGTGACCAAACCGTTTGGACAAGAGGAGTTACTGGCACGAGTGCGCGCCTTCCTGCGCCGGTCCTACGTCTCAGCGAAAACTACTGAGAATAAAATTCAGATCGGAGAGCTGCGGATCGACCTGGAAGCGCGCCGCGTGTTCATCGGCGAAGGCGACTTGCATCTCACCCGTACAGAATTCGCTATCTTTGCCGAACTTGCCCGCCATCTGGATGCCATTGTAACCCACGATGAGCTGATCGCCAGGGTCTGGGGGCCGGAGTATCGCGGGTCAAACCACTATTTACACAATTATCTTGGCCGCTTGCGTAAAAAGCTAAGGGGGTATGCTGAGCTGCTCGAAACCGTGCCCGGGATGGGATACAACCTGCACTCGAAGAAAATCTACTAGCCAATTTCTCTATTTGTTAGGTTTTTTATAGGATGTAACAGGGACATAGATAGCTCCTTTCTTCTATGATGAGTATTAAGTGAAAAAATCATCCAAAGAAAGGAGACTATATGGGAAACAATCGGAACGACGGACATAACACAACGCTACTGGTTTCCATCCATCCGAATCTAGGGCTGGATGGCGATACCCGTCAATCGATTGTAGGAATCCTCAACAATGCCCTGGCGAATGAGGCGGTGCTAACCACAAAAACCCGCAACGCTCATTGGAATATTAGCGGTACTAATTTCTTCGAGCTGCGTATCCTTTTCGGTAACCAATTCAAACAGCTTAACAATATCTCCAATGAGATTGCCGAACGCGCCCGGATGCTGGGGGGCTTTGCCATCGGCAGTCTCGAGGAATTTCTTGCCCACACCCGGCTGGAAGAACAGCCTGGCGATGTTCCGGATATCCTGCGTCTTTTAGCTGACCATGAAGCCTCCATTCGTTTTTTGCGTCAGGACGCTAGAAAGTGTACCGAGGAGTACGAGGACGAAGGTACATTCGAATTGCTGGTAAGTGTTATCCGTATGCATGAAAAGATGGCCTGGGTGCTTCGTTCTCATATCGAGCCAGAGCTAAATCACGGCGAAAACCGGGTCACATCGTTTAATACCTCTGTTCCGCTTCGGATAGTTCATCCTGCGGAGAATAGGCGATAGGAGTTGTTATGAATGGAATGCAGATGTTGAAGATTGTGGAACAGTTCAGCCGAAAGAGTGAACCGGTAGAAGGGCAAGTTAAGGTCACGCAAGTGCCGGACTACAAGACGGTGTATGTCGAGCAGATTGGTGAGGAAGGACGCTCGATCATACTTAGCGAGTACAAGGTGGATGGAAAAACTTACTGGGCAGGATACAGCTCACGCAGTGATACCGTTTTCGTGAGCCAGGCAAGCCGGTAAAGAGTACGATCTATCAGAGGCCACCAAAGAATCCGTGTTGTTACCAACATGCGAAGGCAGTAGATCCCTTCGTATGTACACAAAGATACACCTATATAGAATGGAGATTAGAATGGGAATACTTTCCTGGATTGTTGTGGGTTTGATCGCTGGCTGGTTAGCCGGAATGGTCATGAAAGGCGGCGGCTACGGGGTGATTGGTGACATCATCGTCGGCGTGGTCGGCGGATTGTTGGGAGGCTGGATTGCTTCCTCTTTGCTACATATTGGCGCCGGGGTGAATGGAATTAACCTGGAGTCGATTCTGGTGGCGTTTGCTGGAGCGGTGATACTGCTCGTCCTGTTGCGCGTGTTGGGTGGTGGAAGGCGAAGACTTTTACGCTAAGGTCAGACATGCCCTCCGTGGATTGCCGCTGTGAGATGACATTTGCGCAGTACCGCGCAGGGCGATCAAGAAATCCACGAAACGTAAACATGATATATCGTGTTCTTCGTGGATTTTTTCTTTTCCTGGTACATGAAACATCCGATGCTTCAGCGATATGATCACAATACAAGGTCCGGAGAAGTCGAATGAAACTCCTCCCTGATCTTTCTACCAGCACACCACCCAAAGCGGGTCAACAGGTTGCCCAGGCAACTCCAGGGACTTATTGGAGCCTCGCGCCCGATCAACTCCTCTCTGCACTGCACGCTTCCAGGAACGGTCTCCAATCCGCAGACGCTGAGCAACGTCTGAAGCAATACGGTTTGAACACAATTAGAGCACAGCAGCACGCAACCACGTTGCGCCTGTTGTTGAGCCAATTCAAAAGCCCGCTCGTTCTCATCCTCATCTTTGCCGCAATTGTCTCCGGCATCGTGGGGGAGTGGGTAGATGCCAGCATTGTGCTTGCCATCGTGCTTGGCAGCACGATCCTTGGCTTCGCGCAGGAATACACTGCCAGCAACGCCGTCGAGAAATTACGCTCACAAGTCACGATCAAATCCAGCTTGCTGCGTGATGGCCAGCCGCAGATACTACCCTCCGAACAAGTGGTGCCAGGCGATGTGGTGATGCTCTCCGCGGGCAGTCTGATCCCGGCCGATGGTATCGTGCTGGAAGCAAACGACTTCTTTGTCAACCAGGCCGTGCTTACCGGAGAAACCTTCCCGGTAGAGAAGAAACCGGCGACTGTCCCTGCAAATGCCAGCCTGGCGCAGCGGACCAACTGCGTCTTCATGGGTACCAGCGCCGGCAGCGGAACCGCGCAGGTGCTGATTGTGCAGACGGGAAAAGCTACGGTGTTCGGCCAGGTGGCGGAAAGGCTGAGACTGCGCCCGCCGGAGACCGAGTTCGAACGCGGCATCCGTCACTTCGGCAACCTGCTCACACAGGTCATGCTGGTGATGGTGATCATCGTTTTGGCGTTCAACGTCTTCCTTGCCAAGCCGTTTCTAGACTCACTTCTTTTTACGCTGGCGCTGGCGGTAGGCCTGACGCCCGAGCTCTTGCCCGCCATTATCAGTATCACACTCTCCCACGGCGCACAGCAGATGGCCAGGCGCGGCGTGATCGTGCGCCGCCTGACCTCCATCGAGAACTTCGGCAGCATGGACGTGCTGTGCACCGACAAGACCGGCACACTTACCGAAGGTGTCGTCCGTCTCGACGGTGCGCTCGATACGCATGGTCAACCATCCCAGGCCGTTCTGAGCTACGCTTATCTCAATGCGCACTACCAGACCGGGTTGAACAACCCGTTGGATGAAGCGATTCAAGCTGCCGCCCAGAAGGCCGGGCTGGATATCGGTGCCGAGCAAAAAGTGGACGAAATCCCCTACGACTTCGTGCGCAAGCGCCTGAGTGTGGTGGTTGCCAATGCTCAGGGCGAGCGTACCCTCATCACCAAAGGCGCACTCGATAATGTGCTGAGCATCTGTACCAGCCATCAATCTGGGGATGGAGCCCATCCACTAGAGGCTAAAACGCGTGCAGAAATTGAACAGCAGTACAGCGAATGGAGCGAAAAAGGTTTCCGCGTACTCGGCCTGGCGACGAAGGCGGTAGACAGGCAGCCTGAAGCCTATTCGTATACCGATGAAAATGCACTCACCTTCGCCGGCTTCCTGCTCTTCTTCGACCCACCCAAGGCCGATGTGCAGCAAGTCATTGTCGATCTGGCGAAGCGCGGGGTGCAGCTTAAGATCATCACCGGCGACAACCAGAAAGTAGCCCGCCACGTCGCGGAGGCGGTGAACCTGCCACTCCAAGGCGTGCTGACCGGAAGTGAGCTGAACGACCTGCATGACGAGGCGCTCTGGCACCTGGCCGAACGCACCACCCTCTTCGCGGAGGTGGATCCCAACCAGAAGGAGCGCATCATCCTCGCGCTGCAAAAAACCAGGCATGTGGTTGGCTATATGGGCGATGGCATCAACGACGCCCCGGCCCTGCATGCCGCAGACGTGGGCCTTTCCGTGGACACGGCGGTGGATGTGGCCAAAGACGCCGCTGACTTCGTGCTGCTAAAGAAGGATTTAGCCATCTTGCGGCAGGGCATTGATGAAGGCCGCCGGACGTTCGCCAACACGCTCAAGTACATCCTCACGACCATCAGCGCCAACTTTGGCAATATGTTTAGCATGGCCGGGGCTTCACTGCTCCTTTCATTTCTGCCCCTGCTCGCTCCGCAAATCCTGCTCGAAAATTTCCTTGGTGACGTTCCCAACACAACCATCGCCGGCGACAATGTGGACCCGGATATGGTGGAGAAGCCGCGCCGCTGGAACACCAAGTTCATCCGCAACTACATGATTCTCTTCGGTCTGGTGAGTTCGATCTTCGACTTCCTGACCTTTGGGTTGTTGTTGTATCTTTTCCGCGCCTCACCGGAGGAGTTCCGCACCGGCTGGTTCGTCGAGTCCCTGATAACAGAGTTGGTCATCATTCTGGTGGTGCGAACGCGCCATCTGTTCTTCCGCAGCCGCCCGGGCAAACTTTTGCTGGCGAGTACATTGATCATCATAGTAATTGCCCTCTTCATGCCGTACCTGCCGTTCATCTCGGTGTTTGGTTTTGTCCCCTTGCCCGCGCCGCTCATCCTGGCCATGCTCGGGCTGACAGCGCTTTACGTCCTGGCTACTGAGTTGACCAAGAAGTATTTCTACTCTCGGGGGGAGAATGCGATTACTTAGGCCCATTCCAATGAGGGGTGGTCAAGTGCCGTCTGCGCCCAACCCTTGCATGCAGTCGATGCCGCTTCTCTGCACTCGCGGTGCGCAGGATGCCTGACCGGTATGCCTGACTTGAAAGATAAAACCCTCTCACGCCAAAAAAAACGATACCATGCGGAGAATGATGATTTTGAGAGATATTTTATAGATTGTATCAGGGACATAGATAGCTCCTTTCGATTAGTATGATATGAATGGACGGCGCATCGAACCATATAGTTTGAGAAAGAAGGTAAAGGATGAAAGAGCTTAACACGAAAAATGATATTCAAGCTTCCCCCGAAAAAGTTTGGCAGATTCTCTCCGATCTGAACCGATGGGCTGACTGGAACCCATCTTTCCGGGTGAATGGGAAAGCAGCCTTGAACGAAGATGTAGAAATTATCTCCCACTCAAGGACTTTCCACGGCAAGGTTGTTACGGTAGAGGAAAACCGGAGATTAACCTGGAAATACCATCTAATCCTGCCGTTCTTATTCCAGGGCGAGCAAAGCTTCACCATTGAAGCATTGGACACCGACCATGTGCATGTCACCAATACTGCAGTCTTCAACGGTTGGCTCGTTCCGTTGGTGGCGAAAAATATTGAAACACAAACCAGGCAAGATATGGAAAATATGGATAAGGCACTCAAAAACAGGGCCGAACAAGATCCGTATAAGTGGGAAACGCCCTTTCACAGCAACCGTTGATGATAAGTTCCGTCCCTCATGTCTTTAGAAACGTAAAAACGCCAAGTGAAAATACCCATCATGGAAAGGTAGTGATATGAGAAGCAATCCTGACGACGGACATAATACCAAGCTGCAGGTTCCTATCCACCCGAACATTGGACTGGATGAGCATGCTCGCCAGTCAGTCGTGGAAATGCTCAACACCCTCCTGGCAGATGAGGCCGTGCTAACCATGAAAACCCGCAGCGCCTATTGGCATGCTGGCGGAACTGGCTTTCACGATCTGCATACCCTTTTCAATACCCAATGCGAACAGCTTGACTCTATCTCTAACGAGATCGCAGAACGGGTTCAGATCCTGGGTGGCTTTGCCATTGGAAGTTTCAAGGACCTCCTCAGCTACACCCGGCTGGAAGAAATTCCTGGCCATGTTCCGGGGATATTGCATCTTTTAGCCGACCATGAAGCGGCCATCCGTTTCTTGCGAGAAGATGCCCGGAGGTGTTCCGAAGAGTACGAGGATCAGGGCACCTTCGACTTGTTCGTGAGTGTTATCCGCGTGCACGAGAAGATAGCCTGGATCCTTCGCTCTCAAATCGAACCCGAGCTTTCTGGCCACGAAAACCAGTCAGGCAAAAGGTTCACCTAATCCAACGCTAATTCCTAAAAAGGTCCAGGGAAAACCCTGGCTTGTGAAGGATATCCACTATGACCAACGAAATTCCTAAAAGACAGCGTAATCCGGAGCAAGGGAAGATCCATGAATTGTTATACAAACACAGCGAGGAAGATCATAACAAGATCAACCCCAAGCGCGAACGATGGTTGGCTATGCTTAAGAAAAAGTATGGTTATACCAACGAGAAAGCTGTGGAAGAGTTAGAGAGGCTCCTGAAGCAATTCTACAGTGTGAATAAGAGTATTGGTGTTTATCGGCGTGGCGTTCGGTCGATTACCAGGCGATCACCCGGTGAATGACCTGTAAGGAATAGGAGAAAAAACCAATGAAAAAAGAAGTGGGTTTGTGGATTGACCACCGCAAGACGGTGTTCGTGACCATCGAAGACGAACGCGAAGTAACCCGGGAAATTAGATCCAATATGGAAAAGCATGTCCGATTTGCCAGTGGTTCCTCAGAGGATGGCTCGGCAGAGGATATGCGAGACCGACAATTTACGAACCATCTCGGCAGGTACTATGAAGGGGTTGTCTCAATGATTCGGGATGCCGATTCAATTTGGATATTTGGACCTGGTGAGGCAAAGTTTGAGCTCAAAAAACGGCTTGAGTTTGAAGAACTCGGCCAACGAATTGTTGGCGTTGAATCGGTTGATAAGATGACGGATCGTCAAATTGCAGCCAAAGTTCGACAACACTTTCAAAAATACTAATCTTTCCTCCTGGTTATGTGCGTTTCATATCGACTGAAGGGGCATGTGATCCAATTGGGTCACTCTTAGTCGCTTATCTTTCAAAAGGATCAAACCATGTCTGCTAAGGTTGAATATCTGCAAGAAAGAATCATGGATCAGATAGGACGACTTACCGCCCAAAATAAGCCAATGACCATTACCGGCACTTATAAAGGGATACTCCTCACCCACCCGATCCGGGTTCTCAATATCCTGCCTGATCGTGTAATTTTCCAGGCGCCTGGATCCCTTTTGTGCTTAACATTGAGGGAAAAAGTTCATCTTTATAGTAATGCGCTCCCGGAAACCGTTACTGCACGGTTGTTGGAATTAAATATGATCGTGGGAGAGATTGCCTTATCCGATTTCACTTTCTCCGGCCTAAGTTGGAAGGAACGCCTTTGCGATCGAATCCAGCCTCGAGATCCGATTGGTGTGGATTTTTACAGCCAAAAGACGACGGTCCGCGGCCATATGGAAAACATCTCCACGATCGGTATGCGTTTGTTGATCTCGAGAAAGAAGGATAAGGGCGTGTGTACCGATTACGGTGCACCCGTCAGGCTGGCCTTCCGGCTGCCCGGGGACTCCTTGCAGATTAACCTGAAAGGAAAAATCACTTACTCACGGCAGGTGAGAGATTCTATGATCATCGGTATCCATTTCTTACCGAACCCTTCCCAAGAGAAGCGGTTAACCCAGTATATCCTGGCGAGTAAAGCCGAAATCCTGGATGAATTGGAATTGGAGTTCCAAAAAATGCTTGCACCTCGACAGATCCAGGATCTGTATTTTTGACCCAGGGTTTCTACGCGATCCATTCCTTCGCCTGTGACGTATTTACCAAGAGACCTATGATGTATCCAATACAAGAGATGCTCGCCATAATTTTGGGGGGTGGAAATGGTTCCCGTCTATTTCCGCTTACGGAACAGCGCTCCAAGCCGGCTGTCCCCATTGCAGGCAAGTATCGCCTGATTGACATTCCGATCAGCAATTGTATCAATTCCGGCATTTACCGTATCGCCATACTCACTCAGTTTAATTCGGTTTCTTTACATCACCACATTACCAATGCCTACCAATCCAATTCATTCCACTTCAATTCCGGCTGGGTACAGATCTGGGCAGCTGAGCAAACCATGGATAACACAGAATGGTATCAAGGTAATGCTGACGCGGTTCGCAAGCACATGGTGGAGATTCGAGAGACTCGGGCAAAGAATGTTCTGATCCTGGCTGGTGACCATCTCTACCGGATGGATTACTCCGAGATGGCTCAGTTTCACTCGGACACGAAAGCCGATGTCACCGTGGCTGTTCACCCGGTATCGGCTGGCGATGCTTCTCGTTTTGGTATCCTCAAAACTGACACCGCCCATCGCATTGTCAACTTCATCGAAAAGCCGAAAGATCAAGCGGCTTTGCTAGATTTTGCTAGTCTGAATGATCCACTTCACCCTTTTCTCGGTTCGATGGGGATTTACCTTTTTCGCACAGAGGTGCTTCTAGATCTATTGCAAGATAGGGAATTTCAAGATTTTGGCTCACACGTTGTGCCTCGCGCCATTGAATATTTTAATGTCTATGGTTTTCAATTCGATGGCTACTGGGAAGATATCGGAACCATCCGTTCTTTTTACGAAGCGAACCTGCTGCTTACTTATCCTGATCCGCCGTTCAATTTCTATGACGCCAGGAATCCCATTTATACCGATCCAAGTCATCTGGCTTGTACCATGGTGGAACACAGCTCATTAGAAAACGTTCTATTGGCAGAAGGCAGTCGCATTCAGGAAGCATATATTCGGCACTCCATTGTGGGAGCACGCAGCCAGATTCGTAGCGGTGCTGAAATTGTCGATAGCATCTTGATGGGAGCAGAATATTATGACAACCCTGCCGATTCTGGCACACGATCAGAGATTCCATTGGGGATTGGTAGGAACTCGAAGATCACTGGGGCGATCATCGATAAGAATGCCCGCGTGGGTGAAAATGTAGTGATACTGCCTTTCCCGCGCGGTACCGAAATCAATGGGGAATCCTGGATGGTCCGCGATGGCATCGTGGTGGTCCCTAAAAACAGTTCGGTGAAGCCCGGCAGTTACATCGGACCAGCACATGCGAGCTTTTTGCCGAGAATTCATAGCGTAAAGGTGGAAGACGACCTCGCCGTGCTACTGTAACCCGGTCAGAATAGTGTGGATTCTTGGAGAAGTTCTTGAGGCGAACTGATGAATGCAGACGAAAATCAACATCGAGTCATTTTACAGAGCATTGCCCGTAGGGCTATGCTCGCGAGAGGGTTACTTCCGGACTTTTCTGCCGAAGCACTTATGGAGCTTGACCGGATGCAGGCATCTGCGGAAGTGAATGATGACACAGTCCGTGACTTTCGCAACCTGTTGTGGGCTTCCATAGATAATGATGACTCGCTGGACCTGGACCAGCTCACTGTTGCCGAGCCACTCGATGGAGTCAAAATCAAGATTCTGGTTGCCGTGGCTGACGTGGACTCCCTCGTTAACAATGGATCGGAAATTGACAAACACGCCTGCCACAATACGACATCTGTGTATACGGCTGCTGAGATATTTCCAATGCTCCCAGAAAAGCTTTCCACCAACCTGACGTCCCTAAATTTAAATGCAGAACGCCCGGCAATAATCGTTGAATTGGTGATTGGTGCGGACGGATCCCTTCAGGACTCTGATATCTACCGTGCGATTGTCCGCAATCACGCCAAGCTCGCCTATCACAGCGTTGCAGCCTGGTTGGAAGGGAATGGGACAGTGCCTGAGGGGGTGGCAGCCGTAAAGGGGTTGGATGACAATCTCCGCTGGCAGGATCGAGCAGCTCAAAGCATGAAAAATTTTCGCCATGTTCACGGAGCCCTCAGCCTGGAAACCGTTGAGGCAAAACCAGTTTTTGACGGTAATAAAATCCGTGCTCTCGAAGTTGAAAAAAAGAACCGTGCCAAAGAAATAATTGAGGATTTCATGATCGCTGCAAACGGCGTGACGGCCAGGTATCTATCGGCCAGAAACTTCCCTTCAATCCGCCGGGTGGTGCGCACTCCCAAACGATGGGACCGGATTGTTGAGATTGCAAGGGAACACGGTTTCAACCTTCCTCAAGACCCAGATTCAAGACCCCTCGAAGAGTTTCTCATAAAGCAAAAAGCAGCCGATCCGACTCGATTCCCCGACCTCTCTCTTGCGATTATCAAGCTTTTAGGAGCGGGAGAATACATTGCCGAACTTCCAGGCGACAACGCTCCCGGACACTTTGGCCTTGCGGTCAAAGATTATACTCATTCCACAGCCCCAAACCGCCGCTATACCGATCTGATCACGCAGCGCTTGTTGAAGGCCGCTCTAGAGGGCAGCTCTTTGGCGTATAGCATGGATCAACTGGTAGTACTGGCTGCCCATTGCACAGAAAAAGAGGATGTAGTTAATAAAGTTGAACGGCAGGTCGAAAAATCCGCTGCGGCGCTGCTCCTTGAATCGCGCATCGGAGAACAGTTCGATTCCATCGTTACGGGTGCTTCTGAGAAAGGCACCTGGGTCCGGCTTCTCAATATTCCTGTTGAAGGGAAGCTGATCCATGGGTTCGAAGGCGTTGATGTAGGTGACCGGATTTGTGTACAACTGATTTTGACAGACGTTGAGCAGGGATATATCGATTTCAGGAAAGTTGGTCCATCATGTCATTGATCTTCAATCCGAATCCAGGTTAAGGCGAAAGAATAGCAATAATATCTACGATCATCAATTTTAAGGAAAACAAGCTCGTTCAAAAAGACGAGTAAGGAATATCGAATGTTAGATACACAAGTAGCGCAAACCAAGTTGGATGAAATCAACCGGTGTAAAGGCGAATTCTCGGAAACGGTAGAAGATCAGAATCGTTATGCATCTTTTTGCCCAGCGGTAATGGGGCAAGAATTTTTGGCTCAATTGGGAACCAAAGAATCACCACCCAAGCTGGAAGGATTGCTACACACAGACCAAAAAGTATTCTTGCCCGGAAGTCGGTCCGTTGGACGAATCTCGAAACTGATACCCAACCCTGAAGGTCGGGTGTCTTATCTTGTAATCCGCACCTCGTATCTTTGGGGACGCTACAAAATCCTATCTGTCAATTGCGTGGGTAGCATAACACCCAGGGGCGTCTTGCTTTCCATAGACCGGGAGCAGTTTAAAGGACTTTCAGACTATAAAACGGACGCAATCATAGCCAATGAAATTGACCGCGCCTTATGGAACGACGAGGCACTGAGAGTTATAGACTACAACGAGATCACGGTTCGGGTAAAAAATGGGATCGTTTCCTTAACAGGCCACATTAGTGGCACGATAGACCTGGAGCGTATTGAAAATGCGATCAAGGATATCCAGGGAATCCTTGGTAAGAGAATTCACCTCGTTCGAGATGACAAACTCTTGCTTGAAATATCCGAAGCCTTAGCCAAGATCGAGCATGTAAAAGGAAACCGATTTTCCCAGAACGTAAACAACGGCGTCGTTGTACTGAGCGGGGAAGCGGTCAACGCGAATGATCGTAGATTGGCGGAGCAATATGCAGCCAGTGTTCCCAGGGTTCGCGGAGTGATCAATTGCATCCATGCACCGGGAATTGATCTGAATGCAGAAGACCAACGCTTTCTCCAACCATCTATAGGGGAGGAAATCTATTTCCTGGATGGAATCTCTGGAAATGTAAAACAAGTGATTATTCACCCCAATAACCGGCGCGTGGTCTCCATGATCCTTCAAGGTCGGTTTACTGGCCTACAGAATGAGGGTCAGGCATCCATGGATTATAAAGTGCGCTTGACTAAACAACTCATCGTCATTCCTGTTAACGTCATCCGATATTTGACCAGAAATTCGGGATTTTTACTCATTGATAGTACAGAGACGACCAGTTATCAGGATTTTGACCCGGCTAATTTTGTCGCTCCTGAGGGAGATTGGGTTCCACCCTATCCCTACTGTACTGATGATGTGCTGTTTCAGGCAGATCGTGAAGTCATTCAGGAAAGGAGACGAGATGGAAGGTAAGCCTGAAAAGCGGCAGCTAAGATTTTCGATTACTTCCTTGATCTGGGTTGCCCTGGCAGCCTTTTTGGTATACCGTCTGATAAACAGTTATGGTACTCCGGTGAAAGTGATTCCCTATAGTGAGTTCAAGATAGCTCTCACCGGTGGGAAAATCAACAACGTCGTTGTCAGCGATACGGTCATTAACGGGAAAATGCGTGATGGCACGTCATTTACGACGGTTCGTGTGACTGACCCGGACTTGATCAAAGGATTGGAAGCTCAGAAAGTGGAGATCGTGGGGCAAGTGGAAAGCTCTGGGGGTGGGATTCTTGGTTTTTTGCTGACCTGGATCTTGCCGCTGTTAATGTTGGCCGTTTTTTGGTATTTATTATTCGGGCGTAACCGGGGTGGTGCTAATAACCCCATGAGCAGTATCTTTTCATTTGGCAAGAGCAAGGCGCGCGTGATTACCGGAGAGCAGACTGGGGTGACGTTCAAGGATGTCGGTGGCGCGGGAGAGGCGATCACCGATCTGAAAGAGGTGACTGAATTCCTGAAAAACCCGGTTCACTTCCAACGCCTGGGCGGCAAAATGCCCAAAGGCGTGCTGCTGGTTGGCCCGCCTGGTACTGGAAAGACTCTGCTTGCCAGGGCCACGGCCGGCGAGGCCGGTGTTCGGTTCTTCAACCTGAGCGGCGCTGAATTTGTGGAGATGTTTGTTGGCGTGGGTGCCTCGCGAGTGCGCGATCTCTTCAACCAGGCCAAGAAAAGCGCCCCGTCGATTATCTTTATTGATGAGATCGACGCTATTGGAGGACGGCGGGCTGGGGCAGGAGCCGTGGGAGTGCACGAGGAGCGTGAGCAGACGCTCAACCAGTTATTGGCCGAGATGGATGGCTTTGAAACGGCCCGCGGGGTAATCGTCATGGCTGCCACCAACCGGCCAGAGATTCTCGATCCTGCCTTGCTGCGGCCAGGCCGGTTCGACCGCCAGATCATGGTCGATCTCCCTGACCGACAGGGGCGCCTGGAAATCATCGATATTCACGCCCGGCAGGTTACCCGCGCTGAAAATGCCAGCCTGGAGGCGATTGCACAGATGACCCCCGGCTTCTCGGGTGCTGACCTGGCCAACCTGGTCAATGAAGCTGCGCTGCTGGCTTCCCGGAATGGTAAAGAAGCCGTTGAAATGGCCGATTTTGACGCCGCGTTTGAACGCGTCGTGGCCGGCTCTGAGCGGCGGACCCGTACAATCAACTTGAAAGAGAAGCGAGTGATCGCGTTCCATGAAGCGGGGCATGCGCTGATCGCCAGCTTGATGCCAGATGCGGATAAGGTGCGCAAGGTTACCATTGTCCCCCGTGGGAGGGCGATGGGATATACCATGCAATTGCCAACCAATGACCGCTACGTTCTGGGTGAAAGAGAATTGGCAACCCGGTTGACCGTCCTGGTTGCCGGGCGAGTGGCCGAGGAGTTAGAGTTTGGTGAGGCCTCCACCGGTGCGGTGGATGACCTGGCGCACGCCACGGACCTGGCGCGCCGGATGGTGACTGAATTTGGCATGAGCCCGGTATTAGGCCCAGTCCGCCTGGCAACGGATATGCAGCCGAACTATCTCAGCCAGCAGCTTGGCCTGGATGGGCGGGTCAGCCAGGAAACTTCGACCCTGGTGGATACAGAGACGCGCCGGATGATCGAGGAAGCAGTCGAGGAGGCTCGTAGCCACCTGGAAAATCACCGCTCGGCGCTGAATCGCCTGGCGGACCTGCTTTGCGAGCAAGAAACGGTGGATGGGGCGCAGATTGATGTCATTCTTAATGATAGCTATAAAGAAACCACAGAAGACACAGTCGATCTTTATGAAAACAAAGGGGATCCGAACGTCCTCAGAAAACTGGATCTACCAGCGAGGGTGAGTAAGTGTCAGGCAAATCCATTGGACGCTTCCGCGTTGACAGAGCTTTAAAAACCGCATCCAAGAGACTTTTCTAATGATTCATCCAATGGACTGGGGTCAAACGGGTAGGCTTTTGGATGAGAGAAGCAGTTTCCGATCAAGTGATCCGAAGATAACCCGCTTAGAATAGCTGCCTCGCTAAGTGGAAAAACCTCGATTGGTTGGGTGCCTGATTGCTTCGGTTCAATCCTTGGTCAGTACCAAAAAGGTGACATCGTCCTGTTGTGGCGCGCCCTCGGTAAAGGTGTTGAGATCAGCCTCCACATGCGCAAGGAGTTCACCAGCCTTCCGGGGCGCGGCGGCAATCGCAGCGGTCAGGCGATTGCTCCCGTAATCTTCGTTGCGCAAATGCGGATGCCATGCTTCAGTCACACCGTCGGTGTACAACACAACTGCATCGCCAGACTCGAGTGCGATGGTCGTCTCGCTCAACCGTAGTTCCTCGAACACTCCAAGCACGGCACCCGTTTTGGTTAATGACTCTATTGTCCCGGATGCACGCCGTACCAGCGGTGGATTGTGCCCGGCATTTGCATACTGGAGGGTTTGCTTCTTTGTGTCAAGCACCGCAAGAAAAACCGAGACAAATATCCCCGAGGAAGTCTGCCTGAGGATCGTCTGGTTGACCTCCATCAACACTGCTGCAGGACTGCGATGGCGCAACGCGCCTGAGAGAATGAGACTATGTGCCATCGCCATATAGAGCGCAGCAGCAGTTCCCTTATCCGCGACATCGCCGATCACGATCCCCCAGCGACCCTCATCCAATAGAAAGACGTCATAAAAATCCCCGGCAACCTCGCGTGCCGGATGCCAGGCGCACGCCAGACCAAAGCCGGGAATGTCAGGCATTTCACGCGGCATGAGACCCGCCTGTACTTCGCGAGCGACTTGTAGTTCGTTTTCGAGACGGATACGCCGCGCCTCTGCAACCTCATAGAAATGAGCGCGCTCGAGGGCAACGACGAGCTGCGCGCTGACCGCAGAGAGAAAATGCAAATCCGCGTCGGTCAGGAATTGCCAGTCCGCGGTGGCGGCATTGATGAGACCCAGCGGCTTACCTTGTGAGATCAGGGGCACACTGGCGTGAAAGCGCAACCCTTGGTTATCACCGGCGGCGCGCATGGAATCTCGCAAGCGTGAACATTCGACGATATTGACGGCGTGGGTGAGTCGTCCTTCGATGAGCAGATGCTGGCAGTGGCAAGCGGGCGGCTGGCGGAGAAAACGGCAATCGTCGCGCTCAAGACCGGCGGGTAAGCCATAAGCTGCAACCAGCGCAAAGCCGTGCGGCGGTAAATCCTTTACGGGAAAAACACTAAGGTGTGATTCAGTGAGCATGGATACCCACCCAGTCTGCAAATTCATTACTTTGAGCAGTGTTCTCAATGTGCTGTCGAGCGCGCTTTGAATATCCACAGAGCTGTTGAGCTGTTCTGCGATTTGACTGAGAGCAAGCAACCTTTCCACTTCGCGTTCATTCAGATCGGTAGGTGCTGTCTGCTGGCGAGGGTCAATCTGTACGCTTGTGAGAAAGGGTTGGTCGAAGTTGTAGGCATCAAAGGGATTGTCAGCAATGACCCCCTCGGTTTGCGCCCACTGGTAAAACCGCTTGAGGGCGGCAACTTGTTCTTCAAGGAGCGCCTGGTCCACACCTTTAGTGTGCAGGTGAAATAGGTAAGTCCGCAGGTCTACATCGTCATCAGCACTGGGGATGAAATCCGTGGTGTGGTGTTGTATCTGCCATTCGAAATATTCGCGGACCGCAGATGCCGCCGTATCGGATGGAAGCAGGGATGTGATAAAAGATTCCAAAAGATCCATAGATATCGCCCCGGCAAACGCCGACTTGATTAGAGCTGCCTGGCACCAAACTTATCAGGCTGTTGAAGATGTCGGAAAGGGATCCCTTGTTAGATCGATATTGTTCACTCTTCGCGAGAGAAGATTTAAGTCGCATCAGCGAATAAATAGAATTTTTTCTCTCGACAAATTATTATAGATGATTTTTCGTTGAAAGAAGTCAACAGAATAAGCATTGTAGGGCAATCGCATCCAAATAGAAAGATGGGCCAAGCGCTTGAAATGCGGTTGGGATGCTGGCTACCTTCCCAAGGTCCTGGCCGGATAAGATGCGATTGCTCCTCCTTGACTTCGCTTCGGTGGGTGTGCCATAAAGCAGGTAAGGGAGCGCAGGCGCTCCAAAAAAGAAAGGGGGTGAATACTTTGACAATGTCGCATTGACGAAAAAGTTGGAGTCATGCTTTCAAAATTGGAGCTATAATCGTAAAGGAGTAGGGTAGCATTCGTTAAGGGACGGCTCAAGCCGTAGTAGGAGACTACTGTGGCAAATCTGCAAAAGGCAATCTCATTTGCGCAAGAGAAAGGTCATCGGCTTGACCAATTGCGATTGCGGAATGTGCTCAATAACCCCCCCACGTTCACAGAAATTGATGAGGTTTTAGCCTTCTATCATATCAACAATGCTATGCAGAGGCATTGAAATGGCTACCTCATCTGGGAGCCCAACCACTCACATGGCTGCTGGACTCTTTGCATGGGGCAGGTTATTCAAGGGATGAACCACTGATTGCACGATGATGATGTTGGACTACGATAGCGCTCCAAAAGCCGCGCTTATAGCTGACCCTTCTCTACTGATGCCCCAATGGGCAGCTGGTTCTACTACCCGTAATAAACGGAGCAGAAGATGATTCAACGCACAAACAAATCGCTAATTTTGGGTTTCCTTCTCATTCTGGTGGTTGCCGTGCTGATCGCCTGCGTGAGTCTGACGCCGACTGCAACCTTCAGCCCTCCGGAGCCGTACCCTTCCATCACCTCGCCCACGCTCCCATCCTCCACAACCGGTGCAACCTACTATATCCGCCCCGATGGAGGTTCCGCTGATCAATGCAATGGCCTGGCGGACGCTCCCTATCCAGGAAAAGGCGACAACCAGACCTGCGCCTGGAACCATCCCTTCCAGGCGCTGCCGCCTGATGGCACGCCGCGCATTGCTGGAGGGGATACGCTCATCATCGGGGCCGGATCCTACCGGATGGGATATGGCGCCTCGGGGGCAGAGGCTTGCGATAACGAGGGGTCTTATGATTGCCTCATGGCTCCCATTCCCTCCGGTCCAGATGTAACCCACCCCACTCTCATCCTGGGTGCCGGATGGGATGCCGGGTGCCAAAGCCCGCCAGAGTTGTGGGGCACGGGCCGCCCCTGGTCTGTCGTTAACCTGACCGATGCAAGCAACGTCGAGGTCGCCTGCCTGGAGATCACCGATCACTCCAGTTGCATCGAAGATCACCTGCAGCCTGGCGGTGGTTCTCCTTACACCTGCCAGCGAGATACCCCACCCTACGGCGATTGGGCCGCGGCTGGCCTCTACGCGGAGGATTCCGCCCATGTGCACCTGAAAGATCTGAACATCCATGGGCTTGCGAATACAGGTGTCCTTGCCGGGCGGATCAGCGATTGGACGGTGGAGAATGTGCGCATCGCCGGGAACGGGTTGTCCGGCTGGAATGCCGATCTGGTCGGGGATGGAAGTAACTCGGAAAATCATGGCACCTTGATCTTCCGACATTGGGTGGTTGAGTGGAATGGCTGTGGTGAGACCTATCCCGATCAGCAGCACCTGGGCTGTTGGGGGCAGGAAGCGGGTGGCTACGGGGATGGGGTAGGAACGGGTACGACCGGTGGGCACTGGATCATCGAGGATTCCGCTTTTCGGCATAACACTTCCGATGGGCTGGACTTGCTCTATACCCGGCTGCCTGGCGCGGTGATCGAAATTCGCCGCACAATTGCCGAGGGCAACGCCGGCAACCAGATCAAAACGACCGGCACGGTCAGCATCGAAAACAGCATCCTGGTCAGTAATTGCGGTTTCTTCGAGGGGATGCCGTACTGGAACAGCGACGACAACTGCCGCGCTGGGGGTGACGCCCTGGTTTTTGCCCTGAATCCAGGAGACCGATCCAGCCTTGTGAATTCCACCCTGACCGGTGAGGGTGGCTGCCTGATGATTGCTGAGTGCGCTCTCCACCAGACCTGTAACGGCAGGGAGAGTGTGCAGGTACGTAATGTGATCTTCCAGGGACAGAAGATTTTCTTCAACCCCGAGGAGGATACCTGCTTCGCCTGGTACGACGACGAATCCAGCCCTCCCATGCCTGCCAATCCCTTCACGGTGGACTACTCGCTCATCACGGGCTCACGCTTCGGCAATGTGACTCCCTGCCCTGGTTCACACAATCTCTGCGATGTCTTCTCCGGACTGGCCAACATCGCCATTGATTCCTTCGACGCGCATCTGCAACCGGGCAGTCCTTCGATCAACGCCGGCACTTCCGACCAGGCACCCCTTAATGATTTCACCGGCCGCCGACGCGACTCTTCACCCGACATCGGAGCTTATGAGCATCAGTGATCCCGGCCAGACCTGCCTGTCGAGCAGGATGCGGTTGCCTCTACAGGCCGCACTCGCATCATTTCTTCTGATAGCTGGGGTTTTCCATTCTTCCATGCTCCGGATCCATCCATAGCCCGGCGGCATGGATTTCCTCCCAGGGAGGAGCGCATTGGCCGAGACTTTTTCCTGTCCTGTGGGCGTAGCACCGCTTACCTATCAAGAATGGGTTTTGGTTATTATATAATTCTGGCAAGCCATCCAAGTTTTGATCTCTTCAATAAGGTGATTACCCATGCTCAATTGCAACCTCCAAACAGGGAGCCTTGCGGACCCGCAGAAGACGCTGAGTTTTGCGGATCGTCCCTATCATTTTTCGATCACCGGCCGCCGGGAAGGGAGCCACACCCTGACCGATGCCGGGTTGATTCATCGGTCTGTGTCCAATAGTACCGGCGAGGGGGTTGTCAGCGGGACATTCCAGAAACTGGGCATCCAGGTCAGGCAGGTTGTCCGGCAGGGCGAGTCAGGTTTGGAAGAGACCCTGACCATCCAAAATGCGACGGATACGCCCATTGAAATTGATCAGATCGAGGCTGGATTCTGCGCCAACCTGGCTTCACGGCCCGGCTGGCGACTGTGCGCCATTCCCTTCAGGGTACAGCTGGATGGCTCGGTATACGATTACCCCTCACAGGCATTGATCGAGGGTCAGTTTCACAACGCCGTTTTTGTGGAAGCGAACCGTGAGTATATGCCACCGCTGGTCGAAGAGGGCCTGCTGCGCTCCGAAGCCTGGGCCTGGGGTGATGAACACGGCGGCCTGGTGATCCTCAAATATAATAACCGGGAGATCGAGCTTTCGGTTGCCCGACCCCTCCATGACGGAGGTGAAACCTGGCTACAGTTTGGCGGGGCGGGTCTCTGCCTGTATGGGGAGCCGAGCGGTGCGCGCCGCCTGGAAACCGGACGGTCCTTCACCTTTGGCGTGACCTGCTATATCCCCTACAGCGGGAATATCACCGCCGCGTACCAGGTCTACCGGGATTTTCTGGATGCGCACGGCCATACCTTTCCTCAAGACTATAACCCCCCGGTGAACTGGAACGAGCTGTATGACGTTGGCTGGTATCATTCGCAGAAAGAAGAGCTGAAGCAGTTCTATACCCGCCAGGCGCTGTTGGACGAAGCCGCCAAAGCCCGCCAGGTTGGCTGCGAACTGTTATACCTGGATCCTGGCTGGGAAGTCTGCGAGGGGACGAGTTTATGGGATGAAAGCCGGCTGGGCAGCGTTAAAAACCTGGTGGAGCAACTGAGAGACGAGTACGGCCTGGGCCTGGGCTACCGCACCGTTTTGCGTACGTATGAAAATGTGTGGCCCGCCGAAAACTTGATCCGGCACACGGATGGCAGCAGCAATCCTGTGCTCCTGGGTAACCAATATTTCTGGGAAGCCTGCCTGTGCAACCCGGATTTCTGGAACGAAAAGCTGCGCCGCATCCTGGAGATTTCGCGAAACGGCGTCCGCTTTATGATGGTCGACGAGTTCGACTGGCGCGGAGCCTGCACCAATCCGTCGCACGGTCATAAAGTACCCACCGTTCCGCTCGACCACGTGATGGCGGTGTACCGGTTGTGCCGGGCCATCCGCCAGGCCTGCCCGGGACTCACCATCGAGGCGCACGACCCTGTCTGGCCCTGGGCCACTTCCATTTATGTCCCCACCTATTTCCAGCACGGTTTTGGGGATGCCGGTTGCTACGACGAAAACTGGGGCTTCGAATACATGTGGGACTGCCTGAACGATTTGAAATCTGGACGGGCGCTGGCGCTCTACTACTACAATCTGGGCTGCAACGTGCCCATCTACCTGCACATCACCATGGCCGCGGATAACGACGCCGGTGTGTTTTTCTGGTGGGCGGCCTCCACCGTGCGCCACCTGGGCATCGGCGGGAAAGTGAGCAATAAAACCATCGAACCGCCTGAGGGTCTAGCGCCGTATGACTGTGAGAAACGCTTTGCCGCTTACCAGGAGCAGATGGCGCTCTATAAACGGTTGAAACCTTACTTCGTGCGGGGAGTGTTCCACGGCATTGCCGAAACTGCGCACCTGCATACGCTGCCGGAGCGAAGCGGCGGGGTGCTGGTGGCCTTCAACCTGACCGACGCCGAGCAGGAACAGGAGTTCTTCATCCCTTCTCACCTGCTTCAAGCGAATGCGGAACAACCAGTCAGCGGCGCCCAGGCCCAATGGCACGCGGATGGGGTCACTATCCGGTTAAGGTTGCCGGCCATGAGCCCGGGCGTGGTGTGTATTGGAGAGGCGGTGGAGAGGGCCTGAGCAGAGGGTGCTGCATAGGCCCTCTCTACTCTGCTTTAAGTCGTAATTGGGCCAGGACGTCCGGGCGGACACAGACGTAATCCGGTCCCAGGCGCTTTTGGACCTCGAGCAGCATCCGCATATCCAGCCCCCAATTCAGCACCCACGCCTCGATAAAGTCTGGGCGCTGCCGAACACCTGCCCGGATTTCGTCAACCATGGCCTGGATGCGGGCATCGCTCGGTCCATTATCCTCCCAGTGCGTGCGAGTAGCAGGATAGAACGCGGCCACATGGTTGTGTGTGACCCATGCTTCAGCAATCTCAGGCGACCCGCCATAGCCGATATAGATCCCCTTCAGATGGTTGCTTGCTCCACGGGCATACCGATCAGCCTCTTCATGGCGACCGTTGATCAGCCATAGAACGGTTGAATCGATCCAACCCAGGGCCCGGTCGGTTGCCTGGGCATACTGGATCCAAAGCTCCTCAAACTGATCTGGGAATGCTCGCAAATAGACCCTGGGTTCAGTATACGCTACACCCAACCCACCCATCAGGATATCGTTAGCCGATGCAGTACGCAGATAATAATTTAAAACGGGTGGCGCCAGATGGGAGGTGGCTGGGGCAAATGACCAGCCCATGGGGAACTGGCCACGTTCTGGATGATCCCATTGAATTTCTCGGGTGCGCATCATCAGGGCTTCGCCCATGTTATCGCCATCCGAGATCATGAAGGTGTAATATATTTTAGTCGGATCCAAATCTGGAACCGATGGCGTTTTGTGCCGGTACCCCGCTACGGGCACACCTGAATGGATACTCAAATTTGTGGCTTCGTGTGAAGGAGTGAGAAACTTACCAAAATACGATCCTCGCACAACCCCCGGGCCTTCCATTACAGCATCCGCATGCCGTTGATTTTCATCTTGTGGATTGGGCATCCAATCGAACCACCATCCTAAAATGGGGCTGTTCGGCGGGGTCGAAGCCAGGATACCCCTGAGAAGGTTTTCCTCGATCACCGTGCGGAATTCGGGGAACCAGAAAGTGAAGATCTTAAACTCTACCAGATAATCGGTGATCAAGAAAATGCCGGGGTAATTCGTGGCCAGGATACGCTGGTCCATCTTTGGAAAGAGGTTCTGGTAAGCCCACCGCATCATATCGTACTGACCGGACCATTTCCCACGCCCGTCAAAAACAACCGGTAGCCCCAAATCCCTGTTCATCTCAGGCGTTAAGGGAACGGCATGCTCAATCGAACCGATCATCATCAACAGGTTGGTCTGGTTCAGCTGATCGGAGTGAAAGGCGCCAATTTCCTGCATGATCGATCCATCATAAATCACTGCGCCACTGACCTCACTTTTGAAAAGCTCCCAGGTTCTGGCAATTGAAATCTCCTCAGATTGGAAACCTTCAAAATGAAGCTCATCCAGCCACATTCGATCCTGCGCGGCATAGCGCGTGTGGATCAGATATAAGCGCGGCTGCTTTCGGTTGACCAGCCCTTGTAGCACGGCCAAAGCAAATTCAACTTGAGGTTCGGATTGACTGACATCCACCACCAGGATCTTTTTGGGGGTTGGGCCGGATTGGGGCCAATACTCAGGATAGGGCTGGATGGATGTTACTGGCTGATAAGCCAACACAGGATCGTGAAAGGGTGTGAAACGACCGCTCGCTCGGTATTGAGCCTCGATGGCATTTGCCCAGGCAATATCCCACGATGTGGCATAGCTATCTTCACGAATGTCTTCAAGGGCCTGACCGGTGGCAAGCGCCTCCCCGCTTGCCCCCAACCATTCGGCAAGCCTTATTTTGGCGGTAAGCCGGAGTGCCGCATCACTTGCGGTTTGACTGAACCTGCGTACCTTGTCCAATACCTCGTCCAATGGACCATACGAACGGACCTGCAAACCAACCATCGCCCCTTCCGTTCCTTCAAACATCATTTTCACAAGCAGTTGATTTTCCCCTGCTTGCAGTGTGATCCAGGCCTGGTCATCCTCCAGATTGGCCGGATAGGGAATAGAAGGTGCTATCACCAGAGCCCCGTTTACCCAGACCCGCACGACACCTTCGCATTGCGCAGCGATACTGGCTGCCGCGCGAAAAGGGACTGATACCTGTGCGGAGAGGTAAAACGTGGTGTAAGGAGGAAGATCAACGTTACCCTTGAACCTGACCCCGTTTTCCAAATCTCCATCAAGGAATTCTGCTCTTTGCCAGCTGACTGGCCCGTTTTTTCCCGGATAGCTTGCTTGAAGGTCAACTGCCCTTGACGCGCTTGCCTCAGGAGGATAGGGATTAAGCAGACCCACCCAATCCTGATTATCAAAGGGACCCATCCATGCAGAGTTGGTGAGTTGCAGACGGATTGGCGCGGGTAATATATCAGCCAGCGCTCGAGTAAAACGAGCTTTCAAGGTTGGCGAATCATCAGGCATGTTTTTTTACTCCGTATATAAGAATTTACCACCAAGAGCACGAAGGGAAGAATATCTGGCATTGAGTGGCCCACATTCGTGCGGCTGGCTTTTGGTCGACTATCGACCCGTATAGTAGACCCTCTCTGTCAGGAAAAATGCATATTTACATCCTGCACGAATCAGTCCCTTGGCTTACCACCTCACCTCGACCGGCAGGCCTTTGGGGCGGTTGGAGAACTGGATCAGCGCTGTTTGGGATTCCTCGTCCCATTCGAAGGGTACCGTCGATCCACCGGCTCTGACCTGTACCGGCCGGCCTGGTAGCAGAGCTCGAACGCTGCATAGCGTGTCAGCCATTCCAGAGATATGGAAACTGAGCGTCCGGTCGCTGTAGGTTTCGTTTTCCACCCGCCCGGCTGCCGCGATGACCCAGGGTTGTGCCGGACAACGAGATAGGTCATAGAACAACCAGCGAGTGTTGGCTTCGATTTGCGGGTTGCTGATTACAGGCAGGCGCGCGTCGAACAAATTAACCCACTTTCCTGCCAGTGAGTACGGCGATGTATCCATGCTCTCGTCCATGCCCGCCACTGTCACATACGGTCCCCGGCGCAGTGCCAGAACATGCCTGGGTGTAAACGATAAGCCCAGTTTCCCACCTGCCAGACAAAGCCAGTCGAACACTTTTTCAGGCCCGTGGGAATCGGCCGCAATTCCGCAAGGCGATGCTTTCACCACCAGAACATACCCATCCCCACAGGCCAATAGGCCTTCAGCCGGGCTGCGGCCCAACCCAGCCAGCTCGGTCAGGTGCTCTTGCGGGCGCTCATAAGCCAGGCCACCCTGGTTCCACCACTCACGTACCCGGTCGTAGGCATCTCCCTGGCCAAACAAGATCAGGATATTGCCGCGCTTCACCCATTCCACCAAATTCTGGTGGACCTGGGCCGAGGGAGGTTTCTGGCCTTCATAGGTCAGGAACAGGATGCGGCAGGGATCGAGATAACCTGCATCGCCGACCCGTTCCAACTGGATCATAGAAAGCGCCACGCCATTCTTGATCAGCGGCATCGCCAAGCCGTATAACGATGACATATCTTCGTCGCTCGCTTCTGGCTCGCCGCGCTGGAACATCAACGAATCGGCAATGCCCAGGGCGACGCCCGTCTGTCCGCAGATCCATTCCGTTTCACCGGGCCAGGACATATCGGCCAGGGCGTTATATACGATTTGCAGCTCGGTGGCATAGGTGGACGGGATAAACGCCCGCTCAATGGCGGCATTATGATAGAACGCAGAGAGGGCGTTGCGCACCCGCTGGGCGTCTTCTTGATCCTTCCAACCACTCAACTGCTTGTAAAAACCCAGGATGTTGCCCCATAAGTCGCCGAAGCGTAGTTCGCTGGAAGTTTCCGGTAAACCGGCAAAACCGATCGTCTCGTGGGGGTAATCTGCGGCCTGCTCCTGGTAATAGGTTGCAAACAGGTCGCGCGCCCGGCGGGTTTGAGCTTCCAGCTCACTCTGACCACTTTCGCGCAGGTGGGCCAGGTATTTCTCCAATAAAGGGGTAACGGGCAGGGTATCCAGGTTTTCGGTCGGGTAGTCGCGCGTGAAAATCCGGGTAGGCCAGGGCATAATTTCAAAATTTTCGCTCTCCGGCACCAACAGCGAGGCGGATACCGTACATTCCCAATTCACGCGGTAATCATCCCAGCAGTAGTTCGGGTTATCTTCGATGGGATCGGCTAGCTGCCACAGGCGTTTGCCAGTGCCGCGGGCCATCCCGGCGCAGGAGGCATACTCGATATAGCCAGCTTCGAAGGTGCGCTGGCGGCGTTGGCCGCAGTACAAGTTGGGTGTGCGCGAGGTGCCCGTCCACACCTGGCCAATCACCCCGTCACAGTCAGGGATTGCCAGCAACTGGCTTTCCGGGCTGACGATCCGCCAGTGAGAGTAATTGACCAGGCTGTGGGTAGGTACATAACACTTAAAATCCGGATTGCCTTTCTGCCGCGCATATTTCTTTAACTCGGCGAAAAGATAGGTCAGTGCGCGGGTATATAGCTGCTGCATCAGCTTCGCGGCGCGAAAGCGGGCGTCTGGCGATGAAATCGGATCTTGCCAGGCTTCGCCGTAAAACTCCTGCCATTCGCGCTTGAAGCCTGCGCCATATCCGGCACGCACCCAAAACTCCGGCTCTTCCAGGTGGATCGCCAGAGCTCCGGCATCGACCACCCGGCGCAGCTTTTCACTCAGATAGCGGCAGTAGGGGATGCTCGGGATCATATAGTAGATATCATGCCCCTGCGAAATGCCGTGCTCGATACGGAAATCACCGCTTTCGGCCTGAGCATCATCGAAATGCTGGATACCGTCCCATTGCCCGCGCACGTAATCGGCGTAATCGCCCCACGCCACACCAGTCATCACATGGATGCGGTAGCCGTTCTGGCGCCAGTGCTCAAGGCGCGCTTCGAAGGTTGGGTTAAGCCCGTACACGATGGCGACATCGGCCTTCGAATCGATGGCTGGCTGGTAATCGCCGCTTTCCTGAAAGCAAGTGCGTTCTTCCTCAGGTTTCCTGATGCGCATTTAAAAAGCGACCTCGCATTTCGTCCGGGCCGCCTGGTAGGATTTTTCGAGCAGTTCGGTCAGGTTGCGACCGTCTTCGACCGTGATCGTCATGGGCGTACCATGCAAGATGGCACTGATCCACTGGTCCATTGGCATGGGCAGCGCTGCCGGGAGGTCGGTCGGATGAATCGATCCTTTGATCCCCTCCGGAAGGAGTTGGGTGCTGTTCAGAACCAGCCTGCCATCGAAGCCGCTCCCCACAAAGCCTTCGGTCCCATAAATCTCAATCGGATTCGGCCCGGCGCGATGCACCCAGGATGTATCCAGGATGCCCAGGGCGCCATTCTTAAACTCCACCACGATCGCCGAATTGTCATCAATGGCATAGGCGTCGGAAAACTGCTGGATCATAGAAACAACTCTCCGGGGCTCGCCCAGGTACCAGCGCATGCGGTCCACGGTATGGCAGCCCAGGTCGAAAAGGGCGCCACCCCCAGCCAGTTTTTCGTCGCCGAACCAGGCAGTCCCCTCCTCTACTTTAAACCATTTCTCCAAAGAAGCGCTATGCGCCACCCGGGCGCGCATTAATGTGATCTTCCCAATCCAGCCTTTGTCAAGCACGTTTTTCATGAACAGGGCTTCTGGATTAACCCGTGTTGGCAGCGAAATCATGAACTTGATCCCGCTCCGGTGAACGGCTTCCACGATTTCATCCGCTTCGCTGGTCGTGACAGTGAGGGCTTTTTCGGTGAAGATATGTTTCTTATACTGGATGGCAGCTTTCATCAGCTCGGGATGCTGCGAAGTATAGGAATTGATCACCACTGCATCCACGTTGGGATTGCTGACCACCTGTTCCAGGTCAGAATAGGCCGGCACGTGAAATCTTTCGGAAGCGGTTTTAGCCCGTCCAGGATCATCTTCCCAGATGCATTCGATTTTGGCTTCTGGGTGGTTAGCGACGTGCTGTGCATATCCATTGGCATGGACATGAGCAAAACTGAGCATGGCGATGCGTAACATGGTCTTTTATCCCTCGCAATTACACATTTGGCACAGAGACCTGGATTTCATGACCAGCGGCAGCCGAGTCAATCAATCCCTGGATGATGACATTGGTCAGCAGCATTTCGTCCGCCGGAATCGGCGAGGGCTTGCCCTCGCGGATCGCGTCTGCAAAGGCCAGGTTCTCCGACTTGAATAGCTCGATATCTTCGACGGTAGGAACTACGGGGACGATATCGGTCATCATACCCCATTCATTTCGGTAGATGGTCAGCGGTTCCAGGCGCATCCCGGCTTTGGTGCCCAGGAAGAGAGTGCCGCCTAGCTCATTCATATGCATGATCCAGGCGGTCTTGAAGATCATCAAAGCCCCGTTATCCAGGCGGACGCTGGCAACCCCGAAGTCTTCCACTTCCAGCTCCTCCGGTTTCCATTCCCAGGCCCCCAGGACAGGCTTGCAATATTGGGTGCCCAGCAGGTTGTTGGCAATGCCGGAGACTGCGACCGGCTTGGGATGTCCCATGACGTACAGGGCAGCATCCAGCGAATAAACGCCGATATCCGCCACTGCCCCGATCCCTGAGGTGCTTTTAAGGGTGAAACTCTTGCTGAAACCGGGGATGCCATTCCGCCGAGTTGCCACCGATTCCGCATAATAAATGTCTCCCAGCGCACCCGATTCAAATATGCTGCGAGCAGCTTTCATATGCGGGCTGTAGCGGGTTTTGAGCGCCACCATCAGGATTTTCTTGGTGCTGTGCGCAGCTTTGGTCATCGCAGTGGCGTCCGCCAGGGTGGCAGCCATAGGTTTTTCGACCAAAACATGCTTGCCAGCGTTCAATGCATCCACGGTGGGAGCGCAGTGCTGTTGGTTGGGGGTACAGACGTTGACCGCCTCGATCTCATCCATTTTCAAGAGATCGTGGTAGTCCGAATAAATATGGGGTATCCCATATTTTTTGGCAGCTTCTTCTGCGCGTTCTTTGATCGGGTCCGCCACAGCCAGCACCTGGGTGCCTTCGATTGCCGCAATCGCTTGCAGGTGTGTATTCCCAATGCCGCCCGCGCCAATCAGACCAACTTTCACCTTTCTCATAGACACATCTCCTTATACTTTTGATTTCGAATGAATATTTTCAAGTTATCAAACCCAACAACCGCCAGGTCATCCGGAATCTTCAGTCCCAGGCGGATAGCTGCAACCGGCATGTTGATGGCAGTTGAATTATTCACCACCATGAAGTGATCCAGGATGGAAGTGTCGCGGGAATCGGCCGAAGGGTGTAGATAAAGCCGATCTCCCTATCCATTGGCTCCTGCCTTGTACTCTATACTCGCGGAGCCGATAAGCTGCAGACTTCCTCCGACTCAGTCAGCAGCAGTGCGCATAGGGCGGTCCCGGTACAGGAAGCAGGCCGCATAATGGTTCTCACCGATCTCGTAATCCGGCGGGCGTTGCTGCGAACAGATAGGCATGGCCTGAGGGCAGCGTCCCACATAGACGCATTTATTTGACTCATAGGTAAAGGGACGTTCCACATATTCCAGACTCACCCGCTGCGTCCAGCGCTTTTCTGGGTCCGGAGAAGGGATGGAATGCAGGAGCTGTTGGGTATAAGGATGGGCGGGGTTTTCGATCACCTGCCCGATTTCTCCCGATTCGGACACCCTTCCGAAGCACAACACCATCATCTGCCCCCCAACATAATACGCGGTGGACAGGTTGTGGGTGATGAATAAACAGGAGATGCCCTGTTTCTCGCGGAAGTCGATCAGGATATTCAGAAACAGGGTGCGGATGGCCACATCGATCATTGAGACCGGCTCATCGGCGATGATCACCTTGGGGCGTATGAGGAAAATCCGCGCCAGCATCACCCGCTGGCACTGTCCGCCGCTGAGCTGATGCGGGTAACGCCCGATCACATCCCCGGGTCGCAGGTCTACCGCGCTCAGGGATTCCTCAATCAAGAAGCGCGCTTCGTCCTTGCTGGAAGCCAGCTTGAAATTCCGGATAGCAACCTCCAGCGCACGCTCGATTTTATAAAAGGGGTTATAGATACTGTAAGGATCCTGGAAGACGGGTTGGACCGAACGTTTATAAATCCTTTTTTCCTCCCGACTCAGCTTGACCACATTCTTTCCTCGGAAAAGGATCTCTCCTTCTGTGGGAGGCGTCAGGCCGATTAACATGCGTGAGAGCGTGGTCTTGCCACTGCCGCTTTCACCGACCAGGGAGATAATATCCGGCTTTTCTTTCAGTGCCAACGAAACCCTGTCCACGGCAGCGATATGCTGGGGACGCAGAAAGGCGCCCGGTACCGAATATTCTTTGGTTACATTTTTCGCGTGGAGCACAATGTCGTTTTCTGTTGTCATAAGTTTCACCCTCGCCCTGGCGCTTACCGGTATAAATGACAGGCAACGAGCCGGCCGGGTCGATATTCCTGCAAGAGCGGCCTTTCTTCGCGGCAGATATCCATCACGCGTGGACAGCGCGGGTGGAAGGCACAACCGCTGGGCCAGTTGAGCGGGCTGGGCACTACCCCTTGCAAGCCCTGCAGGCGCTGCCGTTCCCCACCGACATGCGGGATTGCCTTGACCAGCGCCAGGGTATAAGGATGCAGGGAGTCCTTGATGACCTCAACCGCCGTACCCACCTCGACGATCAATCCGGCGTACATGATCCCGATGCGATCGGCAATCTCAGAATGGACCGCCATATCATGGGTGACGTACAGGATGGTCAGGCCCAATTTCTCGCGAATATCTTGCAGCTCTTGCAGGATCACGCGCTGCACGTTGACATCCAATGCGGTGGTGGGCTCATCGGCAATGAGCAATTCAGGGGTCAAGGAAACCGCCGAGGCAATCGTAACGCGCTGCTTCATGCCGCCGCTCAGCTCATGCGGGTACATGCGCGCCACGCTGCGGCTCAAGCCAACCATTTCCAGCCGTTCGTACATCCGCTCGCGCGCTTCGTGCTTGGAAAGGTTGCTGTGTTCGATGATGGCATCCAGGATCTGTGGCTCGATACGCGTCACGGGATTCAAGACGTTCATCGCGCTTTGAGGGATGTAGGAGATGTGATTCCAGCGCAAGTGACGGACTTCTTCTGGTTTTAATTTTATAAGATCCATGGGCTCAAACATCCAGGGTTGGGTGCGCCGGTAAAAAATCGCCTTGCCGCTCTGGATATGTCCTGGCAGCTTGGTCAGGCGCAGAATGCCCTGGATCAAGGTGGATTTACCGCAGCCCGATTCGCCAGCCAGACCGAACACTTCGCCGTAATTAATTTTCAGGTCCAGGCCGTTCACGGCCTTGGCCTCGCCTTGCGAGGTGGAATACCAGATATGCAAACCCTCGATCTCGAGGAGCGTTGGCGAGTTGGTGGTGTTATTCATGGCTTATTTCTCCGTCCGGCGTTGCAGGCGCGGATTGACTCGCTCTTCCATGCCGCGGTTGATCAACGTGATGGCCATGAAGATCAAGACCAGCGTCCCGACCGGTATCAGCAGCAGCTCGTAGCGTCCCCGGCTGTAAGCCGACCAGTTGTTGGCAAAGTTAATCATCAGCCCCATGGTAATAATGTTGCCAGGTCCCAGGCCAAGCACTTCCAGGCCAACTTCGCCCACCATGGCCCCCACGGTGCTGAAGGCAAAGCCCATGAAGAGGTATGGGATCAGATTGGGAAGCAGCTCAGTGAAAATGATCGCCAGGTCCCCCTGGCCAGATACCCGTGCCAGCTCCACATAGCCCCGTTGCTTCATGCCGACAATCTGGGCATGGATGGTGCGGGCGGCGTACGGCCAGCTAAACAAAGCCAGGATGATCGACATGGTCAGGACGCTCATGCCCGGCATCACCATCGCAATGGTTACCAGCACCGGGTAAGCCGGGATGACCAGCCAGGTGTTGGTGATCAAGGTCAGTGAAGCGTCAATCCAGCCGCCTTTGTAGCCGGTGGTGAAACCGACCAGGATCCCTAAAAAGGTTGCCACCAGGCCGGAGGTAAAGCCGATCTGCAGGGAGGTGCCCAATCCCGCCAGGTAATCGGTCAACAGGTCGCGCCCGTGCCCATCGGTGCCCATCGGATGTTCCTGTGAAGGCGGCAACCAGGTGGGGAACTGTCCCGGCAGGGCCGGGCTGGCGCCATGAATGATCGGTGTGTAAATCAGCGGGGCGATCAGGGCAATCAATACCATGATACCCAGGATGATCACCCCCACTTTAAATTTGCCGCTGCCTCGCCAGCAATTGACCAGGAATCTAAACACGGCGGCCCTCCTATGCGATGATTTCGCGGCGGATGCGCGGGTCAATCAGCGGTAAAGCCAGCTCCACGATCAAGGAGGCCGTCATCACGCTGAAAATAGAAAGGAGAATAATGCCATACAGCGAGTTAAAGTCATACACCGCGATGGCACGCGACATCAATTCGCCAATGCCCGGGTAAACGAACAGGATCTCAATCAGGAGCTGCCCACTCATCATGAAACCCATCGTCAGTGCCAGGCCCATCGCCTGGGGCAGCATGGCATTGCGCAGGGCATAACGAGTCATAATCTGCCACGGCTTGAGTCCCTTGGCTTCCGCGTACATGAGGTAATCCTCGCCCAGGATGTTGACGATCAGCGAGCGTGTCGAAAGGATCCAGCCCGCCAGGGAGGAAATCACAATAGCAGAAGCCGGCAAGATGCTATGGGAGACAACGCTCTTGATAAAATCCCAAGTGAAACCGATCGGGTACTGCGCATCCCAGGCGCCGCGCGTAGGTAAGAGCTTTAGCTGGTAGCCGATGACCAAAACCAGGACAATCGCAATCAAGTAGGGTGGAATCTGCGAGAGGGCGATCGAGATGTTGGTCAGCCAATCGCTGGCTGTAGAATCGCGGAACCAGCCAGCCATCGTCCCCATAAGCAACCCCAGCACCCAGGCGAGGATGATCGAAACGCTGAGCAACCCCACCGTCCAGGGGATGCGGCGCAACAGCAGTTCTTCCACCGGGGTGGGGAAGTTAATAAAGGACGGTCCCAGGCTGCCGTGTAACATCATGTTCACATAATGGGTGTACTGGTCCCACAGGGTTCCATTCAATCCGAACATTTCCTTGTAATAGGCCACCATCTCGTCCCCTTTCGGGACGGTCACCGAGTACTGGCGCTGCAACTGATTGACCCAGGCTTCGACCGGGTTGGTGGGCACCAGACGAAACAGGAAAAAGGCCACCGTAAAAGACCCCCAGATGGTAAATATATAATTAAAAATCCGAGTCAGCACATATCTTAATATCGGATGTCTTTTGAACATAGGCAACCTTTCCCTGTGAACTCGATAAAATATAGGGTTTGGCAGGTCCGCCTTTTCTTTAGAAAGCGGACCTGCCAGGTAAAAGCATTCAGGCTGTCAGATCATTATGGGTATTTGGATTTGATCTTGAACAGCACCATGTTAATCTGCATCCACCAGTTGAACGGCACGGTGTACAGGTTATCGGTGGACAACATATTGTCCCAATACGTGGTGTTATAGTATGTGGTATATATGGTCTGGATGAGTGGTACACCGAAAGCGTTCTTCATCCACAGGTCATAGGCTTCCATGTAGAGGGCATTGGCAGCCGGGTCATCCGGGGTGATGACCTTTAACTTCTCCACCACCTTGTCGAATTCGGGGTCGCAGGCGCGAATCTCATTGCCATGTTGGGCGACCGTTCCAATGGGAACGACGTCCTTGCATTCATATGATTTGTACAGCTCGACCGGATCCACCGTGGCGCCGCAGAACCACCAGAAGCCTACGTCAAATGTGCCATCGTCAATCTGGGCGAAGAAGGGCGGCTGATCGGCGAAGCCCTGCAGGGTGGCGTCAATGCCGATCTTCTTGATTTCTTCTGTGAAGTCCTGTGCAAACATGTACTCAGAAGCGCCAGCAGTGCCTACCGCGGAAACCTTGAGGGTGACCTGCTTGCCGCTGGGATCCATCAGCTTGCAGTTGACCTGCTTGTAGCCGATGGAATTGAGCAGCTCCAGGGCCTTGGCAGGATCATATTTCAGCGTGCCCCAACTGTCGTTGGCGTCCTTGTTGATGAACTTATCCATGTTGCGGTAGTCTGCCCACAACGCTTCGGCCGGTTTGGAAGCCGGGATCCAGATGTTCGTAGCCCATTTGGGGCGGTTCATCAGCATGGAGAGCGCCCGGCGGAACTCGGGCTTATTCAGGTTGGGTTTGGCATTGTTGAAGAAGGCACCGCGCGGGCAGGGATCGAGGTACGCCACCAGGTTGATCTGCGGGATTTCCGCCTTCTTATCCATGTAGACCTTGTAATCCATCCCGAAGATATCCGTGACGTTGTTCTTGACCTCGGCCAGCAGCTGGTCTCCAGAAGAGCCTGAGCGATAGATCACGTACTTGGGAACAGGGTAGTACTTATCCTTGTTCCAGTAATTCTCGTTGCGCTTCCAGACGTAAATCTTCTGTTCGACATAGGTCCTATCGAGCATATACGGGCCCGTGGTGACCGGCGGGTTGTTCTTGAAGGTCAGGGGATCCACCTTCTCCCAGATGTGCTTGGGTACAATCTGGGTGAGATTGGGTGTGCAGATCCTGACCCACCACAGTTCATGGTAGCGTGGGGTGGGGGTTTTCAGGTGGAACACCACAGTCCAAGGATCCGGTGCTTCGACTGAGTCAAAGGCCAAAATATCGGGGTCCGCGCCGAGTTTCGGCTCTTTCTTCAGCAGTTCCAGCGTGAAGACGACATCTTCGGACGTGAAGGGTTGCCCATCGTTCCAGGTAATTTCCTTTTTCAGGTGGAGCGTCCAGGTCTTGTAGTCTTTGCTGTATTCATGGCCCTCTGCCAGCCAGGGGATCACCTCGCCGGTGACGTAGTTCACGTACCACATGGCTTCATTGGCGATCTGGACGTAACCACCAGCCCAGTCTTCTCCGTTGGGGATCCAATCGTTGTAGCTTTCAACCATGGCGTAGTTGACCTGATCCATCACCAACGCTTCGGAGCGCTTGAAGGGCAGGGTCACGCCATTGAGCACAAATGGAGCTTCAGTCACCGCTGGTAAGACATTCGTAGGGACGGCGGTTTCTGTGGCTGCCGTCGTCTCCGTGGGACCGACTGCCGCGGGTGCCGGAGTGTCCGTGTCTTTTAATACGGGCGGGTTGACAACTACCGCTGTGGGAAGCTCTGTGGCGGTAGGGGCAGCTCCCCCTCCAGCGCAGGCGACGACCATCGTCGTTAGAACGATGAGGTACAGCGTTCTAATCATGATTTTCCAAAACATATTTTCCTCCTAACAGGTTCGAGAGAAATGGTTAGTAGTTGGGAAGGTGGCTCTTGGAATAATTCGATAACGTCCTCCTTTCTCTAAAAAGAAGGCTGCTATCTATTGCAGCTTTCTTTTTACATCAACCCGGGGCGAATGAACTTGCAAGTGGATCCAGCCAGATCGTACCGTCGCTCCGAGTGATTTGAATTGAAAAGGTCCAACGAATGATTCAACCAAAGTAACCGCTAAGAAACCAGTAGTGACCGGAAGGCGGATGAAAAGGAACAGACGGTGTACAACGGATTATGCCAACTTGTACAATAAAGAGTATTCAGGAATAATAACAATTAGGATTCTGGAGGAAAGCGTTTTTCGTACGACGAATCCCATCAGTGCGGCAAGGATCGGATTGTACAAAAAATGATGTTACCAATTTAGCATATATCCGGGCATTTGTCAATCATGGCACATTCGGGGATTCTGTCCCATATCCGTTGGCTGACTTTTTAACCGCCAGGCAATCCCAGACGACCATCAGGCTGCAACCAGCCCTCAGGTTGCCTGCCGCCTCAAATCGACGAGAACGTCGGGGCGCACGCAGACGTAATCGGGACCGAGCTGGCGCTGCACCTCCAGCAGCATGCTCATCTCCAGGCCCCAGTTCAACAGCCAGGCCTCGATGAAGTCGGGGTGGCCGCGTGTACCAGCCTGTATCTCAGAGACGATCGCGTTGATCTTCTCCTCATTCGTCATGCTCTCACTGTGGAAGCGGGTGGCGGGGTAGAAAGCCACCACGTTGTTAGCGGTGATGCGCGCTTCAGCGATATCCGGCGCCCCGCCGTAGCCGATGAAGATGCCCTTGAGCTGCCCGCTGGAGCCGCGGGCGTAACGGTCGGCCTCCTCGTGACGTCCGTCAATCAGCCAGAGGAGGTGCGAGTCGATCCAGCCGATCGCTTTGTCGACGGAGCGTGCGTATTCCTCCCAGAGAGCTTCACGTTGCTCGGGGTAGGCACGCAGGTAGATGATCGGCTCGGTGTAACCCACGCCCAGGCCGCCCATCAGAACGTCGTTGGGGGTTGCGGTGCGTAAGTAGTAGCTAAGCACTGGCGGGGCGAGGTGCGAGGTCGCCGGAGCAAATGACCAGCCCATCGGGAAGGCCCCGCGCTCAGGCCTATCCCACTGCAGGTCGCGGGTGCGCATCATCAGGGCTTCGCCCATGTTATCTCCGTCAGAGATCATGAAGGTATAGTATATCTTCGATGGATCGAGTTCCGGCCGCTCCGGCACCTTGTGTTTGTAGCCGCCGCTGGGCACTCCCGAATGCACCGAGAGGTTCGTCGCCTCGTGGGAGGGTGTCAAAATCTTGCCAAAGTATGAACCGCGCAGCAACCCGGGCCATTCCATCACCGCGTCGGCATCAAAGCGCACAGGGTCCTGTGGATTGGGCAACCAGTCGAACCACCATCCTAAAATGGGGCTGTTCGGCGGGGTGGAGGCCAGGATGCCACGCAGCAAGTTCTCCTCAAGAGTAGTGCGGTGCTCGGGGAACCAAAAAGTGAAGATCCTGTTGCTCACCAGGTAATCCGTGATCAAGAAAATGCCGGGGTAATTGGTCGCCAGGATGCGGGGGTTCATCTTTGGAAAAAGGTTGATGTAGGCCCAGCGCATCATGTCATACTGGTCTGTCCACTTTCCGCGGCTGTCGAAGACGACCGGCAGCCCGAGGGCGGCGTTCATCTGGGCGGTGAGAGGTACGGCGTCTTCCAGAGCGCCAATCATCATCAGGACGTTCGTTTGGTTAAGCTGGTCGGAATACACTGCGCCGATCTCGTTCATGATGTCACCATCGTAGATCACTACCCCCTTCAGCTCGGGCTTGAACTGCTGCCAGGCCTCGTCGATGGAGATCTGCCGGCTTGAGTAGCCCTCGTAGATCAACTCATCCAGCCACTGGCTATCCTGGCGGGCGTAACGCGTGTGAAGAAGATAAAGGCGCGGCTGCTTTCGATTGACCAGGCCCTGCAGGACGGCCATGGCAAACTCGTCCTGCGGCAAGGCGTTACTCACGTCTACCACCAGCAGCTCCCTGGCAGGGGCTGTGGACTGCGGCCAGAACTCGGGGTAGGGTTGCACTGAGGTCACTGGCTGGTATCTCACCCCGACGTCGTGGAAGGGGGCGAAGGAGCCGGTTTCGGTGAACTGCCGCTCGACGGCATCCGCCCAGGTTTTATCCCATGGGGTGGCGTACGGATCCTGGCGGATGGCAGCCAGGGCGGTTTTACATCCTTTTACATCGCGAGCGGCCCCGAGGAGCTCCGCCAGGGTCAGGCGCGCCATCAGCCGGTTATGCGCGACGGATTGACTTGCTACCAGATTACGCACAGGCCGGATCACGGCACGGTACGATCCGTACGAACTGACATGAATGCCGATGCCCTGTTGGGAAGCACCTTGGAACATCATTTTGACCAGAATCTGGTTTACGCCCGGTTCGAGGATAACCCAGGCAACGTTATTCTCGTAGTTGATGGGATCCGGGATGACCGAGGCGATGATCAAGGTGCCATTCACCCAGGCCTGGGCCAGGCCCTGGCATTCCAGGCTGATCTGCGCTGCGGTGCGCGCTTTCACATTCACCTCGCCCAGGTAATACATGACGCCGTTCGGGTCGGTCGGGTACCAGGCGGAGAAATTGATCACGCTCTCATTGATGCCATCCAACCCCGGAGTCCGGCGCCAACCGACCTGCATCCCCAGGCCCGGGTAGGACGCTTTCAGGTTGATCTCTTTCTCCGGCGGGTAAGCGGCGAACCTTCCCGCCAAATCTTTATTGTCGAACGGGCCGATCAGGTAACCATTAGCCAGCGGCAGCAGCTCGGGCACAGGTAACGCCCCGGTGAGGGCAACTCTGAAGCGTGCATCAGCATTCGGATTGGTGGGCGTCATGTTTCCTCCATTCGATCTGGGTGTGGGTTTTGGCTCCTGGTGCCGGCAGGCTGCCAACAAGGCGCTGCCGGCTGCAAGGAAACTCAGGTACAGAAATTGACGGCGGTTCATTGGATGCTTTGATTTTAACCGGTGTGAAGGTAGGTGGTGGTACCTCCGGGCCATCGTTCTGGTTCCACCCATGCTCTACGCCGGGCTCTCCTTATAAACCCGGTAGGCATCGCCCACGGTCTGGACATCCCAAGCCGACTCCATAGGAATGGTGATACCCATTTCATCCAGCCTGAGCATCAGCTCTACCAACTTGATCGAGTCAACCATGAGGTCTGAAACAAAGGAAGCCTCCGGGACGATCTTGCTTTCCTCTATCTGTAGTTCCTCGGCCAGTAGATGCTTGAACTCTTCGAACGAGATGGGTTCATTCGTTGGTTTATCTATCATGCTCTTTTCTCCCTCCCATTTCACTTAGAATCTCTTCGCGCAATTTATACTTCTGAGGTTTACCGGTCTCTGAACGTGGAAAATCGGTCACAAATCGCACCTTGTTCGGGATTTTATAGGATTCCAGCTCTGCCCGGCAGAAATCTAGCACCTCTGTGGCACTCATCTGTTCGCCATCCTTCAAAAGGATGAAGGCCCACATCTCTTCACCTCCCACCGCAGACGGCACCCCCACCACCGTCGCTTCACGAATCTTTGGATGCCTGGTCAGATATGCTTCGATTTCAACCGGGTAAATGTTCTGCCCCCCGCGAATGATCATGTCTTTCTTACGGCCCACAATGCGCAGGTAACCTTGCTCATCCATGATGCCCAGATCGCCGGTGTAATACCAGCCATCCGCGTCGATCACTTCAGAGGTGGCCTCTGAGGCGCGGTAGTAACCCAGCATCACCGAATCGCTGCGGCAGGCCAACTCTCCGACCTGCCCAGGTGGAAGCTCAACTCGCTGGTCATCCACGATCCTGATCTCCATCCCCGGTAACGGACGGCCAACCGTCGTGGCCTGCTGTTCATCGGAGTCGGTGATACTGGTGATCGCAATCCCCCCCGCGGTCTCGGTAGAGCCAAAACCGATATGAACCGCGCAACCAAAGCGTTCCTGGAGCTGACGCGCCAGGTTGGGTGGGCAGGGCATAGAACCCGTACCACAGATGAGTAACGAGGAGGTATCGTACTTCTCAATGCCCTCGATATTAAGGATGGCCTGAAAGGCGGTAGGGACGGCAATGAGGATCGTCACCCTCTCGCTCTCAACGAGCTGTAGGGCCTGGCGGGGGTGAAAACGTGGCATCACGATGAGCGTATCTCCCATCAACAGACCCTGGAGCATGAGTTCTACCCCTGAAATCGTGTGCCAGCCAAATGTTGAGAGAAACGTCTGGGGGCGACCTGCGGCTCGCAGCAACCGTGCCTTATAGCGCACCAAAGCCTTAGCCGTCTGCCCAAGCCTCTTCAGGCCCGGGCGGTGCAACCACAGCTCGCGTATCTTAATGCTGGCGATGATCGGTGTGATCAGGCTACGATGACTGTGCATGGTTCCCTTAGGAGCCCCGGTGGTTCCCGAAGTGTAGAGGAGGGCCAACAGGTCATCAGGTGAGATCTCGGAAGCCGGCAACCCACCAGGCTCTCTGGCTGAAATCAGGTCCATTAGCGATGCATAAGACCCGCTTCCGCCCCGGGCGACAACGACGTGTCTCAAGCTGGCAACTCGAGATAGCAGATCGTCATCCACCGGGTGGTCGGCGACGATCATTACCGGGTCAGCGTCTTCTAAGATCAGGCCTAGGCTGCGTGCCCGAAACTGGGGGTTTAATGGGACGATCACCCCGCCAATTTCTGCCAATGCAAAGAAAAGGCATGCAAAGTCAATCCCTGGTGAAAGCAGTGCAGCAACCTTATCCCCTTTGTGGATCCCCAACTCCCTAAGTCCTCTGGCCAGGGTGCGGACACGGTCAAGTAACTGCCCATAGGTGATCCGCTCCTGGAGGCATACCAACGCTTCCTGGTCTCGGTGAGAAACTGCCACCTGATAAAGAGCTTCCGCCATGGTCATTTGGGCATTTAGCATCGCAACACCTCGAAGATCACCTGCCGCCATGTTCTGCAGATGTCAAAGTTTCATTTTGTAGATCCGGTAGTGCTTATACATTTCGGCTCCCAGGCGATAGGCGAGCAGGTTAACCGCCGGATTGGATTCAGAGGTGACTGAACCATCCATCCAGGCGTACCCCCTTTCATAGATTGCCTTAATCGCTTCCAGGTAGAGCAGGGCATCAATTCCCCGGTGGCGATATTCTTCCAACAAGCCCATCAGCTTGAAGGTTACGACATCGATCTGCCGGATCAGCCGGTTGATCTTGAGCCAGCCGAATGGAAATAACCTGCCATTCAAGTGGATCAGCACCCGATTGAAATCCGGAATGGCAACACAAAAACCAATCGTTTTCCCATCCACCTCGGCGAAAAGTGCCAGAGCCGGGTCGATAAAAGGGCGGATACGATCAGTCAGGCGCCGGAAATCCGCTTTCGTCATCGGGCTGAAATCGGGAAGATGGGTCAACGTCGTGTTAAAGAGATACAGGGCATTATCGATTTCCTCATCCCATTGATCAAGACGTAACGTACGAATCTTGACGTTGGTTGCTTTACGAGCCGCTTCAGCCACCCGGGCAAGACCTGGCGGGATATTCTTCAGCTCCTCACCGATCTGGGAACGGAAAGCCCGCCAGGCGTAAAGGTCATGATCTTTCTCCATCCCATATCTTTCCAGAAAATCTTTGTAATAGAGTGGGGTGTGGGCTTCCAGCATCACCGGAGGGCAGTCTGCACCCTCGATTAACACGCCGGGGTTGTCATTGTCGGTAAAGTTGGTTGGGCCGCGCATCAGGACAAGGCCGCGCCTGCGCAACCACTCACAGGCGGCGTCCAGCAAGTGTTTGGCAACCTCATACTCCTCGATAACCTCAAAAAAACCAAAACCACCAATTTTCTGTCCCAGGTATTCGATGAGTCGGTGATCCACGAATGCGGCAATCGTGCCAACGACCTCACGGTTCCGATGGGCCGTAAAAAGGACGGCTTCGGCATTGGTGAAGAAAGCACTCTTTTGGGGATCAAGGTAAGCCAGCTGGTCGGAAATCAAGGGAGGTACCCAATTCGGGTCATTCTTGTACACACGCCAGGGAAACTTCACAAAAGCGATCCGTTCGCCTCGGGTGGTGACCTGCCGAATCTCAATGTCCATATCCATTCTAAATGATCCTTCTCCGAATTCGAATGACTATTCTAATATTCATAACCCATGGAACTCTATCAGTTGCTGGTGGGTCATTAAAGGAGTATATATGATTTTCAGGTTGCGAGGTGTTCCGGTTTTATCCAAACACCAGCAATGGCCCGTCCACACTGGGGGCATCGCCCGCCACTCAACTGGTTGTCAAGCACATCGAATCCCATCCTACGGATGAGCGTGGCGTGACAATCAGGGCAATAGGTATTATCGGTGGGATGACCCGGCAGGTTGCCGATATAGACGAACTCCAACCCGGCCTCGATGAGTAATGACAGCGCTTCCGGGGTCATGTATCCATTGGTCACATAAGTGTTGTAAAGACCCCGCTGGCGTGCGATACGGAAGACGTCCAGCGACCACTCCAGCGATAAGGTCGGCTCGTTGAAGGAGATGGAGGTGCCCTGGCAATGCGATCTTTGGGTGATCTCCACCAATCGTTCAGGGGAAACATAATCCATTGATTTCGGTGGGGGCTGTTTGCTGATGTGCCAGTTCTGGCACCAGGGGCAGCCAAAGTTGCACGACCAGCTCCCGGCGGTCAGTGCATAGCTACCGGGATAAAAGTGATAAAAGGGCTTTTTCTCGATCGGATTGGAAGCCATCGACGAAGCTGCTCCGTAGATTAAGGTTACCAGCCTGCCATGGCGATTTTCCCGCGTGCGGCACCAGCCCTGACCTCCCGGGGAAAGGGTGCAGTGTCGCTGGCAGGTGAGGCAGCGGATTTTGCCGTTCACCTGCTCTTGCAAGAGTGCTTCTCTCACGAAAGGGCTTTCCATGCTAGTTCCACCCAAGTCCAAGCAGGTGCCGGTTGCCGATGTGGACGTTCGCCAGGCCGGCATTCCTGGCGGCGGCTTCCGCTTCCTCAGCCTGGCGGATCGAGGTGCAAGGCAGGTCGTGCATATAAAAGTTGGGCGCAAAAGCCAGCAGGGCATAAGGGATATGCGGATTGAGCGAAGCGATATATCTGGCGATCTTTCCCACCTGGTCGGCGTCCACATAGCCTGGCACGAGCAGCGTGCTGGCAATCACGAGGGGGGGTGATTCAGGGTGGTCCTTGAAGTGACTTGCAGCCCGGGCGAAATTCTCCAGCGTGCGCTGGTTAGATACCCCGGTCAGTGCCAGGTGTAAACCTTCGTCATAGGTTTTCAGGTCGAATTTGATGCATCCCCTGGTTTCCATAGAATATTCTAAGGCAGCCTCGAGCAGCCGTAGATGCATCATACCGTTGGTCTCCCAGCAGATGCGCACACCGCGTTCAGCCAATAACCTGGACGCCGCCAGGGCATGGGGCATCTGTGAAGCCGGATCGCCACCGAAATAGCAAACGCAGAAGGTGCGTTGGTTGGCGGCCTCGGCCAGCTCGCGGGCGCTGATAGTTTTTTCCATGGAGGGAGAGACTTCACGAAAATGCCAGTTCTGGCAGAAGAGGCAGTTGGCTGTGCAACTGGCGTAGAACACCGCTAGGTTGTGGAAGCCAGGATGGTGGCTGCCTTCACACACCCAGTCAGCAACACAGTTGGTCGGCAGCGGGTCGCGGTACCAATGCAGCAGTCCACGTTGGGGGGTTCCAGCCAGGTGAACCAGTTTCCCACCATGCACCGTCCGTAATCCGCAAAATCCGCGCTCGTTTTCACCGATGAGGCATTCATTGCTGCATAGGGTGCACCGGCGACCCATAGCATGGCGCGGGGGTTCGACTGGCAATTCGAATTCAGCCCTGGATTCAGCGTGGGTTGCTTCTACTCGGGAGCGCGCCTCTGAAAACCTTCCCTTCAGGCAATCGGGGCAGACACCGATCATGGTAGATAGGAACGGCGACCCGCGCTGGCATACATGGCAGATGCTTGGTTTTTCCATCTTAATCCCTGCTACATGCTGCTTTTCCAAGGCGGTAATGCACGATACGCACCATCCTAGCGAGGAATGGGACGTACCGCATGAGCCGGAAGGCACCCAGGCGCGGCTCTGGCTGGTCGAAGAAATACCACTGGCTGAGCAGGCGAATGCCGGGCGCCCATGTTTCTACATCTCGGTCATCCTTCAGTCCCCAGCGCGGCCGGGGCATATCCGGCGGGACAGGATGGAAGCGAACCACCACCGGCGAGTACGCCTCGCACACCAGCTCCGCGCCGGGGAAGCGCTCGGCCAGCGCCCGCACCAACCGCTTGACGTCGGCCTCTGCCAGGTAAACCAGCATCGCCTCAGCCAGAAAGAGGATAGGCCTACCTGCCTGGCCGCTCAGGGCATCCATCCACGAGAAGTCGAGCACCGAAAACCTGATGAAATGACTACGCGGTGTCTCGTCGAGCAGTTCTCTCCGCAGTTCGATCACCTCCGGCAGATCGAGGCCGTACCACTCTACTTGCCCGTTATCGATCCGCTCGAAGCGGGTGTCGAGCCCGCAACCCAGGTCGACGATCACCCCCTCGGGGTGCTCTGCCAGGAACGCGCATGCCAGCCGGTCGAACTCTCTCATGCGCAGCAGGAAACTGACCAGTTCGTCCTTCCGCCTCTGGATGCTGGAGAAGTCATAGTCGAGCTGGCTGACCAGCTCCACTGCCTTGGGATCTCGCACCAATCCATCGGGGCGTTGGCTCTCCATCGCCCGAAAATACAAGGGTATCAGGAGCGTCTGGGAGACTGCGCTCAGGTTGCGGATAGAATGTGTGGGCATCTGGCCCTCCTCTTTCGCGAACCGATCTGGCCGCCCTACTATTACAATTAAGCAGCGTTACACTATACAGCGAATAAACAGTATAGCCAAACATTCCCAATGAAAATATACTACATATTTGCAGAGCTATGATCCTGTTTTATTCTGGCGTCTGTCCTGACACCCATTAATATTCCAGTACAATCCTTACACAGGGGAGTTTCCCATGGATGATCGCGATGTGAGGTTACCTGCTTTTCCGTGGTCTGATCTGAATCGGGATCAATATGCCTGAGGCGGCGACTGCCAGGCTTTTCAACAATTCAAGCTGGGTAGGCCGCAAAATGGCGCGCTTCTTGGTTGCCAACCCTTGTGCTGCTTTGCGATGTTCTGGCGCTTGAGATGCACCGATCACTGCTTCAACGTTTCACTGCCGAAATAGATCAACCGGTTGCCGCGTTGGGTCTTGGGCTGGGAAAGCGAGATGCCCTTGCTGCTGCGGGCTGTCCCGGTTTGTCACCTGTTGAGCAGGATGCGGGTGCCTGTGCAGAAGGTAATGGTGTATCATTCCTTGTGCACCGAATATTCGGGCGCTAAAATCTTCTGTTAACTGCATTCCCAAATCTGACCTTCGTCTACAAGGAGCTGACTATGAGCGAACCCTTCCCCGAGCTGGTCCCCCAACACAACTGGGATGACTACAAATGGGGCAGCCATGCCCAGCCAGACCGCCTCTACCAGGGGCCCTTTCCGCAGGAGCTGGTGCCCGGCTGGGAGGTGGTCATGGCAACCATGCCATCAGCCGATGTCGTCCCGAATTACGGAATGGGGCTGGTGAACTACGTCATTGGCGATATGTTCCCCAAGGTCAAGCCGGGCGAGACGATGGCGCAGTGCATCGAGGATATCGTGCGCATTCCGATGGGCGCCAGGCTCTACATCCGCCCCACCTGGCGCCAGATGCAGAGCCGCCCGGGAAGGCTGGAACCGTTCGAAATCTGGAAGATCACGCTGGAGCTGGCCGAAAAATACCAGAAAGCGCTTGGTTTTCGGATCATGCTTTCCAACCCGGATATCGCGGAGGAGAGCCTGCCCGATTTCGTGCTCGAAAAAGTGCCCCAGGTGGCACTGCAGGGAGAGTGGCCCGGTGGCCGGGCAGGCGAGATCCGCCACCACAAGGCGCATTGCCTGCCGCGCTACGACCACCCCTACTTCCGCGCCGCGCTGGCCGAGTTCGACGCCCTCCTGGCGGAGCAGCTCAACGGTCACCCGTTCATCGAGTTTATCGACACCTATATGTACGGTTTCTGGGGCGAGGGGCATTCCTGGCCGTTCGACAATTCTCCCTTTCCCGATCCGGTCACTGCCCTGGAGACGTGGGTCGAGATCTTCGAGATGCAGCGCACCCACTGGGACAGAGTGCCGTTGGTGACCAACACGCAGCCCGACCTGCAAAAGGTTGGCAATGCCGAGCTGGTGGAGCGCACCATCCGCAGCGGGAACTGGCTGCGCACGGACACGATCTTCATCGAGAACCAGCAGATCGAGGCCATCAGCAACCGCCCGGCCTGGATCGCGGCGGTGTGCGAAGAGGGCATGTCGGACGGGCGGCTGGAGACCCTGGCCATCGAGGACGGCCTGCCGCGCACCGAGCGCGTGCTCCAGCACGTGCGCGACGTGGGCGCCAACTACTGGTCGCTGTGGAACTGGCACAACATCCACGCCCAGCACGTGATGAATTATTACCGCCAGTATCCAGATGGCATTGACCGGCTCAACCGCGCCATCGGTTATCGCCTGCGCCCGGCATGGGTGTGGACCTACGATCAGCTGGGACGGGTCGGCAGCCATACTGGTTTCCGGTACGGCCTGGTGCTGGGGCTGGTCAACGATGGGATCGCCGGAGTGCCGGGAATTCTGCGACTGGTGCTATGCCACCCGGATGGACAGGTGATTGCGAGCGGCAGCCTTGACCCGGGTTACCCAACGCCGCGCGGCGTGCGGCAGGTGCGCCTGATCCTGCCCGAGGGGCTGAATTGGGAGGGGCTGGTGCTTTCGGCGGAGATCGAGGTGAAAGGCGTGCGCCGCCCGCTGCGCTGGGCCTGCCGCGAGGCCAACCCGGATGGCTCACTCACCCTCCGGCGCCAGAAGAGTCTGGCCTATTAAGACGACTGGTTTTCTATCGCTTGATCACCGGCACATAGACCGAGTGCAGCTCATCCACGACAACCAGCCTCACCTGGGCGGAGACGGACGCCACGCCGGATAGGCCGCTTGGCGAGACCGTCACTGTGCCCAGGTACTCGCCGTTGCTCAGCCCGGATGGGTCAATGTGGAGCAGCACCTGGCTGCCTTTTGGCTCTGTTTGCAGCCAGGGGGCATCGTCGCTCACCGTCCAGGCAAAGGACACGCAGTTCTGGGTGACTTCCAGTCTGTACGTGGGCGGCCAGCAGTAGGGTGCGGACGCCAGGACTTTACATAGTAAAAAGATCGAGGGTAGATCCCTTTCAGGAGACTTGCCGGATGGATTACAGCCAGGAAAAACTCGAGGGCGATGGATATCTCATCAAAGCCGCCCCCGTCGATGATTGGCGAAGATACGATGAGCTTCATCCAGTGCCTTTCTATTTCGACTTTGATTGGTTGAGTGCCAGGCACCCGGACCTTTATCATCGCTTTGCCCTGTCAACCATTGGATTAATGCTAGAGTTGGATAAGCTCGTTGACCTATC
>Ga0315268_10000317_pt1 | contig 55903 bp, 51 predicted proteins | sample C1_top_MG_FD_204535 | JGI IMG/M metagenome (GOLD analysis project Ga0315268, IMG submission 204535) | Sediment microbial communities from Yellowstone Lake, YNP, Wyoming, USA - C1_top | ecosystem: Environmental > Aquatic > Freshwater > Lake > Sediment | place: USA: Wyoming | collected 2017-08-01 | reverse complement strand
ATGCCTGTCCTAACGTGTATGCCATTGGCACCAATACTAAAGTTCCGGATAAAGCTTTCAGCCTGATGAAGTACATGGTATCCAAGGACGTGATCGTCGGCTTGCTTGGTCCTGAAAGCAACCTTCCACCTCGTAAAGACGTCGCCGCCGAGGCGGAGTATATGAAAGACCCCATGTTAAGGAAATTCCAGGATGTGGTTGAGAAGGGCTGGGGAACCACAACCCCTCAAGCAACTGACTTCCCCACTCTTGAAATTGTTGGCAATTACGTGCAGGCAGTCTTGCGCCAGGAGATGGGGGTCGAAGAAGCCTTGAATAAATCGGCTGAAGAGGTTAAGAAGAAAATTCAAGAACAAGCGTAAACACCATTCCTATACATGAGGCATCCTCCCTATAAGAGGATGCCTCATTGTTGATGATCAAATTCACGGTAAGGAAATGAGATATGGCAGTCCAGAATTCTATCAGCCAGCAGAAAAGCAGTCCAACCTGGCGTCGCCGGCGCTACGGCTTGACCCGCCAGGAAAAAACAGCGATCCTCTTCGTTCTTCCCTTGATGATCCCTTTGATGATTTACTGGATCATTCCGTCCCTGTCTTCGCTATATTATAGTTTCACTAATTACAGCGTGGTGATGGCAACCAAATGGGTGGGTCTGAATAACTTCACGCGCATGTGGGCGGATAATCTTTTCTGGCGATCGTTGAAGAATTCGGCTTACTTCACGGTAGGGAATATTCCCCTGGTGATGGTTTTTGGCCTGATCCTGGCGGTGGCAGTCAACGCTCGCATTCGTTTTCGTAATTTCTTCCGCGTGGTGTTTTACCTGCCATTGGTCACATCTACGATCGCCATCTCGATGGTATGGTTATGGTTATTGGATCCGAATTTTGGCTTGCTGAACGTCGGCTTGAAAATCATTGGAGTTCACCCCCAACTGTGGCTCCAGAGCACCAAACAAGCAATGCCTTCTATCATAATGATGAGTGTGGGGGTGGGGGTGGGTGGGACGATGTTGATCTACCTGGCTGGTTTGCAGGGAATCCCGGAATCCCTCTATGAAGCGGCGAAAGTGGATGGCGCAAACAACTGGCAGACTTTCTGGTTCATCACGATTCCGATGTTGATGCCGGTAACCGTCTATGTTCTGGTCACCAGTATCATTGGGTCGTTCCAGATATTTGGCCCAATCTACGCCATGACAGATGGCGGTCCGGCTTTTGCCACTACTACCATCGTCCACCAGATCTATATCAACGGTTTTCGTTATTTTAATATGGGCTATGGTGCTTCTCAGTCTTGGGTATTGTTCCTTTTATTGTTGGGCCTTTCGATCACCAATATGCGGCTGATGACCCGCGGTATGGAGGTCGCATGAACAGGGCTGCCAATCTCACCATGCAAAGCGCTCCACTACACAGACCTCTCCAAAAAACGAGCCACTATCTGGTCTGGATATTGTTGTATGTATTTCTTGGGGTGACAGCTCTGTCTATGCTGATTCCTTTTATTTGGATGGTTTTCACCTCTTTCAAGCCTCAAACAGAAATCTTCAAAATGCCACCGGTGATTTTTACAACCAGCTATACCTTAGAGCATTATGCGCGCGCCCTGACCCGCGGAAATTTCAATATTTACTTCTATAACAGCATGATCGTATCTGTGGTGACGACATTACTCAATCTATTTGTTACTTCCTTGGCCGGGTATGCCTTTGCCCGGTTGAAATGGCGTCTTCGGGAAGAGCTTTTCATGGTCGTTCTGGCAGTTATGATGCTGCCTGGCCTGATCGCCTTAATACCTACCTTTCTGATTGTGAAAGTGACGCCCTTTGCCGGGGGCAATAACTGGCTGGGGCAGGGGGGAACAGGCTGGCTGGATAGCTATCCGGGGTTGATCTTGCCCGCTGTGGGTGGAGGATTTTACGTATTCTTGTTGCGTCAGTTCTTCCTTACCTTGCCTACGGAATTGGAAGATGCTGGACGGATCGATGGATGCGATGAGTTTGGCATCTTTTGGCGCATTATCCTGCCGCTCTGTAAACCTGTGCTGGCAGTGGTTGCTCTGTTCAGCTTTCAGGCATCCTGGAATGATTTTCTCTGGCCATTGGTGATCGTTCAAAGTGATCGCATGCGTACAATCCAATTGGGTCTCACTTTGTTCCAGTCCCAACACCGAATCGATTGGGGAGTTTTGATGGCTGGGACGGCCATTGCCACAGTACCCACGGTGGTGCTCTTTTTGGCTTTCCAACGCTATTTTGTACAAGGGATCGCGCTCACGGGGATCAAGGGTTAAACGAATTCAAATCATGGTTATGAGGAGCAGGAAAAGTGTCATCACTACAAGGTAGTGTGAAACTAGCTATTCAAGGTGGTAAACCAGCCAAGATCCATCCAGATCCTCCCATGTACCCAGGAGGCATGCTGATTGACCAGGAGGAAGAAGCAGCGGTTTTAGAGGTACTGCGCTCGAAGCGTCTCTTTCGCTATTATGGTCCGGTGGAAGGCCCTTCGAAGGTAGATCAACTGGAAGAGCAGTTTGCCGCCCACATGGGATGCCGCTATGCTCTTGCGGTTACCTCCGGTACGGCAGCTTTGATGAGCGGCTTGCAGGGAATTGGAATAGGTCCGGGGGACGAGGTGATCATCCCGGCATATACTTGGATCGCCTCTGCTGCCTCTATCCTGGCTGTCGGTGGTGTACCTATCGTTGCAGAGGTGGACCAGTCCCTCACGTTGGATCCCTTCGATGTCGAAGTAAAAGTCACACCCTATACCAAAGCCATCATGCCAGTTCACATGCGCGGTGTTCCCTGTCGGATGGAGGAATTGTTGAATGTTGCTCAACGACATGGGCTTAAAGTGGTTGAGGATACGGCTCAGGCGGATGGCGGCAGTTACAAGGGACGTCGCCTGGGTTCATTAGGAGATGTAGGATGCTTTAGCCTGCAATTTAATAAAATTCTCACCTCTGGTGAGGGTGGGATGGTCATTACCAATGATGAGAATGTTTTTAAACGGGCAGTAATGTTCCACGATGTGATTGGTGGCTTGCGAAACAACATCCCTATAGAAGAAACGTTATGGGGTATCAATTTCCGAATGCCTGAGCTCCTGGCTGCTGTGATGCTGGTCCAGCTTCGCCGGTTGGAAGGATTGTTGATGAACATGCGGGAGCGAAAACGTATGCTCCGAGCTGGGATCGAGGATGTCGCCAGGCGCAAGGGAATTGTATTCCAGGAGATCGTGGATCCAGCCGGAGATGCTTCCGTTGCTTTCATATTCCTGGTAGAAAACCCAACAGTTGCAACGCGGGTTGCCGAGGCTTTGAGGGCCGAAAATATTGGCGCTGGGGTTCTGTATCGTCCGGATCGAATTGACTACCATATCTTTACCCATTGGGTGCCGATCATCAACCAGCGCACCTGGACGCCCAATGGTGGTCCGTGGCGTTGGGCGCGGCGCGAAATTCACTATACACCAGATATGTGCCCGCGCAGTCTGGAATTGCTTGGCCGGGCTGTCCACTTGGATGTTAACCCCATGACTTCGAATGAGGATTTGGAAGAGACTGTGGAGGGATTGAACCGGGTGCTTAACGTCTTGGCCTGATGGCTTGGACAAGTCTTTAGACGGGATGGGCAAGGAAGGGGGAGGGTAAAAAAATAGTTGGAAGTTCACAGGTAAGGACAAGGCAAGCCGTGATATGCTTTATCAGAATGGTTTGCCTTGTCCTGCTGTTTGTGCCGACCTTTTTCGTAAACGGCTGTGTAATTCCTTACAGACTCGCAGACAGTGTGATGTTTTTCTTCTCGAACGGTTTATAATTTGATATAATGCCAGACCTTGTAAGTTTGGCTTGTTTGAAAGGTCTTTGGGGCCGGAATAATATGAACATTGATGATCAGAACGGTACGACGGTCTTACATCGTACTGCTGAGTACAAGCCGGGGCGCTCGCTCAGCACCTGGCTGATTGGTCGTCCGTTAGCCACGGCGGATGCCCAGCATGAGACGATCGGAAAATTGGTTGGTCTAGCAGTTTTTTCCTCGGATGCACTTTCTTCCGTCGCTTATGCAACTCAGGAAATTCTTTATGTTCTCGCAGCGGCTGGCATGGGTGCATTCGGTGTTGCGGTCCCTTTGGCTTTTGTAATCGTTGGTTTGCTGGTTATCTTAACGGTTTCGTACGTTCAGATTATTTATACTTACCCGAATGGCGGCGGTGCCTATATCGTGGCTCGGGATAATTTTGGAGACCGTCCAGCATTAGTTGCGGCTGCGGCTCTACTCACCGATTACATCCTGACGGTATCGGTCTCCATTTCATCGGGGGTGGCCCAGGTCGTTTCTGCATTTCCCATCCTGTATGATTACCGGGTAGAGATTGCAGTGGGCATGGTGGTTTTGATCATGATCGTCAACCTGCGCGGAGTGCGTGAGTCGGGAATGGCGTTTGCTATCCCCTCCTATTTCTTCCTGATCATGATGTTTACAATGGTTGGAGCGGGTATGTTTCGTTACCTTTTCGGGAGCCTGGGCCAGGTAATAGCTCCACCGCAAGATGTGATGTCGCAATACAATATCCTCCAGCCGCTTACATTATTATTAATCTTACGCGCCTTTTCAAGTGGCACAACTGCGCTTACCGGGGTGGAAGCGATTTCTAACGGCATCACAGCCTTCAAGGAACCACGCAGCCGGAATGCGGCATTAACCCTGATTTGGATGTCACTCATCCTTGGTTCACTGTTATTGGGGGTTACTTTTCTTGCTCACCAGGTGGGTGCCCTGCCTTCCGAGGGGGAGACGGTCATTTCCCAATTGGGCCGTACAGTGTTCGGTGGACGTGGACTGACCTACATAGCTGTCATTGCCGCGACCTCGATTATCCTGATTTTAGCTGCCAATACAGCCTATGCAGGTTTTCCTCGCCTGAGTGCATTAGTTGCCTTCGACAGTTTTCTGCCCCGCCAGATGACCTACCGTGGCAGCCGGCTGGTATTCTCACGAGGGATCATGGCATTGGGATTCATCGCCAGTGTTTTAATCGTTATCTTTCAAGCCAGTGTGAACCGCCTGATCCCACTTTACGCAATTGGAGTGTTTCTTTCATTCACTCTTGCCCAGGCTGGAATGGCGCGTCGTTGGTGGAAATCGGGCCATCTCAAAGCGGGAGATACCGTTAAGGAGAAAGGTTCCATATTGCGTTTTGACCAACATTGGCTCATAAAGATGATTGTTAATGGTTTGGGAGCGCTGATTACCTCCGTGGTAACGATCATATTTGCAGTTTCAAAGTTCAAAGACGGTGCTTGGATTGTTGTTTTACTGATACCATCCTTGGTTTTTATGTTTCTTTCCATTTACCGGCATTATCGTCGTCTGGCGAAAGATCTCTCTTTGGATCATTATGGAGCATCCCCCCGCATCTTCCGACATCGGGTAATTATTCCAATCGGCGGTGTGCACCGCGGAACTCTGGTCGCATTGCGCTATGCTCGCACGCTATCGGACGACATCACTGCGGTCCATGTCTCGATTGACCCGGAAGATACAGCCAGGCTGTATAAAAAATGGGATATGTGGGGAGATGGTATTCGGTTGGTGATTCTAGAATCACCTTATCGCTTGTTTATTGAACCCCTGTTACAATATATTGAGGAGATTGACCGTAAGCGGCAACCAAACGAGGTGATCACCATAGTGGTGCCACAATTTGTTTCACGGCATTGGATGAGTACCTTCTTGCATGCCCGAACGGCAGATACATTACGCAAGGTGTTGCTCAATCGTGAAGAGATTGTCATAACCGAAGTTCCCTACCAGGTGTATTAAAATAGGGCCCCCAGGAGAGTTTCGATGAAAGTGATTGTTGTCGGATGTGGAAGGTTAGGTGCTCAGTTGGCTTACCGTCTCTACCAGCAGAACCACATGGTTTCCGTAATCGATATCAGCGGTGCTTCATTTAATAACCTACCGGCGGATTTCCAGGGTCTGCTTTGCGAGGGCGATGCGCTCAATCAGGATGTATTGCGGCGGGCCGGTATCCAGAATGCAGATGCAGTAGCCGTGGTAACCAATTCTGATGCGCTTAACCTTGTGGTAGGTCATGTGGCGAGAAAGATCTTCCAGGTGCCCAATGTGATCGCGCGTAATTACGAACCGACCGAACGCGTGTTATACGAAGTATTCGGCGTACAGATGATCAGCCCTTCCAGTTGGGGGGCTCAGCGGATTGAGGAGCTCATCTATCATACCGATGTTCGTATGGTCTATTCAGCTGGCAATGGCGAGGTGGAGATTTACGAAGTTATAGTGCCTGAGAAGTGGAACAACCGGACCCTTTCTGCGTTGCTCAATCCCCAGAGTTCTTGCACGGTGGTGGCGGTCACCCGGGCTGGTCGAGCTTTCCTGCCCAACCGTGATACTGTTTTAGAAACCGGGGATATTCTCTACCTGAGCGCCACCATGGCTGGAATTGATGGCGTGCGCGACCAGTTGTGTGTGAACCCAAAGGAGGCCTGATATGTATGTGGTGATCGTGGGAGGTGGCCGTACAGGTTCGCAATTGGCCCGTATTTTAATCCAACAGAACCATGATGTGCATGTAATTGATGATCGAAAAGAGGTTCTGGCGCGCATTCATAAAGAGCTCCCCACTGAATCCATACACGAAGGGAATCCACTGGATTTTTCTGTGCTTGAACAGGCTGGAATTGCTGGTGCAGATGCGATCATCGCTTGCACAACCAGTGATGAGGTGAATTTAGTGGCTTGTTATATCGCCCGTGATCATTACCACGTCCGACGTACCATTGGACGGATCAACAATCCGCGCGACACCTGGCTATTTAATGAGACTTTCAATGTAGATGTGTCAGTAAACCAGGCAGAAATCATGGCTCACCTGATTGAAGAAGAGATGTCCATGGGCGACATGATGACATTGTTGAAACTGCGGCGCGGCAACTACTCATTGGTTGAAGAAAAAGTGCCAGAAGGTGCCAGAGCGATTGGTGTCCCTATAAGGGAGATGGGCTTGGAAAAATGTGTGATTGCCGCCATCATCCGCCGTGGCGAGGTCGTGGTACCGCGCGGCATCTCATCATTTGAAGCCGGAGATGAGGTTTTGGCAGTGGCTGATTCAGAAGGCGCACGCCAGTTGGCCGAGTTGCTGGCACCAATGGGTCAATCAGCCAGGTTTTCAATTCGAGCAGATGAGGATGTTTGACCATTATTTCACCTTGCAGTATAATTAGCCCTCGCTATTTATGAGATTTCTTCGGACAGGAAAGGAAAGAGCATGCCCAAGAGGACTTATCAACCCAAGATACATCGACGCCTACGAGTACATGGTTTCCGGCAACGCATGGCAACCGCCGATGGGCGCGAGGTGTTAAAGAGAAGGCGATTGAGAGGGCGCCATAAGCTGACGGTGAAAGCTAACAATCATGTGAAGCGGATCCGATGGTAGGTGATTGATCGTGGAATAGACCGCTGGTGCCGGCATTATTACCAGCGCAGGGATAGAATGTCCTTAGCAGATGTTTACAGGTGATAGGTGAAACGTAAGTTTCGCCTGACTAGGTCCACAGATTTCATGCGGGTGCGGCGTTTTGGTAGGTCTTATGCCCACCCGCTTCTTGTGTTGGTTGCTTGCCTGGGCGCTCCATCTTCACTGCGTATTGGGATCATCGCCGGACGCTCGGTCGGCAAAGCCGTCCAACGCAACCGAGCTAAAAGACGCATCCGAGCCTGTCTTGGGTTGCTTCTGAATCAGATTTCAACTGGTTGGGACCTGGTTTTCATTGCCCGGCAATCTTTGAGCCAGGCAGGCTTTGAGCAAATATGCGAGGCAGTGAAATTCCTGCTGGTTCAGGCTGCCCTGCTCGAAAGGATGGTTCCCGCGGATACGCAGGCGGCACAATAGAATGCAATCGAAATCCTCTTCTATATTGACTGATTTTTCACCAGAGCCGCGTCTGCGCGATTTACCCTTTACGTTGAGGAATCTCGCACGTATCCCGTTATTGGCATTGATACGCGCTTACCAGATGGTGATCTCGCCAGCGTTACCTGCCAATACCTGTCGGTTCTATCCTACCTGTTCGCATTACGGCTATCAAGCAATTTATAAATATGGGGTTATCAAAGGCAGCCTGCTGGCAATCTGGCGGGTATTACGCTGCAACCCTTTCAACCCGGGTGGATTTGACCCGGTTCCATAATCCTAAACGATGGTGCAATGAAACTAATCCGAATTTCCGTCTTACTGATTTCAATTCTCGCCGCATTGTCTCTCTCGGCGTGTGCAGGGGTATCAGCCTCGAACTGGCCTGGCCTTTCGGTGAGCCAGAGTCAGGATGCCATCTACATGGCATACCTTAATTCAATTTATGCCATCAAAGCCAGTGATGGCAGTCTTGCATGGCGTTACCCGGAAAAACCAGAGACTTCTGTGACGTATTATGCCCCGCCCGCAGTTACCGGGGATCAAATCATTGCAGGCAGTTACGCCAGTACCGTCTCTAGCATCAATATCCCAACTGGGAGCCAATACGGCACTGAACGATGGCGCTATAAGGATAACAAAGGGCGCGATATTGGCGGCGCTTTAGTGATCAACGACCTGATCCTGGTCCCTTCCTCTGATTACAACTTGTATGCCCTGGATATGCAAGGAGGACTGCGCTGGAAATTCAAAGCTAACCATGGATTGTGGGCATGTCCGACTAGCGATGGCGAGCTTGCCTATGTGCCCTCGATGGATCATTATTTATATGCTGTCTCATTGAAGGATGGGGGCTTGGTCTGGAAGGTCGATTTGGGCGCAGCTGCTGTGGCGGGAGTTGAGTTGAATGAGGGGGTGCTTTACCTGGGAACTTTGGGGAAGCAGGTGCTGGCAGTGAATGCAAAGGATGGTCAGGTGGTTTGGAAGGTTGCAACCGATGGCATGGTGTGGAACCAACCCGTATACCATGATGGTGCTATTTTTATTGGGGATATGAATGGCAGTTTATATGCTTTGGATGTTAAAACCGGAGCTCAGAAGTGGAAATTGAATGCCGGTGGCCCGGTCATCGCCACAGCAGCTCTACTTCCTGAGGGTGTGGTTTTTGTGGACGAAAATGGGGGAGTGAAGATGATTAATTTTAATGGAGAAATTGTGTGGACTCGCTCGATTAATGGTAAACTCTATACGTCCCCTGTGGTAGCTGGCGAACGGGTCGTGCTCGGGGTGACAGGTGGAGACCATTTGCTGGTGGCACTTGATCTCCGGGGAAACGACCTTTGGTCGTTTGATCTTCCCAAATAGAAAGCAGGTCTGAAAACAATGTGGGATGCGTTTGTCGGTTTGTTCTTGAACGTTTTACTCGGTATCTATCACTTGGCAGGTAACTTTGGGATAGCCATTATCCTGTTTACTATCCTGATTCGCCTGATCACTCATCCTTTGACGGTATCGCAGTTAAAAGGAGCTCAGGCTATGCAGGACTTGCAGAAGGATCCCCGCTACCGCGAGATTCAGGAAAAATATAAGAATGACAAAGAAAGGCTGCAACAGGAACAGTTAAAGCTCTACCAGGAGCTGAAAATCAATCCTCTTGCATCTTGTTTGCCAACTCTGATCCAATTTCCCATCATCATCGCCTTGTACCAGGCGGTCATCCGCGCCATGGCCGGCACCCCGATGGAGTTGCATGGCCTGCTGAAATTGGTCTATTCCGGTTTCCTGAATGTGGCGACCTTAATCCCATTGAAGAGTCACTTTCTCTGGATGGATCTTGGCCAGCCCGATGTGATTCCGATTACCGGGCTTCCAATTGGATTGCCAATCATGGCAATCCTGGTGGTGATCAGTACCTATGTACAATCGAAGTTGATGAGTCCGCCCACTTCCACACCTGGCGATCAGCAAGCCATGATGTCAGGGATGATGAACCTGTATATGCCGTTGTTGATGGGTTGGCTGGCTTATACGCTGGCATCAGGCCTTTCACTCTATTTCCTGGTTTCGAATGTGATTGGTATCTTGCAGTATGCCATCTTGGGAAAAGTGAATTGGAACAATCTGATCCCGAAATGGGTGGCCCGGCCTGCCCCGGCAGACCCAGTTCCGACTGCGCCAATGATGAAACCAAGACCAAAACCAAAACCGAAAAAGAAATAACTGGCCATTCGGTCTATAGGAAATGGAATCCTGAGACCAGAAAGGCTTGTTGAACCGGGTTTGAGGTACAGCATGGGACAAGAGAGAACTACACTTGAAGTGATCGCACAGACTGTTGAGGAAGCGATACAAAACGGTTTGAGCCAGCTTGGATTGCCACGTGAGTCCGTCGATGTGGAAGTGCTGGATACCGGCAGTCGCGGACTGTTTGGCATTGGCGGGCGCCAGGCGCGGGTGCGGCTGATGATATTGCCGACCTCTTCGGTTGTCGAAAGAACACGAGAGCCTGTCGAGGTAGAGAAAAAAGAAGAGGCAATGGGTGAGCCGCCCCAGGCCCAGGCTCAAAGCGAAGAAGATATTACCTTGCAAACGGCAGTGCACGTGGTGCAAGACCTGTTGCAGAGGATGAAAGTACGAGCTACGGTGGATGCCCGGTATATCACAACCGGGGATTCCAAGGGTGAGCAGGTTGCCCTGGTTGAAATCCAGGGTGATGATCTAAGCATCTTGATTGGCCGTCGTTCTGAGACATTAAACGCTCTGCAATATATCACGGGTTTAATTGTCAGCAAAGAACTTGACCGATGGGTTCCCTTGATGATCGACGTCCAGGGATACCGCACGCGACGTGAACGCCAATTGCGCCTTTTGGCCCGAAGGATGGCTGAACAGGCCATTCATACCGGCAGGCGGCAGATCCTGGAGCCGATGCCTCCCAATGAACGGCGATTGATCCATCTGGAGCTACGCGATCACCCTGAGGTTGGCACCGAGAGCATAGGAGAAGAACCTGCCCGCAAAGTGACCATCTTCCTTAAGAAATAAATTTTAAGGCAGGGGAAGTCTGGAGAATCAGGGCGAAGCGGAACCCAGTAGGATGGTGTGAACAAAAAGTCTCGCTTCGCTCCCGAATTTTAAAATGGAGGAATGATGCGAGCCGTCGATGTGATCATTAAAAAACGGGACGGCGAGGAGCTGACTCCCGAAGAGATTCGGTTCTTTATTGAGGGATTTACACACGGCGAGATTCCCGATTACCAGGCTGCAGCCTGGGCTATGGCAATCGTATTTCGGGGAATGAGCGAGCGCGAAACGACCGATTTAACTCTGGCGATCGCTCACTCTGGAGAAATATTAGATCTATCGAAAGTTGTTGGGCTGGCAGCGGATAAGCATTCGACTGGTGGGGTGGGGGATAAAACTTCGCTGGTTGTTGCACCAGCCGCCGCGTCATGCGGTTTGGCAGTGGGAAAAATGTCTGGGCGTGGCCTTGGATTCAGTGGCGGAACTTTAGACAAGCTCGAATCGATCCCTGGTTACCGGGTGAATCTGTCAAAAGAAGAATTCCTGGATCAATTGGGCCGCATTGGAGTTGTTCTGACCGGGCAGAGTGCTGACCTGGCGCCGGCTGATGGCAAGCTCTATGCTTTGCGGGATGTGACCGGCACAGTTCCTTCAATCCCGCTCATTGCGTCCTCGGTTATGAGTAAAAAGATTGCCTCTGGCGCTCAGGTGATTTTATTGGATGTTAAGACTGGCCTGGGCGCATTTATGGATACCTTGGAGAGTGCCCAACAGCTAGCCCGGCTGATGGTGTCCATTGGCAAGCGCAGTGGTCGGCGGGTAGCAGCCATCATCTCGGACATGAACCAGCCCTTGGGAGAAGCAGTAGGCAATGCCCTGGAATTGCGTGAGGCGATAGATACATTACATGGCAATGGTCCGGCAGATTTCCGAGAGCACTGTTTGATCGCTCTTAGCCATCTGTTGGTGATGGGTGGTAAAGCAGTCGGATTGGATGAGGGACGCCGGATGGCGGAACAGGCCATCCTCTCAGGAAGTGCCTGGGAAACCTTTCGAAAATTGGTGATTGCTCAAGGTGGGGATGTGGCAGTGATTGACCATCCAGAGTTTCTGCCGAAAGCTCCTTTGGTAGAGCTGACGCGCGCCTCGCGCAGCGGTTACCTGGCCATGATCGATGCCCGTCAGGTGGGAGAAACTTCGGTTGACCTGGGCGCAGGTCGAGCGCGCAAAGATGACCGTATCGATCACGCGGTAGGCATCTTGATCCATCGCAAGGTCGGCGACTGGGTGGAAGTGGGAGAACCATTATTCACCATCCATGCCAACAGCCAGGAGAAACTTGGGCAGGCACGCCAGCGGCTGCTGGCGGCGTATAAATGGAATGATCATTCCTGCCCACCCCTCCCTTTGATCTATGATGTAATCCAGTAACTATGGAAGAGCCTGTGATCGGAAAAGGCGTATCCTATTTGATCCGTGATTTCGCTCTGGCTGATCAAGCCGCGACCAAACAACTGATTCTCAACGGCCTCGTTGAACATTGGGGGTTCCTGGACCAGACTTTAAACCCAGACCTGGAAAATATCTCTGACCATTATCGAGGCAATACATTTCTGGTAGCCGAATTAGCAGGTGAAGTGGTTGGCAGCGGGGCGTTAGTACATGAGAATGAGGGTGTAGCTCGCATCGTCCGCATGTCAGTGGCTTGCAAGCTTCGCCGGAAGGGCATTGGTCGAGCAATTTTAGAGCGCCTGCTGCTTGCCGCACGGGAGAAAGGTTATCGGAAGGTGGTTCTAGAAACAACGGAAACCTGGTTGGATGCGATTACATTTTATGAGCGGAACGGCTTCCGCACGGTGGGTTTTTCTGAGGGTGACCGGCATTTTGAATTAGACCTGTAGAGAAACATTACTTTGCCTGACTTGGATCAGGCTTCAAAGAATTGCACCTATGAAAATGGGCTGGGAAAAACTTGGTTTCGGAATCCTTTTATCAATCAGCCTCGCCTGTCGGCTGACTTACATTGCCCCCACCTCTCCCGTGGAGACTGCTCAGGTTCAAGTTTCTCCCGCATCAGGTCAACTCTTCCCGTCCCTTACTGCTGCTTTGCCAACTCAAACATCAACCCTTGCTGAGCCGGAACAGGCGGTCGGTTCAATTGGGATACCTGAGGGGCAGCTTTCAGCGGGGGATCCTTATGCACCCGAGTTGGGCAATTCGGGGTACGATGTACAGCAATATTCCATCGAGCTTTCACTCGACCCTGCCAATACCTGGTTGGGGGGTCGGGTAACCATTCAAGCCAGGAGCACCCTGGCAGGGTTGCATGCAATATCCTTGGATTTTTCTGGTTTCCATATCCAATCCGTCACTGTGACTGGCATTCCAGCCAATTACGAGCGGCGAGAGAAAAAGTTGATTATCGCCTTACCCCGCCTGTTGGAATTGGGCAAGCTGTTCACTGTGCAGGTGACCTATCAGGGCACTCCACCGCAGGAATCATCGCCCTATATCCCTTTTCTCTCACATCTGGGGATGTTCTTCCAGCCGGAGAGCAAGAGGCTGTTCGTCGCCTCTGAGCCAGATGGGGCGCATACCTGGTTTCCCTGCAATGATCACCCTCGCGATAAGGCAACCTACCAGTTTGAGCTGGCCGTTCCGCACGGGTTGGTGGGAATCGCTATTGGAAAACTGACCGGTGTTCGACGTGATGTGCAAGGAATGTTCCCGGATGGGCAGGTAGCAGATGTTTACAGTTGGCAGATTAATGAACCAGCCGCCAGCGCTTTTATCACGGTCGCGGTGGGAGATTACGAGGAATTGAAAGAAACCTCGCCTGGAGGGGTATTATTACGCAGTTATATCTTTCCTGAGAAAATAGCAGAATTTTCGCAAAAGGTAGACCAGATCGGAAAGATGGTCGATTGGATGGCGGGTTTGTATGGAGATTATCCTTATGAGGCCTTCGGGTACGTGATGGTGGAAGGTCTGGGTGCATCGCTTGAGACGCAGACAATGGTAGTGATGGATAAGGAAGCCAGCGCAAGTGAGGAGACTCTTGTCCATGAAATGGCCCACATGTGGTTTGGTGATTGGGTTAGCCTGGACTCCTGGGGAGAGATTTGGCGCAGCGAGGGCTTTGCGACCTACACCGCCGCGCTGTGGGAAAACCGGGCTGATCCTGGAGGGCTTGAAACTGCACTGGGTGCCTATCAAAAAATGATAGAAGAGCACCCGCTGGATTTTTGGCTGGATAATCCGCCGCCTGAAAAGCTGTTCGATCAGGGGATCTATTTCAAGGGTGCTCTCCTGGCGCATGCCTTACGCCAAGAAATGGGAGATGAGAGCTTCTTTGAGGGGTTGCGGACCTATTTTAAGCAGTATGGCGGGGGCAATGCCAGCCAGGCCCAGTTCCAACAGGTGATGGAGCAAGCTGCAGGGATATCGCTTGGTCCTTTTTTCTCTGAATGGATCACCCTGCCGTAAACCAAAAGCTCTCCAGATCGAACAGCCTCTCCGGATCGAACCTCCTTGCCTGATCGGATAGCCTACCCTCTATTCCCTTAAAAACCAGATACACTGCACGTACCCCTTTTACACTCCGTATGGGGCAGGTGAGCGTGGACCATTTCTGCCAGCCTCCGGTGCGAGGAACATGACAGCTTCCGATTAATTCACCATCGGGCTGGTCCAGGTGGATTTCGATCGTCCCGCCGTAGGTCAGGCTAGCAGCGCGCCCACAAAAGCCAGTCCTGGCGCTGGTGGAGTCGAAATCCACATACTTGTAGGCTGCCCAATCCCCGTGGTGGATGAAGGCGAGACGCTCGCGGATTGCCGGGTCGCTCTCCGTGGGGCCATCCACAGCGGTGCGTACCTGCCCGTGAAGCAGGCATGCCCGCCAGGCCTCGATGGGCTGATCGGAGGGAAGCGGGCCTGTGATGCCCTGGGTGGTCATCTCCACCTCAGCGATGCTGCCATCGGCACTGAAGTAGATCGGCTCAACGCACACGCGGCGGTTGAACATGCTGGCCTGGGACGAGCGGTGGTAAAAGATGTACCACTGACCGTTGAATTCAGCAATCGAGCCGTGATTGTTCCAGGTCTCGCGATCGCAGCCGATGTTATCGATAATGATGCCACCCTTGGTAAATGGTCCTAGCGAGGAGTGGCTGGTGGCGTAGGCCAGGCAGGTGGGCCGACCTCGACTGATATCGGTATAGACCATGTAATAAATGCCGAGATGCTTGCGGATCGATGCCCCTTCGTGAAAGCCGTGACTGGCCTCGGTGATCAGGTCGGCGCAAAGCGTCTCAGGCTGGATGCCTCTAAGATCAGGTCGCAATTTTGCACCGCGCAGGTGGAACTGTCCCCAGTAATAATAGACCTGGCCATCGTCATCCACCAACACCGCTGGGTCGATTGCGTCGCCGTTTGCGCCCTCGATTGGGACAGCGTTGGTGAAGCGCCCGGCCGGAAAAAGGCTTTCAGCCAAGCCCTCGCCATTGTCGGCGGTGCAGAAGAATAGGTAATAGCGTCCATTGTGGTAGATGCAGTCTGGCGCGTACAAGGGTGCTCCGGTCCAGGGCACGTCCGAGTCTGGGCTGGCTGAACGAAAACTTTCGCCGTGATCCTCCCAGTGGATTAGGTCTGCGGATGAAAAGACTTGGTATTCCCAACTGCAATAGCTGGTCCGACCGCTGATATCGTAGGAACCGTATAGGTACATACGCCCGTCGCTCCACTGCCTTGCCTCTGCATCGGGAACAAAGTGCTGGATTGGAAGAATAGGGTTCATAGGGAATCCAAAAATGGGTTATGATGGAGGAATTATACTAAATTGGCCGCGAATGGATACTCCAGATTGGTTGAGATTAATCATGTATATTCCACCTTGCGGTCAATATATGACAACTTCTAGAAGACAGAATGCGACAGTCATCAAATTGCGTTCCTTGATAACGGAGGACACTGATCTCAAAAAGCATAAGGCTTGATCCTTGACGGTTTTTCGGTAGCCATTCCCTCACTTAGCTTATATACCTGGCGAGGACAACTTCGAACGATATGAATCAGATGAGATGTGGTATAATCTTTTTACATTGAGCCACAACAGGCCTTGACGGAGGAAAGTAGGCTGGCGTAAGCCGACAGGGAGGCTGGGGCAGAGACTGAGACCCCCGCCCGGCAGCAACCGGTTGAAGTTCCCTCCTGAGCCGCCCAGGTGAACACCCGCCCTGCCGGGGAAAGTAGTCTGGGACGCAGGTGCAGCGTTATGGGCACAGCCAATCGCCGGGAATTTATCCTGGCCGTTGGACCAAGTGGGTTGCTTCGGCAGCCAACAAGGGTGGTACCGCGGAGACTCCCGTCCCTTGAGGGACGGGTTTTGTTTTTAAGGAGGTGCTATGTCAGCAGAGAATGATGTTCTACATGAGCTGGATACCATCCAGCAGCAGGCCATCCAGGCGCTGGAGACTGCCCAGGATGAAGCCGCGCTGCAGGCCTGGCGTTCGGCTCACCTGGGCCGCAGTTCACCGGTTATGCTGGTCTTCAGCAACCTTGGGAAAGTGGCCAAGGAGTTGCGCCCGCAGGTTGGCCAGAAGGCTAACCAGGTGAAGCAGGCGCTAGAATCCGCCTTTGCTGGGCGAAGCGAGATGCTCAAAGAGGCTGCCCTGGCAAAGGTGCTCTACAGCGAACGGTTGGATGTCACGCTGCCAGGCCGGTCTCCTGATGTTGGCAGGCTTCACCCGGCTACATTGATCCTGCGGGATATCTACCGCATTGGGGCCGAAATGGGTTTCCAGGTCTATCAGTCGCGCGATGTCGAAACGGATGATTACAACTTCGGACTGCTCAATATTCCGCCTCACCACCCGGCTCGCGACATGTGGAGTACATTCCATACCACTACCCCCGGGGTGCTATTGCGCACTCATACCTCGCCCGGGCAGATCTGGGCGATGCGCGAATATGCTCCCCAGCCAGTTCGGGTGATCTTGCCAGGGATGTGCTATCGTTATGAACAGATCAGCGCCCGTGCTGAAACCCAGTTCCACCAGGTGGAATTGCTGGCAATTGGCCGCAACATCACTTTCAGTGACCTGAAAGGTACCCTGCAAGATTTTGCCCGACGCATGTACGGACAGAATGTACGCACTCGTTTCCGGCCCTCTTATTTCCCGTTCACTGAACCCAGTGCTGAAATGGATGTGGAGTGCTTTCTATGTGCAGGGAAAGGTTGCCAGGTGTGTAAGTACTCTGGCTGGCTGGAGGTGCTTGGCTCTGGGATGGTACACCCGGTGGTGCTGAAAAATGGCGGGTACGATCCGCGCCAGTTCTCCGGCTTTGCCGCTGGCATGGGACCGCAGCGAATGGCCATGCTGCTTCACCATATCAGAGACATCCGTTATTTCTGGGCAAATGATGTGCGATTCCTGGAACAGTTCTAAGGAGAGTGCAGGATGAAAGTACCGATCTCTTGGTTAAAAGATTACGTTGATATGGATCTCCCCTTGCTTGACCTTGCTCACAAGATGACTATGATTGGCCTGGAAGTCGAAGAGATCCTTCTGGTTGGATTGCCTAGACCGGTTGAGCACGAGCACGAATTCAAGATTGAGGGGATCAGCTGGTCGCCGGAGAGGATTGTCGTGGCGCAGATCGACGAGGTCATGCCTCACCCGCATGCTGACCGGCTGGTGCTTTGCCGGTTGCAGGATGGTCGGCAGGAGCATATCGTACTGACTGGTGCCCCTAACCTGTTCCCATATAAGGGGCAAGGACCGTTGGCTCAACCGCTCAAGGTGGCTTACGCTATGGAAGGCGCCCAGATCTATGATGGTCACCAGGTCGGGCAGGTGCTGACCACGCTTAAACGAGCGAAAATTCGCGGGGTGGATTCTTATTCGATGGTATGTTCGGAGAAGGAATTGGGCATTTCCGAGGATCATGAAGGTGTCATCATTCTTGATCAAGATGCCCCAACTGGCCAGCCATTGGTGGATTATATGGGCGATGCAGTCTTCGAGGTGAAGCTCGAACCTAACATGATCCGCAACGCCTGTATGATTGGGATCGCCCGTGAGATTGCCGCGTTAACCGGAAAGACCCTCCGCCAGCCGGCGCGCACTCTACCCACCGACGGCCCGAGCGTGGTGGGACAGGTGGGTATCGAAATTAAAGACCCCGAGCTCAACCCGCGCTTTGTATTGGGTTTGGTGCGCGGGGTCAAACCGCAGCCTTCGCCCTATTGGGTACAGCTCCGGTTGCGCCTGGCAGGGATGCGCCCGATCAACAGCGTGGTGGATGCCACCAATTACGTGATGCTGGAGACGAATGAGCCCTTGCACGCGTTCGATTATGACCTGCTGGTGAAGCGGGTGAATGGTAAGGTTCCAAAAATCATCACTCGTACTGCCATGCCGGGCGAAAAGCTGAAGACACTGGATGGTGTGGAACGCGCTCTGGATGATTTCACCGTGTTGGTGACGGACACGGTGGGTGGATTATCAATTGCCGGGGTGATGGGTGGGGAGGAGAGTGAAGTACGTGAGACAACCGCCAATGTGCTGTTGGAAGGTGCCACGTGGAATTTCATCAACATTCGGCGTACGGTAGCTGCCCAACAGTTGAATTCTGAGGCAGCCTATCGCTTCGCCCGTGGGCTGCATCCGGCTCTTGCGCCTCAGGGAGTACAGCTCGGGTTAGAGCGTATCGCAGCCTGGAGCGGAGGGCAGATTGCTGTCGACCTGGTGGATGCTTATCCGCAACCGCGACACGATCCTGTGGTCAGGATCACACCCTTGGATGTGCACATGAAATTAGGTATCGATCTCTCTACTAAGGAGATCGCTGGCCTTTTGGAGCGATTGGAGTTTAAGTGCCGTCTGGAAGGTGATGAGGTGGTCGCTCAAACCCCACCTCACCGCGTGGATATTGGCGAGGGATTAACCGGTGTAGCGGACTTGACCGAAGAGATCGCTCGCATGTTCGGGTATGAAAATATTCCTGCCACGCGCCTGGGCGATCCGCTCCCACCGCAACGGCGCAACCCGAATTACGAGGGTGAAGAATTGCTGCGTGATCTTTTGGCGCGCCTCGGTTTGCAAGAGGTGATCACTCACCGGTTGACCTCGGTCGAGCGCGAACTACGCGCCCTACCGCTGAGTGCAAGGCGTGATGATGTCCCCTACGTGCGTATCCAAAACCCGATCACGCCAGATCGGAACGTGATGCGGCGTAGCCTGTTAGCCTCGGTTCTAGAGATCATTGAGCGCAATAGCCGGTTGAGTGAGCGTCTTGCGATGTTTGAAATCGGACAAGTGTTCTTGCCTGTGCATGGCGAGTTGCTTCCCAACGAGCAGAACCGCTTGGTCATTGCTCTGACCGGACGGCGTCATCTCCAGACCTGGGATCGACAAGCCAGCCAGAATTACGATTTCTATGATCTGAAGGGGTTGTTGGATGCCTTGCTGGATGCATTGCATTTACCGGGCGCCCGGTATGAGCCGGCTGAGCATCCTTCCTTCCACCCTGGCAAGTGTGCGCACTTATCCCTGGGTGGTAAGCTCCTGGGTGTGCTGGGTGAGCTTCACCCGCTGGTCAAAGAACGCTATGACCTGGGTAGCGCACCAGTGCTGGCGGCAGAGCTGGATGTCAGCGCTCTGATTGCCCTGCTCCCTGACCGTTATGCGACTCGGTCGGTACCTGCCTACCCGCCAGTGCTGGAGGATATTGCGGTGGTAGTTGACGAAACAATGCCAGCCGAGCGAATTGAGGATGTGATCCGCCAGGCAGGTGGCGAATTGCTGACCGGCATCCACCTGTTCGATATTTATCGTGGCGAACAGATCGGCGAGAATAAAAAGAGCATGGCTTACAGCCTGACTTACCAGGCTTTCGACCGCACACTGACCGATCAGGAGGCAGCCCAAATTAGAAGCCGGGTGATTCACCGGCTTGAGAAGGAACTGGGAGGTAAGGTCCGCACAGCCTGAAAGGTTTTCGACCCGTTTTTTTATCATTCTCTCAGGAATACAGCGCCAAATGCATCTTCGAAGATCTTTTTGTAACCCGGGATCGCATCTAGCGCTGCATTCTGGTAAAACTCGTGGATCAGTCGCATATTGGCAGGGTTCGCCGCCTGTTCGATAATCGCCGGCCTGGAATATTCACGGATATTCTGCTGTTCCAGCAAGATCAGGTCAGGGTTGAGGTCGTGTAGGTAAGTGTAATTGGGCAGGTCCCAATTCATCTCTACCTGCCATCCGGGTTGGGCAGGGAAGTAAATGCGCCAGTCGCGGTACACGACCAGGTTTTTCTGGGGTAAGCGAGGGATCACATTCTGCTGGACTTTCTGGTAGAAAGCCAGGCTGGGAGAATCTTGCTCGCGCTGCAGTTGGTTGGCATAAATGGTGTAGTCATTTCGTAGGAAAATGAGGAACTGGACCACGACAACCAGCGTGGCGAGCATGGGTGAGAGGGCTTTCATCCACTCCTTCACTCCTAATCTCATACCTTTGAGGGATGCAAAGTTAAGAGGAATATTCGCCAGCGCTGAAAATAGTGGCAGCATGACGGGTAGGAAATAATGAGTGCGGCGCGTGGCTGTGAAGGTGACCGTCAGGCTGAGCGGTACCATCCAGGCCAGGATTAAACCGTGCAGCAGGCGCTTTTGAGGGCGTAGAATTCCAATCACCAGAGCAATCACTGCCACCAGTACGAACACCAGTTCTCCGTAGTGAACACGAAAATCCTGGGGATACTTTCCCAGCTGAAAGTAGGGCTCCTTGGTGGTAGTAATAATCCCCGCTGAGGTCTGTGAAAATTGCAGTTTTTGTGTGGCAATGATCTCCGCTCTTTCTTGGGGTAGCAACAGAAGTGGGTTGGAGATCACTACCGCGGCCGCCATGAGCAAGATGAACACGCCAGCAAGGAGTAAAGCGCGCCGTAGAGAAATTCGCTTGTTGCGCCAGCCCCACACTAGGTAGAGCGGGATCGCAAGGATGAAAAACACCCCCAGGTGTTTGGTGCCAGTGGCTAAACCAGATGCTAGGGCAGCAAAAATGAAATCAGGGCCAAAGCGAAGGGCATCTCGGTCGAGGAAAAACAAGGTGAGGACGATGAATAGAAAGACCAGGCTATCGGGGTGCCACCACAGGTTATTGACGATCACTACCGGCACGCTTAATAAGAAAAGGTACAGTCCCAGGCTGCGCTGCCAGGAACTGAAGCGTGTTTGCAGGTAAACCAGAATTAATATAGCTGCCAGCATCGGAAGCACATTGATCGATTGTCGCAACCAGGCGACGATCCATGGCGTGTGGCTGATCCAATCTCCACCGAGCACCAGGCGAACTGGTAATAAAGAAAGAGCCGAAAAGAAATAAAAAGGATAACCGTAGAAATAATGCTGGTAAACTGTGAAGTTCCGCAATGTCTGATAGGGAGTTGGACCCGGAGTGAGCATGCGGATCACGTTTGGGTACTGGGCATACTCATCTATCTCAAACAGCGCCAGCATATTGGCATCTCGGGCGCCGGTCAGGTTGGCAGGAATGAAAATGCAGAAATAGACCAGGCTGATTGCAGCCATCAGCAGGAGCGTTTTTTTATTCAAAATGATTTCCCACAATCTCGTCAATCCGCTCAAGAACGTCGTTGGTCAGCAAATCTACCGCCTGGGAGGCAACCAGGTTCTCATCCAGTTGTTCAACACGTGTAGCGCCAGAAATGACACTGCTGACCTCCTTTCTGCGCAAGATCCAGGCAATGGAAAGCTGGGCGGTTGTCAGATTTAGTTCTTGGGCCAGGGCAGTCAGTTGGCGCACCTTATGGATGGTATTGGGTGTGATGCGGTCGAGCACCCAGCCCATATCTGGCAAGGAGGCGCGGCTACCTTCAGGAATGCCTTCATTATATTTTCCAGATAAGATGCCCGAATAGAGCGGGCTCCAGGTGGTTAATCCCAGGCCAAATTCTTTGCAGACCGGCTCTAATTCCTCCTCGACTCGTTGGCGATGAAACAGGTTGTACTGTGGCTGTTCGGCTGAAGGGGGAATCAGGCCATATTGGCGGGCAAGACCATACGCCTGGGCGATCTGGGAAGCGCTCCACTCCGAAGTCCCCCAATAGAGGATTTTTCCCTGTCGAACCAGGATATCCATACTCTGCATCACTTCTTCCAATGGAGTATCGGGGTCAAAGCGATGGCAGAAATATAGATCCAGGTAGTCCGTATCCAGGCGTCGTAAGGAGGCATGTAAAGCCTCAAAGATGTGTTTGCGGGAAAGGCCTCGACCGTTAGGGCCTGGCGTGGTGGGAAAGAACACTTTACTGGAGACCACCAGATCGGTACGTGGCAGTTCATGGATCACTTTGCCCATGACCCCTTCCGATTGACCCCCCGCGTAGATATCGGCGTTATCGAAGAAATTCACGCCCTGGTTGAAGGCCGCGTGCAGCATCTCGATTGCAGATGGCTCGTCGACCGGTCCGCCGAAAGTGACCCAGGCACCGAGCGAAATTTCACTGACTTTCAGACCGGAACGTCCTAAGCGGCGATAATGCATAAGGCCTCCGTAATTGTTCGGTTGTGAATTAGGAAACTGGTTTTTTCCGTGGTATTGCCACAATGTAAGCTTTCCAGCTCAATTCATCGATGGATTGGATTTTTGGATACCCCTGCTTCATCTGGAGCAAGGTATAGTCTGCCTCCAGGAGGATGCTGCCCACAGCCTGGATAGCTTCGGGGCCATGCAACTCAATCAAAAGAACCGGATGGGCACGGCTGATCAATAGCTGCATTCCCTGGATGGCAAGTATTTCACCACCTTCGATATCCATTTTGATCGCGTTGGGCGGAGGATTTCCTTGCGTATAGACAAAAGTGTCGAGCTGGATGCCAGGAACGAGGATTTCCTCCTGGTATGCCTCCTCTCGCCCGGCTGAACCGCTGACCTTTCCCATGCTTGTGGAAACATGCACCAGGAAGCGCTGAGCTTCCTGGCGGTCTGACACCGCCCCAGAAATCACTTTCACCCGGTTGGTCATTTGGTTTTGTGCAAGGTTTCGCTCCAAACGGGAGATGTTGGCGGGCAGAGCCTCGAAAGCAAAGACTCTACCCTGCAGTCCCACAGTGCGCCCCAGCAGCAGGCTGATATATCCGATATTGGCGCCCACATCATATACCACCCAGCCGGGTTGGATGAAGCGTCGCATGGCATCCTGCAGCTCTGGCTCGTAAGTGCCCAGCCAATAGTCCTTCTCAAGCTGCAGATCGAGGTACATTTCCATCCCTTCAAGACCTCCAGAGGCAATTTTTACCTTCGTCACTCCCGCTGGCGCAGCCTGGTTCAACCCGCGCCGGATGAGGCGTGCTATCGGGTTGAAGCGATAAATGGTTCGCTTGATAGATTGGGGAAGGAGCCGGGCAGCAAGAGAAGCAATCGCCAGGAGTGGGTGGGTATGTGCTGTGTCAGTCATCCTTTTCACCAGGGCCGATTCCGCGTGGTTGCCACTTGCTCGTATCTGCTCGCAGGCGATGCGTCCCACCGCCGCGATCATGCAGCAGGTCGAAGCCTTCGGGCTTAATGAACATTTCTTCGCCATCCAGCAGACCAGTGATGCCTGTCTGTCCCGGCTCCATTCGTTTGTTCAGGCAGTACTTGCAGGTTTTGGGATCATGCGGTTTATACTCGATGGGTTCTTCGTAAGTGGTAACATACCCCTCATAGTTCCGCAGAATGATCTTGTGATCAGACATACTGATCAGGTAGTTCGGCATGACGGGTACTTTTCCTCCCCCACCTGGCGCGTCTATAATATATTGAGGAATGGCAAATCCGGAAGTGTGACCGCGTAAACCCTCGATGATTTCAATGCCTTTTGCGACCGGGGTGCGAAAGTGCCCGGCGCCATCTACCAGGTCGCATTGGTACAGGTAATAGGGACGAACCCGGATGCGCACCAGGTCTTGTACCAGTTTGCGTTGGATATGGACACAATCGTTGATCCCTGCTAGAAGCACGGCTTGGTTGCCGAGTGGGATTCCCGCTCGGCTGAGCCTGTCACAGGCCTCTGCTAGCTCGGTGGTGATCTCATTGGGATGATTGACATGGATATTCAACCATAAGGGATGATATTTCTGTAAGGTATCGCACAGCTCACCTGTGACGCGCATGGGCATGAACACTGGAACGCGCGAACCAATTCGTAGAATCTCAATATGGGGGATTTCGCGCAGCCGGCTGAGCAATTCGTCGAGCAGCTTGGGAGCCAGAGTCAGCGGGTCGCCACCGGAAAGTAACACATCCCGTACCTGGGGGGTGCGCTTGAGATATTCGATTTGCATCTCAAATTCTGGACGGGAGAATGTCGCCGTAGGATCGCCGACGATGCGCGAGCGGGTGCAGTAACGACAATAGGAAGCACACTGAGTGGTGACCAACATCAGTACCCGGTCCGGATAACGGTGCACCAGGCCGGGCACGGGCGAATGGCGGTCTTCAGCCAGTGAATCCTCCATCATTCCTGTGAACGGGACGATCTCCTCAGCGCGTGGAATCACCTGCCGGCGGATCGGATCCTCTGCATCCTCGGGCTCGATCAGCGAGACGAAGTAGGGGGTGATATCCACCCTGAAAAGATTAGGGGTGCTGAGCGCTTTGCGCTCGCTTTCGGTCAGATGGAGGACTTTTTCGAAATCCTCTACCGAGTTCAGGCGATTGCTCAGTTGCCATCGCCAGTTATTCCACTTTTCATCGGGGATCTCCCGGTAGATAGGGGCTCGCTTGGAAGGAAATGGAAGGGGAGACATTGGACTCCTTTTCTACACTCATCTCTAGAATACCTGTAAAGTTGTTTTTTATTGTAAGGGATAATTGAGTGAATGGGAAGTCGAGTTTACTTCAAAAGCAATCCGGCCTGGCGCTGGTAACTGTAAAACATGCTGGGCTGAACCATCAACGTAACCGCCTTCCCAAATCCAGCCAACGCACCACGTACTGTGCCAAGCGCTTCATAATAGTCATAGTAGCGAAAGCTGGAATAGTGCTCACGCATCAAGGCATGTGTTTTCAACAGTTTTAGGTAATTGGGGAACACTTCGCTGACATCCAGGTAAATGTCCGCTGAGTAACCTTCCATATCTTCCCAATTTTCTGCATATAGCACAGACTGGATGGAATGAGCTGGATATTCCCTTTTGAACGCCGGTAGGGCAGCTTTGAACAGCGCCTTCTGGACGATATCAAACGTGTTGGTGTGATCCTGGTGAATGCTGCCCTTCCAATGGGTCACCAACACCCCTGGACGGTAGCGTCGGATCAAGTCTGCCACCGCCCAGGTGGTTTCCTCTGACACCTCCAACTCACCATCTCTATAAGGCAGGATTTCCAGGTTTGCGCCAATCAGAGCTGCCGATGCGCGTGCATCTGCCAGGCGCATTTTCAGGTATTCTTCTGGTGGTAGCGTTGGATGCCCTTTCTCTCCTGGGGTCATATGGACGATCGTGATTTCCCATCCTGCTTTCCTGTGTTTCAGCATCACCGCTCCTGCCATGTTCTCCGCATCTGAGATATGTGCGCCAATCACCATCAGGTGTTGGTTAGGCATTTTTTGCTCCTTTTATAATACTTTCCTGAGTACTGCGAACTCGCGTCGTTTCTTGAAACCGGCACGTGAATAGAGGCGTGCGGCGTCTTCGCCGGTCCATAGAAAGTAGGCGTAATACACCTGTTGAGCACTCATCGCTGCCAGGCAGTGGAAAAGTAGCAATCGCCCGATGCCCTGGCTGCGGCAGTCCTCGCGCACACCAAATGGCCCAAATCGCTCATTGCGTTGCTGGCAGTACCCCACGACTTCGCCGTGTCGCCGTGCCACCAGAAAGCAAGTGCGAGTGGGGTTTCCACCAAAGATTTCCAACAGGTATTCCTGGGCATGACGGTACCAATCCCAGCCGAAGTTTTCAGCGATGAACGGCATCACCTCGGGTAAATCAGCAGAGGTGATGGGATGGATGGTGATTCCATCCTCGCGCTTGCGTTTTTCAGCCAATTCCAGAATGTCCTGTGGAATCTGGAAACCTGTCAGGTCCGCACCCATGCTGATGGTGTGGTATAACGTCTGAAAGCCCAGGCAGTTTTCCAGGAAGGCAATTGTGCCAGGATAGGCCTCGATATCTACTCCAGGCACGAAGTAATTGGGAACATAGGGCGAGATTTCCAGTGTCTTTCTTCCCGCAGCTCGCAGGCGGTTGAAGATATGCTCAAATAGAGCACATCCGGCCCCGCGCCTTTGAAATAGGGGATGCACACCAAAAGCAGTGATCCAGGCGCTCTCTGGCTCCAATCCTTGCAAGAAGAGTGGCACTTGGCGGGTGAGTGCCAGCACAAAGCCAATCAGTCGTCCATCTTCAATCGCTACCGGCAGATGCTCAGGTCGGAAGTTTGGATCCAGCAAGACTTTGGTGCGGAATAGGTCAGCGCTCAAAGGATCGTGTGTCATGGATGCGTTCCATGCTGCCAAGAGGTCAGCTTCATCGGAACCTTGATAGGATCGGATGTACATGGGTACTCCTGTTTCTGATTATTTCTGAAGGTTCTCAGCAAAGAACATATCAACCATCGAAACACCTGAAACCCATAATAAAAGTGCTTGTTTCAAGAATAGATCAGATACTCGGCCCGGATTTTAGAGAAATCTTCAAGCTCCTCCCGCCACTCACTCACCAACTCTTCGACCGGTCGGAGGGCGTCCAGGTGAATACGTGCTGAACTGCTGCCGTAGAGCAGGTCGATTGGATATATACCATCAGGGGTTTTCGGTTCCAGCCAGTCAAATTGCTCGGGGTAATCTGCCTTTACCATTGCCAGAAGGTGAAGGGCAGTCTCGATAGGAAGGTACTGCGCCCGCTCCACTACATAAATATGGACGCCCTGGCAAGACTGTCCCTCAAATTTGCTGAAGGTTGGGATAAAGAAGACCGGCCGGAATCGCACGCCAGGCAGGTCCAGGGCGTTCATCTCATCGGCAAGCTGTTCAGCATGGATCCAGGGCGCGCCGATGTACTCAAATGGCATGGTTGTCCCCCGCCCCTCGGAGAGATTGGTACCTTCCACCAGGCAGGTGCCGGGATATACGGTCAGGGATCGCAAGGTTGGCAGGTTAGGCGAGAGGGGAACAAATGGAAGACCGGTCTGGTCGTACCACATCTCTCGATGCCACCCAGAAAGAGGAATGACTTGTAGATCGCAATGGATGGCAAAATGCCTGTTGAACAGGAGAGCGATCTCGCCGATGGTCATCCCATACCGGATTGGGATCGGAAATGGCCCAACAAAGGACCGGTAAGCCGGATTCAGTACCGGCCCTTCCACCTGGTTCCCACCGAGTGGGGTCGGCCGGTCCAATACGACCAAAGGGATTCCTTGATCAGCTACCGCCTGCATGATAGCTGCCAGCGTGGCCAGGTAAGTAAAGAAGCGCACTCCTCCATCCTGCATATCGAAAATCAGCAAATCCATATCGCTGAACATTTCACGGCTGAGGGTCTGGGTCGCGCCATAGAGACTATAAACCGGAAGGCCTGTGATGGGATCAATATAGCTCCTGACTGGTTCTCCAGCCTGCGCTTCCCCCCTTAACCCGTGCTCCGGACCAAAAAGGGCTTTCAAATAAATCCCGGAATGCTGATGCAAGCGAGTGATTGTGCTGGTTAGCTTTGCATCAATGCTGCTCGGGCTAGCAACCAGGCCGACTCTTCTGCCAGCCAGCAGGTTCGGGGAACTGCCGAGAAGGTTCTCAAGGCTAAGCTTAACCATCTTGGCCCAACTCTACCAATTGCACAGCATGTCCGCTCAGCTCGAAAAAATATTCCAGGTCTTTCCTGGATAGCACCAGCGTGGATGTATTGACCAGCGGATGGCTTTGGAAGGTAGCTTTGTCCCAGATTTCGCGATCCATTAGTAGCTGAACCTGGTGAGAAGTGTCATTGACCAACCCCAACGCGGTGACCGCACCAGCGCTTACTCCGAGCAGGGCTTTCAGTTTTTCCTCCGGAGCGAAGTGAAGTTTCGAGGCTCCAATCCGCTGTCCCAGGAGTTTGAGGTCAATCCTTTTTGCACAGTCGGTTACGATTAAGTAGAACCGGCCAGCTCGATCGCGCAGGAAGAGGTTCTTGGTGCTTACCCCTTCCAGATTCGGGTGAGCCTGATCGGCTTGCTCGCAGGTGTAAACTGCCGCGTGCTCAAAACGACGGTAGGGGATAGAATGATCGGTGAGAAATTGAAGAAGATCGTTTTCAGTGGAGATCATCCTCATAATTATAGCAAGCTGTGCAGATCCTATTGAGTTTCTCGCAAGCGATTCCTGATCCAGAATTGGCTGAGTCTCTTTACACCCGCACACTTACCGGTCTATAAAATATAAATCTTTTGTCAGAAATCCCTGTGCCAACTTGACTTGCAGGGTGCAGACATGGTATGATCAATAACGATGTTTTAGCACTCGCGGAGCGCGAGTGCTAATAGAATGGCAAACCATGAACCAGATTAGTGACCGGCAGAAGTTTATCTTGACCATGGTGATCCGTGAGCACATTCGCACTGCGGCCCCCGTGGGATCTGACCACATGGTGCGGCAGTACAACCTGGATCTCAGTCCGGCTACCGTTCGAAACGAGATGGCTGCTCTGACAGAGATGGGGTACCTACGCCAACCTCACACATCCGCCGGACGAGTGCCTACGGAGGACGGTTACCGATTCTTTGTGGGGCGCTTATTACAACAGACAGAACTTCCCGATTCAACTCGCCGGATGATCACACACCAGTTCTACCAATCGCGCAATGATGTCGATCAATGGATGCGCCTGGCTGCTTCAGTTTTAGCCACCCAATCGCAGGCTGCTTCTTTAGTCACTGCACCTCACCCGGAGGAAGCTCGTTTTAAGCACCTGGAATTGATCTCAACCCGCGGCCGGCAGGTTTTAATGGTGCTGGTTTTGAGTGGTGGAGAGGTCCAGCAGCGTATTTTCACAATGAGCGAGCCAACTTCCCAATTGAACCTTTCGGCGATGGCTGACCATCTCACGCAGATGCTGCAAAACAAGAATCTGAGTGCCATTCAGGCTGAAATTGATTCCTTTGAGCCATTGGAGCAAGAGGTGGTGCACATGATTATCTCTGTGATAGATAGCTCCGATGCTCTGCCCGCCGGGGAAGTTTTCCTGGATGGGATTGCCAATATTTTGGCAGAGCCTGAATTTGCAGGGTCTGAAGACGCCCGTCGTGCTATTCATGTTCTGGAGGAGCGAACGATCCTGCAAGATTTGCTGACTCGGCCGTTGCTCACCGGTAATGTCGGTGGGGTGCATGTGTTGATTGGCGGAGAAGGTACATACGAAGAGCTACGCCAGTTTTCGGTTGTCCTGGCGCGTTACGGCACTCCTGGCCTGGCTACTGGCATGCTGGGTGTTTTGGGCCCGATGCGTATGGCGTATGGGCGATCAATTTCGACTGTGCGGTTCATTGCTGGTCTCTTGAGCGAAATGGTTTCAGAAAACCTTGTGGAATAATTGGGAGAGGTGGTTTTTATGGTGGAGGACGTTAAAAAGCATAAGGGAAAGAGTCACCCGCAATCGAAGGATGATCAGCAGGATTCAATGGATAAAGTTGGGACGCCAAAGGATACCCCCCAGAGCGCCCCAAAAGATGAAAGCTTGAATGAGAAATCCAATCCGGGCCCGGAAGTTGCATCTAAAGAGGCTGGCGAAAGTGATGCCTTGATGGTTGCCGTATCGATGGAGGAATATAACCAGATGCAGCAGGACCTGGAACAGTCTCGGCGTGATGTAGCTACCAACTTCGAAGGCTGGCAGCGCGAACGCGCTGATTTTGCGAATTATAAACGCCGCATTGAACGTGACCAGGCAACGATCCAAAACAATCTAAAAGGTGAAGTGATCAAGAAATACCTGGTCATTGTGGATGATTTGGAACGGGCGCTGAAAGCGTGTCCAAAGGAAGGCGAAGGCGCTGCCTGGGCGGAGGGTGTTGAGCTTATTTATCGTAAATTGCAGAATATCCTCGAATCCGAAGGGGTGACGCGCATTTCAGCGGAAAATGAGTGGTTTGATCCGACCCTACACGAGGCGGTTACACATGAAGATTGTCCTGGTTGTGAAAGTGGCCGGATCATTGAAGTATTACAACAAGGATATTGCATAGGTGACCGGGTGTTGCGCCCGGCGCTGGTGCGAGTAGCTCGCTAGGAGGAAATATGGGAAAAATCATTGGCATAGATCTGGGTACGACCAATTCGGTAGTTGCAGTGATGATGGGCGGTGAACCGACCGTGATCTCAACTGCAGAAGGAGAACGATTGTTACCTTCGGTGGTGGCAGTGAATAAGAACCACGAGCGATTGGTGGGACGCGTGGCTCGCAACCAGGCCATCATCAATGCTGAGAACACTATCTTCTCGATCAAACGTTTCATGGGTCGTAAATATGACGATCCGGAAGTGCAGCGAACCCTTTCACGGGTGCCTTATAAGGTTGCCAAGGCTCCCAATGGCGATGTGCGGGTGATACTGGATGACAAGGAATATTCTCCGCCGGAAATCTCAGCCATGATCCTTGCTAAGCTTAAGCGCGATGCAGAAGCCTATCTGGGCGAGACCATCACCCAGGCAGTCATCACAGTTCCGGCTTACTTCAACGACGCCCAACGTAATGCAACCAAAGACGCCGGTAAAATTGCCGGACTGGAAGTCCTTCGTATTATCAACGAGCCGACTGCTTCCTCGTTGGCTTATGGGCTGGATAAAAAGAAGAACGAAGTGATTGCTGTCTATGACCTGGGTGGTGGAACTTTTGATATTTCCATCCTGGACGTGGGAGATGGCGTTTTCCAGGTTCGGTCCACTTCTGGCGATACCTTCTTGGGTGGTGATGACTTCGACCAACGCGTCATGGATTACCTGATCGGCGAATTCAAGAAGGAGAATGGGATCGACCTGCGCAACGACCGCCAGGCATTGCAGCGCTTGAAGGAAGCTGCTGAAAAAGCCAAGATTGAGCTTTCCAGCACGATGCAGACCGAGATCAACTTACCCTATATTACTGCGGATGCTTCTGGTCCCAAACACCTGGTGATGACGATGACCCGTGCCAAGCTGGAGCAGTTGACGGGTGACCTGGTTAATCGAAGCTTGGATCCAGTTCGCCGGGCAATTTCCGATGCTGGTCTGAAACCCTCGGATATAAATGAAGTGGTCCTGGTGGGCGGGATGACTCGTATGCCAGCTGTTCAGGAAGCCGTGCGCCGTGAATTTGGCAAAGAACCGCATAAGGGTGTCAACCCAGATGAAGTGGTAGCAGTCGGTGCTGCAATCCAGGCTGGGGTATTGGGTGGTGAAGTCAAGGATATCCTGTTGCTGGATGTCACTCCATTGACACTTTCCGTTGAGACTCTGGGTGGCGTTGCTACGGCGATGATCGAGCGTAACACGACCATCCCAACTCGGAAGAGCCAGATCTATTCGACGGCTGCCGATGGTCAGACTCAAGTAGAGGTGCATGTCGTACAGGGTGAGCGACCCATGGCCGCGGACAACAAGTCATTAGGCAAGTTCATTTTGGATGGAATTCCCCCATCTCCGCGTGGAGTCCCTCAGATCGAGGTGACCTTCGATATCGATGCAAACGGTATCCTCAAGGTAACCGCCCAGGATAAAGCTACCAGCCGTAGCCAGCACATCACCATCACGGCTTCTTCAGGCCTTTCGGAAGCGGAGGTTGAACGCATGCGCCAGGAAGCGGATAAGCATGCAGATGAAGACCGGCGTCGGAAGGAATTGATCGAGGCCCGTAACCATGCCGATAATATGGTTTACACTACCGAGAAGTTCATCCGAGAAAATGGCGAGAAACTCCCGGCCGATATGAAATCGCAGGCTGAGGAAAAGGTTAAGGAGCTCAAACAACGCATGGAACGCGATGATGCCCAGGCCATTCGCCAGGCGACCGAGGATCTCAACCAGGTACTGCAGAAGCTTGGTGGAAGCATGTACGGGCAGACTGGTGGTGCTCCAGGAACCGGGCCAGCGAGTGCTGGTCCAGAACCCGGTCCGGCCAGTGGTGGTCCTGGCGGTGAAGACGTGGTCGATGGTGAATATCACAATGCGTAACGCCTGTTAATATTAATGGCTCAACGAGATTATTACGAAATATTGGGTGTAGGTCGGAACGCCAACGCCGATGAGCTGAAGGCAGCTTATCGGAAGTTGGCGCGTCAATATCACCCGGATGTAAATAAAGAACCAGATGCCGAGGAGCGTTTCAAGGAGATTAACGAGGCATATGCAGTGCTATCCGACCCGGAAAAGCGGGGTGCTTATGATCGTTATGGGCATGCCGGGTTGAATGGCGTGGGCATGCCGGATTTTACTACCATTGACTTTTCGGATATTTTCGATGAATTCTTTGGGTTTGGGACTGGTTCACGCCGTCGTTCGCGTAATAATCCGCGGCGTGGTGGTGACCTGAACTACTCGTTGGTATTGACCTTCGAAGAAGCAGTATTTGGCGCTGATAAAGAGGTCGAAATTACCCGCGATGAACTGTGCAACACGTGCCGGGGGACTGGAGCTGCCCCCGGCACCTCACCAGTCCGCTGTACCACCTGCAATGGCCAGGGCGAGGTGAGGACGGTTCGCCAGACTTTCTTGGGTTCGATGGTGCAGGTGACAACCTGCCCTACCTGTAACGGCCAGGGAGAGGTGATTTCCACTCCCTGTCCAACTTGTCGGGGGCGCGGGGTCGAACGCAAGACGGTGCACAAAGTGGTAACTGTTCCAGCCGGGGTCGATAACGGTTCTCAGATTCGCCTGGCTGGTGAGGGCCAGCCTGGCGCTAATGGCGGTCCCAACGGCAATGTCTACCTGGAAATTCGAGTCAAGGATCATAAGTTCTTCCGTCGTCGCCAAAATGATATCCTGCTTGACCTGGGGATTAACATCGCGCAAGCTACTTTGGGAGCGGAGGTTGAACTGCCAACGATTGATGGCATGGAAAAAGTACGCATCCCGCCTGGCACCCAACCGGGCAAGATCATAACCTTGCGCGGCAAAGGTGTACCTTCCTTGCGCGGCGGGGGGCGCGGCGACCAAATTATTGTCGTCAATGTGGAAATTCCCACATCACTTTCAAAGGAACAGCGCAAATTATTTGAGCAACTGGCACCGACTATGGGGACTGAAGTCCACCCAGGTGGGAAGAGCTTCCTGGAAAAGCTAAAAGAGGCGTTGGGTGGCTGAAGTACGTTGGTTGGAGGTCTCTCTGACGGTAGATAGCGAGCTGGCCGAGGCAATCGCCGAAGTGCTGGCTCGTTATGTTATTAATGGGGTAGTCGTTGAGCGCGGGGTCACCTACACCGATGCCGAAGATACTGGCACTCCCTATGGTCTATTCCGGGTATACGGATACTTGCCCGTGGATGAAAAACTGGAAGAAGAGCGCCAGCGGCTGAGCGAGGCATTATGGCATTTGGGTCAGATCCAGCCGTTACCGGAACCTACCTTCCGTGAAATTGATGATGAAGATTGGATGGCGGCCTGGAAAAAGCATTACCAGCCCATTCCAATTGGTAAACGGTTGATCGTCCTTCCATCCTGGATTGAACAGGTCGATTTCTCGCGCCAGGCGGTGCATATAGATCCCAGCATGGCCTTTGGTACTGGCACTCACCCCAGTACTCAGCTCTGTTTGGAAATGGTTGAGAAATATATCCAGGTCGGTAAGCCTGTCATTGATATTGGTTGTGGATCGGGCATCCTCTCTATTGCTGCGCTCAAGCTGGGTGCCAGCCATGCCTTGGGGGTGGATATTGACCGCTTCGCAGTGCGTGACACTGAGAAGCATGCCCTCCGCAATGGAGTGGCAGACCGGATGGAAGCCGGGCTGGGATCGGCCAGTGAGGTGTACCAGGGTTTCTTCTCGATCCGCCATGCACCGCTCGTGCTGGCGAATATCCTTGCCCCGGCGATCTTGCAGTTATTGGATAATCACCTGGCCGATTTGGTTGAGTCAGGTGGCGTGCTGGTGTTGGCTGGAATTTTGATCGAACAGTCGTCGGCGATTGAAGACGCTGCCAGCCATCATGGCCTGATGCTTCTAGAGCGCGCACAGGTAGGGGATTGGGTAGCCATTGTGTTGAAAAAATAACCCCGCAAGGGACCGGTGAGAATAGCAATTCCCGGCTCCAAACCAACCTAATCACTAATCGAATGCTAAAAGCAAGCTTGCGCCAGTTTGGCAATCACCACACTCTTTCCATCTCAGGATTGTCCTGCGATCGGCGGCCGACTTTAGCCATGTCGATCCATTCGCCATGCACCTTGACGCGCACCACATCAGCGGTGAAGTCGGTGACGGTAGAGCCATGGTTATCGAACAACGATGAACCGACAGCATAGATGTCAACCGGGACGGATAGTTTTTCGAAGCGTTGGATCTTCTCCGGGTTGAAGCCACCTGAAACGACTATTTTGACCGATTGGCAAAACTGGCGAGCGCGGTCACGCCATTCGGGCGGGAGGTCCCAGGTCTGCCATTCGGTGTCCAACGCCTGGCGCACATTGAATACCAGCCGAGGAGTGACTCCCAGGTCGAGCACTGGATCGCCAATGGGCATTACGGAGCGATCGCGCAGGCTGGCGCTGGTATCCAGCCGCACCCCATACAGCCGATATCGTTCGGCCTCCTCGGTCCGACCGCTATCGATGCAATCGCGGTAATGGTCAAACATAGCTTTGCAGACCTCCAGTGAATCGAATACGCAGTCGTTATTGAAGTCAACCAGAGCAATCCGAGGAATTTGGACGGGAAGAACTTCGGCAAATGCCAGCATGGCCGCGGAGGTATCTCCCAGGAAACAGGCAATAGCCGAGTGAGCAACTGTCCCTCCGCCAGCGCCGCCCCACCAATCCCCCTGGGCATCGGTTGAGATAAATGGGCCCAGCGTGCTGGCAAAATCCATGTTAAAGCGTTGGACAGCAATATTATAGGCATAACCATCCGCTGCTTGCACTTCATGTAGATCAAAACGGGCAGGGAAGAAGAGGATTGGCTTACCTCGAGCGGCTTTGAGCGTTTCGTAAACATTGGTTGCCACCCGGCTGGCGCGAGTGAGAATGCCCAGAGTTGGGGTTTCGAGGAGTGCAAAATCACGATAGCGACCATGAACCCGAATGACCGGTTGGATATTTAATGGATCCCCATTGTAATTAACCTTGTTGCCGTCGTGAACGGCCCAAACTTCCAGTTTGCTGGAGGTATCGATGAACTGATCACCCTCCCAATACCCAGTGCAGTGACGCAGCATGGTGAGTGCCTTATCGACCCCAACGACAATAGTCGATCCAGCCCGCCGGGTGAACCACTGCATTTCCACTTCCAGGTCGCCAGCCAGGATGTTCTGGGCTGAGACTCCCGGGGGTAAGTGGTAAGCAGTGCCCTGGTAAGCTTTCTTTTGTTCGGCCAGGACTGCCAACATCCGGGCTACATTGACAAAATATTTGTCGGTGTACCACCCCCGGCGCATACGGTCAATATCTAATTTAAAGGTTGCATTGGTCAATCGTTGCTTATCGAATATGCTCATCCAACACCTCAGCCTAAAATAAGGTTTGTGTAATTTCTACACTATTATAACGAGGGAATATTCTTTGTCAAGGGCGGGTTTAAGTACGTTGATGGTATACTGGGACGCGATGAACATCTACTTCTCCTGTTCGATAACGGGTGGGCGGCATGACCAGCAGAACTACCAGGCGATTGTGAATCACTTGATGCAGCTTGGCCACCAGGTTCCCACCGCTATCCTTGCCGATGCCAATGTAATGGCTCTTGAAAATGTGGTAGACCCACGGGAGGTCTATCTGCGTGATGTGAATTGGGTGAAGAACTGCGATGTTCTGATTGCTGAGGTCAGCACTCCTTCCCATGGAGTAGGGTATGAAATTGCTCTGGCGCTTTCCCTGGGTAAGCCAGTATTTTGTTGTTACCAGGCCGGACGTAAAGTATCTAAAATGATCTTGGGAAATAACCATCCCACGCTGCAAATAGGGGAATATCAAAACCTTGAACAAGCTCTTCGAGCAGTAGATTGTTTTCTGGATGGGTTATCTTGATAGTGAACAAAGTCATGATATTCGACCGAAAACCAATGACGTTTTCCAGTGCAATTGTCTGACATATTTAGTTATCATAATAAGTGGAGACGGGTAAACACCTCCAAGTTGCTCATCGCTGTCTCCTCCTTTGGCGAAAGCCCCCGCCGGGAATTTTCACCGCCCTCGGCGGGGGCTCGCGTTAACAACAGGCGTTTTGCACATCCTATGCCTGGCCAAGTTCCAGGCTTGTCTCACGATTGTGCCTGCGTTTCTTGTGGCCGATTTTCCTGCCGTTGGTTCTCAATCAACGGTAGGACGATTGTAAATGTTGAACCCTGGCCAGGGTTGGAATCCACCCAGATTCGTCCATGATGATTCTCAACAATCGATTTCACGATGGCCAGACCCAGACCAGAGCCCGGGGAATCGCTGCCGATATTACTCCCTCGGTAGAACTTTTCAAAAATATAGGGCATGTCGATCAATGGGATACCAATTCCTGTATCCTTGATCTGGAGGATGACCTGCTCACCTTCCACTTGAGCGGTGATGGTGATCTTGCTGCTGCTGGGAGAGTATTTGATGGCATTGTCTATCAACTTTTCCAGCATTTGCCGGATTTGCACAGGATTTGCCAGCAGAGCAGGCATCTTTTCTGGTAGCTGGTGTTCAATGGAGATCGATCTTTTTACGATTGCGTTCTTATAAGGTTCCTCAGCAAACTCGATCAATCGTTCCAGGTCGACATTTTCCTTGCTCATATCAAAGCCAGATTCAATCTGACCAAGATTCAGCAAATCGTCAATCAGGCGCGTAATATGCATAATATTGAGATTCACTCGCCGAATGAAGTCCTTTTGGCGATCATTGACCGGACCTACGCGCTCGATCAATTCAGTGTAGCCCATGATCGCAGTAAGCGGCGAGCGCAGGTCGTGAGAAACGGCGCCCACGAAATCACTCTTGATGCGATCAAGTTTCTTAAGGTAGGTAATGTCATGTAATGTGATCGCCATGCCAATGTCGGGGATTGGCGTCAGTTGGACACTGAAAAATCGACCATCTTCCACGGAAATTTCACTTCGATTGTTGGCGCTTTTACCCGCAGTCGATACCAGTTCAACCAGTTCCGGCTGGTTGAAGACTGCACGGAAGGGAACGCCAGAAAGGTTCGATTCGTCCAGTTTAAAAGCAGATCGTATGGTCTGGTTGACGAGCACCAGGCGTTCATCAACATCCAACAGGATGACGCCATCTTGAATACGGGTTAGAACGGTTCCAAGTTTATTCCGTTCGACATTGGTCGTGAGATACAGGCGAGCATTTTCAATAGCGATCACCGCATAATCCGCAACCGCCGTGAGCAGGATGATATCTCGTTCTTTGAATGGCAATGACTCGCGCCGGTTGTCAACGCCCAGGACTCCGAATACATGATCCTGTAGCTTAAGGGGAACATAAGCCAGGCTATGAACCAGATAGGAGGTCTTAATCTTCTGAGGAGTCTTCTCGTCCAATAAAACTGGCTCACCTGTGCTGAGCACCTGGCTGACCAGTTTGTCGCTGACTGGTAAGCGGAAGGTGCGCACAAATTCATCCTGGAAATTGCGCGCTGCTCGCATATAGAGCTCGCCAGTCTCTTCATCCAGTAGGAGCAGGCTTCCTTCTTCGGCTCCCGTCAGCATCACAGCGGTATCAACGATCGCCGTCAGGACACTATCGAGATCCAGGGAACCAGTGATCGACCTGCCCAGACGGGTGAAGTTCTCAAGCTCGTCCACTCTACGTTGCAGGTTGGCTGTGACACGCCGGGATTCTCGTAACATCCAATCTTTACGTTGTCGGGCTTTCTCCAGGCTGGATTGAACAATAACCTGGATATCCTCTGGGTGAAGGGGCAGGCATAGGTAGTCACTGATCCCGGCATGCAAGGCTTTCTTCACCAAATCTGGCATGTCTCTCTCGGTGAACAGGACAATTGGAGCAGCCGGCAACTGGCGAGACATTTCACCTATAAAATCCAGCATCTCGCTTTCTCCCATCCTTTCTCCGGTAAAAATTAGGACAGGCAAAGCACTCTGGAAGGAGATACGGGCGCCCTCGCGATCTGGCGATACGGTGACTTTATAACCGGCAGCAGAAAGCACGCGCTCCAATAACAAGCTGACCTGGGGGCTGACGCCAACAACTAAGATTGAGTTTCGGTTGGGAGAAACCATGATGAGATAACCTGCTGTCCCTTATTTGCTCTTGAGAAGTGGAATTTTGAAGTGGAACTGGCTACCGACACCCGGTATGCTTTCCACCCAAATCTTGCCATTGTGGTGAGTGATAATCTCTTTGGCCAGGTTGAGAGAGATCCCCAGGCCGCCAAAGCCTCGGGTACGAGATCGTTCAGATGGAGGTGCGGCTTCGAAGATGACAGGTAATTGGCGAGATTCGATTCCCTCGCCGGTATCGCTGACGACTACATGAGCGTGAAGATCGGGGGTTTTATCCAGGCGGACTGCAATCCTGCCACCCGGTTTTGTGAACTTAATTGCGTTGCTGAGCAGTGCGGCCATCACCTGGTTGATCTGGCCTGAATCCCCGTCGATCATCAATGATTCAGCCGGTTGGTCAACTGTCAGGGTAAGATGGTTGAGCTGAGCTAACGGCTGGAAATAGGTTGCCGATTGTTGGACCAGATCGTTTAGTCTGAGGGGTTTGAGTGCACCGGCATCCTTTGGAACCGGTATTGGCACAATTTCCTCAAGAATCCTGTTTAAATGTTGTGTTTGCTCATGCAAGTTTGCTAACACCTGACGCTGTTCGGTGGGCCAACGGATGTTTGGGTCTTTGGCCAGGCGGGCCAGTGCAAAGTTGGCAGTTTCCACGGGATATCGCAATTCATCCTTGACTGCTTTCAGCAAGTCATTAACGATCTTTTCTCCAATTTGGGCACTTTCGACTAACTCTTCATAAGAGCGAGCGCGCTCTGCCACCGTTTTGAACAGGCGGGCATTAACTAACGAGATGGAGGCATAATCGGCAACTGCCTCGATGAGATGTTGTTCGCTGGTAGTAAAGGGAACAGGCTGCTTACGCATCACAATCAATATGCCGATCACCTGCCGCTGAAGTTTAACTGGCACGACCATAGCTGCCTGACCGAGCACGGATATTTTGAAGCGTTTGATCGGTTCACCGTGAATAGAGAGAGGTTCCCCAGACCTGGCTACCAGCGAGCTGATGCCGTCATCCCAGGCCTGGTTCAATTGCACCATCAGAGAATTAGGAAGGTTGTGACCGGCTGCCACCAGGAATTGCTCCTGTGTTTCATCCTTTAGCAAAAACCAGCCGATCTCTGCTTGGGAGACCTTGGTGGCACCCTCCAGGATCTTATTAAAAAGCTGGTTCTGATCGGTGATAGAGGCGACCGCTTTTCCAATCGAGAAGATTGTGGTCAGCTCGCGGACCCTCAGTTGGAGTTCCTGGTTAGTCTGTTGTAACTGGCGCGAAAGACGCTCTCGCTCGCGTCGTTCATGCACCTGCCTGAGAACGCGCTCCACCACGTTAAGCACTTCAGCCTCACGTACCGGCCATAACAGGTAATCGGAAACTCCCAAGCGGAAGGCTTGGATGATGTCTCCTTCCTTTCCCTTTTGGGCCAGGACGATCACGGGTATCTCTAGATTTTGAGCTCTCAAGGCCACCATCAGGTCCTTGCCATTCAGACCTGGCAGTGATAGACTCACTATGATCGCGTCGGGTGAAAGCTGGGTAATTTTATTAATCGCTGTGCTTGCATCGTTGATAATGAGAGTCTGATAGCCGGCAGCTTTGAGTGACTGGCGGCTGATCAGGTCGCAAATTATAGGGTCATTCTCAATAATCAGGATTCGATCTCGAACATTGGATGCCATATTCAAATCATAGCATAGATGGGAAAAATTGTGGTAGGAACTGAGTGTAAACTTACGAATTCGTTAGAGTTACATTAGACATTAACTTGTCCACTTGACTTTGACCTCCGCCTGAGCATAAAATTGTGTTATGGAATATAAAGATTATTATAAGATATTAGGGGTTGAGCGGAATGCCAGCCCTGAGGAAATTAAACGTACTTATCGTAAATTGGCAATGAAATATCACCCGGATCGCAATCCTGGCAATAAGCAGGCGGAGGAAAAATTTAAGGAGATAAATGAAGCCAACGAGGTGCTTAGTGATCCGGAAAAGCGCGCTCGCTATGACCAACTGGGTGATTCCTACTTCCGATGGCAACAGACGGGGGGGAGAGATAATTTCAATTGGGAGGATTGGTTTACTCAATCATCGGGAGGGGCTCGTGTAGAGTACACCAATCTGGATGACCTGTTCGGCGGGGGTTTTTCTGATTTCTTCAATCAAATCTTTGGAGGGATTGGCTCAAGCCGGACTTAGACCCGGCGTCCAGGTCGCACTGCCGTTTCTGTCCCAATCGAACAACCAGTTTCTATCTCTTTCCAGGAGGCTTACCAGGGGGCTCTGCGCGTGATACAGATGGATGGTCAACGGATCGAGGTCAAGATTCCTGCAGGAGCCCAAACAGGCACCAAAGTACGAATGGCGGGCGCCGCATCCTCCCCGGATGGACAAAGGCGGGACCTTTACCTGGTGATCGAGGTGATTCCGGATCCGCGTTTTGAGCGTAAAGGCGCTGACTTATATACGGAGGTGCTGGTGGACTTGTACACTGCCGTATTGGGAGGTACAGTGAATGTACCGACCCCTAGTGGAGAGGTTGTATTGACCATCCCAGCGGGTACGCAACCTGCGCAATCCTTCCGATTAGCCGGGCGGGGGATGCCGATGATCCGAAATCCGCAAAAGCATGGAGACTTGTATGCCCGGGTGAAGGTCCAACTCCCTCGGCAATTGAGTGTTGAGCAGCGTCGTTTGTTTGAACAACTCCGTCGCAGCTAAGACGGGCGGTTGGTTACATCTAAATTAACGGTTACCCTTGTTTGGGGAAAAGAGCGATGAAAAAATACTCTTTGTGGTTTGTCCTTTTTGTGTTGATCTTTACCACATTTGCCTGCCGGAGCGGTGTGTCTACAGGCCTGCCAACTGTGGAACCTTCAGTGCAAGTGATTCAGCCAACTGCGGTCGTAGTATCTCCCCCTATGGTCATTGGGGACTCCATCCAAATGCAGGATGTCCTGGTTTCGCTGTACCAGACAATCAGTCCGGGGGTGGTGGCGATTCAAGTAGTGACGGATAGTGGCAATAGTTCTGGCTCAGGTTTTGTCCTGGACCAGAAAGGGCATATCCTAACCAATCTTCATGTTGTGGAAGGAGCAAATGACCTGGAGGTGGATTTCCTCTCCGAGTACAAGGTGCGCGGCAAGGTGATTGCTACGGATCAAGATTCAGACCTGGCGGTTGTACAGGTAGACGCACCGGCAAGCGAGCTTAAACCCCTGCGATTGGGGGATTCGGATCAGGTCCAGGTCGGCCAAACCGTGGTAGCCATTGGGAATCCGTTTGGCCTGAATGGGACTATGACATTAGGCATCGTTTCAGCGAAAGGCCGTACCCTGGATTCACTGCGGTCTACCAGTTCTGGTCAGTACTATACAGCAGGGGATATTATTCAGACAGATGCAGCCATTAACCCAGGAAATTCAGGTGGACCACTGCTCAACTTGAATGGTGAGGTGATTGGAATCAACCGCGCCATCCGAACTACCAATATGACCGCGGAAGGTGAACCTTCGAACAGTGGAATTGGTTTTGCTGTTTCCATTAATATTGTTAAGCGAGTGATCAATGATCTCGTCACCAAAGGCAGTTACGACTATCCTTACCTTGGGGTTACTGCTCTGCCTGAGATCAGCTTGGCTGCCCAGGAGTTGCTCGGGTTGCCCCAATCGACAGGCGCTTACATACTGACTGTGACTCCTGGCGGTCCAGCTGACCTGGCTGGACTGCGCGGCGGTTCAAAGATGACACAGGTGAGTGATATAAAAGCCGGCGGTGACCTGATTATTGCCGTAGATGGCCGGCCGGTGGTGGTTTTCGGCGACTTGTTGAGTTATCTGATGACTAAAAAGAGTCCTGGAGATGAGATCATCCTTACGATCATCCGGGATAAAGTTCAAAAGGAGGTGAAGCTGACACTTGGGAAGAGGCCCTAGCTTATCAGAGTAGGCATGTTCGACCATCTCATGTTTAAGGAGGGATCATGTTTACTGAAAAGGATCTGCGCGAACTGCTGGATTACACGGCTCCCTTTCCTATTTTGAGCGTGTACCTGAATACCGAGCCTTCACAAGGCAATGCGGATGCATACCGATTACGCTTGCGAAACCTTCTAAAAAAGGCCAAGCTCCCTCAGGATGTGAAAGCAGTCGAACGGTATTTCAATCAGGAATACAACTGGTCCGGACGCAGCGTGGCAGTTTTTTCTTGCGCTCCCGCTGGTTTCTTTCGAGCATACCCGCTGGCAGTGCCCACCTTTGATCTGGTGACTATTGGAGACCGGCCCCGTGTGAAGCTTCTGGCCGATCTGTTGGATCATTATGGGGGGTATGGGGTAGTCCTGATCGATAAACAGGGAGCGCGATTGTTTTTCTTCCATCTTGGAGAGTTACAAGAACAGGAAGGTATTCTGGGAGAGGCGGTCAAACACACCAAGCGTGGTGGTGCTTCATCGTTCCCAGGGCGGCGCGGTGGGACGGCAGGGATGACTCGCAAAGAAGATCAAACCATTGACCGCAATATGAAAGAGGCTGCAGATTTCGCTGTGCACTTCTTTGAGAATAACCATGTCAGGCGGGTTTTAATTGGTGGCACCGATGATAATATATCGGTATTTCGGAACGCACTTCCTAAGGCCTGGCAGAGCCTGATCTTAGGCTCCTTCCCGATCAGTATGACCGCCAGTCATGCGGATGTTTTAGCTCGCGCGATGCAGGTAGGGCAGGAATCAGAGCGCCAGCGTTCTTCCCACCTGGTGGAGAACATGGTTACCATGGCAGCTAAGGGAGGGAACGCGGTGACCGGCTTGAGAAATACGCTGGCCGCCATCAACCAGAGCCGGGTGCAAACCTTGGTGATTCGAGCGGGACTGCACGCAAAGGGCTTTTACTGCCCCAATTGTGATTTGATGATGTTAGATGCCGGATCGACCTGCGGTTCCTGTGGTGGCAAGATGGAAGTTGCTGAGGATGTGGTCGAGTTGGCTGTGAACTCTACCATTCGGCGTGGGGGAGTGGTGGAGGTGGTTCGAGCCGATCCTGGCCTGGACAAGGCGGGCGGTATTGGTGCTTTGTTGCGTTATTAATTCAGGACAAGAAAATCCCCACTCCTGGTCTTTGGGAGTGGGGATTTATTTTACAAAAGAGATTCATGTCTTAGATTCACCACACCAGGGCCGCTTGCGGTGAATCATTTTATACTCACCAATGATTATAGTGGATGCGATCCGCGCGATAGCGATCCACTGGTCGCGTAGGACGAGCGGCGTAGCCAACAGCGACCAACGAAAGCGGGTGGACGTTTGCTGGTAAACCGACCATCGCCCGTATATTATCAATGCGGATCGGGTCGGGATGAATCCCTAGCCAGACCGCCCCCAAGCCACAATCATGAGCTGCCAGCAACATGTTTTGGGTGGCGGCGGAGCAATCCATGATCCAGCGGTCCGGGCGTTTCTCCAGGTGGTCATCGCCATTAACCAAGATGGCAACAGGTGCTTCATGCAGGCTTTCAGCAGCTGGGTGGAACTCGGTCACTTTTTCCAGTATATTGCGGTCATCGATAATTACAAAATGCCAGGGTTGGGCGTTTGCAGCGGAAGGAGCTTGCATGGCAGCCCGTAGCAGTTTCTGGATTAATTCTAACGGTACTGCTTTGGGTTCAAAATGGCGCACGCTTCGCCGGGTGATGATCGCATCCATCAGTTCCATTCGAGTTATCTCCAGGTTGATCCAGGGATTGTTGTCAATTCTATCATAACCCGGGCAGAAAGATTGTGTCCAATTCATTCATGGATGGTCACCCGGGTTCCCCAGGCTGATATTTCCTTCTCATCTGCTCCTACGATCGGCACCGTCCAGCGGTAAAGCCATTTGGCATCCTCATTCTGTAAATTGACACAACCGTGACTCATACGCACGCCAAAATTGGAATGCCAATAGGTGCCATGCAGGCTCAGGCCGGTTTCGTGGAAGAAGCTTACCCAAGGGACTCCTAAAAGGGCTGTTGAATCTGGATCATCGTTTAACTTCTTATCCCCCATGTGCCGGCACGGGGTCTTCACAGTAATGTGAAAATTCCCCAGCGGAGTGTCGGTTGGCAATTCATCTGGTGGCGGAGGAGTGAGCTGGGGTACCCCAGACGAAATCCGCGTTTTCAAAATTAATCGGCCTGCCTGATACGCGCTAAGGGTTTGTTCTGTAATCGAGACATCGATATGTTTCTGATCGGGAGGGACTTCCGTGAAAAGAGGAGCCAGTTCTTCGGGCAAAATCGGGCGTAAATGACCAGAGAAAGCATAGTAGATACGTTCGTAGCTATCCTGGATTCGGTACCAGGCTTCTCCATTTGGCCCTTCTTCAATGGCATTGACCCAGTGCACCGATCCGTAATACAAGCGGTTAATGGGACTCCAACCACTTTCCCGTCTGAACTGGTAGGCGCGGGTATAAGGAACAGTAACTTCGCCAAGTACACCCGGTTCAACGACCTTAACCAGGGTTGGATTCAAACGAGTTTCCACTCGCTGGAGGAAGGCGCTGTGGATATAGCCTTTCCATACTCGGTACCAGAGCGGATTGCGTCCCTCTCCGGTGTCCACGGGGTAGTAAAGGTGTACTAAATCATCGCGATATCGCATGTAAAGTTGCTGGCTGTTGAAATCAGGCGCTTGATATACATAGACCAAGCGGGTGGTCACCCGGCCCAGGGTTTGGGCTTTCTGGAGGGGACTCAAAAAGAAGCTCGAAGTGGAAAATAAGAGCCGTTTAAGAAAAACCCGGCGAGAGGTAATGAAAGGCATTAAAAAGATTATACCTTAATAAAAATTGCTCCCAGCGATAGGTAGGGGAAAACGCTGGGAGCATGGATAGAGGTGCGTAAGTTACTTCTATCAAAAAATAAAGGTTAATCCATCGCAGTACCAGTTTCCTTTATTTGCTGAGTCGTAGTACAAAAAGAAGAGGAACCTTGCCCGCCATCTGCATTCAAGATGGTCGGGACAAAGAAGGCCCCGATGCCCATCATCAGGGTAATTAGCCCTCCCACGTAATACCATACTTGGATGCCCAATGCATCAGCGATCGGGCCGGCGCATATCATAGATAGAGGCGTCATTGCACTGGCGACACTGCCGAGCAGGGTGAACACCCGTCCCTGCATCTCCGGCGCAACCCGCGATTGCATTAAAGCGAACAATGGCCCATTGGCAATTGGATTCATGAATCCAGCGATGAATGTCCCAGTGATAGCCATCCAGAAAGCCGGCGCTGGCGCCAGTCCAATGAACAAAACGCCTATTCCGATCCCAGTCACACCCAACAGGCTGGTATATATCTTGCGCCGGAAGCCACCCCATACGCCCAGAAGCAGGCCACCCACTACCACGCCCACGCCTGAAGCGGATTCCACCCATCCCAGGTGCCACACTCCTCCGTGGAAATGCTTGGTGACCAGCAAGGGTATGAGTGCTGAGGTTGGACTGAGCAAGAAATTGATCAAGGTTGCCATTATGCCAATCGCCATCAATCCAGGCCAGGACACCATGTAACGGAATCCCTCTCGCACGTCACGCAGTAAGTTGAGTGGGGTGACCGGTGTGGTGACCCGCTGTACGGGTTGTGGTATGGCGACGAACAGCAGCGGAAGGATGGCGATTGCTGCAGTAACCACATCGATCGAAAGGACAGCGTGCAATGGAATCACCCCAAGCAGTAAAGCTCCCAGGGGTGGGCCGATAATATTTATCGCGCCGCCCAGCGCCTGGTTGATCCCTGCGATGCGTGATAAGTGCTCATCAGGTACCATCAGGGAAGTGGAGGCCTGCATCGCTGGCCAGTGGAAAGTTCCGCCGAGCGACCGCACAAGTAGTGCGATATAGATATGCCAGATTTGCACGATCCCAGCCCAGAAAAGACCGATCAGTACGAGGGTTGCCAGGGCCACAACCCCATCCGCGACGATCATCACCAGGCGGCGATTCCAACGGTCGACCAGCGCTCCGGCAAACGGGCCAAGAAAAACACCGGGCAGCAATCCTACCAGGCTGGCGGTGGCCAGCACGGTAGCCGAACCCGTCTGCTGGGTCAACCACCAGATCAGGGAGAATTGCACCAGCATACTGCCGAGAATCGAGAAGGACTGTCCGGTCCAGATAGTGAAGAATGCCTTTTTCCATTTTGCTGAAGGTTTTGCGGTCTGTAACGCCATGGGGACCTCTTAAAGGTAATCCACTCGGAAAGGAAATCATCCTTTCCAGGAGGAGCATATCCTGTTGGATTACAAAGAAAGTAGGGGAAAAGCCCTGCTGAAGGAGGGCAGCGATAAAGCGGTAGATGTTATTCGATAAAGACTTCTACGTGTTCACCGTCATTCTCGTCGTAAACGTCCACAATCTGGCCCATCTCGCCGGATTGGGCGATATCCAGGAGTTGCTGAATGTCCATGCCCTCCACTTCAGGAGCAAACTTCATTCCCATCTTGATCCCGGCACTGACCATGCTGAGCGGCATACGCACGTTAACACGCACCTTTCCCGAATCTGTGTCGGTGATGCGCACCCTGAACCAGCGGTTGGAGCGAGCCGATGGAATAGGAGGGATGGGCGCTTGCTGGAAAGGTGCCCGGCGGGCAGCGCTGTCATCCAGTGCAGCCAGGAGTTCGGCAGCGTCTTCCGCAGTGATTTTGCCTTCCTGGACCATTTTCAATACTTTCATACGTTCTTCGCCTGAAGCCATATTGTACCTCCCGAAAATAGATAGAGAACTATCCTTCCTTTTTCCCGCGCAACAACTGCTGAGCTTCCGCAACGGAAAGTTTTCCCTGCTCGATATCTTCCAGAATACGGCGGCGATCATCCAAGGTGACTCTTACCGGCGCTTCCTCGCGTCCCGGTTCAAATCCGAGAGCCCGAATGATTTCGTATAACCGGTTACGTAAGGTGGGGTAGGAGAGGTTCATCTCCTCTTCCATGCGGGTGAAGCGACCTTCTAGGCGGACGAAGTTGACAACGAATTGAACCTGCTCGGGAGTTAACTGGGCAAAGAGTCCCACGGACGGGCTAAAATGCCCTTCCACGGCAGTATCGCAGTGAGAACAGTAGACTCGGGTGACCATCAGTTCACCCCCGCAGACTGGACATTTGGTAGGTTGCTGGTACATCCTTCCTCCTGCAAAAAAGCTAAGCGCGAGTTTTAAATTTCTAAATATATTCTAACACAATTTTAGAAATTGTCAATAGTAGTCTTGATTATTTTGTGTTTCTGGATAGGTATATTAAAGAAAATATCACTTGGCTTCAATAATATGAAAGGCGGATTAGAAATCATTCCCTCCACTTTTACGCGGTTGTTCCAGGCTCTGTTGGTAGACCTTCATAGGATCATAAGAATAGCACCAGCAATACTTGAGCCAACACGATTTTGAAAATCATGGCGATAGGATAGACTGCGGTATAGCCAATATTGGGGAGCTCATTCTTGGTTTGTTCCAGACCAAAGCCTAACACTGCTGGCTGGGTCTGCAAACCCGCCAGGATGCCCACCAACAGCCCCAGTGGAATGTGTAACCATCGATACCCCACCCAGAGGGTCAAAAGCGCAGTTCCGCAAGTCAAAAGTGCCCCAACGAAGAAGATTCCCAACCCGTTTCCCTGGCGTAATGTATCAATGAACACATAGCCAGATCGAGTGCCGATTCCCGCCAGGAATAAGACCAGGCCCACCTGTCGCAGGGTTAGGTTGGCGCTGTAGGGAAGTTGCCAGACCAGGGATCTACTTCGACCGATGGCACCCAGACAGAGTGAAACGAGCAATGGGCCACCAGCCAGTCCCAACTGGATCACCAGGCCTCCTGTCAAGGGAATCGGTATCATCCCCACCAGCAAGCCAAGCGCCAGTCCCAGGCTGAAGGTGAGGATGTCAATCTCACTAACACCGCGATAGGAATCTCCGAAAAATGCTGCTAATCGCTCCATTTGTTCATGTGGAGCCACCACCCGAACCTGGTCTCCCAGGCAAAGGACTGTATCGCCATGCGGCAGGGTTTCAATATCCCCGCGGCGCAGGCGGGTTAAGGTGGCGCCGAATTGGCTGAATAGCGGCAGGTCTTTCAAGCGTCGTCCAGCCACTTGTAAGTTGGAGACAAACATGCGGCGCTTGTCGTACTTGCTCAAGTCGAAATCCAGTCGCCTGCCGCAATTTTCTCCCAATTCATGCGTCACGCTCTCCAGGGTCTGGTGGTTTCCGATCAGGCTGACCAGGTCTCCTGCCTGGAAGATAGTTTGAATGCTCACCAGGCCAAGTTGTTCCTCACGACAGAGCCGTCCAAAGATGACATTCCACTGGTGAAGGCGGATAAGGTCTTCCACACAGAGAGATTGGGTTTGGGTGATGCAGATCGTCTGGCTTTCCAGGCGATCGCCAACACCGCAATCCGGATAGAGATGCGCTTCTTGCTCGTAATCTACCTTCCATAGCCGTTGTGCCAGGTAAATGGCCAGCAACATCCCTAAGACGCCAATCGGGTAGGTAAGAGAATAGGAGATGACCGGTTCAGCCTGGAGCGCCGAGGATTGCCCGGCTGGAAATGCATTTTTAATGCGCTCTAGAACCCCTGCCAGGGCTGGGGTATTGGTCAGGCTCCCGGCAAACATTCCTGCGGTCAGCGTGGCCTTGAAACCAAGCAGCAGGTGTGCTCCGGCGGCTGCCAGAGCTGCAATCACCAGGGAGCCCGCCACCAGAAGGTTGTATTGCAAACCTCGGCTGCGAAAATTCGAGAAGAACACCGAACCACTCGAGAGACCAATGGTATAAACAAACAGCACAAGCCCCAGTGTGTATATGCTTTCAGGCAATTTCAGGTCAGGGTGCAGTGCGCCCACTCCCAGACCGACGAATAGCACTGCCGCAATCCCCAGGTTGGCTCCGCCAACCCGCAATCTTCCAATGGGGTACCCTATCCCAGCTACAATGAACAGGAGTAGCAAGGGATTATCTTTTAAAATAGATACCAGGCTGCTCATGATTTGAGAATATTGATCGCCGCCATGAGAAAGAAGAACAGGATTACAAGCATAAAAGTCAGCCAGGCAGAACGATCGTTGCGCTGGTCAACAAAGTAATAATCCGGGTATAAACCGCCAACCTGGAGCTGTGGGCTGGCAAACCAGCCGAATGCCAGGCCGCCAACCAGTCCACCCAGGTGACCCCAGTTATCGATGCCTGCCGATGTGAAACCCAGTACCAGGTTGATGGCGATTATAAACAGACTATTGTATATCATAGAACGGGCCTGGTTACCAAATAATGACCGGTTATGGTAGAAAAAAATTGCCTCGCCAGCCACCATTCCAAAGATGGCGGTCGAGGCGCCCAGGGATGCAACGGGAGAAAGTAAGAAAGAGAAAACGTTTCCGGCAAAACCACCTGCCAGATAGAGTAACAGGAACCGGGTGTTTCCGTACCAGATTTCCAGCCGTCGTCCGATTACGTATAGAGCATACATATTAAAGAAAATATGCATCAGGGACCCATGCAAAAGCACTGGAGTGATCAACCGCCAGATCTGGCCTGCCTGGATCAAAGAATTGACTTTCATCCCCAGGGCGGCTGGTAAATCGCCCCCCAGCAGGTTTTGGCTTAACATTTGCAAAAGATATACAAATACCGTCAGTCCCAGAAACATATAGGTGATATATGGCTTGTTGCTTCGGAAGTGAACCGCCACCTTTTGCGGTCCAGCCCGCTGAACCGACCGGGATTCGCCTGGAGAATAGGATTCGTTAGGAAGATTGTTCACTGGTTTGCCTTTTTATTTGTCTGCTGGCAGGCCGTGGGCCGGTAGAAGATCCTTATCCTTCCACTCGACCTTGAGCCATTTCGGATTCTGCTTGTCGAACAGTCCGGTGATGCTCGGCATGGATAATGTGGATGATGTCATCGGCTGCCTGATCCAGTTGGCAATCGGGATTGACTACAACATAATCAAAGGCCTTCATGTGTGTCATTTCTTCGCGGGCAATCTCCATGCGGCGTTGCAGGCCTTCCTGGGTCTCTGTTTTACGATTTTCCAGGCGCTGGCGCCATTCCTCCGGGTCTTTGGGCACCAGGAAAATCGAGATCGCTTCTGGATAAATTGAGCATACTTTGGCCGCACCTTGAACATCCACTCGCATGATCACGTCCAGCCCGCTTTGTAGTGCCTTTTCCACCTGGATCTTGGGGATGCCTTTGTAATCATCATAGACAATCGAGTATTCGGCCAACTCATTATTGGCGATCATAGTTTCAAATTGTTCTTTGGTCACAAACCAGTAATCAACGCCGTTTGTCTCTCCTTGTCTTGGCGGGCGCGAAGTCGCGGTAACCAAAAAATGGAATGGCTGGTTGCGATTCTTCAGTTCTTTTACAACCGCGTCTTTCCCGGCGGCAGATGGGCCTGAAATCACCACGATTAAAGGCCGGGGATGATACACATCGAAGGAAATAGATTCAGAGGTCATAGAGGATTAAGAATCTCTCCATCTTCGGGATTGTCTGATTATAATAGAAAAGTTCATATCTTTGCTGGAGGATGACCATGCCCACCTATGAATATCGCTGTTTGGATTGCCACCATCGGTTTAGTCTATTTTTGACCTATCAGGAATATGGTCAGAAATTGGTTGTCTGCCCATGTTGTGGCAGTCAGAAGGTTCAGCGCCGGATTGGGCGGTTGCGAATTGCGCGTTCTGAGGAAAGTCGGCTGGAAAACCTGGCTGACCCATCGAGCCTGGCAGGCCTGGAAGATGATCCACGCTCTCTTGGGCGAATGATGCGTAAGATGAGCGCTGAGGTAGGTGAAGAGATGGGTCCCGAATTTAATGAAGTAGTTGACCGCCTGGAGAAAGGTCAATCACCGGAAGATATCGAGAAAGAACTGCCTGATCTGGGCCAGGATGAAGGTGGAGGTATGGGAATGGGGGCTGGGGATTTGGATTTCGATGAGTGAAAAGGTTGGGTGAAAAATCAGGGATTGTTGACCATCTGTTTCAACTGGTCAAATGAGGTAACCCAGGATATTCGATTGAGAAATTCAGATAGGGTTCGGCTTTGGGCACGCAAGGCGCGCACTGCTGGACCGACTGGGTCGTTTCCGGCCGCGCCGCCGGGTGTATCCGCATAGGCGCCATAAAAAGCAAAATAAGCCTGGTTCAGGCGGCGGATCTGGTAGCCATGATCCCAAAGGAAGCTGCGTCGCATCTCCATATAGTCTTCTGCCTCCTGGATTTTCCCTTCTGCCAGCAGGCGGTCGACATTGACGCGCGTTTCGTGCATCTCGGCCCGATAATTGAAGGGTGGAGGAGTGTTATCCTCATTTTTTTGAGAGGATTGCGGCTTTCCTTCAGTCTCCACCTCAGCCGGGAGCACCCGATCTGGGTAGTAACGTTCAAGCACTAGGCGGCCAATCTCCTTGCCGACAATGGAAGCGGTGGTCTCATTTATCGTGCGCATCTCAGGCGTGTTGAAGTAATTCACTCCTAATGGGCGCAGGGTGAGAAAATTATGCGTCCACTCGTGTGCGATCACCTCGCTCAGCCAGGGTAAATCGGCAGTACTCATGACCATGGTCGGGTATAGACCGATTCCACCTACGGGCACAACCAGTGCTGAGACATTGTTGGCCTTCTCTATCTGTTTTTCCAGTTCAATGATCTGCTCCAGAGGAAGGTTGGGTAGCAGGGAAATCTCCATATCCTCGCGTATGATATTTCGTGGCGAAATGATCAATGCCAGAGGCAAGGGGGTGACGTGATAGAGTACTGGTGGAATCGGTTGCCCACCCAGTGTCAAACCTTGCTCTGCCAGAATCACGCTCACTTGCTGTTGCAGGATGGATTCGGCTAAGGGGCCCAGGTTGCTCAGCAGGTCTTTTATCTTCTGGGCTTTTTGACGCAATGGCGCGCTCTTGCTAGCCGGATTGGCAATTCTTGGATCGGAATAAATGCGCTCAATTTCACTTTCAATCTGGTCGGTTTGGTTAACCAGATCCAGGTATTGCTCAACAAGCTGTCGTTGACGACTTTCATCCAGGTATTGGGGGATGCTCAAGGTCGCCTGAGTATTTTTTATCCAAAGAGCATCTATTGTCCAGGAAGCATAATCAAACTCGATCGTGCGGGTAAATGACCGCACTCGCTCGGTTAGGTCTATGGGCTCCATACTGCTTTTAACGACAGAACTTTGCAGGAGGATAAACACCAACAGCAGTGAAGCCAGGCGTTTAGCCAACCATTGAACTCTCACCTTATATCCTTGGGAGATCCCTTTCCGAATTTCGTCTAGGACCACTGGTTTCTCCTAATACCTGTATAAGAAAAAGATGAATCTTTTGGTTCTGGCATTCAAAAATGGGCCAACTCATGCTATCATTGAATGTCAATGTGTTTTGGTATAGTAGTCTAACATGATTCTGGGACCAAAAAATGAAACGTAAGACATTTTTAATCTTGTTGGCGATCATCGTTGTTGTGATAGGAGGCTTCTTCGCCTTTCGCACCTGGCGCCAATCGCAAGGTGCAGCCACACCATTATTTCAGACCGTAGATGTTACCCGTGGTGATTTGACTGCCCTGGTAGGGGCGACTGGGACAGTGCATGCCAACCAGACCACGCAGGTCAACTGGCAAACAACCGGGCGAATTGGTACGATTAAGGTCAAAACAGGAGATGTGGTGACGAAAGGTCAAGAGCTGGCCGAATTGGACCCCGCTTCGCTTCCCCAGACCATTATCCAGGCGCGCGCTGACCTGATCACTGCCAGACGGAATCTGCAGAATCTACAAGACTCTAATGTAGCCCAGGCGCAGGCCAAGCTTAACCTCGAGCAGGCGAAAAAAGCTTTACAGGATGCCCAGGATGCGCGTGATCGCTTGAACTACAAGCGTGCCAGCCAGGCGCAACTGGATTCGGCCCAGGCCAATTACATCCTTGCCAAAAATCAACTGGAAACTGCCCAGGAACTGTACGATGCTGTTAAGGATCGGGCCGAGGATGATGTGATCCGTGCGCAAGCGCTCAGCCAGTTGGGTGCTGCGCAGTCGGCGCGTGACCGGGCGCTGGCCAACCTGAACTACCTGCTTGGGCTGCCGGATGCCGAAGATATTGCCACGGCAGACGCCAAAATTGAGGTGGCCAAAGCTAATCTGGCAGATGCTCAGCGCGAATGGGACCGCTTGAAAGATGGTCCTGATCCACAGGATATTGCAGCCAGTCAGGCTCGCATACAAGCCATTGAATCGATGCTCAACCAGGTGGTGATCTATGCCCCCATTGGCGGGACGATCACCCAGGTGGATTCTCAGGAAGGGGATCAGGTCTCCCCCGGAACTGCCTCTTTCCGCATTGATGATTTCTCACGGTTATTGGTGGATGTGCAGGTGACAGAGGTGGATATCAACCGGGTGAAGGTAGGCCAGCCAGTTCAGTTATCTTTTGATGCCATTCAGGGGAAGAATTATAACGGCCTTGTGACCGAAGTCAGCTCGGTCGGGACTTCCGTACAGGGGGTGGTCAACTTCACAGTGACGATTGAAATGGAAGATGCTGATCAGGACGTGCTGCCTGGTATGACAGCTGCAGTAAATGTCGTTGTCAACCAGTTGAAAGATGTGTTGTTGATACCCAATCGGGCTGTGCGCGTGAGGAACGGTCAGCGGGTGGTATATGTACTCCGCAATGGCCAACCGACAATAGTGCAGATTGAGCTGGGGGCTAGCTCGGATACGAATAGCCAGGTGCTCTCCGGTGACATTAAGGAAGGCGATAAACTGGTATTGAACCCGCCGCCCGATACTCAAAACCGCGGTGGTCCACCCTTTGGAGGCTAGAGGTAGAAATTTGACCTATGGACGATTGCGTTATTCAAACCTCTGACCTGACCAAGGTCTATAAAATGGGCGATGTGGAAGTGAATGCTCTATGTGGAGTTTCACTATGTGTCAATCGCGGCGATGTGGTGGCAATTATGGGGCCATCCGGTTCCGGCAAATCCACCCTTATGAATATCCTGGGTTGCCTGGATCAACCAACCAGTGGCGAGTATTTTTTGGATGGTGAGAAAGTATCCACCTTGCGTGATGATGCCCTGGCAAGCATTCGTAACCGTAAGGTAGGTTTCGTATTCCAGAGTTTCAACCTGTTGCCGCGCCAGACTGCCCTGTCGAATGTTGAACTTCCCTTGCGTTATGCCGGGATGCGCAAGGGTCGCAAGGAGCGCGCCCGACAGGAATTGGAGTCCGTCGGCCTGGGAGATCGTCTCTATCACCGTCCAACGGAGCTCTCCGGCGGGCAGCAGCAACGGGTAGCCATTGCACGAGCCCTGGTCAACGATCCGGCTATCTTGATGGCGGATGAACCGACGGGAAACCTGGATAGCAAATCAGGAAAAGAGATCATGCAGTTGATCCTCAAGTTGAATCAGGAGCGCGGCACGACTGTCCTGATTGTCACCCATGATCCACAGATTGCTGCCCAGACTCGCCGGATTATTCACCTGCGCGATGGCCTGGTGGAGGAGGGCGCATGAACTTAGGACAGGCGATCATTGAAGCTTTGGAATCCTTGATGGCCAATAAGCTGCGGTCGGGGTTGACCATCCTGGGAATTGTAATTGGGGTGGGAGCAGTGATTGCCATGGTGGCGGTGGGAGATGGCGCCCAGGCTACGATCACCGGTACCATCAGCGGGATTGGCACCAATCTGCTGTTCGTCTTTCAGGGCAACATGCAGGAAGACGTTCGCAACCCGCAACCGCTCACGATAGCGGATGCCAATGCACTGAGCGATGAGTTCCTGGCGCCAGCGATCAAAGGTGTGGCCCCGGCGGTCAGCGGTAACGTTGAAGTTACCTATCAAGGCAAACAATCCAATGTGGAATTGACAGGCATTACACCGGATTACTTGGCGGTCCGCAACTATACCTTGACTGAAGGGGAACTTATTACTAATGAGGATTTACTTGGTCAGGCCTCTGTCGCTTTGATCGGCCCAACGGTGGCAGACCATTTGTTCGGCACTCATGAAGGAGTCACCGGAGAAACCATCCGGGTGGATGGCCAGCCGTTTCGCGTGCTGGGGGTGTTGCAATCGAAAGGGGGAAGTGCTTTTGGCAACCAGGATAACATTATGCTGGTGCCGATGACCACTGCCCAGGCCCGCTTGGTGAGGCGCAACCGCGACCGGATCGATCTGATCCTGGTGGAAGCCAACTCCGCTGACGATGTGGATCGGGCATCTGAGGAGATCAAGCAGATCCTGCGCACTCGCCACCGGATTACTATTGGCGCAGATGACTTCACCGTCTTCAGCCAAAAGGACTTTATCAGCACGGCTCAGACCATCACTGGGGTCTTCACCATCTTCCTGGGGGGTATCGCCGCCATCTCTTTGTTGGTGGGTGGGATTGGCATCATGAATATCATGTTGGTCTCGGTGACCGAGCGGACCCGCGAAATCGGGCTACGGAAGGCAATTGGTGCACGCCGCCGCGATATT